>Ga0187850_10001736_pt1 | contig 22380 bp, 15 predicted proteins | sample June2016WEW_4_15_FD_132436 | JGI IMG/M metagenome (GOLD analysis project Ga0187850, IMG submission 132436) | Peatland microbial communities from SPRUCE experiment site at the Marcell Experimental Forest, Minnesota, USA - June2016WEW_4_150 | ecosystem: Environmental > Terrestrial > Soil >...
ATAGACGAGCTCGCACGCGTTGGCGTACAACTCATCTTTGTCGTAGTTGGTGACGACAGCGAGGTACGGGCCATAGCGCTCCATCGCGTGCTGCGTTTTCCCTTCTGGTTTGAGTATTACAGACGCACGTATGGCCCCGACTAAGCCTTCGGGCACATAACCGAGAACGATGCTCGTGCTGTCTATCGCGACTACTCTCCGGTCAAGGGGGAAGTCCGGATGAATAGAGGTGATCGGCGGGTGGGAGCCATCACGGAAGCTGACGAACCCGGCAGCGTCTTCGGCTGCTTTCCCAATAGAAACTGTCGAATCAGAAAGCTGGACGTCGGTCGGTTCAAATGTCCGGTCTTTAGGCGTTCGGCCGCACATCGCTTCGACGATATCGCTTACGTCAAACATACTTGTCACATCATGGTGCTTGCTTGTGCATCTAGTTTGAGGAAGCTGCGTGAAATAATTCCGTATTTTGTTTTTCTGTGACAGAGGAGCTGCAAGGGAGCCGAGCTTGACATTTTGCGTTGCGTCTTATGTTCCGCGTCTCTACTTACCTTTCCCCGCAGCGACGTGTCCGACTCCATGGTAAGGACAAAGGGCGAAGCACAAGACTTTTAACTATGCGTCTTCCCTTTCTAAGTGTTTCTTATGCTCCTCAACCCGTCTCAACAGAAAGCGATAGAGGAAAACGGCTTCCAGCTGATTGTTGCCGGACCCGGCTCGGGCAAAACCCGGGTGGTCACTGAGAAGATCCTGCATCTCATCAAAAATGGCGTGAAGCCCCAAAGCATTCTTGCCCTTACGTTTTCCGACAAAGCGGCGAGCGAAATGATCGAACGGCTCGAGGGGCATATTGACCCCTCCGACATCATCGCGGGCACCTTCCACTCATTCTGTTTCGACGTGCTTCGCGACAACGTCCTCGACTCGGGCTTCAGCTTTGCCTCGGGCGTTATCAGCAGGACAAACCAGCTCGTGTGGGGATTGCGCAACATAGACGCGTTTGGGTTTGAGGAGATCGAAATCGGAAATAATGCGATAGAAGTGGTCGAATCGATCATTGACGGGATCAGCGCCTTTAGGGATGAACTCATCACCCCTGAAGAACTCGAGGCGTATCTGCAACGCAAAGACGACGAACAACTCGAAGCAGACGAGCGAGTGTACCTCAACAGGCTCAGCGACCTCCTTAAGGTGTACAAGGCTTATGGCGCATACAAGCGGAAGGAGCTACTACTAGATTTTGACGACATGATTCACGAGGCGTCGGTTCTTTTTGACCGCAAGCCCACGCTGTTGCAGCGGTACCGCGACCGCTACACCCACATCCTCGTTGACGAGTTTCAAGACACAAACTACGCGCAGCTCTATCTCATAAAGCAGCTCGCTGACGACAACGTCTGCGTCGTCGGGGACGATGACCAGTCAATCTATCGGTTCCGAGGCGCGTACCTCACGAGCTTTACCGATTTTAAGGAGCACTTCGACAGCTACACAGAAACACTCCTTGATCATAATTACCGTAACTCGCGAAACATTCTCACCTGCGCGCTCCAACTGATGAGCAGCGCGCCGAACCGCGAGGAGAAGACGCTTTTGACGAGCAACCAGGACGGAGACAAAGCCGTGGTTGCCCGCTGTGAAAACGAGCAGGCCGAGACGCAATTTGTGTGGCAGCAAATCGAGCGATTGATCGGCGCGCCGTTCTTTTCTCGAGCTGATAACAAGGAGCGAGCGCTCACGTACGGCGACATTGTAATACTAAGCAGACGTCGCATGGAAGGGGCGAAGTACCACACAGCACTGCGCAACCGAGGGATACCATGTGAATTTGTCGGCGAAATCGACTTTTTTGCGACGGCGGTTATTCGTGACGCTCTTGCATATTTGCACATCATCGAGAATCCTCTCGTCGCGGGAATCCAGCTCAATCGCATTATGAAACTCTCTGGCATCACTGAGGTGAACGTGCAGCGGCTGAACGCGTGCGCAGAGCGCTTGGCTTGGGAGGACGACTCAAGCGACTATGTTTATGAATGCATGCTGGACGTGGATGCGTTACTCACAACGCAGGCAGACCACATACGCGAAATCACGCGCACTATTGAGCTTTTATTGCAGCGTAAGGAGCGGCTTACGCTGACGGAGCTCGTTTATGATCTCATTGTGCGGACAACGGACCTTTACAAGCGGAGCGTCAAAGAGGGGAACTGGCGTGACTTACAGCTGTTGAACAAGCTTTACGAGATAGCACAGGAGTATGAATCGATAACGAAGCATCCCTCAGTGAGCGACTTTCTTGACTATCTTGATCTCCTCAGTGGATTCCAAATAGAGCTTGAAGAGGCTGAACAAACGGATAGCGTCAAGGTCATGACCGTGCATCAGAGCAAGGGAAAAGAGTTCCCAGTCGTTTTTATCGTTGACGCGGCAACTAACCGGTTCCCGTTGCGGTATCAGCAAAAGCCGTTCTACGTGCCAAACGACCTGGCAAAGGGGATGAAGACGGGTGACGACGAGAAAGAGCTCTATCAGCAGGAAGAACGCCGACTCTTTTACGTGGCGATGACGCGGGCTGAACAGAAACTCTATGCGACCTATGCGGAGCGGTACGGTCAAAACGTCAACAAGACGAAGCCCTCAAAGTTCCTCGAGGAGCTGGAGTTTGAAGATAACCCGCGCATCGATATTGTCGATATGCGCCAAGAGTCCTCGCAGGACGTTAGAACTGTTGAAACCGCCGTAGAACAAGCGAAAGCATTACTTCAGGACCAAGCCATTCGCGCTATCCAAAGCGGACAGCCGAAGACAGCGCTCCAGAAGATCGTTGAACTCGAGAAATTCCGTTATCTGGAAAGTGGAAAGCGCCTTGAGGACTTTGATTTGTCCAACTTTTTGACTGTAGAAGAGACCAACGGCGAACTAATACAGCTTTTCGAGGGAAAGCGTGCGCCGTTAGTAAGCGAAGATCATCACTTTTCTGCGTCTGCTTTGCAGACGTATGACAACTGCCCGATGCAGTACAAGTTTAGTTATGTCCTGCACGTTCCTACGGCCCCTAAGACCTACTTCAACCTTGGACTTGTGGTGCACGAGATTATCGAGCACCTCACGAAGCAAGAGTTAGAAGGGATTCCGCCAACAAAGGAGCAAGCTGCAACTATCCTCGAGCAATTCTGGTCTTCCGCTGCTTATGCGACGAGACTAAAGGAACGCGAGGATAAGGAGCGCGCCGCACAGATGGTCGAGACCTACCTAGCATGGCGAGAGCACAACGAAAACGAGGTTATCGCCGCTGAGATGAAGTTTCAGTTTTCCCTTAACGGTCGGGTGGTGAAGGGATTCATCGACCGTGTGGAGAGAACCGCAGACGGGCAATACGTCGTGGTCGACTACAAAACAGGGTATCAATCGGAGAATAAGACGAGCATCAAAGAGAGCATCCAGATGAACGTTTATTCCCTCGCCATCCTCGAAAAGTTTGGGGCTCTGCCGGTGAAAGCCTCTTTGTTTTATGTCAAGAACGGAAAGATGGTGGATTATCTCCCAGACGGTGAACACGTCGAACTCCAGAAGATACGGCTAGCTGATATGATAGACGCGGTCATGACAGAACGATTTCCTGAGACCCCCGCATATCACACCTGTCGATCGTGCAGTTATGGTGACCTATGTGAAGATAAGGAAATCAAGAGCGAGCTTTAGTAATCAAGTTCCAGATAGAATCATCTTCGCGCGCCTAAGAATTTGAAAATTGTCGCTTTTTCTTTTATATCCTCGTGTATGTTCTCTAGTATCTTCCAAGTCGGGACTGAAAGTGACAAATGTCTTGCTCGGAAAAACCCCGTGATCGACTCGCTCCTACTTGCCAATCAGATACTTCCAAAGCTAGAATGTAAACTTCCAAAACTTAATATAAAACTTCCACAGCATATCAGGGTATGGCTTTAGATTTGACTCACGAAAAGACCTCTCGTGAAACAATTAATCTTCAGTTTCCAGCAATTCGTGGCATTCAAGCGGGTAGAGAGTATTATATCACGATGTTCCCACTCAATTTGATTCCGCGGCTCTTTCTTTTTGATGAAAGTGAGATCCCTCCAAAGCTTCGAGCGCAACGAATTCTCAACCATGCCAGAGTGCCTGCGATTGCTAATTATATTGTCAATAATCCAACAGATTACGTTTTTTCTTCACTTACTGCATCGATCGATGGTAAGGTAGAATTCATACCGTACGCCGAACAAGGTCAGTATAATAAGGTCGGAGTGTTAGTGATTCCACTTTCGGCTCGATTTGTGATCAATGATGGCCAGCATCGACGGGCAGCTATTGAAGAAGCACTTAAAGCTCGACCTGAGATGGGACACGAAACGATTTCAGTCGTCCTGTTCCTTGACACTGGACTGAAGAAAAGTCAACAGATGTTTGCAGATCTGAACAAGAACGCAGTGCCTCCGACGAAGTCGCTGGGCATACTCTACGACAGTCGCGATCCGCTTGCTCGCCTCGCGGTAGAGTTAGCTGATTCAGTTCCCATTTTTAAGGGGCTTACCGATTTCGAAAAAACGACAATCTCAAATCGTTCTATTAAGTTGTTTACGCTAAGTAGCATTTACCAAGCAACGAAAGAGCTCATCGGAAAGCCAAGCACAGTAAAAGAGTCTGCAAAAAAGGATCGGAAGCTTGCGCACGATTTTTGGTGTGAAGTGGCGAATAACATCCCAGAGTGGAGACTGGCGATAGACAGGAGAGTGAGCAGTGGCGAACTTCGAAGAGATTATGTGCACGCGCACGGGGTTATTCTTCATGCCCTCGGAATTGTAGGTAGAGCGTTGATCGACCAGTACCCGTTGGAATGGAAACAATTGCTAAAGAAGCTAAAAGAGGTCGATTGGTCGCGCTCAAATGTCCAGCTTTGGGAAGGAAGGGCTATGATCGGGGGACGAATCAATAAATCCCAAACGAACTTAATCCTTACAACAAACGCCATAAAAATGATCGTAGGTATCGAATTGACACCTGAAGAGGATCGTTTGGAAGCCCAATTCAAGAGCACATGATAGGTGTTTAATGAGCACAAGACCGCTCACCAAAGAACCGTCCGTGTTCGATACGAGGAGTATTAACGACATCTATGAGGAGATCAGATCTGTTTACGTCAGTGATGACCGGCCGTGGGTGATCGGTTATAGCGGCGGAAAAGACTCGACTACCGCGCTGCAACTGGTATGGAATGCACTTCTCACGCTGCCTGAGGAAAAAAGGAAAAAGGCGGTGTATGTAATCAGCAGCGATACGTTCGTTGAAACCCCGGCAATCGTTGACTATATTGATGTCACGTTAGCAAAGATCAATGATGCGGCGAAGCGTGAACACCTGCCGATATCTGCGACAAAGCTGTTCCCTCTAACAAACGATACATTTTGGGTAAACCTAATAGGTAGGGGGTATCCTGCGCCATCAAAGGGTTTTCGCTGGTGCACAGAGCGTCTTAAGATCAAACCCGCGGATCGATTCATTCTTGAAAAGGTTTCCGAGCACGGCGAAATTGTTCTCGTCTTAGGAGTCCGCAAATCTGAAAGCGCTGCCCGGGCTCAAATGATGAATTTATACAAGGTTAAAGGCAAATTGCTCTCGCGACATTCACAGTTCCCGCAGTCGTTCGTATATACACCGATCGAGGACTTTTCAGTGGACGATGTGTGGCTGTACCTCTTGCAAAATCCTTCGCCGTGGGGGGGCAACAATCGCGATTTACTTGCCCTTTACAAAAACGCAAGTGAAGCAGGAGAATGTCCGCTAGTTGTCGACAAAGACACGCCTCCTTGCGGTAACAGCCGTTTCGGATGCTGGGTTTGCACGTTAGTAAGAGAGGACAAATCCGTGCAAGCTTTGATCGACAACGGGGAAGTGTGGCTCGAACCGCTGCTGGAATACCGCAACATGCTAGCGGAGACGCAAATTCCAGAGAAAAAGCGCCTCTATCGAGAATACAAACGAAGGGATGGAACTGTCAAGTTCCACAGGGATGGTAGCGGGGCTGTCACACCTGGACCATACAAGCTCGAATACTGTAAAACGCTACTTGATAAATTATTGACAGTCCAAAACCAAGTGCGAGAGCAAGGTCCAGATCCCAACCTTACATTGATACGCCCAGAAGAATTTCACTTGATTAGGCGTCTATGGAGAATGGAGCGCGGAGACTGGAACGACACTGTACCGAAGATATATCGCCAAAACACTGGTGAAGATCTAAAATGGATTGATGAGGATTTAGGGGCCTATTCTGCCAAAGAAGCTGCCTTATTAGAGAAAATTTGTGCAAAACACAAGGTGCCGTTACGTCTTGTTACCAAACTTCTCGATGTCGAATATCAGGTTCAAGGTATGAGTCGACGGTCTTCAGTCTACTCAAGGATTGGAAGCGTGCTGGGTGAGGAGTGGCGTCCTGAAGACGAAATCTTAAATGACAGACAGAAAATGCCATGATAATAACGAAGCTCGTCGTTCAGAACATTGGACTTTTCAAAGGGACGCACGTGTTTGATCTTAAGCCATCTCAAAACGACGGAGTGGAAAAACCTATCATTCTGATCGGCGGCAAAAACGGCGCGGGAAAAACGACGCTTTTCCAAGCAATACGGCTTTGTCTTTACGGAAACAATATTGGCTCATATAAACGGCGGCAACGAGACTACGACCATTATATTGCTAGCATTTTTCACAGGGTATCAGGATCATCGCTACAACTAGACCACGCTTCTGTCGCGCTTGAATTTGAGTATTCACATCTTGGGCAACAAGACCTGTACGAGGTGCAACGTTCGTGGAAAAGGCACGGACCTTCAATTGATGAGTCGCTAAGCATCACGAAAAACGGAGTCGAGAATCCAGACCTCGACCCTTCACAATGGCAAGAGTTTGTCAATGAACTTATACCTCCTGGGATTTCTCAGCTATTTTTCTTTGACGGGGAGAAAATAAAGCGATTGGCAGAACATGAAGACGATGAATCTCAGCTTAAAGAATCGTTTAAGGCGTTGCTAGGCCTGAATCTCGCTGAACAATTAGAAACTGACTTGACAATCTATTCTACACGGCAAGCGAAAGCGCAGCGCGATGCCGAAAACACAATTGGCGGCGAGGAGCTTGAAGCTACTGAGACAAACTTGCTAGAACAGCTAGAGCGCGCCCAGCAGGCACTCGCGCAAAAGAAGGCTTTACGTGATCAGGTAGTTGGGCAGATTGGACGTTTTGAGGAAAGAATTGCGCAAGAGGGGGGCGGTTTCGCGAAGAAGCGAATGCTGCGGAAATTCGAGATGAATCAGCTCGACCACGACATCGAGGTCGAACGGAATAACATTCGGGAGCTTTGCGCAAATCTCCTTCCATTCGCTTTGACCCCAAAGTACTGTAACCGGCTTAAAGAAAATCTGCTTAAAGAGGAGCAATACCTGCAGTACCAAAATGCGAGAAGGTTATATGACAAGTTGACAACCGAGCTGAGCGAACATATCAAATCCAGTTCGTTTTGGACAGATCTGAATATTACAAAGCAATCACAACAGAAGCTTCAGCAGAAACTTGAAGATGCGATCGAAAAACAGGCAAGGCCCTCTAGCAACTTTCGTGACTACGTGCCGGTTCATCAGCTCTCGCCGCGCGACCAACAGACGATCTTAGCGTGGACTCATCAAGCACTGAATGACGTCCCTAACCTGCTTTCAACCTCCGCTAAGAAATTGGAGGACTACACGAGACAGCGTCGGCACGCAGAAAGCTTATATAATCGAGCGCCAGACGATGACGTTTTATCACCATTGATGCATGAAATTAAGGAATTAAGTCGCGAGCTTGGCCAACTAGAGGAGCACATTAAGTCGGACGCTGAGGAAATCCGGCAACTTGAGTGGAAGCTTACAGAGTGCAAACGAGTTCTCGATGAGCGAGATAAGAGGAGGCGTTCTATTGAAGTGCAATCAAGCCGGGTCAGGACCGCACAAGCCGTACGAGATGTGCTCGATGAGTATGTAACGGAGCTTCAAGAATCAAAGTCCAAAGAGTTAAGCGAGCTTCTCTTTCAGTGTCTCGTAAAGCTTTCTCGGAAGGCCAGCTCAATACAAAGAATCGAAGTCTCTCCAGCAGATTTTGGTGTCACTATTTATGAAAAAGGAGGAGGCATAACGCCAAAAAAGGGTCTTTCGGTGGGAGAGAAACAAATATATGCAGTTTCGATGCTCTGGGCGTTGACAATTGCATCGAGAAGACCGCTTCCTTATGTGATTGATACACCTTTAGGAAGACTCGACAGTGATCATCGAAGAAACCTAGTTACTGAGTTCTTTCCTAAAGCCAGCCATCAAATGATCATTTTTTCAACCGATACTGAAATCAATGAGGCGAATTTTAGTCAGCTGCAAGGTTGGATCAGCAGATGTTATCATCTGAGTTTTGATGCTGACGAAGCAAGGACGATTGTTAACACCGGATACTTTTGGGGCGCACAGAAGGGGCGTAGTGGGGCATGAGTTTTCAACGAATTCGTCTGAGCAAAGGTGCTACAGTCCGCCTTCAGATGTTGAAGGGAAGAACTGGGTTAACCCCAAACATATTGTCTCGAATCGCTTTGTGTTGCTCGTTGAACGATCCGCTCATACCCGACCCGGCGGATTATGATGAGGAAGGGCAAGAGATAAACAGGTATACGCTTACCGGGGAATGGGACGCATTTTTTATGGCACTCTTACGAGAGCGATGCCTCGAAGACAATCTAGACCCTGAAGAGAATCTTTTGCCACAATTTAAAGCTCATCTTAATAGAGGCGCCTATTTTGTATATTCGCAGGTGAAGGACATTAGCGATTTCCAAAACCTTATGCCTGTCTCTCAAGAGCGATTGGAAATACAATCTTCGAGCGATCAAGAGCATGACATTTAAGACGCCGGTCTACCTCGACTATCACGCAACGACGCCCGTTGACCCAATGGTGCTTACGGCAATGCTCCCCTACTTTACTCACGAGTTTGGCAATCCGTCTAGCAGCGACCACATTTATGGCGCTCAAGCTGCCGAGGCCGTAGAAATGGCAAGGCGCAAAGTGGCGCGAGTTCTCCACGCTAAGCCGGAGGAGATCATCTTTACGAGTGGAGCGACGGAATCGAACAATCTTGCGTTGGTCGGTGTGATGGAGCGACTATCTGAGCGAGGCAATCATCTAATCACGTGTGCGACGGAACATAAAGCGGTTCTTGAAACGGCAAAAAGACTCGAAAAAAAAGGAAAACGCGTCACTTTCTTGCCTGTCGACCGCTATGGTCTCGTTGACCCTGCCGCCATTAACGAGGCGATTACAGAAGAAACGGTGCTGATCTCGATAATGGCTGCCAATAATGAAATTGGCACGGTTGCTCCGATCAAAGAAATTGGCGCGATTGCTCGAGAGCGTGGGGTCTTCTTCCACACAGATGCAGCACAAGCTGCCGGCCACATTCCATTGAATGTCGAGGCCATGAACATCGATTTTGCATCTGTTTCAGGTCATAAGATCTACGGCCCGAAAGGCGTCGGGGCACTCTTCATTAAGGGATTAGCCCCCTCTGCAAAGATTTCAGCATTGATGTGTGGTGGCGGTCAGGAACGCGGTATACGTTCTGGGACGCTCAACGTGCCAGGTATCGTGGGGCTCGGCGAAGCATTAGAAATTGCGCAGCACGAGATGAATGAGGAGAATAAGCGTACCACGGAATGGACGGGACTGATGCTGGAATCGTTTCAAGAGTTTTACGAAAATGTCTCGTTGAACGGACATCCTAAAAAACGTTTGGCTCATAACCTTAACGTTTGCTTTCCAGGGCTCGAGAGCAAAGCGTTAATCCACGTACTTCGACGTGATCTGTCTATTTCTGCGGGTTCAGCGTGCACGACAGCTAGTGTCGAACCCTCTCACGTTTTGCGAGCCATTGGACTCGACGATAACCTCATTTATTCTTCGCTGAGGTTTGGTCTAGGTAGGTTTAACACACAAAACGAAATTGAGTATTCGATTGAGAAGGTGCAGTGGGCGGTTAATAGGTTACGACGGATCAAAGGTGCGAGTAATTTGCCTCGTGATTTGAGTTGAGCTGCATAAGAAAGAGGCCCGTTAGCTCAGCGAGCTGACTAGGTGAGAATCGGATGACAACATGAAAAAATCAAACCGTCAAGATGCAAGATCAACACATAAGTTCGTGGATGTGGCGGTTGATAAAAAGTTCGTGGACGTCGTGGTTGACCGAGTCATCAGTGCTGTTGAAGAAGGATTGACGAGATTGACGCTAAACGGCGCGATTATCGACCTTGAAAGAGGCACGGCGGTGCTGGCGACTATCCCAAGCTATCACCAGATAGTCAAGATTGTTTCGCGTAACAAGAAAGTGGAAAGAAGGTGTTCTCAAGACTACGTAGAAAAAGCCGTTGCGTCTTTGCTTTTTGAGATCGCTAAGAACGCTGAAAAGGATAACTTTAAAGAGATTGCAGCTAGTCAGGTGGCCACTTTAGTAAAAGATCTCATGTCTTTTGACAAAAAGTACCAGATATACCTCCCTGTTGACGGTCTTGTGCTAAGCGCTGCGCTAGGAGAAGTGCAATTCGGCGATGCTACGCTAATTCAAATGGATCCCGACCGTTTCAGTGAATTGCAGCAGCTGCTATTGACAGGAGAGGACCGAAGTTACATAGAAAACAAGAAGAAAACGCTCAATGACCTCAAGGAGATAAGGGATAGATTCGAAGAACAAGTAATAAAAGCGTTGAAATCCGGTGATGAGAAATGCGAGTCCTATTATAAAAAGAAAAAATTGGACATCGAAAACGAAATCAAGCCAATCGAGCAGTCCCTAAAAATGTCTCTAGAGCACTTATCTCGACGGCAAATTCCAATTGAAGGCTTAAAGGGTACCCTCTGCGCGAGGTATTATTTTTCTGCTGAATCGTTTAAAGCCATCGAATACGCGGAGCGAGAGCACCTGAAAGTTTTATCTCTGCTGCGTTATGCAATTTCAACCGCTCAAATGCCAGAAATCGAAGAAAAACGCCGTCTGCGTGAGGCTTTGCGTTCGCATCAGATAGCGTTAGCGGTCGCGTGCGACGCATCTGATATTCAAATTGTTGGGAGCAAAACAGGAACCCGCCATCCGTTCGAGGTCACGGATGAACACGTTAGTCTAATGCGAAAGGCCGGCATATTCGAAATGGCAGAGATATTTAGTGGTTCTCACGGCTCTACAAATGAGATCGAATCGATGATACAGCGCTGCATCAACTGGTTCTCACTGTCGCAAGAGCAACCTGATAAGGTGACTGAATTCCTAAGCTTAGTCATTATTTTGGAAATCCTCTTGACTTCAGATGATAAGACCGTTTCAATTTCGACTACGATCGCTGAAGCAGTAGCAATAATGCTCGGCGATTCAGAAGAAAAGAGGCAGGAAATTAGGTCCAAGATGCGCGCAATCTACGAACTACGAAGCAAGGTTGTGCATGGGACCTCTACGCCCGACCAAGTCGACTTTAATGAATATCTAGTTGACTTAAGAGATACGGTCATAAGAGCGGTAACGGTGATTTGGAAATTAAAGGCGGCAGGCAGGTTTGAAGGAAACACAAGAGCAGATTTAACTAGACTCATTAATTCGATCAAATTCCAGGGGCCGTCAATTCAAGCTTAGGGCGAAAACTCGCAAAGACTCCGTTTTGTTGCAGTTAGAATCCGAGGCACCGCTGTTCTGCAGATGACATTTGAAATATCGGGAGTTACCGAAACTAGGCCCTCGTCAGTAAAGAAAGAGCCCCGCAATCATTAAGCTATGCTACTCTTTTTCTAGCAGTATGTCTCTAAGCTCCGCTTCCAACGCCTTGGAGTAGTTGAGCTCCTTATGATCCATCTGCGATTTTAAGATCTTTATCCCCTCGTTTGCATACTGTTCTGCGAGACTGTAGATGGACGTCTCGTCTTTTAAGCTTAACAAATCTTCTTTCTCCATTACTCCGATTGGCAGGACTGCCCATTTATGACGCTCTGTTAACGCTTGGACCGGGATATTGTTTTGTTTCTCTGTAACTGGCGATTTTTGTCCGCTGTAATACCCTAACGCCATTGCGAAAAGAAATATGTCTTTTTGATCCTTCCCAGCAAAAATAGTGTGTAATCTCGCATCTTTCCAGCCCGTGTAATAATCCTTGAATTTATTACTCCAGCCGATAAATCTCGGCTCATTGTGATGAGTGTCAGCCACCTTGCTTCACTTCCGCCTTAATGCAGGTCCCGCCTGACTGCAGGTTTGTATTTTCATCGATTCTATAGAAGTTGCTAGGAATTAGAAATTGTGCTAGGTTCTCTCTCACTTGCGAGTCATATTCGGTCGGTGTAACTAGCAAAATTAGCTGCGTGCCTGCTAAGAATTTCGGTAACATTCTTGTAATATGATCTTTATGTTCCGGATCAAGCTTTCCCAGAGGAGTGTCAATTATGACTGGCGCTTGAAAACCTGATATGGACACTAACGCGCTCATAAATGATAATCCTAAGATCAAGTATTCTCCCGCGGATAACTCATTTAACGCGTTATATCCGGACTCGTGCAACACAGAAACAGCATATCCGTCATCTATCACGACACCCTTGAACTTCCCTTTTTTACTTATCAAATCTTGGAAGTCGCCATTCGTGTTCTTTTCGACTTGCTTTCTAATCCTTGTTTTTGTTATGTCGATAGTCTCACGCAGCACCTTCTCTGACTCTGTGACGAGATTGAGTTTTTCCGACAAGCTGCGATTCTCGTCTCCTTTTCTGAGCTCCTTTAATAGCTCCTTTTCGAGCTCTTGTTTTCTAATTCGTGCCTTCTCGTCTTGATTAGTCAATCCTTCTATGATTTGAGCGCGCGTGACGCTGATAGTTAACAATTGATCCCTGCGATCTTCACAGATCTTTATCTGCTCTATATTGCTATCTTTAATCTGATTCGAGATTTCCTTTATTCTTCGTTGCTTTTGGTCTATCTCATACCTTAAGGCGTCAATCTCAATACTCAGGTTGTCAATTGTGGAAGGAAATTCTTCAATGGATGTAAGAATGTCACTTATTGTCGTTTTCCCGCTAATTGCAACTTCACTTAGTTCAGAAAGTGAAACATCTGCAAATTCTTCTAGCGTCGCTCGTGCTTCACTCGACAAATCGTTTCCACAGATACAACGACCTTTCTCAATCAGTTCACGAACAAAAGTCTCTTTAATTTTTGAAGGCAGTTCACCTTTCGCCACCTTGTCTTTAATTAGCGAATAAGTGTTCTCTATGGGCTTCTTAAGATAAATAAAGGGCGCTATGTCTACTAAATACGCGTTTCTCTTCGATTCTAGTGCGCGAAGCCGAGGTTGTTTATCTTGTTTAACGTCAGCTTCGTGGAGTTGGCGCTCGCTCTCCAAACTACGTATGTTCTCAACGCTATTGTTTTTCAGAAAATCCTTTACTTTAATGAGTTCGCTATCGGCTTCCAGTTTTTCTCGTTTCTTCGTTTCAATATCTTCTTTGCGTTTTTCGATATCAGAATCTATGTAATGAATCCTTTTTTCAAGATCCTCTATTTTTGGCGTTGTTTTCTTGATGTATTTACGCAACTCTTTCTCTAAAGACTCGAGATGCTCCAAAGCTCTGCTGACCAGATCTAGTTGAGAAACTGTATCGATTGCTTCAGAGATTCTTGCTGGGGTACTCACTCTAAAAAAATTGTGAAGTTGCTCGCCGTCGATAAAGAAGAAGCCTCTCAAGGCTTCGGGCAGCAAGTTGTTTATTAAGGCTTGAGTTCCTTCGCCTGAAACAACTTTATCTTGGTCTTCGAAAGGCCAAATAACTGTAAGTTCGCTATCTCCTTGCAAAAATCTACCTTGTTCGTTTTTCCACCCTCCCATCTTGCGCATGATGGTCCATGGACCAATATCTGTTTCCAAATGAACCTTCACTTCAGCGTGTGTGCTTTGGTTGTTTTCTAAGGAGTTAACGACTGTTGAGTTAATTACGGGCATACCTTCCATAGCACTAGCATATCTTAATCCGTGCACTTCGACGCCATAGAGACACCATGTCAGAGCATTAAGTAGGTTAGATTTTCCAGCGCCGTTATCTCCGCAAATAACAGCCACATTTTGTGTATCGTCTATTCTGAAATTAATCTCCTGAGTGCCTTTGTATTGGCGGTAATTTGTCAACTCAAGTGAAGAAACTGCAAACTTCATATCAGCTTACTTCCGCGCTATCTTGTCAACCATGAGTTCGTACGTTTCTAAGATAGTATGAGATGCGATATGTCTATTCCATATATTGAGTTCGAAGCGTACCGCTTCATGGATGAGTTTCTTCACTCGTTCGTCAGTACAGCGTTGGTCGATTACTTCCATAATTATTTGATTCATTTCGGAATCGTTCGTCATAAGCGGTCTACCTAAGGAAATACGCTTTTTTAATGCTGAAGATCTCCCTTAAAACTTCCGCTTCATTTAACGCGTCTTGAGCAAATTCCTCTAGCCTTTTAAACTGGGAATCTATGATGTTTCGCACAGCCGTTTCGTCTATTCGATACTCCTTGGGATTTGGCAGCGCGAGGATGTCGTAAATAACCGCTTTGTCTTTTCCAGGGTATCGGCGGAGGATGCGACCCCTTCTTTGTATATACTCTCTCGGATTGCCAGAACTACAAAGCAACAAAGCGTTTTTTGTTGACGGGACATCAACACCTTCGTCGAGACATTTGATAGCAACTAGCACATGGTAGATGCCCTTATCAAAATTGTCGAGTAGGTATCCTCTTTCAGTTTTGCCATTGAACTCTTCTTTTCGCTTTGTTGCATCTTCGTGACTCGTGAATCGATGTTGAACAATATTCCCTTGTTTTCGAACAATGCCTTGCACTCTGCGAATTTGTTTGGGGGAACAGTAAATTAATGTGTGCGAGATATCGCCTTCGCGCACCATCCGCACTACCAGGTTACGGAAAGATGCGTATTTACTCTCTGCGTTTTTTAGAATATCCTGTCGTTCTATCAATTTTCTTTCAAGCCGCAAGTCTTCGTCTTTTGTTCGGTTTGTATTTGAAAGTAACATTGCGATATACGCACTTAGAGAAATGTACTCTTCGACTTCATCGAATCTCAAATCAACGATGATCGGATGATAATCATAGGGGGCAAGAAACGTTTCGCCTGTCTCTGGATTCAATTCATTTATAGCGCGATGGAGGCTGAAAGTATAGACTGTGCCTTGGAAGTATTCAAGAAGCTTCTCAGTTCCCAACTCATCATAGTAGCGCTCAGGCGTCGCGCTTAAGCCCAACCGGTAGTCATACGCAGGCAGCAGGCCGTTACTGTGCTCTGGAGAGCCCAAGCCGTGGACTTCATCCGCGATCAAGAAGATTGGCGCTTTCATCTCGCTCATCACGGCAATAAATCGAGGGGTTGCCAGCGTATCGTGCGTGGTGATGATTATGAACTGATTGCATTTTCCTAAGCGCTGATCCAAACCCTTACCTACGACATCGTGCTGCCAGCGCTTGTTTGCAGTACTTGCAAGCACAATTGGTATGTCGAACCCCATCAACTGAATGCTCTTTTCCCATTGCTGAGACAAGTGCAAAAAAGGACAGCTGACAACAGTGATCAGCTTTTTTTCTTGATCATACAATTGTCGAAGGGCACCTAGGGCGGCAAATGTTTTACCGGTTCCGGTCGCCATCTCAAATATGCCTCGACAATCGTGCGCAAACCACGCGTTAATCGCCTCTTGCTGATATTGACGGAGAGCAATGCGGGGGCCTTTTTGCCAATTTTTTTTACTCTTTAAGATGCGCTCGACCTCTTCAGCGCTTGTCGGCGCAATCTCAATCAAATGTTTCTTGACCGCCTCTGGAAATGAAATGACTCTAGTTTTAGAGGCGTTGTCCTGCCAGAGCTCGTTGAAGTCTTTAATATCCTGGTTGACAAATACCGCGTTCCCCTGCTTCCAGCTACAAAACACTTTAAACTGCTCTGAATTGTATTCCCAACCATATGCGCTCTCGTTGTTTGAACCGCTAAAGGAGATCACATTTCCTTCACCATCCTCAAGAATGCCGACTTTCTGGTGAAAAATGTCATTGCTGCACTTCTTGTCTTTGATGTACCCTATTCTCAGGTCGAGGAGGTCATTCGCGATCAACCAGCCTAAAGCCCTGGCATGATTGCGGAGAAATTCGTCTTCAAGCGTTGTGAGGTCCTCAAGTATTCGCGAAGCAATGACGGTTTCAGGTGATTGCATACCTCTATCAATCTGTTCGTAATCCTCGTCCGTGAGCCAAACGTTAAGGATAAATTGCATGCGGCCGCCATTTTTGACGAACTGAGCTAATCCAGTCGCAGCGACAGCAAAAGAAGTTGAAGAGAAATACCCGGTAACGCGTCGATAAGTCGACGCTTCACGCAACACAGGGATGTAAAAATCGTTTAGAAGATCATCCTGTTCGGAATTATATGAATGCTTCAACGTAAGATTTAAGAAGGACATCACATTCGGATCTTTATTCCACAATCATTTCCACATTGTTTTGTTCATTTCGCGTAAGTATTTTTCCTTCCAGTCTTCGAACTCTTTATCTTCGATCTTAATATCATGGTCTTTCTTTGCTAGCTCGATAATTCTGTTTATTTCAGCTGCGTTTCCAGAGTGCTCTATCTGACTCCTAATCTTTTTGACGCTGCTGCGATCAACTTTTTTAAAGCCGATCTGCCGCATAATGTATGCGAGTAAACCAAGCAGTTCTCGTTTCTCCAGCGCTACTTTTGCGAGACGTTCCTGGTAAGAGCCGGAATACTCCTCCAGCTCTAAATCCTGGAATTTGTAAAGTCCAACTTTTTCAAGAATCTCGAATGATTGCGATTGAACTAACTCGTGGCAGGAGTTGTGTGTTAAATCAATAACCGCGAAGATGTCCGTCTCAGAATGCCAGTTTCGCGTAATTTCTTCGGAACAGTGGTCTAGAAGCGATTGCAAAACGTGAGCCATCACATAAACATCGTCGATCAATCTCAACCCGCTTTCGGCGTAGTCTGGGATAACGTCATCTGCCAAAACCAGGTACCCCAAGGCGCTTGAAATCATAATCTTAGCGTGCCAATCGATCAACTCTTCATTAAGCAAGTCACACAAAAGTTTATAAAAAGGAACGGCAAACGCGGCAATTTCGGTGTATTGTCCATCATATTGAGCAACCCTCGTAGACAAAAATGTCTCAAAATTCCAATTATCTTCTTCACTAAGCCAGACCCGTTGAGCTGAAGAACCAACTAGCTCAGCAGGAGCCCCTTTTTCAACGTTAACTTCATCAGGTTCCTCACATACCGCTGATTTAGGCGGAACGATCTTATGTAGTTCTGTGCTCGCCTCAGAGAATGCTTTAGCGCTGCATGATGTTGAGCAAAAACCAGTGAGGCTTGAAACGTCATCAGGCTTAAACTTCTTTCCACAATATAGACAAGTTCGTACTCCTAAAATTTTATCTGTGGCTGCCGCACTCAGCTCACTCAGACATTTGATGCAGAGAACTTCATTTGCAGCTTGTTCGTATGATTTAAAGACGGAGTTACAACGCAGACACGTTTTAAGACTATAGTGTGCCACTTTTGAGGATTCATCTACCACGAGTGATTCGGTTGACGGTGTAGGTAGCTCAGCATCCGATTTGCTAATCGACGGATGCTTGCCAGACGCTTCGAGCATTGCCGCTGTTTCAGTAGCCGCATGAGCACCTACGTTGATATCTAATTCCGCGCTCGTCGACTCCGCATAAATCGCGTCGCCAGCGAACGTGACAAAGTAATGACGCACGGCAGCAAAACGCCAGTTCTTGGTGAACGTACACGGTGTCTCCATAGTAATATCGTTGTAGCGAATTCCGTTCGAGGTATGCCAGATAGTAACCGACCTCGATAAGGGCATGTTTCCGGCGGTGAGCGTAACTGTAAACGTCACCGGTTCGTGAATCACCGGATTTGTGTTAGACGCTGCGAGTGTGATGCTAGTAGGTAGCTGTGTGACATTAGCGACAACGTGGGGTTCGCTCGGAGAAGGTATAGATGGCATGGTTTTTGGTGTCTCATTTTTTAGAATTTGGACACGCTCAGCAGTGACTTCTGACTCGTGCTGCGGCGTTGCTAGTCGCTTAAACACGTCGTTGATTCTGTCCTCAATAACTTTTGCGAGATTTTTTGTCGAATCTGAACGCTCCTTCGTGTTAAGCTCTGCGCGATTCTTGGTATTATCTGCCTCCGCTTGTAGGCCTTGTTGTAGTCCCGGTGCGGGTTGCACCAACTCTTCCCGTTTCGACCTAGCCCCTGAGCGCGCTTTTGCGCTACAAGAGTGAGAACAGAAACGTTGGTTCTCCGTGTTGGGCTTAAATTGCCCTTTGCACTGCTCGCATATCCGAATTGGGAAATTCGCGGCTTTGGCTGCAATATCTAGTTCTTTCACGCATTTGGGGCAGATGACTCTGCTGGCAGTTCGATTGCGTGCTTCAAAAGGCGAATTACAACGTCGACACGTTTTTAGCACAGAGAATCTGGAAGTTAGACGCCAATTCGCGTCTGCCACCGCAGGTTGGTCTGCTGTATCACTTAGGACACCACTTCTAAGGTTTTTCACCCGAGCGGCGAGGTCAAGCCAGGGAATTGTTAGTGTCTTAGGGTCCTTTCTGGCGTTATCCGCCTGCACTAGTCCTTCGTTGTTTTTACCGCGATACGTAATAGGAACCTGCGGGCCCGGTCTGCCGTCGACTTTAGCCTTAACGGCTTGCTGTTGGCCGGCGCTGCTGAGGGGTTCGCCACATTCTATGCAGAAGCCCGAAAGGCGGTTTGAGAGCGTGGCGCCGCATTTTGAGCAAAAATTCTCTACGGTGTGAGCGAGTTGCGTCTTACAAACTTGACAAGTACCGCTCTTGAGCAGACGGCCGCAGTTGGAGCAAAACTGCTTCATTTCACATTAATTCCACTTTTCGAGTACAGGTTTTATCAAAGTCACAAATGAAAAGGATTGCGATCTTAAACCTTTTACGTTAGTCGATAGCTACAGCTTACTCTTAAGACGCAGAACCCGCGCTCCACAAACCGAGGTGCGCTTGCTGCGCCTGTAACTGAGCATCGTAAAACAGCCCCTCACACGATACGTCGGGCTTATAAGGCGTTGCCTTCGCGTACCCCTCCCGCACGAGTTCATAGTTCACGAGCACATTGTCCACAAAAACGAAGCGAAGCAATCGCCCGTACTTGTCGGTTTCAGAGACATCCTTAACAAGGGTCACCGTCTTGCCGGCGACGAGCTCCTAGTCCCGTGCAGTCGCTTCAGGACCAAGCCACTCTTTCTTCGTCGTATCCTCAGGGGCGTTCATACCGATGTACCGCACCTTGTAATCCGTGCCGTTAATGCGAACGTGGATCGTATCCCCATCAATGACACTCGTCACCACCCCGACCGATGTGCTCTCAGGCGTCTCGTGGATACACGGAAAGCTCGTTCCAACGGTGAGCGGGGCAGACGGCATCGGCGTGGCCGTGCTCCGAGGGGCGGTCGTCGGCGTTGCTGAAGGTTGTGTGTTCGTAGTAGCTCCGTGTGAGCCATTCGCAACGGAAGCTGTCGAAAGCTCCGACGGTGCGTTTGTTGCCTGAATCGTGTTATTAGCCACCCGTTGATCGGTGCATCCGCAGACAGAAATAATGAGTGCTAGCGCAATGATCGCGTAAAAAGCGGGCCTAATGCCCTTCATAAATAGAAAGAGAACGGTCGATGGCTTATAACGTTTTCCTTAACCACAACCCTTTGCTGGAGCTGGTTATGTCAACGCACTGCCCGAAGCGGCCCCAGTTGCAGGCCGCAATGGGAAGTTCTGCGCGAATCTAATCAGCGGTACACCAAATCAATCGCTCAAAAGCATCCTACTTAGGCGTGCCTGAAAGATCGTCAATACGAGTGGCAAGAGTGCCGCCCTTGACGCTCGTTTCAAGCGCTTGTGATCACAATTTATGTCAATGTGCACCGCTCATTCCACGAAGCGCAACTACTCAAAAATACAGTCGGCTTTTTTATAAAAAAACTGCAAAACGGCTTTTTTATAAAAAAAGAAGCTATACACAAAGTTTAAGCCAATAACAAACTTAAGACTCTTTGACAAGCAACCGGCGCGATGTGCGACAGTCGACCAAGACACCCGCACATCGCACACCAGAAGCAAGATGATCAATAACGCGTGCCGTTATAAACGTTTCCTCTTGTTTTTTTGGTGCTATCAACGCCTACTGCTTGCCACCTTAGACTGGATAAGTAGTGATTAAAAATGGCATTGAACACGAATTTGCAGTCGGTTACGATCGACGAACGTGCTGCTCCCAGGCGCCGCACCACAGAGGTTCCAGGGATCAGTCTCAAAGGAAAGCATATCGAAAGACCACGAATACACAGAACGGGGAGGGGCACGTAAATGCCCTACAGCGACCCAAAGCGACGCCGCGAATACGACGCGGCATACAAGCGCAGACAACGGGCCCGGGGATTGACAAAAAAAGGGGTAGACACACGTCTAACCGCCATTGAAATTGGGACCGAAGACGTATGTGGTCTCTTCAACGAGGTTGTGGCGGAAGTGCGGAGCGCCGATAACTCTGCGCTCCCGCTTGAGGCCAAGCTCAGAATTAAGTTGCGGGCCGTCGAGATCGGTCTTCGGGTCATTGAGATCACCAATCTCGAGCAGCAAATCGCTGTTCTTCAGGAGCAACCGCGATGAGCCGAAACAAATCGAGAGTCGAAAAACTCGTGAGGGACCGTGCCCGCCGAGCTGCGACCGAGATCGAGATTCCGCGAGACCCCATAGCGTTCGCCAGGATGCTGAACATAGAGCCCGACCCGTGGCAACAAGACCTGCTCACCTCAACAGAAGAGCAAATCATCCTCAACTGCGCGAGACAGTCCGGGAAATCGACCATCGTCGCCATCCTTGTTCTTCATCACGCCCTGACCTATCCTGGGTCGCTCGTGCTCATCCTTTCTCCGTCGCAGCGGCAGTCAGGACTGCTCTTTGACAAGGTCACTACGTTCTTTCGCCAGCTTGGGAAGCTGGGCAACAGTGGCACCGACTCTGCCACCACGCTCAAACTCAGAAACGGGAGTCGTATCGTCGCACTGCCCGGGTCCGAGTCCACGACACGAGGCTTCAGTGCACCGTCTTTGGTGCTGCTTGACGAGGCCGCGCAGGTCTCTGAGGAGCTCTACTACTCAGTAAGACCTCTGCTCGCCGTTTCGGGGGGGCAGCTGATCCTCCTCAGCACGCCGCGCGGCAAGCAGGGTATATTCTGGCGCGCCTGGGATCAAGAGCCCGACTGGAAGCGGGTCAAGGTGACGGCTGATGAGTGCCCCCGCATCTCGAAGGAGTATCTAGCCCAAGAGCGACGCGCGTTGCCCAGCGCGTGGTTTGCCCAAGAGTACTGTTGCGAATTCGTGCAGGACGAAGACAGCATCTTCAAAGAGCGCTGGGTTCAGTATTTCGATCCCGAAAAGAGACCATACATGGATCGCATCATCCAATCGTGGGATACAGCACAAACCAAATCGGGTTCTTCTAGTTATGTGGTAGGGCAGGTATGGGGGTGCGTAGGCGCCGATTTCTACTTGCTGGACCAAGTGCGAGGCCGTCTCGACTTTGACGAAACGGTGCGGGCTATCAAAGATCTGTCAAAGAAATGGCCCGAGTCAACAGCTAAATTAGTGGAAGCTCAGGCGCTCGGCGCTGCCTTAGTCACGCACTTAAAACACAAGATCTCGGGTCTTATTCCAATAACCGTGAAAGGGTCAAAGGAAACTCGGGCCCGCGACTGTCTGCCTTTCTGGCAATCAAGGAACGTGTATATACCGAAACCAGACGATGGCGAGTACGCCTGGGTCTACGAGTACTTGCAGGAGCTCTTGAACTTCCCGAATGCCGATTACGACGATCAAGTGGATGCGACGACCCTTGCGTTAAATCAGCTGCAAGGCACGTTATTTCGCCCATCGAAAGTGCGTGTGATCCAGAACAGTACATCGCAGCCACTGACCCCCTCGCCGCCGCTTCCGGAGCACTACTACTTCGTAGGGTGGGTTCCCGGGCGCTCACTTTATACAGTTCTGGTCTTTGACCGCACGGACTACACGGATTACAAGGTCGTCTCCTTCGGGCGCTTTCCCGCAGAGTCCATAGAAGACCAGATCGCCGGCGTCGCTCGAGCAGCGCGACACTATAATAACGCCGTGGTCAGGGCCTTTGATGACAGGAATGAGGCATTGGTATCCGCGCTCGAGG
>Ga0187850_10001737_pt1 | contig 22369 bp, 16 predicted proteins | sample June2016WEW_4_15_FD_132436 | JGI IMG/M metagenome (GOLD analysis project Ga0187850, IMG submission 132436) | Peatland microbial communities from SPRUCE experiment site at the Marcell Experimental Forest, Minnesota, USA - June2016WEW_4_150 | ecosystem: Environmental > Terrestrial > Soil >...
AACCACTGGCCGCTGCTTGTCCGGCGGAGCAAACCGATAGAGACGAACGTCTCCCCTGGCTACTCCGGCGGCCACGTTGCCTCCGATTCCCAACCGGACAACTCATGGTCCTCGGGAGGCCTCTTCGCGTACCCCGCGCGGTCCCGCGCCTCCATTTCCCGAATCTCCAACTTCCTCAAGTGCTCGCGAAGAGCGGCGCGAATCAGCGCCGACCGATTCAGCTTCGTCTGACGCGCGGCCCGGTCCGTCGCTCGCAGAAGTCCCGAGTCGAGGACAACCTGGATGGTTTCCATATGTGGACTCCAGTCCACAGTGTACTACACATAGACGCGCCGAAACACGTTCCAAGAACTTCTTCCTTGCGCCGCCGCTAGAATAGACATGAAGCCATGCCCAACAAGCTTACGTTGACACAAATGGCGGCCGAGGTCCGCGCCGGCCGCGTTTCTTCCGTGGAACTGGTGGAAGCGCACTTGCGCCAGATCGAGCGGCTGAATCCCGTGCTGAACGCGTTCGTTTCGGTGTTCGCGGAGGAGGCTCGAGCGGCGGCGAAAGCGGCGGAGGGGCAGCGCGAGCGCGGGCGCCTCGGCGGCGTGCCGGTCACCATCAAGGACAGTTTCGACGTCCAAGGCCAGCCCACGCTTTGCGGCAGCCGGCTGCGCATGGGCCATTGCGCCGCCCAAGACGCCACCGCGGTGGCGCGCTTGCGCGCCGCGGGCGCCATCGTCCTCGGGAAAACGAATTGCCCGGAGTCCCTCTACAACTACGAAACCGACAACTACATCATCGGCCGCACTAACAGCCCCTGGGACCTCGAAAGGACGCCGGGGGGCTCGAGCGGAGGCGAGGCCGCGGCCATTGCGTCGTTCTGCTCGCCGGGCGGGATTGGCAGCGACGGTGGCGGATCGATACGCGAGCCAGCGCACTTCAGCGGGATTGCCGGGCTGAAGCCCACGCCGGGCCGCGTCTCCGCCGCCGGCCATTTCCCGGTAATCAGCCACCCGGGCGGCCTGCTCGGGGTGGGCGGGCCCATGGCGCGCACGGCCGAAGACGTGCGCCTGCTGTTTGAAGTGACGGCCGGGTACGATACCGAGGACCCCTTCTCCGCGCCGGTGCCCCTGCGCCAGCCGGATCTGGGCGGACTGCGCATCGGACTGATGCCGCAGTTCTACGACGTGCCGGTTCAGCCCGCCATTCGAGCCGCCCTCGACAAGGCCGCCGGCGTCGCCGGGCAGCTCGGATTCCCGGTTGAGCCGTTCCGGCCGCGCGGGCTCCAGCGCGCCACCGAGCTGTGGTGGTTTTTCTTCGGCAGAGTGCCCGCGCCTTTCCTCCAGCGGATGTTCGCTGGCCATGAGCAGGAGGCGCACTGGACCGGCACCGAGTTGATGTCTCTGGCGCTCGAGGAGCCGGAGCCCACCGCGCGGCAGATCGTCGAAAACCTGGCCGCGCGCGACGCCATGCGGTCGGCGCTGCTTCGCGAAATGCGTGAGTTCCCGGTGCTGCTGGCGCCCGCCTGCGGCGTGGTGGCCTTCCGGCACCGCGAGCGGCGCTGGCTCATCGGAGAGCGATGGATCGGGCTGCTCGAGGCGATGGCCCCGCTGACGCCGGTGAACCTGCTGGGCCTCCCCGCGATGGTGATCCCGTTCGACCTGACCGCGGACGGCCTGCCTGTCGGCATCCAGCTCATCGGCCGGCCCTACGACGAAGAACTGCTGCTCGAACTCGCCGTGCGCCTGGAAGAGGCCCGCGGTCCGTTTCCCGCGCCACCGCTGGCGCGCTGAGGCTCCCGTGGCGCACGCACTTTGCGTGCCGGGGTGCCCTCTGGGCCCGCCGCTCATGGCGACGCCGCGCGCGCCGGACCACGGGTATTCTTCAGCTCGTGCAACCAGACCGGCCTTGATCGGGTTGTTCTCGATATAGGCCGCAATCCGATTCCACTCCGCCTCGTCCCGGACCCAGTGGTCGTAAGACTCGCGTTGCCAGAACGGTTCCCCAGTTCTGCCTAACAGGCGGTTTGCTTCCCGCGCTGTGCTGCCTTCGAGCGACTTGAGCAGGTGGCTGGGTGGAACCAGCGGCAGCAACAGAGCGTGCACAGGATTGGCCATCACGACAAACGGACCAAGCTGATAGTGGCCAAGTTCCAAGCCTCGCTCCAAGGAACCCACTCGCCACGCGCGCAATGGGCTCCTGGCGAAGAACCACCGGACCGGAACGCGCCGCGTCCAATTGGCGATCGATCCAGACGAAGGCTTGGCCCGCCGAGCTTTTGTGTGGCGGCCGGTAATGACCGGGAGGCAAGCTGCCGTGCAGGTGCCAGGTGACGAATAGCCACCGATCTTGCGGATAGACGTGCGGCAGCCGCCGCCGTGTTCCGATAATAACCAAGAGTGCGTAGAGCGCCGGAAATTCTCACTCAGCGTCGCCAAGAGTGCCGGCGCGGCACGCCAAGTGCGTGCGCCACAGCTTACGTTAACGACTATGGGGGGATCTCCCTCGCCCCAATCGCCGGGTCAGTCCGGCTCGTCTCGTCCGCCCAATATGCCGCCAGACCCGCTCCCAGCGAACGTGAACCGAATGTGGCTTACGTTCGGGTCGGAAGCGTACCCGTCACGGCGCTCGCGGTTCATCTTCCAATCGTCGATGGCTCTATCGCCCCGCCCCCGGTACTTGCGGTCGCAATGCTGGAGACTTGTCAAGTACAGATCCGCGTGGTCTTTGGCCTCTACATACACCGCTATCCACGGCTTGCAGGCGAAGACCGTGCAAGCCTTCTTGACCTTTGCGCGATCGTCCTTGCCGTGGTTGAAGAGAGTTACCGACGAGCTCTCCTGGCCACCAACCCTGGTTCTTGACCTCACGGCGATCCCCAGACGGCCACGTCCGCGCTTGTAGGCCACAACGTCGATGCCAGTGTGGTCCACCCGGGTCACCTCGAATCCCGAGCGCGAGAGCCAATTACAGACGAGATTCTCTCCGAAGTCCCCGATGATCTTTGAGTGTCTGGTGCTCTTGTCGATCTTCAATCGCATCGTGTCTCCTCACCGCCCGCGCGATGCCTCCGGCTGTTCCCTGGCGAACCACTCGGTGGGCCCCCGGTCCAGGTCGCTGGCGGTGTGCACCAGGATGGTGGGGTCGACGCCGTAGCGTCCCATGCCTTCCCCGTAAACCGATAGGCCCCGGGTGGCCTCCAGCCGCACGGTGACCTCGGGCATCGCACGCGCCGGCGCCGCCACTCGCGTCCAATACCCGTAGCTGCCCGGATCGACGCCGGCGATGTGCGAAAGGATGCCGCGAACGTCCGCTGGATCGTCCGGAAGCTGCACCTCGCCGGCGTCCGCGCCGCCGATCTCGATGCGCACCGTGCCGGGGAACTTGCGCGCCTCGGTCTGCGGGTAGTCCACCCCCGGCAACTGGCGTGGCGTCCAGTCCACCTTGGCCTGTCCCGCGCGCGTGGCAAGTTCCGCCAGCAACTCGAACTTCACCGGCCCCGCCTTCTGAACGAAGTCCGGCAACGGCACCCGATACTCGACCGCAACCTCGTTCGTGGCGCACAGCTTGCCCGGCATGGTATCGCCATCGAAGCGCTTGCCGGCCACCGCCGTCGGAGCGAACCGCAACGCCACCAGCCGCGGCCCCAGCACCTCCACGCGCGCCTCCGTCGAGGGGCCGGTTCGCCCCGCGGGGGCGCTCTTGGCCGCGATCGGGACGAAATTGGCCGCGATGCGCTGGCCGGATTCATCGAGCAACTCCAGCGCCACCGCGCCCACGAAAGGCCGTTCGCCGGGCAGCGGCACCTCCAGGTCCGGCTGCTTCGCCGCGCGGTAGGGGCTCCATCTCACCACCCGCGTTTGAGGCTTCGTATCCACCCGGGCGCCGAGGTCGTCGGTGCCGGTGACCCACCAGCGCAGCACCGGCGCCGCGGTGCGCTCCGAGAAGTGGCTGATAAAGATCGGCAACCCGATCTCATATCCCGCGGCGCCCCGGATCGGGAACCGGCCCTCGTACCCGATGAAGTCCTCGCCCTGGAGATCGCGCAAGGTCATGCCCGGCACAAAGGCGTCGTAGCCGAACTCTTTCGGCGTGCGGTCGTAGTTGAAGAACCCGTTGTGCTCCCACTCGATATCGGTCAGCTCGGTGTAAACGTAGCCCTGAATCTTCTCGTACCGGCGAAGCTCGGTGGTGAGGAATGCGAAGCCCCAGGAAACGTCCCGATCTCCCCCGCCGGCGGCCACGGCGCCATATTCGGAATTAATCAGCGGCGCGCTCCCCTGCCTGCGGCCCGGCACATAGTTGAACGTCGAGCCGGGGAACGTCTTGGCAACCACCTCCGCGATGTGCGCCTGCGCTCTGGCGTAGTCCCCGATGTAGAAGTGCCATGAGTTCAGGTCGGTTTCGACGTGGTCGCGCTGGTCCGGCGAATTGTCTTCCACTAGCCGGGTAGGATCGGCCTCCTTCATCGTCTTCCACATCCGCAGCACCCATTCCTGAGTGTCGCGGTTCTCCGGGTACGGTGCGATTCCCTTGCCCGTAAGACCCCAGGTCTCGTTGAACGCCACCCAGGCGACGATCGACGGGTGGTTGCGGTCCCGCTCGATCGCCGCGCGCATGGTGCTCTCCCAGGCCTCCCGGGAGCGCGGGCTGTGCTCGGAGTTGCTGGGCATATCCTGCATGATGAGGATGCCCAGGCGGTCGGCCCAGTACAGGCGCCGGGGCTCGTCCGCCTTGATGTGAATCCGCAACAGGTTCAGCCCGGTCGACTTCGCGAGCTCGATGTCCCGGCGCAGGAAGGCATCGCTCGGCGCGGTGTAGATCCCCAGCGGGTTGAACGACTGGTCGAGCGCGCCCCGCAGATAGACCGGTATGCCGTTCAGCAGCACCGATTCGTGCGGCAGATCCCCATAGCGTCCGCGGCCGATCGTGCGCAACCCGAAATAGGTCTCGACCGCGTCCTCGCCTAGGCCCAGACTGAGGCCGTAGAGGTGGGGGCTCTCCGGGGTCCAGAGCTTCGGGTTCCGGACCTCCAGGCTGGCTCTGGCCTCGCCCTGTTGGACGCCGATTTCGCGGGCCTCGACGCCGGCCTCCGGCGAAGCGACCCGCAACGGTTCGGAACCTGGCGGGCCGCCAACCACCGCCTCCAGGTCGACGAACCATCGCTCCCCCGCGCGCCGGGCCGCCAGCCTGAACCGTGAAATGTAGCGCGCCGGCCGCGACTCCAGCCACACCGTCCGCCAGATGCCGCTGGTGTAGGTGTACCACCCCGGCGTCTGCTTGCCGCGCGGCAGCTCCGGGTCGGTCGCGTCGAATACCCGCACTACCACGCTAGCTTCTTCACCCGGCGCGGCCGCGCCCGCCAGGTCGAATTCGAACGGCGTGTAGCCGCCCTCATGCGAGCCGAGCTCCTTCCCGTTCACCCAGACGCGCGCTTGCCAATCCACTGCGTCGAACCGCAGCCACGCGTGGCGCGCGCGCCACGCCGCGGGGATCGAAAACCTGCGCCGGTACCAGCCGATCTTCTGGCCGCTCTTGTCGTGGATGCCGGAGAGCGTGCTTTCCCAACAGAACGGCACCGTAATCTTCCGGGCGCCGAAGTCCTTGCCGGGCGCCCACCAGCGTTCCCGGATTCCCAGGTCCTCGGGATCGAAGCGGAAATCCCACGACCCATTCAGACTGAGCCAATTCGCGCGCTGGAAATCGGGGCGGGGATGCTCGGGGCGTGGTACGGGTTGCGCGAATATCAGCACCGGCGCCAGCCAGCAGAACGCCGCCAGCAAGCGGACGAGTGAGGTCGATCGCATGGAGGTGCTCCCTGGTGGGAACGATTACAGTAGCACACTCGTTGGAGTCGGGGGCCTACAGTCCGCCCCCCCCGCCGTCGATACATGCTTTGGCATGCGGAGGATCCCAGAGTCCGGCTTTGGGACTCCCGGAGCGTGAGCCATACCCGGACGCGCCGCTTTCCAGCCCGTCCTGCCGCCAGATGCGGCTCGAACACTCGCTCCACTGTTGACGCCATGTTCTCGATACTGTTCGTACTGGCCGTCTCGTTCCTGATCTCGCTGGTTGTGACGCCCGTCTGCCGCGATGTCTGCCTCCGCCGCGGGTGGGTCGACCAGCCTGACGCCTACCGCAAAGTGCACACGCGCGCCGTGCCACGCACTGGCGGAGTGGCCATCGTGATCTCGTTCGCGGCGGCGCTGGCGCTGTTGGTCGCCTCTCCGCTCAGCGGTGCAGCCGTCGTGAAACAAGGCTTTCCGCTCCTCTGGCGCCTGCTGCCGGCCCCCGCGCTGATTCTCGCCGCCGGCCTCGTCGACGACCTGGTTGGGCTGAAGCCGTGGCAGAAGCTGGCGGCGCAAATCGCGGGAGCTGCTCTGGCCTGCTGGGGAGGGATCGGTATTCAGGCCGTCGGCGGCTACGGACTCCCGAATTGGTCCACCATACCGATCACCGTGCTCTGGCTGGTCGCCTGCACCAACGCCTTCAATCTGATCGACGGGTTGGACGGCCTGGCAGCCGGGCTCGGTCTGTTCGCCACGCTCACCACCTGCGTCGGGGCGCTGCTGCAGAATAACCTCATGCTGGCCATTTCGACGGTCCCGCTGGCCGGCGCTCTGCTCGGCTTCCTGCGCTATAACTTCAGCCCCGCCACCATCTTCCTCGGCGATGGCGGAAGCCAGACCCTCGGTTTTCTGCTGGGTTGCTACGGCGTGGTCTGGAGCCAGAAGGCCACCACCCTGCTGGGCATGACGGCGCCCGTCATGGCCCTGTCGGTCCCGCTGCTCGATGTGGCGCTCTCGGTCCTCCGGCGCCTCTTGAGGGGCCGGCCGGTCTTCAACGCGGACCGCGGACACATTCACCACCGGCTGCTCGATCGCGGTCTCACTCCGCGGCGCGCCACACTGATTCTGTACGCAGTCTCCGGAGTCGGCGCCTCGCTCTCGGTGCTTCAAAGCGTGGTTCACCGCCAGTACAGCGGCCTGATCGTCCTGCTGTTTTGCGCCGCGGCCTGGGCCGGCATTCGGCTCCTCGGCTACGTCGAATTCGACGAGGCGCGCCGGATAGTTTTCGGCGGTCTGTTCCGCCACTTGCTTAGCGCCCGGCTCTCGATGCGCCAGTTTGAGGAGCGCCTTTCCAAGGCCGCGAGCGTCGAGGAGAGCTGGGATCTCATCCGCACAGCGAGCGCCGAACTGGGCTTCACGTACTCGCTGCTCCGGTTGGACGGAAAGGTCTGGGAGTGCCAGTCGAGCGACGTTACCGCCAGCGAGTGCTGGGAACTGCGAATCCCCTTGGATGGGTCCGGCTACGCCCGGTTCCTGGTCCCGTTCCAGGCGCCGGTTCAGACCATGACGCTCACCTCGTTCGCCGAGGCCATCCGGCGCGATCTGAGGTCCCGGCCCCAACCCTCCGCCAGGGAACTGCCGGCCGAGGCCACCACCACCGCGGGCGGGCGGCGTGCGCTTCAGCGCTCCGCCATAGGCGCCGATTAGACCCGGCGAGTCGAGCGGGCCGGGCCGCATGCCCACTTCAGTCCCGCCAAGCCTGTCCCACGAGCCAAAGTGAGCGGTTGTACGTACGACCAGCCTAATGTAGCCGCCCGCCAGTGCCGATAGAAGGCCTGCCCCGCGGTTCGGCTCGCCCCAGTTGGGAGTCGAGGGTGGGAGTCGCAACGCCTGGGCTGCGCCCACGCGCCTGCGCTCCGTTGAAGGGAATCAGGCTTCCGTGCCCCGATCCAAGATGAGTTGGCTTCTGTTCCTGATGCTGGGCTTAACGCTCAGCCCCAGCCGCGTGCTGGGCCAACCCGCGCCGGCCCCCTCCGATTCGAGCGCACGAACGCTGCCCGGCGACCTTCTCGACGACCAGAAGCGGATACTCACCAGTCCGGGCCGGATCCGCGTGGCCGACCTGAAGTGGCTGCTTCCGCTGGCCGGAGCGATGGGATTCCTGCTGGCTTCCGATCAAAGGAACATGCAAGAGCGTATCCGAACCAATCCTCTGGCGCGGGATCGCAGTTCCACGGTTTCGGGCGCCAGCCTGGGTGTGCTGGCGGGTATTCCGCTATGGCTGTACTGGCGCGGCTGGCGTCACGGCGACGATGAGGCTCGCGAGACTGGTCTGGCGAGCGCGCGGGCGGCCATCGACGGTCTGCTGGTCTCGGAGATGCTCGGACTCCTCACCCGCCGCGAGCCACCCGGCCAGACTGACGCCGCCGGTCGTTTCTTCCGTTCGAGTCCCGGAAACTCGTCCTTTCCCTCGCGGCATTCGGTGGTGGCCTGGTCGATGGCTTCCGTGGTGGCTCAACAATATCCGGGATGGCTCAGCAAGGGTGTCGTCTACGGCCTGGCGACTGCCGTCAGCCTCAGCCGCATCACCGCACGAGAGCACTTCCCGTCGGATGTGTTGGCCGGGAGCGCCCTGGGCTGGTTGGTGGGGCGTTACGTTTCCCGGCGGCAACCCGGGAGCCGCCATGACCACCTGTCGTTCGGCCCTCCGCCGGCCACGCCGCGGCCGGCTTCGAGCGAGGCCACTCGAGACCAGGCTGGGTCGCCGTATATCCCGATGGACAGTTGGGTCTACCCGGCGCTGGACCGTTTGGCGGCGCTGGGCCTGATTCCCTCGCAGATCGCCGGGCTCCGTCCCTGGACGCGGGCCGAGTGCCGCCGCCAGATGCTGGAAGCCGATAGCTCCTTGAGCGCGCGCCCAGATCCTGCCCTCGAGGCCGCGGCCGGGCGGTTGATCGAGGATCTGCGGGCCGAGCTGAACGAGCCGCCGCGCGGGGCCGCATCGATCATGCTTGAGTCGCTTTCGCTGCGCAACGGCGTGATCGGCGGGCCGGCGCTGAACGATAGCTTCCACTTCGGCCAGACCTGGATCAACGACTTTGGCCGTCCCTTCGGGCAAGGCTGGAACTCGTACGCCGGTTTCACCGCCCGAGCGGAAGCGGGCCGGTTCTTCGCCCTGGTGCGGGCGGAATACCAGCACGCGCCGGGACGCGCCGCCGATCCGCTGGGCGTGCGTGAGTTGATTTCACAGTTGGACGGCACCCCACTCGAGCCCCCGCACGAGCAGCCGGCGACCGACCGGTTCCGGCCCATCGAAGCTTACGTGGGCGTGCGCTGGTCCAATCTCGAGTTCTCGGTGGGGAAGCAAGCGCTCTGGTGGGGGCCCACCTATGACACCCCTCTCTCGTTCAGCAGCAACGCCGAGCCCACCAAGAACCTTCGGATTTCCACGCTCCACCCCGTGCGCCTGCCGGGCTTCCTGGGCCATCTGGGTGAGATTCGGGGCGAGTTCATTATCGGGAAGCTGGGCGGCCAACGGTACACCTGGCGGCCCTGGGTCAATGCGCAGAAGCTCTCCTTCCGGCTCACCGAAAACCTCGAGATGGGTTTCACGCGCTGGTCCATATTCTGGGGTGTCGGCCACCCCATCAATTTGCGGAGCCTGGCCCGGAATCTCGCCTCCGCCAGCTCTCAATCGCCGGCCGGAGTGCTCGATCCGGCCGATCCGGGAGACCGCAAGGGCGGCTTCGACTTCCGCTACCGCGTTCCCGGGCTCCGAAAGTGGCTGACGGTCTACAGCGACTCCTACTGCGACGACGATCCCTCCCCGCTGGCCGCGCCTCGCCGGGCCGCCATCAGCCCCGGCCTGTATCTCACCCATGTGCCCGGGATCGCGCGACTCGATCTCCGCGTCGAGGCGGCTTCGACCACGCCGTTGAGCGGCGATCGCGGCGGGCAGTTCATTTACTACAACAACCAGTACCGCAGCGGCAACACCAATTACGGGGTTCTGCTCGGAAGCTGGGTCGGACGCGACGCGCGGGCGATCCAGGGCTGGTCGACCTACTGGTTCTCGGCCCGCAACAAGATCGAGGCGGGTTACCGGCAGCTCAAAGGAGGAGCCGGGTTTCTCCCCGGAGGCGGGACGCAATCGGCGGCCACGCTGAAGGGCTCCATCCAATTGCCGAACCACTGGTATGCCGAAGCGGCTTTCCAGTACGAGAGGTTCCGCATCCCGGTCCTGGGCGGCCCGGAACGGAATCTGAGCGCATGGGTGCGGTTGACGTGGGAGTCGAAGCTTCAGCTCCTGCGTAGCCGCGACACAGAAAGGAAATAGCAGAAGTGATGAGATCCGGTTTCCCGTTCGGCGGCGGCCGCCAGGCCGCCTTTAGGCTGGCGCTTGGCCTGGGCCTGATTCTCTCCCCGCGGCCGCTTCCGGCGCAAGTCCCGGCTCCCGCCGCACCGCAAGCCGACCGTTGCAGTAGCGCGCTGGGGCCCATGCTGCCGGAGTGCCAGGCGACGGACGTCCCCGTGGATCTCCCGTCACTTCACCGGCCGGCTCCCGCCAGCGTGCTGCCGCAGTTTGCCGATCCAGGCCTATGGCCCACGCAACCGCGCGCCGAGCGCCACGAGGTCCCCAGCGCACCCGCGCCCGAAAAGACCATCGAGCCGCCGACCGAGTTCCAGCGCCTGGCGGCCTCTTCCATCGGGCGGCTCCTGCCCATCTTCGGCGCCAGTCTGTTCGACAAAGTGCCGGTCACCTTTGCGCCGCTCGACCGCGTTCCGGTCGGCGCCGACTACCTCGTCGGCCCGGGCGACGAACTGGTGATCCGGGTGTGGGGGCAGGTCAACCTGAACCTCGAGGTGACCGTAGACCGGGCGGGCGCCATCTACATCCCCCATGCCGGCAACGTCACCGTGGCCGGTGTCCGGTTCCAGCAGCTTCCCGGCTATCTCCGCTCGCAGTTGGAGCGGGTCTTCCGGAACTTCGATCTCAACGTGAACATGGGACAACTGCGGTCCATTCAGATCTTCGTGGTAGGGCAGGCGCGGCGGCCCGGCACCTACACCGTCAGCTCGCTGAGCACGCTGGTCAATGCCGTCTTCGCCTCCGGGGGACCCTCGGGGCAGGGCTCCATGCGCAGGATCCAGCTCAAGCGCGGCGCGCAGGTGGTTTCCGAGTTCGACCTGTACGACCTGTTGCTCGATGGCGACAAGTCCAAGGATGCGCGTCTGCTGCCCGGAGACGTGGTCTACATTCCGCCGTCGGGACCCCAGGTCGCCGTGGCCGGCAGCGTGAAGAATCCCGCTATTTACGAGCTGAGGGGCGAGAAGACGGTCGCCGGACTCATTCGCATGGCCGGCGGCCTGTCGCCGGTGGCGGACGGGCGGCGGGCCACGCTGGAGCGGATCCGGCAGCGCAGTTTCCGCGAGACCCTAGAATTCTCCTTGCTGGGCGCCGGCCTGGACACGCCGGTCGAGGACGGCGACTTGCTGCAAGTGCGCGCCATCGCGCCGCGCTTCGAGAATACTGTCACGCTGCGCGGCAACGTGGCCAATCCGGGGCGCTTCCCCTGGCGCGCCGGCATGCGTCTGCGCGACATCATCCCGGACAAGGAGTCGCTGGTCACCCGGGAGTACTGGAAGCGGCGCAATCTGCTCGGATTCACGGCGCCCGACGACGCGCTCCCGGCGGAGCTCGCCAGGGAGTACTCGAAGCGGCGCAATCTGCTCGGATTCACGGCGCCCGAGGACGCGCTCCCGGCGGAGCCCGCCACCGGGATGGACCGAAAACCGCCGCAAGTCACGCCGGATGGGACGAATCCCGAGATCAACTGGTCCTACGCGGTGATCGAGCGCAGGAACCCCGACGACTTGAAGTCCGAGTTGCTCCAGTTTCACCTGGGCAAGCTGGTTCTGGAGCGGGACGAGCGCCAGAACCTCGAGCTGCGGCCCGGCGACGTCGTGACCGTGTTCTCACAAGCCGACTTCCGCGTTCCCAGGGCGCAGCAGAGCCGGTTCGTGCGGTTGGAGGGTGAATTCAACGCCGCGGGGGTCTACACGGTCCTGCCCGGGGAGACTCTGGGCGCGCTCATCCAGCGTGCCGGCGGACTCACGCCGCAGGCCTATCTGTTCGCCGCCGAGCTGCTGCGGGAATCCACCCGGCGGGAGCAGCAGCGCGGCCTGGATCAGTTCACCAACGAGCTGGAGCGCCAGATCGAGCGGACCGCCTCGACCCGCCTCGGTCAGACAGTCACGCCGGAACAATCCGCCGAGCTGCTGGCGAAGGTGGACAGTGAGCGGCGTTTGGTGCAGAAGCTGCGCGCGGTGCAGGCCACCGGCCGTATCGTGCTGAACCTCGAGCCCGGCGAAACCGGTATCGCCAGGCTCATGGACCTCCCGTTGGAAGACGGCGATTCTTTCGTGGTTCCCCCGCGGTCCTCCACGGTGAATGTTGTCGGCGCCGTCTACAATCAGAACTCCTTCATCTACGAACCCGGCCAGCGCATCGCGGACTATCTGCGCAAGGCGGGGGGATATACCCGCAGCGCGGACAAAAGCCGCCTGTTCATCATCCGGGCCGACGGCTCCGTGATTCCCAAGCAGGACCACGCCTATGGCCTCTTCAGGCCCGCGTTTGAAACGGGCCGGCTCAATGCCGGCGATTCCATCGTGGTTCCCCAGGCGATCTTTAAGACCACCTTCCTGCGCGAGCTGCGCGATTGGTCGCAGGTCATCTCTCAATTCGCCCTCGGCGCCGCCGCGGTCAACGTTCTGAAATAGAGGAGCTGGCCATGCCAACTGATGTCGAACCGACGCGAAGCGGGAACGCTTCCGCGACCAGCCCGCTTTCCGTGCGGGAAGAGGAAGGAGAAAACGGGCTGCTCGATCTTCTGCTCGTTCTTGCGGCGCGGAAATGGTTCATCCTGGGCGCCACTCTCCTGGGCGGGACCATAGCCGTGATCGCCCTCCTGCTTCTGCCGCCAACCTACACTGCCACCTCCGTGATCATGCCTCCCCAACAGCAGCAATCCTCGGCCGCGGCCATGCTCGGCCAGTTGGGGGCGGCGGCGGCGGTCATGGGCAGCACGGACCTTCTGAGGACCCCCGCCGACTTGTACATCGGCATTCTCAAGAGCCGGAGCATCGCCGACAACCTGGTGGCACGCTTTGACCTGGGCCGGCTGTACCGCACCAGAACGCTCGTGGACGCCCGAAAAAGGCTGGAAGGCCAGGTACGCTTCCAGACCGCCAAAGACGGGCTCATCCGGATCGGCGTGGAGGACCGGGACCCGAAGCGCGCCGCCGCGATCGCCAATGGGTACGTCGATGAGCTGCAGAGGCTGAACAGCCGCCTGGCGCTCACCGACTCCGCGCAGCGCAGGCTCTTCTTCGAGCGGCAACTGGAGGCCGAGAAAGACGAGCTGAGCAAAGCCGAGACGGACCTCAAAACACTCCAGGAGAAATCCGGACTTCTCCACGTCGCCAGCCAGACGGAAGCCATGATCCGTTCCATCGCCCAGCTTGAGGCGGAGATCTCCGGGCGTCGCGTGATTTTGCAGCGGCTAAGGGCCGGCGCGACGGAACAGAACCCCGAGGTCGTCCGCCTGGAGGCCGAACTCACGGCGCTCGCGGCGGAGCTCTCCAGGCTGGAGGCCAGCGGCGCTCGCAGCCGGCCTGGCAATCCGGTCATCCCCACCTCCAACCTTCCCGCCGCGGGACTCGAATACCTGCGCCGGCTGCGCGAGTTGAAGTACCACGAAACGCTGTTCGAGCTGCTGGGCAGGCAGTACGAAGTGGCGAAGATCGACGAGGCGCGACAGGCCCCCCTGATCCAGGTCGTCGACCTGGCCGTCCCGCCGGACAAGAGGAGCGGACCATCGCCTAGGCTTCTGGTGTTGCTGGCTGTGCTTTCCTCGGCGCTCCTGGGGTGTTCGATCGCTGTCGCCGAGCGCCGCCTGGCCGATCCGGTTCGGACCGAGAAGCTGCGCTCGCTCCTGCGCGTGCTGTTCACGCTCAGAGGGCGCTGACGCCGGGGGCTGTGGTGGAGGGCATCTGGCAACTCATACTGCTTGGCGCCGCCGCCCTGGCTGTCTTCACGCAGCGCATCGACCGGGTCATCGCCGCCTATCTTTTCTGCGCCGTCAATCTGGAAGCTTTCCGGTTCGCGGGCGAGGAGACGCGAATCACCTACGAGGCCGTCCTCTCCGCGCTGGTGTGCATCCGGCTCTGCTTCACGACCGCAGTCAGCGCAAAACTGCGGAGCGCCTGGCGGGATTCCCGGTGGCTCATGATCGGAGCCGGCTGTTTTGCCCTGGCGGGCATCCTGAGTGCGGTCGGCTCGATCGACCCGATGCGCAGTTGGAAGGCGGTTGGTCGCCTGCTCAGCTACCTTCCACTCATCGCGGGTATCCACCGCACCCTGGAGATGCGCGGCGCCAGGTGGGTGACGCGGGTGTGCCTGGCGGGCTGTGTTGTGCCCCTGATCTGTGCCGGGATGCAGCTCCTCAATCCGGATCTCACGATCGGCGACCGGGAATGGAGCCCGGAAATGATCGCCACGGATACCGCACTGGCTGGCGCTGGCCTCCCCCGCGTGAACGGAACGCTCAACAACGCCAACGCGTTGGCGATACTTCTCGTGATCGCGGTGGGGTGGGGTGCGGTAAGCGCCTGGGCCTGGAAGCGGAGGCGCTCTTCCCTGTACCTGCTGGAAGCGGCTGCGATCGCCGCGCTGTTGCTGACGTTTTCCCGGGGCGTCTGGCTGTGCACCGCGGCGCTCGGCGTCCTGTGGGCCGCGGTGAATCTGCCGCGAAGGACCGCCGCTCTCGCACTGTGCGCGGTCCTGTTGGCAGGGGTGGGTGTGGGGGTATCCACCGGCATTTTTGAAGCCAGATTCAAAGACTTGAGCACTCCCAACAACAGCCTGACTTGGCGGTTCCTGGTATGGGCAGGGATCTGGGAGCAGCCAAGAACTCTCGAACGGATGCTGGTGGGCCACGGCTATGACACCATGATCGTCGACAATCCCGTGGAGGAAGGATCCAAGGCCCACAATGCGTACCTCGCGGCGTACCACGATTGCGGACTCCTCGGGGTGGTGGCGCAACTCCTGGTGCTCGTCATCCCGTTGCGGGGTCTGCACAAGAGACTGCGCCAGCACTGGTCTCGGCCCGAAGTGCGCGCCGTAATCAGCTTCGGCTATTTCCTGGTGCTGGCTTTTCTCGTCTTGTCGATTACCGAGGAGCCGCTGACCGTGCCGGCGGTGGCGGTGTACTTCTGGACCATTCTGCTGACTTGCGAGAAAGCGGCCCGGGAGTTGCTCCTCGGCGGCGCTCCCAGCCTGCCCGATGCATTGCGGGAAGCGGGATGAAGGGTGCACACGGAATGGCAACCCTTCCTGTAGGCCAGCCGGAGGATGGCGCGGAAACGCCCCCCGCGCACCCTTTTTCGCTGCGCGTGCCCGCCAGAAACGCCGCCAACAGCGTGGCCACTGCGCTGGTTCAGTTCATCGGGCGCGGCGCGCTCGCATTGCTCGCCCCGGCTCTTCTGGCGCCCGGCGATTACGGAGCGTACGCCTACGCGCTCTGGCTGATGAGCATCGCCATGCAGACCGGACAATGCGGCCTGACGCATTCCGCGCAGAGGTACATCCCGCTGCTCAGAACCGGCGGCCACGACCGCGCCGCCGCCGCCTTCCTGGCCAGGACCGCAACCATCTCCTCGGTCATCGTGTTCGGATTGCTTCTCGGCCTCTCCCGCTGGCTCCAGCCCCAGAGCCCGCTGCCGGCCGGGGTCTCTCTCGCCGCGGCTCTGACCGTACTTGCGGCAACCTACGGCAACATGCGCACGGCCGTCTGCCAGGGCTATGGTTATTTTGGGCGCATCACGCGCGTCGAGAGCCAGGCGCTCGCCGTGAGAATTGCCGCCGTGGCTCTGCTCGTGGCCTTCCGGCGCCACGCCGGCATCTTCTTGTTTCTCCTGGCCGATCTGGCGACCCAGGTCGTGCGCGGCTTGCAGCTCTCGGCCACGACCGGCCTCGCCCGGCCGCTGCGGCCGCTGCCGCGCTCCCTGGTCCGGCAAATGCTTTCCTACGCCGCCACCATCTGGTCCATCGGCGTCTTCGACATGCTGATCTGTCAGAGAGTCGAGGTCGGGTTTCTCAAGGGAATGTGCGGCTACACGGCCGCGGGATACTTCGGACTGGCCAGCCAGCTCGTGTTCATGCTGACCATGTTCCCCGCCGCCGCGATTCAGGCGGTCTTCCCGACGCTGGCGGCGATGAGCGCCCGTAATTCGCTCCACTTTTCCGCGGCGAACTCGGCGCTTCTGACCATCTCAGCGGCCGCGGCCGCGCCGCTGTACTTCACCGGCTGCGCCGCGCTTCCGGTATTCGTCTCCGTCTATAAGCAGGATTACGCCTCGGCAATACCGCTGATCCCGTACCTGTGCCTGGGGCGCGTGTTGTTGTTCGTGACCAGCCCCCTGTCGACGAGCCTGTATGCGAGCGCCCATCACAAGGTCCTGCTCAAGATCGTCCTGCTGACCGCCGCGCCGGGCCTCCTCATCGACTACCTCTTGATCCGGCGCTTCGGATTGATGGGCGCGGGTTTCGCGGTTGCGATTGTCCAGCCGGCGGTGGCTCTGCTGGCGGTGATCGTTGCCCGGTCGATCCTCAAGACCTCCTGGCCGCTCCAGGCTCGTACGCTGCTGATGGCGGCGGTGGCATTTGGCGCGACGGCCTATGCGGCTCGCCACGCGTGGGCCTGGATTCCGGCCTCCATCGTCCTCCTGGTTTACTGCTGCGTGATGTGGCGGGACAGGAACGTTCAGGCATTGCGCGGCGCGTTCGCCAATCTCGACGCCTGAGATCGCCGCCCGGGGCGGGTTCACTGCGCCGGCGGCGGCGCTGGCGCGCAATACGTGCTAGGCAGGAATGAATCGCATCCCGCCGCACAATCGCCCGGCGCTGGCAAGCCCGCGAGACTCAGAACCTGCGGCAGCGTCACCGGCACGGAAGCGCTCCGCTGTTCCACCACGTCCTTTCCCGAGGAAACGATCGGGCCGCTGGCATTCCCTTCCAGATAGGCCATCGCGATCGCGTTCGCGGTGCCCGCCGTCGAGTTGCTGATCCCGTAGCGCTGTGTCTTGGCGCCCTGCGTGTCGGTAGCGGCAATAGACTTGACGGCGTTCTTCGTGGCGCCCCCCATGAACCTCAGCCCGTCGCTCATGTTGGCCTCCCTCTGCGAGTTGTCTACAGCGATCAAAGACAGAGTATTCCCCTCGCCGGAATCGATCCGGACGCCATCTCTCTCGTTGGCGGCAGCCACCACCGAGGAAAACACGTTTCGGCTTCCTCCGATGTACACCCCGATGCCGCCGCTGCCTCCGTCGACGGAGCCCGTTGCCACCACCGACTCGAAGCTGTTGTCGTCGCTGTTGCATTCCAGGCCGTTGCCGGTATTGCTCTTCGCGCGGATCAGGCGAAATCGATTTTGACCCGAGCCGGCTTCCAGGAACGCGCCATTGTCTCCGTTGGACTCGAGCAAGGACTCCGTGAATGAGTTGTATTCGGAATAGTTGCTGAGCGCAATCCCCTTGCCGCCGGCGGATCGCAACCGCAGCAATCCGAATTGATTGCGACTGCTGCTATTGAGGTGAACGCCGTTGCCGGCGGCGCCCTCTCCTCGAATTGCATAGAACTTATTATCGGAGGATCCGCCCATGTACAGATACGCGCCTTGGTACTGCCGCCCTATCCCGGCGGTGCCCGGATAAGTCACGGTCAAGGATCCGAAAGTGTTCTCGTTGGAAGTGCTGATCGCAACGCCGTAGTCCTTCGGATTGACCACTTCCACATACTCGAAGCAGTTGCCGGAGCTGCCGGCGGAGAGTATCAGACCCCCGCCCTGAGGGATGGTCTGCTCCGACTTGTTGCCATCGATCTTCAACACCCCGGTGAAGCGCACATTAGTTGCGCCACTCAGCGTGAAGGTCCAGGCGTTCGAACCCGCCGCGAGTTTGATCGTAGTTCCGTCGAAAATAAGGGTTCGATTACTCGGCACGGACAGCCCTGTCACTACGTAGGTCAGCCGGGGGAACCGGACCGTAGTGCCGGTAGCCAAAGCTCTGGCGATAGCGGCCGTGTCGTCGGCAACGCCATCTCCCCTGGCGCCAAAATCCGCCACATTGACGGACTGCGGGTCTGCGCTCGCAAACGCCGCTGAAGCGATCCACCAGGCGGACAGAAGCAGACTCAGTGTTCTCATGGACTCGAGTAGGAACTCAGAATAAGGGCTGCCCAAGCCCTCAGGAATGGCCCGGAGGTGGGATTACCGGACTGTGTCGTACTGGTACCGCGAACAAAAACCCGTGACAGTACACTGGACTGAACCCCAAAACTGAGACACGGGAAATAGTGACACTCTGAATCGAACGGGAAGGAGTGTCATGGGGAAGAAACGGAGAAGCGGAAAGCAGCAGCGCGTCTATTCGGCGGAGTTCAAGCTGGATGCCGTGCGGCGGATGGAAGAGGGCGAGAGCGTGGCAGCGATCTGCCGCCAGCTGGGCATCCGACGATGGGTGCTGTACCGGTGGTGGAGCGCTTACCGGGAGCGCGGGCCCGCAGCGCTGAATCGCCAGCCAGGCCGGGAATGCCAGACAGCCGTCGAAGCCGAGCAGAACCGGGATCGGAAGGCCGCGCAGCAAATCGCGGAACTGGAGCGAAAGGTGGGGCGGCAAACGCTGCAGATCGATTTTTTGCAGCGAGCCTTCAAGCGGGTAGGGGAACTGCGCCAGAAGAGTGCCGAAGCTGGCGGGATGGCATCTACGGAGAGATCCAGCGAATGATGCAGCTTGAAGGCAGCCTGAGTATAGCCGAGGCCTGCGAGCTGGCCAGGGTGAGCCGGGCCGGATTCTATCGGGCGTTCACCGACCACGCGCCAGGGCAGGCCCAGACCGAACTGCACGACCAGATTCAACGGGTGGCGCTGGCCAACCGTTGCTACGGGTATCGGCGGGTCACCGCCGAGTTGCGGCGGCAGGGCATCGTGGTAAACCACAAGTGCGTGCTGCGAATTCTGCGCCAGGACAACTTGCTCAGCCTGCGTCGCCGGAGATTCGTTCTGACGACCGAGTCGCGGCACGGTTTTGTGCGCTACCCGAACCTGGCCGGGCGGATGGCGCCGACCGCGATCAACCAGTTGTGGGTCGCCGACATCACCTACATCCGCCTGAGGGAGGAGTTCATCTATCTGGCTGTGGTGCTGGATGCCTACTCACGGCGGCGGGTGCCCTCTGGGCGCGGCTGGGAGTTGGATGAGACGCTGCAGGCGAGTCTGGCCCTGAAGGCGTTGGACCGGGCGCTGGCCGACCGCGCCATCCAGCCGGGGATCGTGCATCATTCCGATCAGGGGGTGCGGTACTGCTGTCCGGACTACGTGGGGCGCTTGCTGGACCACGGATTTGTGATCAGCATGAGCCGCGCCGGCACGCCCTACGACAATGCCAAGGCGGAAAGCTTCATCAAAACCTTGAAGGCCGAGGAAGTTCAGCTCAAGCAGTATCGCGACATCGAAGAAGCGCGCCAACAGATCCGCCACTTCCTCGAGGAAGTGTACAACCGCAAGCGGCTGCACTCGGCGCTGGGCTATCGAGCTCCGGCGGAGTTCGAGGCGGCAGCCGCAACCGCAGCCGGGGGTTCACAATGAGCAGGAGCATTTCTCAGCCACAATAAACGGGGTTTTCGTCATCACCGGGGGAACCGGCCGGTTCTCGGGAGCAGCCGGCGGCGGCGTCGCGACGGGAACTTTGGACCTCGTGACCCAGGAGGCCAACGACTTCGTGATGAGAGGAACGATCTCGCGGCCGAATCACTAATACAACGATTCCTAAGCAACGTATCAGTCGTTAGACCATAGACAGCGTCTCCAGCTTATAGGTCTTCAACCACATACGAGCGAGTCGAGGGGGCCAGATGGACCGTGTTGAGGGCTTGGCCGTCTATCAAAGCATCGAGGATCGCCCGGCGTGCCGCTGGGATGCAGTCGAACGCGACCCGCTGTACAAGCTGGTAGTCGGCTTCCTCAACTGCACCTCGCCCGTCAAGCATGGCCGATCCCTTCGCCAGTTGCGCGAACTGTTGAGCAAGTCGGGCTGCGGACTCCGCTTCTGGGACGTACACGATGACCTTTGACCAGCCGTCCCTCGGCACATGGGTCCGACACCGGGTGGTGAATTCCGTCAACGCTGCCCACCGGCCGAGAAATGTAGTACTTTGCCCGTCTCATCGTATTCCGTCGAGCCGCTTGTATATCACAAGATTGCTAATCAAACCCGGAATATGCCAGTAGCGCTTCGTTTTCCAAACACGGAACCCACCGAAGTTCAGCCACGAATCATCCGCCATGTAGTTGAGACGCTCATGCGAGCCGCCTACTTCGAAGCCCAGTGTGTCCCCTGCGCGCCGGAGCCTGTTCGCATAGCCCCTTAGCTGCCAAAACGGCTGGCTGAAATGCGGCTCCAAAGGTGTAGTAATGCACGGCACGACCACCGCGCCTTGCCGCCCGACGCGATCGATTTCAGCAATGCAGGTGTCCAGCTTTCCGATCGGGCTGATGTGCTCCAAGCACCCAATACTCACGACGACATCGAAACTCCGAGTCAGGAATGGAAGCCTCTCTGCATCCGCGGCCACAAAGCTGAAGTTCTTGGCGCTGTACCCCCTCCGGAAATCGACGCCAACTATCTTGTTACCATCGTTGAAAGCCTCAAACGAGAGGCCGCAGCCGCAACCGACGTCTAGCACACGATCGGCAGGAGAAATCTGGAGTAGCTCACATATACACTCGTACCGTCGCCGACGGAACGCCGCTCCGTTGTAGATATTGCGCAGATTCACAATAGTGCCTGGAGTTCTCGCCGGCCGTGCAGCCCGGAGTTAAACCCAATCGGACGGGTCTGTAAGTTCACCCGTCGCCACTGCCTGCACAAACGCTCCTTCCCCCAACTGGAACGAGTCATCGAGAACGGAGGGTTTGACAGGATCACGTCGAAACGTGTCTGATCTCGCAGGAGAAGCTGGCGAAGCTCGTCAATCTCCAGATTGTACTCCACTGATGACTTGCCAACCATGCCGATGTTCTTGTCGAGGGAATCGGCGAAAAATATGTTGCTGCCACCGTCCCCGTGGAGATACATGTTCATTCGGGCGATTCGGTAGATCTTCGGTGCGCTTCCGGCGTCAACGCCGAAGAGCGACTCGCTCCGAATTCGGCGATCGAGAGGTTCGCGATCCTTGTCAGAGAGCGCTGGTATAAGGCGCTCCTTGCGCAGCATCTCACGCATTGCGCTGATTAGAAATCCGCCGGATCCACAGCACGCGTCCAGAACTGTGTCGATGTGTTGCTTGGTGACGGTTATATCAGCGAGCTGAACCATCAACTCGACTATGTCTCGTGGCGTGAAGAACTGACCCAACTCCTTGCCCCGAGCGGTGGCCTCCAAAAAGGATTCGAACATTCGACCGTGGATATCTTCTTCCATGCCAAACAGGTCGATGTTCTCCAGTTCATTCACGACCCAGCCGATGGTGTCAGGGGCAAGGTCGATTTCTTCCCCCTCATCGAAGATGCGTTTCTCATGGTTCTTACTTATTTCTGTCTCTAGCTCTTTCGTAAGGTGCCGGAACAATATGTCGTTGATCGGATTCTCAGACTGGCTCTGGTTGTTGATCCAATAGCGCGAGAATACGATATCCTTGTGCTTCGGTTTGGGATCAGTGCCGAACTTAGCGTGATGATCACGATCCTTTCGCAGCTTGACGAATACGATCTTGATCAACTGCTCGAAGACTGCGCTGGGTTTCTTCTTCTCCTTCTTCCAAATATATGTATGGATCTTTTGGAACTTGGCGATGAGTTCCCCAACGCTGACCCTGGCAAGAGCAAAGGGTTCGTTGTCGATACCCTCGCGTTCTTTAACAGCTGCCTTAAGGAGCGCCTTGCGCGAGATCAGCTTCTTCAGCTCCTCGTACTTGGGATTGGCACTCTGGAAATCAGAGAAATCCAACTCCAGCAAAGACTCCGCTTGATCCCACTTGTACACCGCTGTCGTGAATCCATTTGAGAGCATAAAGAAGATGACAGGGTTGTATTCAAACTTCTTGTTGAGTTCCAAGCAGTGCGAAGAACACTGGCTCGTCCAGACGTGAATGTCCTCCTCCGGGGTCTTGGCATCAATGATGAGAACAGGGACACCCTGGGAGAGGATCACGTAATCAGGCTTGTAGCGATCCGACTTGCTGCCCTTGCCGACCTTGAGTGCCTTTATCGAGGTCTTCGGGAGGATCTCAGTATCCTCATAGCCCAGATCGTCGAGGAGGCGATCCAGGAAATGTTTCTCGACAGCGGCCTCGTTCTTTAATGTGCTGCTGTGGCAGAATAGGTTCTTCATCTTCGGCAAGACCCTTAAGCCAGGATTTCCATTTTGGCTTCCTGGCCACCATCGATTGTACATCCGATCGCCTCCGTGCGAGCGTTTTCTTCATCCTTTCCATCCCGAGCGATTCCAGCGGCCGAGGAAGGGGACCAGCT
>Ga0187850_10001760_pt1 | contig 22008 bp, 28 predicted proteins | sample June2016WEW_4_15_FD_132436 | JGI IMG/M metagenome (GOLD analysis project Ga0187850, IMG submission 132436) | Peatland microbial communities from SPRUCE experiment site at the Marcell Experimental Forest, Minnesota, USA - June2016WEW_4_150 | ecosystem: Environmental > Terrestrial > Soil >...
GAAGCGTAGCCTCTGCGGGGCAGGTGGGTCATTTCGCGTGACGCTCATGTGGGTCACTCCCGATGACGGGAGGGTGGGTCAGTTCAGGTGACGGGGCGGGTCACAGAGCGTGACGGACAGCAGATACGAGCAGCAGATCAAAAAGACGCGTTATACGCCTATTTCGTGATAGGGCTTCAAGGTCTTGAGTTTTCGCACTCCGTGACGAAGCCTGACCAAGGAAGACAACGAATCGCACATCTGATGAATCCGGCTACGAGATATGCGATAGTTTCTCTAAACTACGATATGATCTTGGAGAGCATCTGTGCCCAACTCACCAGAGTCTTTGATGTTGATAGACCGATTGAGTTTGAGAGGGACAACTACCTACAAGATTGGAGCAAGCCGATGCTTTTTAAGCTCCACGGTAGCGTAGACGACGACTCCATAGTAGCTCCGACTTGGGCTAAGGGAATGGACCAAAAGAACGTTCAGGTGTGGAGGAATGCTTTCAAGGTTATCGAAAATACCAACCATTTGCGTTTCGTCGGATTCTCTATGCCCCCCTCCGACGCATATGTCCAGTTTCTGTTCAAGTCTGCAATACTGAACGCAAAGCACTTGAAGTCAATCGAAGCCATATGCCTAGACGGGGACGGCTCCGTCAAGCAGCGATACGATTCCCTCATTACCTTCAAGAACTATGCTTTCAAGACCTCCTCGTTCTCCCACTTGCGGAGGCATTTTGGTGATTTCAAGGTTGTTCAGAAGGAGTCCAATCTGTTTGCGTCGATGGATTTGGAATCATGTCACAAGGCATTCATGAGAGCGGATCATGGAGAAAAGCCCGAGGATGCTTGAGGACTGCATCGGAGCTAGTGCTCCTTCGACTTATATGGAGAGAACTCAGAATTGCGGTAGCCTTGACATGGGATCGCCCTACAAGCCTATGGCTCTCCTATCCAGACCTCCGTGGTCGGAACTTTGCCTTTCGCCTTCGTGACCGTGACCTCAGCGGCTCTTGCGTACGCGTTTGTATAGTATCGATCAAGTGCAAGGGTCCATGTGCGATCAGCGCGTGGAAACCTTGAAAGGCTCGCAAGCAGAGCTATTTTGAATGCTGCAAGAGGATGTTCTTCGCTGTATTCAAAGGTGCCAATCTTTGGATCATCGACAGTTTCAGCATGATGGGACCAGAAGTGTCCGCAACTCTGGATGTACATAGAAGTAAGGAATCCGTTCAGAGACCTACTCTCTTTCTGTTCAAGTAGTTCCTTTATTTGACTTGGACCGCCGAGCGACTCATCCGTACTTAGCACAAAGGCATAGGCTCGTATTGGTATTGTCTCAATAAGCGGAAACGGCATGAGTACGACCTTCGTGTACGTGTCAGGCTCGGACAGCCAGTAAAGCTTTACTTTCATGTCACGAAGCTTTTGGCTTTGACGAAGTATTTTCTGCAAGGGAGTCATGCCAGAGTTGTCTCTGCTATTGTCGATCCACGATTTAACCTCTACGTAGCCAAAGACTGCCTCAAGAGGCACGATATCACATCCCTCAATTCGAGCAATTGGAGCATATCTCATGGCGTCATAGATGATCAGGTCTAGCTGACTTGAGAGCGCAATCGCGTCAGTTTCGTGGTTGTAGCGATAGTGATAGCGTACCCCATTCTCTGTTGGAGTCCGCGTCTCCTCGATGCACTCATTCACGTGGTAAGCAATAAAGCCGGTAGTCAACCCATACTCGTTCGGCAAGATATCACGAAAGAAGCGATGCACCGCCATCTCAACTGATCTACCCTTCTCGGACGGGTGTTCAGCCGGGATTGCGGTTCTTATGGCTTGCAGTCTGGCGCGAAGAACGTTCTCTTCTTCTGAGGTATACTTGAGCAGGTTATTATTGAATGAGTTCATAGCCTCTCCTTCCAAAAATAGAGTGATCCCTTTGGTGTTGCCAATTCCTAACGTATCGCGTCCAACGGTTGGTACGTCTGCTACGACTCGAACGCAGAACGGAATGCGGCGCTTTTCACCCGAGATCATAGACACGCGAGACGATCAGCGCCACATTCTACGGACAGGGACATTCGGACAGGTTCTCAAGCGGGACGAGCATCCCCGTCCGAATCAAATCCGAGAACACGTTCCAAAGTGGCAATTCCGGCGCTAGTACTCTATCACTGCCGAGACAGGTCTATGATCGCTTGGACGAAGCTCACGGTTGGTGCTGGACCCCGGAGCACAGGCGTTGTTGTAAATGTTGTGTTCAACTATGCACGAGCCTTTGACCAAAGAGAAATCCGGACCTGAAATAACAGAAGGAGAAACAAGGATGTGGTCCACTATTTCCTTGTTCGGCTTGTCGTCCTGCATGGGATCGGGGAACTCAATCGTCCACTCCTGCGCAAGCTTTACAGGGTCCATGGCATGAGTGAGATGGCTGTTTGGCTTCAGGAAGGAGCCGACAAGCTCGTCTAGGATGCTGTGAAGTAGAAACTCTTCCTCCATTTGGTCTTGGAAAGGTCCGTCGTTGAAATCTCCCATAACCACCAACCCTTTCTTGGGATCATTCGTTGGAAGCTGACCGTCGATGTATCTTCTAAGCTGACAGACCTCGGCAGAGAGCTTCTGCCTTGCATCGAGAGCGTCAAGGACCGCGACCTTATCTTTCTTCTCCCACTGCTCCTTTTTCTGTAGCAACGAATATTCTGACTTGGTGTGAACCACGACGAATTGCAGTTCGGTATCCGCTTCTGGCTTGAACTTCAGCACCAAAGGAATGCGGTAGAAGCTGTGTTTCTTTCTGTCTTTGAGTTGATAGCCGATCCATGGGTAATAGTTAAACTGCTTCTTGAGAAGTGCCAGTTCCGGATCGTCAGGGAGGACCTGAGTGATGGACTGCGCATGTGACTTCCTAACCAGCATGAAGATCGATTGGTCCCTCTTGTTGGACTGAAAGACCGCATATCCGTTGTTCAAGTAGTCGCGGACGAACAGTTTCATTTGATCAATAAGCGGTGGTCCTTCTTCGATGCCAAGAAAGTCAGGATCAACTTGCTGAATGACACTCGCAATCCGCTTACATAGATTTGGGACATTCCCTATTGGGGCGAGGGTAATCGGACCTATTTTCCTACCCGGGAAGCTCTGATGGATCGTTCCGTCCCATTCCGTGCTTTTTCCCCCGAAGATAGAGGTCATCCATTCAGCGTTGAACGTGGCGACCTTGATCTTGTTCATCCCGTCCTCCTACATTCACAATCCTTGATTTTATGAGTCTGCAAGGATTATCATACTATGACTGTCAAGGCGCTTGCGCCCGGATCAAACGTTGCGCGAAGGTGGCGGGAGTGAAGACCCTTTCTCCACACGACATGCGTCGGAGCTTCGTTTCCGACATGTTGGACAACGGCATCGACATTAGCACGGTTGCCTCGATGGCGGGGCATAGTTCCGTGGCTACCACGCAAAGGTATGATCGCAGGGGGGATGAGGCAAAGAAGAAGGCGGCGAAGGCATTGCACCTGCCTTATCCAAGGAAGGGAACATGATAGACGAGAACTGTTGCCCTATGACCTGATTATCGAAAGAACTATCTTTCAGGCATCTTCCGTTGACTTTCAGGGGAAGACAAACTGTGGTAGAATGTGATCCTGCGTAAACTCTGAAAGACTGAAGGCAATCCGACCGAGTTCTGTTCTTCAAATAGGTCTAAAGACCTTTAGGCAACTGGATCGGGAGGGAGTCCTGTGAAGAAGATTTCTGGAAGAGCCGCGCTCGTTGGAATCGCTTCCGCAGTCGGGCTTCTTGCGGGAATCCTTGGAATCTATACCTTTTTCTTTGAATCAAAGAGAACCGAGTTGTCTTTCGAAATTCTATCAAGAGTGAATCCATTTGATTTCAAGGCACCTCTTCCGGACGCAAAAGTAATAATAAAAGGGGAAGACATACTCGCAAACGGCAAGAAGATCACGATTGTAGATGTTCGTTGCTTGAACTCCGGCAACACGGACATTTTGATTTCGTCATACGATCCCGGGTTCCCAATCGGTCTTGACTTTAGTGACTCAACGCTGTTGAGACCCCCTGAACTAACAGAGGCAAGCAGTGATTACCTGATGAAACGTGTTCGGATTCAGGTAGATGCAGGGAATCAGGTAAGCATCAGCCCGGTTATTCTTGACAAGGGTAGCTTTTTCAAGCTCAGGCTCTATTTACTTCATAGCGGGAACCAGACCCCGGTAATAGCGCCCTTTGGCAAGATCGCTGGGCAATCGACCATACTCCTTCGCGAGAACACGCCTGCGCCAAAATCAGAATCCACTTTTTCGCTTTCTTTCCAAGGCAACGTTGTGATCCAAATCATCAGAATCTTTGGCTACGCTCTTGCATTTATCATAATCGTCATTGCTTTTTCGTTTTCCATCGCGGGTCTCGCGGGTCTTTTCAAAAGACTACAAAGGCGGTCCACCATTTCCAAGTTCAAGCGAGAATCGAAACGCCGATTTCGAGTTGCTGACGACCCTATTTTCAAAGAGTATTTTCGTGAGGGGTCTTCTTTGTTTACATCAATAAAAGAAGTGACTCAACTCAAGGCTGACTTGAAGGAAGACGATGGCTTGGGAAGCTATATGGGATCAAGGAAGCCTTTCAGAAAAGTGGGGAAATCAGCATATGTTGGACCGAATATCGTCAAAAAAATGCGTGGCATGGGTCTTGCGCGTGTAGAGCATGGATCGGTTCTAGTCATCCGCGCACGAAGGAAAACTTTTGAGTTGTTTTACAACTTCTTGAGGAAAATGGGCAAGATCGAAGAACGTGGCTTTGATAGGGAATTCGTAGTGAGTGCTGACAGATTTCTTGAGGCTAGCCTTGAAACAGAGAAGCTTGGAGAAGAGATTAGAAACAGTAAAAAATGACGCGAGCGGATCATGGTAGTTGCTTGTGCAGTATTTGAAGGAGCAAGGGTGGCTGAAGTCAAGGGGAGATTCACGGCGGAAAGGGACCGAGATGGGCACAGCACCCAAAGAAGTGATCTACAGGCATGTTCTAATGAACTCCACGTATGAGATGGCTAATGCGGACCCGGTAGGGTTCTATTTTGACGGTGGGATGACCTTATTCTACAACTACCCGGATCGGGTAATCACTCACTTCATGCCATGCTACGGACCTGCCCACACGAACAAGCGAACGGCAGAGTATGTCCGCAAAATCGACTGGTACAAAGTCATGTCAGCCAGAGACATCATGTCCTCCGGTAACGAGACCATGATCAGCCTCTTTCACGAGCAGTTGGCACAGTTCCCGGGAGATCGACGGAAAGAACGAATACACGTCTTTCAGCTTGGGGAGAAGACCCTGATACCGAGCGATAAGCAGAACTTCAAAGGCGGGGCGTTTGGGTATTTCGAATTGTCGGAGTTGTTTTAACTCGCAACGGCGTGTCGGACAGGACAACGACGCCGGGTAAGCCCGAAGAGTAAAGGGAGTCTATCCTTTGAAGATCAACTCCTTGGCAAAAGCCCATCTGACCGCGAAGCAGATCGAAAAGTACTTGCATCGAGTCCGGGACAAGTACAGGCACGGCGATGCCAGTTGGTATCTTTACAGACAGATGGTGTGGGAACGGGGTGACTATACAACGTTTGATCAGATCGAGAGGCTCTATGCGGTGCTGATGTCATGGGGCATGAATAGCAGGGGCGCAAAGCTGGTGCCCTTCGGAGACTTTCTTGCCTCTATCAAGAGAAATCGGCAGACAATCCAAAGGCTCTCGAACCTCAGAATAGAGAAGGTAGAGTCCTTTGACAGCCCTGTCTTGCTACGCCCTTTGAACAATCTCTTTAGGTCGCTGGTGATAGTTCCATCGGGAAAACCGCGATTCGTTGCTTTCAGCAAAACGATGCACTTCCTATGCCCAAACCTGATCGCGCCCGTGGACAGGAAGTACACTCTTACGTTCTTTCGAAACCACCAATCAGCCCTCCCAACGAAGGAGGAGTTGCAGTTTGAGTTGTTTATCAAGATCATGGAGGACTATCGCATCTTCGTGAGAGAGCATGAGTTGAAAGGCTACTTGGACAAGCGTTGGAACTTGAGCTTGCCGAAGGTCTGCGACAACATCATCATCGGGAGGTCGCTGTGAGACAAGATGGTGGCTTTCCTGAACTGACAAACGATCAGCAAATGCGGAACGTGATTCGAGTACTTGTGGGAATCGTACGGGATGAGGCAAAGAACGTAGCCCTAAATCTGAGCGTGAATCTTCCTGACGGCATCAGACCGGGAGTTGATGTCGAGCAGGAAATGATGATTGTAATGCTCAGCTTCATCGCCCTATTTGCCAAGAGGAACCTGTCAGACGAAGACGGGAGCATCGGTGACATTTTCCGGGCGTACTACTCTGAATATCAACGAGGCGTAAGTGACTGGTCCGAAGAGGAAGTGCAAGCATTCCTTGCTCTTAGCGCCCAAAGAAGAAGTACCTATCTGGAAAAGGCGGGCAAGAAGAAAGATACCTTCCTCAATAGCGTCGCAAAGGAACTTCTCAAACACATATGCATCTCAAGCGAAAGCGTACCTACCGCAATCGCCATAGTCATGGCAGGGATAGAAACGCTGCATAGGAATGCACATGAGATGACGACCCCGAGGCGTCAAGGGGAGTCGCAGCAGATGGTCGCGGAGGGCTATCCCATGAAGGATTCAAGAGAAGGTCAGAACCCCTTGAACGCCTTGATTCAACAAGTGGAGTCGCTAATTAATACTGTCGATGTAGCAAACGTACTGTCGGCGGTGGTTGTGGTTTGCCGAAAGAAGGCGGCGGGTTTTCGTGAAGTCCCGGGAGAGAACTGGATAGCCGGGGTGAATGCTGCCGCTTGGACAAGGCAAGCAGAGATCATCGAAAGGACCGTAAAGAGGTTGGAAAAGGAAAACCTCACGTAGACTTGCGACGGACCAAGGGGTTCCGGACCTATTCTGGACTTGTCACTCGGGGTTGGAATCAGCGCAAACAGGATAGTCGGCTGAAACTCAGGACTTATCGAGTCGGCTGACACGGCGTGGACGTTTCGCGAGCATCACTTCTTCTTGTTCTTTTCTGCCCACTCATCGAACTCCTTTCCATGCGAGAACAATCGTCGCTTTTCCCCCTGAATCGATAGAGCCGCCCTGTGGGACTTGGCATCACATCTCCAAAGCTTGCCCAGAGAATCTTCAACCAAGATATCTTTGACCTCGGCAAGGTGAGAAGTAATGTAGGGAAAGGTTAGGCTGATGAAATCACCAGATCGAAGCGTGTGAGGGAGTGTAGGGGTATTGCCCGACTCGAATCTCTCTTCGGGCTTCCCGCCCTTACCCTTGGTCAGAACTCGAACAACAGTGACGACCTTCCCGCCGCTGTTCGTCATGACAACAGAAATGGTCTTGTCGCGCTTGTAGCCGCCCGGTGTAGCCACTTGAACTGACAAACGTCTTCTCGCTTGCCACATGGGAAGGAACAGGGCGACAACAACGGCACCGAGTGTCCCGATGGCTGTGAGAATCTCCCACGTGTTCGGTCCAGACATTTGTTCCTCCTTCTATTCGGGCAGTCTATTCTGCCAGCGTCGCTCACCGATGGGTGATCCTACCATCTTGACGCCTGTTCGGCGATCAGTTCCTTCGTGTGCGGCGGGGCGAAGGCTCTTCAGGGAGATGCTCAAGGGCTTTGACCCAAGTCATAAGCTGTTGCTCGCTGAACATCGTGCGACTCCCAACTTTGTGGAAGGGAATCCTTCGGGTCATCGTGTGCGGGGATGAGATGCCGGAGGATGATGGACGCTGTGAGTGCGGATGATTTCAATGTTGCTATCTTAGTTATTTTCTCGAAAGCCTTTCTCTGTCTGTCCAATATTCCTCCGGAGGAGACCAAATCAGAAACCAAGGCATCCCGTGCTCGAAGTCAAAGCGGAATTCGTGAATTCGCCATTTCCTTGTCAAGAGATACTTGTAACAGATGTTCGAAGGCTGGAGCAGTTCTTGGCAGTCCTCTTCCGATCCAGCGATAGCGATTCTTTGACGACAGCGTTCTCGGCGGTGCGAATACCTCTGGAAGAATTTAATCTTGCAGTGAGAAACTGCTTTCCTGAAGCTCCTGCTCATATAAGCCTCCCTCTGGTTGGCGTAACCAGAAGAGGTCTGAGCAGGGAGTCAACGATCTATGGGTCTTCACAAACGTCACGCTTTCCTATTCCTTGTTGGTGTCCCAAAAGTAGCCGCAATTCTCGCATTGTATATAGAACCCCATTTGCACCGGTACGGGTTTCGTCTTGGTTGACCCGCACCGTGGGCACCGCAACTGGGGAGAAGCCGATGAGATTCCTTCTCGCTTTTCCCCTTTATCCTCCGAATGGTCTGATTCTTTCTTCGACGCAATGGCGTTGTCGTCAGGGGCGGTCTTGTTCGGGTGCCACGGAAGGCATTGGGCGGACAAGCACTTATGCATTTTCAGAAAGGACATTCCTAATGCCTTCAAGAACGTCAAAAACATCATGCTAGAAACCAACGATTCCCGCAATCGGGACTTGCCGAGACAACTGCTGATAGCAGTTTTCAAAGGGCATGCTTTACCTCCTACCTCGGGCTTCCGCTCTGCTCCTCAAGAAACCGACCTACTCCGCCCTCTTGGAAGGAGTAAATTCGCTCGAATCCATCGTAGAAGCCGATCAGTCTCAGTTCATCGTCCTTCGACACCTTGCCCTGTTCGATCATCGATTTGAAAAAAGATACGACAGTCTCTCTTCGCTGTTCGAGCCTATCAAATTGTACAGACCAGTAATCATGTGGGCTTCTGTAGTGTCTAACGCGAATCCATGCCCGTGTTGTTGCGCTCTTGATCAACTCCTCTCTTGCGCGACCTTCTTCGCCGGGCTTTTCTCTGTGTCGCTGGAAGGTTTCGCCAACCTCGTGTTTCGAAAAGCCAAACTCTCCAGGATGATCACAGAGGTAGTCGATGTGATTGGCGAGTGTCACATCGATAATTTGATCGCCGTTGACCCAATACCCTTGAGCTTGCATGCCATTACCCGATATAGCTCTTTCCAACTGTCGAACCGTCCGAGCTTGCCTGCACATGGGTCTCGGTGATCTCAAGGCTTGGTCGGTAGTAGTCGATGAAGACAGCACCATTGGGCTCTACATAAATCGTTTTCAGGTCCCGCGCCGGGATGAAGCTGCGGAATCCCTTTTCCCTGGCGAACCGTTTCGTGACTTCAATAGCTTCTCGTTCAGAGGTGTTCTCTGGCAACTCAAACTGCGAGAATACAGCCGCCATGACTCTGAAGCCAACTATGCGGGGATAGAAGGGGATTTCAAGAGCCCTGTCGAACTCTTCCTGATCCAACTCTACTGTGAATTTGAGGGTGTCCAAGTCAACGCCAATTTCTGAGAGATACTTGAGCGGAATCTTCCGCTCAAGATTATCCCATTCTTTTCGATGGTGGCGAAACTTGATGACGCTGTTTTTAAGGCTGTAACCGCACTCCACGCGCAGAACGTTTTCGTCCTTGCATTCGTCCGACTTGCCCTTCAGGTAGGCTTTGCAGTGGCGGAACCTCACGTAATCCTCCACTCTGTTGATTTGTTGAACTGAGAAAAATGGGATTTCTTTCCATTTCATCTGTTGGCTCCTTCTTTGTTACCCATTCGCGCCGGAACCTCCTGCCCTTGCGCCTTTCCTTGGAGACCTCGAAATCGCTGCCTTACCTGAAAACCAGAAACATGAAGACAATCCCCAGAGCCGTGAGCAGGATGGCGACCATCGGAAAAAGCGCTGCGAGTGCAAGGGCAACCAGGACCGCTGCTGCGATTGCAATCGTGGTCTGCATGTTGAACTCCTTCCTTCTACTGCCGCACAGTCGAGGCTTGCACTTCCACAAGTTTTCGGCATTCTGCGTATGCCTGGGAAAAATCCTCAAAAGACCGGGCTCCTGAAAGGTCCGCCATCTTGTCGCAGAAGAGTTTTGAAATCGCATGCCTGTTGACCCAGTCCGTTCCCTTGCCCATCCGTGTTGCCTCCTTCCACAAGGTGTCCAAGACTTCACTGAAGGCGTGAACCACTCCTGAAAGGTTGCATGCATCCTGCACAAGAATTGCTTCTTTTGCCGCTTCCATGATGGACACAGACTTCCCCCTTTCCCTTCCGCATAAGAATGCCTTGGGCAACTAAGTTTCAGACCGAAGCGCAGACCACTCGAACGAATGCATCTGCTACGGTGGACGGTGGAATTTCGGATTGCTTGGAGAGAAACAAAAAGCGATTGTCTGGAAATGCAAGGTGCGCCTCCCTTTAGCAGTGTTTACCGCCCGCAAGTAAGAGGGATAAATCGGCGGGTGACCTTAACTGGTCACTGGCTATAAGTTAGTGCACTTGTGCAATTCCGTCAAGTTTTCCTTCAGCATTTGTTCTGCGCGTCACTCCTTCAGTTTGAAGGGCTTTTTGGGAAAAGGTATTGCTTTTTCCTTCAGTTCCTTACTTCTTTCCTCAACCTGCCAAGCTTCCATGGGCCAGTTTTCTTCAGCTTCCTTGTAATAGCTGCTGTTTATGTTTCTGAGTACTTGTAATCCTTTCCTATTACTAAATCTCTTCCAGAGATTGCCCGCAGTGAGAATATGTTCACCAGTCTCATCTCTTTCTAATAGTTTCTCAAATCCCTTCTCATGATTAAACTGTTCCCAGTACGCGCCAGCTTGAACAATCCAAAAGCCGGTCTTGTCTTTCAGAACTAGTTCGTCAAATCCTCGTACATAATCGAACTGCTTCCACCATGCGCCAGCATATGAGATGTTTTCGCCGGTCTTATCCTTCGCTACTAGTGCCTCAAATCCTCTCAGATAATCGAACTGTTTCCAAGATTTGCCCGCAGATAGGATATATTCACCGGACTTATCGTTGTTTAGTAATTCCTCAAACCCTCTCGCATAGTTAAACTGCGTCCAAAGGCTGCCAGCTTTCGAAAGCCACTCACCTGTCTCATCCTTCTGGATTAGAGCCTCGAACCCTCGTTCATAATCAAATTGGTCCCAGTTTGCGCCAGCCTCAAAAATCCATTTGGGTTCTCTGAGTGCCTTGGATGCTCTCATATAGTAAAATCGCTTCCAGCGTACTCCGGCCTCATGAATCCATCGACCGGTTCCATCTTTTTTTATTAGTGCCAGAAATCCTCGCGCATAATCAAATTGCTTCCAGTGTGCGCCAGCATAGGAGATACTTTGACCAGTCGAATCTTTCTCCACTAATGCTTCGAGTCCTCTTACATAGTCGAAGCGCTTCCAGTCTCTGCCAGCCTTGTAAATCCATCCGGCTGTTTTGTCTATTTCAGTCAAGGCTTCCAACGCCCTGACGTAATCGAAATGAACCCAGTCGACGCCTGCCTGATATATCCACCTAGTTGCCCTGTGTTCTATTAGTTTGTCTAGTCCTCGTGCGCAATCAAAGACCCTCCAGTGGAGACCAGCCTCGTATATCCATCTGCCCTTCACATCTCTTTGAACCAGGGCTTCGAATCCTTTGGAGTAGTCAAACTGCGTCGAGCGTAGGCCCGCTTCATAGAGCAGCTTGCCGGTTCTATCGATTCTACTCAGGTCTTCCAGCGGCATCTTCTTAGCCGTCCAGCAACTTGTTTGGTTACGTCTTGGGGCGATGCCGTCTAGGCTGAATTCTCTGACTGAAGCACAGACTTCTCAAACGAAGGCATCTGCTGAGGCCGGTGATGAAGATCAGAATCGGAGGCGAAGGAGTTTTCCGAAAATGCAAGATACACCTCCCTTTAGCTGTCTTTACCGCCCGCAAGTAAGAGGGATAAATTGGCGGGTGACCTTCACTGGTCACAAACTGTTTATATGCTACTGCGGTCCCAAAACTCTGTCAAGGATTTCTCTCAGCATTTCTCGGCATTTGTCCTGCGAGCTATCCTTTGAGTTCATAAAGTTCTTTAGGGAAAGACACCGCATTCTTCTTCAGTCTCTTAATAGCCCGAATGGTCTGTTCAACCCCTCGCGGCCATAGTCTCAAAGCCAATTTATAGTAGCGACCATTCCTCATTGCCTTCAACGCCCGAAGAGCTTTTCCATACTCAAAATGCGTCGTATCCCAGCAAAGGCTCGCAAAAAGGATGTGCTTTCCGCCGGTGTCTTTCTTTACCAACGCATCAAGACCTGCCCGGAAGTCGAACCGTGGCCATAAACTCCCGGCTTCGGCAATCAACTGGCCCGTTTTGTCCTTTCGTACAAGTTCCTTGAGTGCTTTGCTATGGTCGCAAATTTGCCAATCGAAGCCAGCGGACACTATTGATTTTCCCGATTTGTCTTTTTCAAGTAACGCCTTCCAACCTTTGCGATAGTCAAAGACTTGCCAGTCCGCGCCCGCTTTGTAGAGCCATTTGCCTGTCGTGTCTTTTTCGACTAGCGCCTTCAATCCTGCGGAAAAATCGAATTGCCCTTTCCAGTCCTTTCCAGCTTCATATATCTGTTCGGCAGTCCTGTTTCTTTGGGTCAGGGCTTCCATAAGCTCGCCAGCAGCAAACCCGTCATGGTAAAAATCCCTCTCAGCGATTCCTCTCACAGGTCTGCTGCGACCGTTTACCTTTGCCCATTTGACGGTGTCTTTCCATCTCACAGCTTTTTCCGCTACAGAACTGTCTTGCCAAGCGCCGAGAATCAGGGGCTCCGGAGGCATTGGCAGTTGGTGCGCATTCGAGTACTTTGCCAATTTCTGATAGATTCTTTCCCATGTTTGCGGCTTGGGGCAGATACGCATGCTCTTCGTTAGTCTCGCTCGTCTCTGTAGGACCAGAGCCATCGCTTCTGGGCTTGCTTACTGCATCTGGTTAGAAGACAGGATTTTGTTACTGATCTTGAACTCCTTAAGCGGCTGCTTGTCAATTGAGACCTGGCAAGAGATGTCAGCTTTGGGAATTGCGATTTCGTTCAGGTACCCTTTGCCACTCTGAATGCTGACTTGCCTTACGACCCCGGGCTGAAGGGGTGGCAACGAGCCTGATTGAAAGATGGATTCTTCACTTGACCACTCCTCACCTTTCGAAGTGAAGACGCTTTGCACGAGGACAGCCCCGCTAATGGGCTCGTTGCTTACGTTCTTGAGCTTCAAGATCACGATTGGTACCAGGAGGAACTGAAGGTGCTGGAGATCGCGGTAGGGGTAGAAGCCTGTTTCGCCCGCAACCAGTTCGACCTTTTCGACGTTGGGAATAATCTTGTTGCCGCTGCTGTCGAATTCATACTCTCTGATTTTCTTATCGTTCTCGTATACAGTCTCTTTGATTTGAACGCCCTTTTCATTATAGTTTTTTGCGATTCCATTAAGTCTGTTTTCCTTATATTCCCACGTTGCTGATAGAGTTCCGTTTTCCCAATAGTCTTTTTCAATACCAGAGCCAAGCCCGTTGGAATCGAACGACCACTCGGCACCCAATTTCCCACTCGGGTAGTACGTGTGAGCAGTGCCTACTCTCTTGCCGTCTTTGACAACTATAACCGTCTTCAATTTCTGTGAATCATAGAAGACGACAGTGCCGGTCACGTTGGCACCGCCATCCTTGTACGTGTACACGTGAGACTGCTTGTCTTCATTTACCTTAGTGCCGTCAATTTGCGCTGAGCAAGCGAAAAGAACTAGGCTGACTGAAAAGAGAATCAGAATTCTTTTCATGGGTTCTTCCTTTGCCCATCTGGGGGCTAGTGCGTAGCACTGGCAAAAATGAAATCGTTCTCCTTTCACCCCGGGAACCGAGGTTCATTGCGATTCGTAAGAAGCAGCATCCTTCAAGCTTACAATATAACTGAGCGTTGTCAAGCTATTAGATAGCCAAGTACAATCTTCGAGAATGTTGTCGATGTAAAGCCTTTGATTGCATCCTGACCACCTAATGGAGGGCACCGATGACTCAGCTCCAGAAGGTGTTCATAAAGAATTTGAAGCGGGAACGTCGCACCACAGGTCTTACCCAAGAGCAGATCGCTGAAAGAATCGGAATTGCCCACAAGTACTACGGAGCCCTTGAACTTGGATATCGTTTTCCGTCTGTCGAGATGCTTGAAAAGATAGCAAAGGCCCTCGGGGTCGCTCCTTATACGCTGTTCATTGGCGACGATGTGAAGCGTGATTTGCCTACCGATGAGGTTGTTCAGCGCTACAACAGGTTACTGGAAAGAAAGTGCAAGACGATCCTTTCCGAGGCTAGACTTCAGTTCCTTGGGGAATGATATTCGAAGCTTAGAAGCTGGCTTTACCTTTTCTCGTGAACAACTTTAGCCGCCATATCATCCCAGCCGTGGCCGCTGTTTCAAATCCCGTGCCCCATTCACAGCCAGTCGTTAAGGAGTCGGCTTGTAAGACTTGTTAGGCGCATCATTCTCCAAATTCTTTGAGAATCTCCCTGAGTATTTCTTGTGAAGGCGGTTGGTTGAAATAGAACTGCCACGTTTGCGTAGTGTTTGGCGATTCAACTCTTTCCCTCAGCCACTCAAAGCCGTGATCCTCGATTGCCTCAAGACTGAAGAACTTCCTTAGTTGTCTACTAAAATACGCACTTCTATTAAAGTGATTTATGAATCCATGTTGCGATAAGAGGTTGTACTTCTCCTGATCTAGTGCCATGGGGAACCCTCCGTTATCCCTGTCTAGATACTACTAGATTCTAGTTTTACTTTCTTTCAGCACCTCCGGATTGCAAAATTCGATCAATAGCATCTTTTTGGTACTCCTCTGCGTCGAAGTTGTCGAGGACCTGGCTAAAAGTATTTATTATAGGGCGCAAAACATCGTTCCCAGCTAGCACCTTTCGTCTCAAGGCCGCAATTTCCTTTTTCAGATTGGCTCTACCTTCTTTTGACACGGTTTGTTCAATCTTCTCTACAAGGACGCGATGAATCAGACTGTTTCGAGCAACGAGCGCCTCGTTTAGTGCCTTTTCCATTTCACCGGAGACATCCATGTGTTGCTTTAGCATCTGAATGAGCTGCGCAGCCGTGCGCTTTTGATCTCCTTCCATTATTGCATACATCTGATCGATGCTCCGTCCAGTAATCCCATTCGGCTCAGATGGAATAGGAGGAATCCGATTCCGTATTCAAATCCTTGGCAGTCAAGCAACGCCAGTCCAGCTTGAATCAGCACTGGCTTTGTTATTTCAACTAACCGCTTTCCGTCGTTGGTCATTTCTGCTCACCTAAGCCTTTGATGCGCCTGACATAGAGTTCAGTTGCCCCGCCGCATCAGATCATCAGCGCATGGAATTCAGAACTATACGCACGGTACCAGACGGCCTTCAAGGGGACGGCTGCAACGATTTGTTAGGCAACATCTCGGCATGGACAAGGCACTCATGGGAGTAGGATTCCCTTCTTAGGCCAGCGAAGCTTCGTTTTGGACTTGTCTATTTCCCAATGATCCGTTTTGAATTGACCCCAACAGACTTCTATGGCTTCAACATCATTATTCATAAACTCCAAGTAGAAAGCGACATCTTCGGGATTGATGAAAAGTGGCAAAAGCACAGCGTGAAGCGTTTTCATTATTCTTACGAACACAACAAAAGCCCAATACCGGCCTTCTGCATTTTGGCAAATAAGCATTTGTTTGTCAGACAAGGTACCTTCTATCGGAGCTTTAACCCACAGAATTGGCCTAACCATTTGAATGTATTGCTTGAAATGTGATGAGGCCTTTTGAAGGCACTCTTGCTTGGTGGACCCATTGTTGTCCAAGTAAAATCTTCCCAGTATGTCATAGCCGACAAAATGAGCTCCGGCAGACAAAGCATACCGGTATCCCAATAGGTGAAAAAGAGTCAAATGAGCCGCTTTGATCAGTGAAACCAATGCTGGAATCCTAATGTCCTTTTCCACTTCGAGTTCCCAATTAACGTCTTGCTTGGATACCAATTCGCTTGGGGACATCTTTAGCCAAAGAGTTGCTGATTTGCCTTGGTGCTCAAGGACCATTCTTGTATGCTTCTCCGGAATAGCCTCGTCTGAATGAAAGTATTCAACCGGCTTACCGCCTGCAATAATTTTAGGTTGAATTACACGTGATAGGTCCTTATCCACGAATGCATCGCCAACTGACCGATTGTCCTTGTACTTTATTGCTGCGAAGTCACTTTCAAAGATTGAACCATAGAAGTTATCAACGTCTTTCCGCTGTATCGTCCAGTCCTTGGCCGATTTCGGCAGCGCCCGATTTATGATATGTGCTTTGCAGAGTTGTACGTTCTCATCTTGAAATAGAATTGGGCAATAGAAATACTGAAAAGCGTCACCAGTAGTCGCCTTGAAATCTTCCCGCAGCGAATCTATTTTTTCGAGCATCTTCTCGTTCATATGCTAAGATACACAACCTAATAGGGAATGCGAAAATCCTTTCCCTGATGTTGCCTAACAAGCATATTATCGACCCTCGGAAATAATCCTGCAAGTAGGCGAGTTAACCAGTCCTGTCCTCCATGCAAGCTGGGTATCTGCGTCGGGCGTTCTGTAAGATGGCATGCATGTAGCCCGAAGAGGTTGGAGTGCTACGCAGTCTTTGGCGGACTTCTTGGGTCAGGGCAACAACGGGTCACCTGGCCTAAGGTGAATGCTGCGTCACTCTTGTCACTTTCGCACGATGTCACAACAACGTTTTTGTAAAATTTCGAGATATTCTCCGCAAAGTAGTCATTCTGAAGGCTTTTGCGCGGGTTAGGGGTGTGTCCCTTTGATGTCCGTGCCCTGTCAGCCAAACGAATACCAGCGTCAGATGAGCACACCGGAGGAGTGTGGTCCTCGTGACGCTCTGTGGACAGCGGGAAAACAACTGAGTCTTTCCAAGCTGAGAAGGTCGTTGTTGTGGGAGAAGCCTGTTGAGGTTCCCTACGGGGGGGGTCTGCTGGCGGCACTATTCCTCAAGTATTCGGCTGGACGAGGTGGATCAGATTGCCGCAAGTATCTTCAAGAACCGCGCTCGTGGTCGGCCCATTCACACTCGACTATTAGGATTGGGGGGTAACCCTCTCGGCGCTACAGAATCGGGACAAGCAGAAACCAAATGGCGATACCAATAATGGCTCCGACGAGCATCGTCGCTTTTTCAGCTACTAGTTTCCTTGCCAGCAACGGTTTCCTCATTAGTTTTTCAGTTAGCAAACAAAGGTCAGTAAGAAGCTCTAGCAAGCTAGTGGCGAGCGCTACAACCCCGAGAATCCAGAAGAGGCTCTTCGGCACTCTTCCAAGAATCATGAAAGAACCCGCAAGGAGACCAACAAGGGTTGCGAGTAGGAATATGATAGCATGACCTGACAGTACCAAGGCGAAGGGAGTCTTGAATCCGGTCAAGACTCTTATCCCCCACTGTGTTGGCGCTATGAAATAGGGAACTCCCACGATGCAGATCAGCGATACTATGGCAGTGACTATGGAGGCGCTTACTATTGTCCACAACATTTCAGGCTCCCCTTTGGTTCATGGTATAGGCGCCCCTATTGGTTGTAAAGATCATCACCTGTTTACGGCGAATTCGTCGTCGAGGCTCACCAGCCCATTTCCAGCGAATCGGACATGTCAGAAGCCATCCTCTGCTCCCCGGCATTGCTGGAACCCGCTAGCAGCCGCCAGAGACGAAATCTTGGGGGGAGTTGTGATCAAGGGTCTTCCTGATCTGATGCATGAATGGGCGGAGGGGGGTGCCTTCTGAACCCTATTCCAGCTTGGCAAATCAATCAAAATAGATTATGCTAATGTATATTAGCGAAACCAAAGGAGGCGTTCGTGTCCGATCTGCCTATCTTGGTCAAAAAGGCGGTGAAGGGGGTCAAGAACTCCGCTCGGGTCTACCTTGCCGGGCTTGCCAAGTCAGGCAGGAGAACCGTGGATACCCAGCTTCGTGGTGTAGCTCGGATGGTTGGAGCCGACTCCATCGATGTCGTACCGTGGCATCTCCTCAAACACGAACACGTCGTTGCTATCAAGACGAAGGCACTTGAGATGGGGAAGTCTCCTGCGACCGTGAACCTAATGTTGGCGGGAATCCGAGGAGCGGTTCGGACAGCTTGGAACATGGGTTTGATGACCGCAGAGGACTTGGCACGGATTGAAGCTGTTAAAGGAGTGAAGTCTCATACCGAACCGAAGGGACGCAGGATCACATCCGGGGAACTCGGTGCGATCATGAAGGGCATCAACCCGGAGACTCCTTCAGGGAAGCGGGATGCTGGGATCATCGCCCTCGCTTACTGCGGCGGTCTTCGGAGGCAGGAGATCGCCAAACTTCAAGTTGAGAACGTCAACGATCTCGGTGAGGAGCTTGAAATCACCATCAAGGCGGGGAAGGGAAGGAAGGACAGGGTCCTCTTCCTGAACAACGGCGGTGCTGATGCCGTGAGGGACTACCTGTCAGTGCGGGGAGACTCATCAGGTTTCTTGTTTTGGGCGTCGTTGAAGGGTGGACAACTGACTGAGGACTCAAAGATGACGGATCAGGCAATATATGCTCGGATCAAGCGCTGTGCGAAGGTGGCAGGAGTGAAGACCCTTTCTCCGCACGACATGCGTAGGAGCTTCGTCTCTGATATGCTCGACAACGGCGTTGACATCTCGACGGTGGCATCGATGGCGGGGCATTCATCGGTGTCTACGACCCAAAGGTATGATCGCCGGGGTGATGAGGCAAAAAGGAAGGCAGCAAAAGCGTTGCATCTTCCGTACAGGCGCTAGGGGAGATTTAAAAGTACAGCAATTTCGAGGGCCTCCCATGGGGGTGGCTTTAGGGTTCGCCTCACTTCCATGATCGAAATCTTCACCAAGGGGTTCGTAGTAGGAGATGATTCCCCACAGAAAACAATTCTGTTTGGAAATTCTGACCGCATTTGGGAGCGCACAGATTTTTCCCCGGACCTTTTATGAAAGGACACCTGAATGCAGGAGGCAACGCTTCGACAGACGGGGTTGATGAGGCGAGGAAGAGAGCTGCGAGCGCGATCCTTTCGTACTCTCTCTGTGGCGGTCCTATGGCAAACGATCCAGCGTCCTGCCGAATCCCGACCTGTCCTTCTTAAATGCCGCCCACAGCCTTTGTTTCCACGCCATGTAGGTCGTGGCAAAATGCTCTATTGTTAACTTCCTGAGCCCGTCTCCTTGAGGACCGAGCAACGTCGTTGCTTCGTAAGTTTCCAGATGGTTTCTGAACTCGGTGTTGATTTTTCTAGCTTCATCTGTGAGTCGTGGCACTAAATTACGGATCAAGCCGAGATTCTCATACGCCTCGACCAGCTCCTCAACCGACAGGAATGTTCCATTTCCGCAGGTCGGGCATGCCAGATGTCCTTCCTCATCGACTGTGTGCTCATAGGTTGTCCAGCATTCACTGCACAAGTATCTTTTTTTGCCGTCGTTCATTCGTTCTGTGTCTCCTCCACAAGACCGGCGATTCGACTCGACCGCATCGGCGGCGCAGCCGAGAATTTCCTCGTCACGCTCCTGCCCCACTCCCGCCGCCGCCTTCTGGGTCCCTGCGCTGAACGCGCGTCATCTCTTCCAGTGCAGCAAGGGGAATGCGAAGGAGTCTCCCGATGCGGACTGAAGGAATAGTTCCGTCTTTCAACCTTCGATAAAGGGTGGCCCGCCCGATATTGAGCGCTTCCCGAACTTGACGGGGCGTGACGAAAAGTCTCTTCGGATCATTCATGAGGCAATGATCACACCGGAATATCGGACATTAGGGAGGGTCGTGTCCGTGAGGGGTTCCGCTCTTGCTGCTTATGCCTTCACGGCTACTGGTTCTTCTCTTCGGTCGCAAATAGGCCTTAGGAAGGAATACTTGTAGGATTGCAGCCGCATTCGCACTTGCTACCCTACTCCGGCAGGGAGTCCCTCCCTCGACTGCTCCCTTTTGCGCGTTTGGTCATGCTCACTGCCGCAGCAATCTTCTTGCGAGCTTCTTCAAAATCCACGATTTCGACATGACTATACTGCTCCATCATCGCCGCGCTGCGATGCCGTGCGTAGCGCTGTACCAAGAAGTCCGGGATCCCGGCCATGCGCGAAAGCGACACGAAAGTATGCCGCAAGGAATGGAATGAAAGATGCCGTTCGACCCTAACCTCCTTGTTGATGCCGATGGCCGAAAGCATCCGGGTGAATCCATTTCGAAGCAGTTCAGTGCCGATAGGCGAGCCCTCGTCTGCGTTGTAAAGCACATAGCCGCTGCGCCCGAAAGGTGACCCTGCGGCAAGCTCCTGAAGTTCTTCAACTAAAATGGACGGAGCGGGGACTTCGCCTGTGCTGCCCCATTTGGGCTTTCGTGGAGTGCGCTCGAACGCAGGAACGGACTGAGCAACTCGGATAATGCCTCTCTCTTCGTCCACGTCTTCCCAACGAAGTCCTCTGCACTCTCCGAGTCTGAGTCCGGCAAGGCACCCGAGAAGAACGCCAGCACGTACCCGGGCATCAATCGGATGCTCCTTCCTGTCCTTGTCGAGATACTCGTGGCTCTTGATCAGAGCTTGAATTTCAGAGAGCGACAGCGAACCACGTTCCCGAGACCGCTCCGCCGCTTTCTGCATTCCTTCAAGCGGGTCTGAAAGACGGCGAGATCGCGCCCATTTGCGCACCGCTGTCCGTATGGCTTGAAGTGCAATGTTGATCGTCCTTGTGCCCTTACCCTGATCCCCCAGCCAGAGCATCCAGCGCTCGACGACACCGGGTGTGACAGCAGAAACGTGCAGATCGGCAAAAGGTGTGTAAGGTTCGATGTCTCGGCGCACCGCACCGGCGCACAGCGCAAGGTAACGAGGGGAAAGTTCCTGACCGCGCAGTGCCTTCGCCCGAGCATACATCGAATCCGATTTCCAGAAGTCACGAAGGTACGGGACGAGGATCGGGTCGTCATCTCCTGCAACCACGCCGCGCTTAAGCATGTCCTCTGCGACATCACGCGCCTTGGCCTTGTTTGAGGTTTGGCAGCTGACGGTCTTTACGAACCTTTCAGCGGCCTCATTCCAGAAGCGAACGTGCCAGACGGTTCCGCGATTCGTGCGACGCTTGTACAGGTTGTACGGTAGGTGTTTCATGAGGGCCTCTAGTCGTGCGACGAATCGTGCGACGCTGGCCCTTTCTTGTCAAGCCCTCTACTGTGTTCTTGCCCTAATTTCTCCTGAAATAAGTAGTTAAGTAGTGCGTCCAGCCTGACTCGAACAGGCGACCCACAGCTTAGAAGGCTGTTGCTCTATCCAACTGAGCTATGGACGCGTGTCGGGATGAGTGGATTCGAACCACCGCTCTCCTGCTCCCCAAGGAGACCGGTGCCGTTTTCACGTGGTATCACGTGGAATCACTTGTCACAATAATTACTTACCGGTCAAAGGGATTGCCACGCTTTCACCGTCATCCTGTTTTATCTCATGTTATCCAGTTATCAAGCGTTTTGCAAGCTTCAAGGTGTCGTGGAGGGGCTTCGAGAACAGTTCAAGTGATGGGAGCAAAGCGCGTGCCACTTGGCCCATCACCTCCTTGGCAACCTTCTTGTCTGACGTGTTCATGTTGCCACTTTCAACGATCGCCACCTGCAACACGCTCCACTCCTGGTGTCCAAGGTACGGGAAGCATATTGGGGATATCACCAGTGGTACTCCTCGTTTTCACCCGAGATCGGCCTTCCCCGCGGCTCGCTCGCGTAGTATTATCTCCCCGGCCTTACATCCTCTCTCGGAGGTACGCGATGGTAGCCCTTATCGTGATCGCCGCCGTCCTCGCGGTCGGCATGATTGTCTATTTTGTGGAGCCCTTCCTGTACGCCTTCCTCTACTCCAAGCTCATCGAGATCTTCGTCAAGAACCCGCCCTACATGAGCGTCGAGGAGGTGTTCCCCGAGTCGCGCCTGCTACGGGACAACTGGAGGGTGATTCGGGAGGAGGTGGATCGCATCCTCGAGAACGTGGAGGCCATCCCACGGTTTCACGAGGTGGATCCCCTGCAGAAGCTGATTTCGGCC
>Ga0187850_10001791_pt1 | contig 21713 bp, 20 predicted proteins | sample June2016WEW_4_15_FD_132436 | JGI IMG/M metagenome (GOLD analysis project Ga0187850, IMG submission 132436) | Peatland microbial communities from SPRUCE experiment site at the Marcell Experimental Forest, Minnesota, USA - June2016WEW_4_150 | ecosystem: Environmental > Terrestrial > Soil >...
ATGTACTGTCCGTGTTATTGGATGGGCGGCGTTTCCGGCCCGACGGGCCGGTAGAGCCCAGCCCAGGGCTGAGGCCGTCAGGCCGATGCCCTGGGAAGCCGTTTACAAAACCAAGCGCGCCCTGAAGGGGCGCCAAAACCGCAAAGCCCTGCCACAATCGCTGGCAAGGAGGCTATGGCGCATTCTCCGTAGGCCAGTCGGGGGTGGACGAGCTTCGCGAGTACATTCGGGATCAGCGCGAGCACCATAGGCAGGTTTCTTACCAGGACGAATTCCGGGCGTTTTTGCGCCGTTATGAAATCGAGTACGACGAACGATATGTGTGGGATTGAGGTCTGTAGCGCCCTTTCAGGGCGCGAGGCGGGCGGTGGGAATGAGGCCCCAGGGCATCGGCCTGCCGGCCTCAGCCCTGGGCTGGGTTCTGGCGGCCCGTTGGGCCGCGAGGCAGACCGCGAACGGCGACGCATTCCATCGCTTATCATTGCAGTCTGACACTAGGCCTGGGCCGGAGGATGGCCGTGCTGATGCTTGATGGTTCCGCGCTGGCGCGGGCCGGCGCGGGTTTGCCTGCCGGGCGGCGGCCGAAATGGTCCTGCCCCTGGACCAGATGGCCCCGCGGAGCGAACGTTTCGGCGAGGAGCAGGCTCAGGAATAGGATTGCCAGAGGTGAGCGTGGGCGCCGCCGTAGGCGCGGCGCACGCCCTGGAGATTGCGGGTCGTTTGGCTGGCGGATTCCAATTCAGCCCGTTTGCGTTGGCACTTGGCGCGGAGGGCGTCGCGATTGCGGGTTTCGAGCGCCACCAGTGGAGCGGCGGCGGCGGCGAAAGGGCCTGGGGTGGCCGGGGCGGGGGTTTGCCCCCCGGGCCGGGCAGCCCGGAGTTGCTCGAGGGCCTGGGTGATGTCCGGGCCGAGCCGGGCCTTGGCGCGTTGGTGCTGGGCGACCTCCGGCCAGTTATCGGCGAGGATGGCCTGTGCTTCGAGCTCGGTGAGGCGTTGCCACTCCGCCAGGAGGCGGGTTAGTTGGGCCGCGGCATTCATCCGGTGGCGGTGTCTCAGGAAGTGGCGGCAAAGGCGACAAACGGGCCGGGCGCGGCCGGGGCGTTTTCCTGGCGGCGCAGCATTTCGGTCCAGGCCTCGCGCAGGACCGAGAGGCGGCGGACGGTATCGTGGATGCCCTCGGGCGTTTTGCGGGCGTTGCTGAGCAGGAGCTGGCGGTGCATGAAGTCATAGAGCCGCCGCAGGGTGAGAGCGAGTTCACCGCCCTGGGCCAGGTCGAGCGAATTGTTCAGTTCGCTGATGATCTCCTGGGCGCGGAGGACATTGTTGTTGATCGTCCGGTTGAATTCGAGCGGGTCATCGTGCTGGAAGCCGGCCAAGGCGCGTTCGAGAAACCGGATGGCGCCGTCGTAAAGCATCACGACCAACTGGCCGGGCGGGGCGGTTTGGGTGGCAATGGTTTGGTACGACTTGAGCGGGTGTGGAAGGATGGTTGGGTTGTTGGGGCGCATGGGGCGGAGGTCGGGCGAATTGCCCAAGGGGCTATTGAGCCTGATTTGACTGGTCGACGAGGCGGGCGGCCAGGAGGACTGAAATCTTTTGGATGACCTCAGTGGGCGGATAGGAGGCATCCTGCACCAGGTCTTTGGCGCGGGCCACTTGGTCGGGGCGCGCCAGGGGGGTTTGCTCCAGGGCACGGTTCAGGCCGTCGGCTGCGCCCAGCGTCAGCAGGTCCGCCCCCAGGCCCGGCGCTTGCGCCGGGGCACGAGCGGGAATTCCCGTGGCACTGGGCAATTCACTGTTTGGATTCACGCGCATAGCCAAATCATTCAAAGTGGCAGGCGGTCACTCTTGCCCGGTTTATCGGCAGAATCAGCGGGGGGCTTTAGCACAAAATCAGCGTTGTGGCAGAGTGCGGGCCACGGCGAAGGCGGTGTATTGGCCGAAGCGGCTGGGAGAGTGCAGGACCCCGGTGTCGCTGAGCAAGGGGTTGGGGAGATTCAAATCGGCGCGGGCATAAGCTTGGGCGGCGACGGCGACGGGGTTGGAGCCGGCGTCGAACAACTCGTCCACGCTCCACCAGGTCAGATGCAGGCTGCAATCCACCAGGCGGGCGCGCCAACCGGTGCGCAGGGGCGGATAGGCCTGGAAAGCGGTCAGGCGGGCAAACAGCACGGCGTCACAGCCGGTGGCCTGGCTCAGGCGCTGGAACAAGTCCACCGGCAATTCGTCTTCCGCCGACCAGGCGTTGCGGCCGGTGAGGACGCGCAGGTCCTCGGTGGAGACGGGCACGACTTCGAAGACATTGCGCTTGCCCAGCTCGGCCAGCCACAGCGGCCAGAGGAGGTCCACGCCGACAGCCTGGTTGGCATCGTCGGGGTTGCGGGCCAAGGGCAGCACCGCGACGCGGCGGATGGCCTTGGGCAAGGCGGGCTGGCGCAGATAGACGTTTGCGGGTTTGTAGGGCGCCGTCAGGGCCCGGCGCAGGGCGGGCGGGGTGGCGCACCCCGCCAACAGGGCGGGTATCAGTGCCGCCAGTAAGAAAGCTCGAACCAACACACCCCCTACATCGGCTGTCTGGGGGGAGCACTTGAGTGCCTTTCTGAGCCGGGCAGACATTTTTGCCTGCTCTAACTCAGAGCTATGGCAGTGGAAAAGAGAGCCGGACGGCGCCCCCAGCGCCGTCCGGCAGCCCCTGCGAGAGGAGCGTAGCTAGGCACCAACCTAGAGAAGCTTCAAGACCGTCTGCGGCATCGCATTGGCCTGCGCCAGCATCGCCGTGCCGGATTGGACCAGGATGCTCAGCCGCGCGAAGTTCGTGCTCTCCTGCGCGACGTCCACGTTCTTGATCGCGCTGTTGGCGGCGTCAATGTTGGTCTTCTGGACCGACAACTGGTCGCTGGTGTAGTTCAGGCGCGCCAGGTTGGCGCCAATGTTCGCCCGGTCAGAGGCCAGTTGGGTGATCGCCGCCTTGACTGCGGTCAGCGCCGTGGGCGCCGCCGACGAAGTCGCGATGTTGGAGCCCGTGGCCGTGGTGTAGGCCGAGACGCCTAGGTTGACAACGGCCATTGACCACTGCGCGGCTTCGCTGTCGATGGTCACGCTCTTGGCGGCGGTGTCGAACAGGCTCACCCCGTTGAAGTCCTTGCTGGCTACGTTGGTGATGTAGCTGCCCAGTTGCTGGAACTCGCCGTTGTACAAGGCGCGATTGCTGTCGGTCTTGGTGGTGTCTTGGGCCGAGACGGCCAGTTCGCTCATCCGGTTCAGGGCATTGCCGACTTGCTGCAGGAAGCCGTCCTGGGTTTGCGTGAAGGACACGGCGTTGCCGATGTTGTTCGAAGCAGCGCTGATCCGAGCCGACTGAGCGTCGAACTGAATCGACACTGCCAGTCCGGCGGCGTCGTCCTGGGGCGAGATGATTTTCGAGCCGGAGGACAGGCGCTGGATTGATTTGGCCAAGTTGGCGGACGAAGTCGCCAGCAGTGAGGCACTGCTCTCAGCCGCGATGTTTGTGTTGATAACCATACTGACTCCTTCCATGAGTCACCCCTTGCGGGGATTTGTTGTTCGCTAACGGCATCCTTGCCGCGAGGCGGAACTTAAGGCATCCGCCGTTATCCTTGCCGGCTTTTAGAGGCTGCCGGCTGCCTGTTCTGCTGCTGCTTATCGGCAGGAGGCGGAAGAACTTTAGTCCGTTGTCGCGGCAGGCTTGCAGCGTGGGCGTGCGGGCGGCTTCCCGCCGCCAGTCCGCGGGGTGTCCGGCGGGGCCGGCCCCGCCGCGCAGAGAGAAAAATTGCTCGGCAACCGGGCGTTGTGGGTTAGAATCCAGGCCTTATGCGAAGACCGGGCACCGTCTGGCAACCGGGCTCGAGGGCCGGCGTGCCGCCGCGCTGGCGCAAAGACCTGGCGCGCATTCTCATTACCGAGCGCCAGCTCGCGCGCCGCGTCCGCGCGCTGTCGCGCGCGATCCAGCGCGATTTCGCCGGCCGCGAAATGGTCGTGGTTTCGCTGCTCAACGGCACGGTGATGTTTCTGGCGGATTTGATTCGCCACCTGTCGCTGCCCTTGCGGCTGGATTTCATCGGCGTATCCAGTTATGGCGCCGGCACGGCCTCGGGCGAGTTGGTCTTCACCAAGGAATTGCGGCTCAGCGTGCGCGGGCGCAACGTGCTCCTGGTGGATGACATCCTGGACACAGGCAAGACCCTGGCCCGCGTGCGGGCAAAGCTGCAGGCGCTGGGGCCTCGGCGCCTGAGGACTTGCGTCCTCCTGAACAAGGGCGCCCGCCGCGTAGAAAAAATCGAAGCCGACTATGTCGGGTTTGAAATCCCCGATTTTTTCGTGGTGGGCTATGGGCTGGATTTTGCCGAGCGCTACCGCAATCTGCCGTTCGTGGGCGTGCTGCGGCCGCAGGTCTATCACCTCGCCGGCCCTAACCTTGATTGCGCGGGGGGCAAACCGCCGGGCGGCCTGGCCGAGAGCCAGTGCCCAAGGCCCCGTCCGCTCCGTCCAGGCCCGGTATCATCTGCTTGAACCTTTAAAGTTCTTGACCGGCAAAACTCGTTGTAATCAGGTCAAGTTTCGCTGCGAATGCAATCCCGATTCGGAATCGGGACTTTTAGGTGAATTGAGCATTGAGGATTGAAAAACGATCGTTGGTTATTGAAGAATGCCCGCGGATGATGCCGAATGAACTTTCGGACCGGCTGTGGTGTTTGGCGGCGCGAATTGGCAAGGTCGTGGACGCCCTGCCCGACACGCGCCTGGACCGGCATGTCCCGACTTGTCGGGAGTTGGTGCGCAGGGCCGGCGCGCCGGCCCTCCGCGCCAATTATGACGAGGCCCGGGTCGGGGAAAGCCGCGCTGACTTCGCGCACAAGATCAATGTGGCCTTGAAAGAGTTGGTGGAGACTCGAGGTTGGCTCAGGTTCATCATCCGGGCGCAATTGCTGCCCGCCCGACGCATTGAGGCCCTGGTGGAATCCCGATTCGGAATCGGGACTCGGAAAATCGGTTTCCACAGCGAAGGCCAAGCCCAAGACTTGCGTGCCCGCTGCGGACTCAATGACCAATAACCAATACTCAATACTCAATTCTCAATGAACCTCTCCGGGCAGGCCCGATTCCACAGGTGGTCTGAGGCGCAGCCTCGCTAACCTTTTGACCTTGTTGACCTTGTTGACCTCGGCTTCTCCCTCCATGTCCGTCACGGTCTGCTTTTACTCCTACTTCAAAGACCTGGCCGGCTGCGCGCGAACCACGGCCACGCTGCCGGAGGGCAGCACGGTGGGCGAGTTGCTGGAAACACTGGCGGAGCGGTTTCCGAGACTCGGCGCGCTGGAGAAATCGACCTTGGCGGCGGTCGGCCTGGATTACCAGCACCGCAGTTGCCGGTTGAAGGAGGGCGATGAGGTGTCGCTCTTTCCACCGGTCCAGGGGGGGTAGGGAGTGTGGAGTGCGCAAGGCGGAGCGCGGAGTGCGGAGTGCGGAAGGGGATCGCCAATTTTCAATGGCCAATGGCCAATGGCCCGCGGCGGACGGGCGGCGGAGAGAAGGCGGTGGCTGGGGGGAATGGGAAATTAGGAATGGCCCTGCGGAATGAAGAGGCAATTGAGGATTACTTTTGCGCCGATCGATGAGGCGGCGCTGCTGGCCGAGCGGTCTGTCCCGAGCGGCATGGGGGCGGTGGTATCTTTTGTGGGCCTGGTGCGGGGGACCGAAAACGGGGTGGCGATCCGCGCGCTGGAATACGAGTCCTTTGAGCGCATGGCCGAGCGGCAGTTCGGGCTGCTGTTGGACGAGCTGGCCAAGCGCTGGCCCATTGAGTCGGTGCGCCTGGTGCATCGAGTGGGCGTGGTGAAAGTCAATGAGCCTTCGTTCTGGGTCGAAATCGTCGCCCCACATCGCGGGGAAGCGTTCGCCGCCTGCCAATGGCTCATTGAGGAAATGAAACGCGTGGTGCCGATTTGGAAGCAGCCCTTGACGGGGTGAGTGGCATTAGCCGAAGGTCAACGGCTTTCCCCCGCCCCAGAGATATGCGGCCCAGGGTTGGGCAGTTCCACCAGTCGGCGAGTGTGGCCGCTGCGAGGGGTGGCTACCGCCGAGGCGAGCCAGGAGCAAGGGTCGCCAGGTGGTCAGCACTGACCGCCTCAGCGCCGCAGATGAAGTCCAAGCCGTGCCGCGAGGCGAGACTTCTCAGGGTCTCAACCACCGGCAGGCCGGCTTCGCCGACACCCGCGCCTGTGGGCAGTGCCGCCAGAGCGGCGTCCGGCGTGTCGCGATGTTCCGCCCACTCTCCAAGCCATTGGCAAAGATCAGCGGGCAGCGGCTCCAGCGCGCCGAAAGCGACAACTATCAGGTCTGCGTTCGCGGCGTCGGCCTGCGCCTGCTGGGCGCATTCGGAAAGCGTCAGGAGGTCAAATCGCCAGACCTTCGTGTTGAGCAGCACTTCATCTTTCAGGCCGGAAGCCACGTGGCCGAACAATGCCAGCGCCATCCGGCCCGTGTCGGCCGTGTCGTAGGCCAGGAAAACATTCAGGACCGTCGGTGCATCCGTTCTGGTGCGGGCGTCATGCACGGTGTTCATTTTACGCTCAGTCAGGTGGTTGGGCTTTTTTTGGCGCTGGGGACCTCGTGGAGCATTGGCCGCCCCTGTACACACTCCTGGCCTGGACCGCGAGCTCGATTCTCCGCGTAGCGCAGACAGAGCCATAACTCTATAATCTGCACTGGGCCGGGAGTTTTGTCAAATAACAGTTATTCACCAGTCGTTCACAGCTTGTCCACCACGTCCCGCAAGCCGCAGGCGCGCCACCAGGCAACTGCTCCGGCGCCCGAGACGCGGAGGTCGTCCCTGAAGTTTGGCTTGATGCGAACATGGCTGTTGAGCGCCGAGGGACAATTGGCGAAACTACTGCCATGAAACTCCGCCGCTGGAGAGCCTGGCTGCTTTTGCCGCTCTGGCTGGGGACGGTGTCCTGCGTCACGGTCCGGCAAGGCACCCCGGCGCTCACGCGCTATGAGTATGAGCGGCCGGAGATGGGGGTGCCGTTCCGCCTCGTGCTCTACGCGCCTGACCAGGCCGGCGCCGACCAGGCGGCCGAGGCGGCCTTCCGGCGCGTCCAGCAACTGAACGACAGCCTGAGCGATTACGAGGCGGAGAGCGAGTTGAGCAAGCTTTCCCGCACCTCGGGCCAGGGGCGGGAAATTCCGGTCAGCGACGACCTGTGGTTCGTGCTGCGGCGGGCGCAGGCCCTGGCCGAGCGCAGCGGCGGGGCATTCGACATCACGGTCGGGCCGTGCGTCAACCTGTGGCGCCGGGCGCGGCGCCAGCACCAACTGCCCGACCCGGCCCGGCTGGCCCAGGCCCGCAAAGCGGTCGGCTACCAGCACGTCCGGCTCAATCCCAAGCGCCAGGCCGTGGAATTGTTGGTGGCCGACATGCGGCTGGACCTGGGTGGCATCGGCAAAGGCTACGCGGTGGACGAGGCCCTGAAATCACTCAAGCGGCTGGGCCTCAGCCGGGCGTTGGTCGAGGGCGGGGGCGATGTCGTCGTCGGCGACCCGCCGCCCGGCAAGCCGGCCTGGCGCATCGAGCTTGCGCCCCTGGACGTGACGAACGCGCCGCCGGCCCGGTTCCTGTTGCTCAAGAACGCCGCCATTTCCACGTCGGGCGACTTGTATCAACGCCTGGAAATCGAGGGCAAACGTTACTCGCACATCATTGACCCTGGCACTGGCATTGGCTTGACCAACCACAGCCTCGTCAACGTCATCGCCCCGCAGGGCATCACGGCGGACAGCTTGACCAAAGTGGTGAGCGTCCTGGGGCCGCAGAAGGGTCTGAAACTGGTCGAGGCCACGCCTGGCGCCGCCGCGCGCGTTATGCGCAACCCGGACGAGAAACTCGAAACTTACGAATCGAGCCGGTTCAAACGATATTATGAAAGAGGGAAGACCGAAGCGTTGAAGCGTTGAAGCGTTAAGACGTTCCCAGGAACACTTGCCAGCAATCGTCCGCGTCGTCGTCCTGGTGCTCATAATCCAAAAATGGAGGGGGCGGATGGAGGAGGACGCTCCAACAGCGGCAGCACGAATCTTATGGCCGAGGTCACTTCTCCGCCGGGTCGCACACGGGCCGGTGGCGCGGGATTTCGGCCTTGAAATCGCCCAGGCTCACCCATTGCGTGCGCCGGTTCAGGTCCACTTCCGCCACGGCGACGGTGCCCCAGTCTTTGGCCTGGGCGATGACCTCGCCGCTGTGGTCGAAGACGGCGGAAATCATCCAGTTCCGGGAGACATCTTCGTAAGTGCTGCTGACCAGATAGACGTGGTTTTCGCAGGCGCGGGCGCGGGCGAGCAGCGGGTTGCAACCCCAGACCGGCCAGGCAATGACCTCCGCCCCGCGGTTGGCCAACGCGCGCGCGACCTCGGGGAAGAAACCGTCGTAGCAGACCATCATGCCGAGCTTCCCGAAGCGGGTCTCGAAGACGGGGTATTCGCTGCCCGGGCATACGCCGTCGGTAATTTCACTGCGCGGCAGGCAGACCTTGCGGTATTTGCCGACGAGCCGGCCCTGCGGCCCGAGCAACACGGCGGTGTTATAGACCAGGTGCCGGTCGCGCTCAAGGAGCCCGGCCACGATGTAGAGCAGGTGCTCTTGCGCCAGGGCGCCGAAGTACTCGGTGGAGGGTCCGGGAACCGGCTCAGCCACTTCGCTGGCCTGCCGCCCGAGACTGACGGAGGTGAGCGTTTCGCCCAGCACGACCAGGTCGGCCTTTTGGCGGGCCGCCTCGGCGATGAAGGGTTGGAATTGACGGCAGTTGTCCAACGGGGTCTTGCCGCCGCTGGGGCGGAAGTGGACCGCGGCCAGGCGCACGGTGCGAGCGGGCAGCGCGGCGGTTTCAGCCAGCGACACGTTGCTCCAGCGCACCTCGCCGCCGGGGGCCCATTGCAAATGCAACGAGACCACAGCCTGGGTGGCCCGGCTGGGGGCGCGGTAAATATCGGACACCTCGCTCCAGCCTTGGGCGTCGGCGCCGCCGGTGGCGGGGAATTCGGTTTCCGCCATGCCGATCGAGCCGCGCAGATACCCGGCGACGGTCGGCTCGTCGAGCGGCACGCTGCGGCCCTGGGCGTCGCGCCAATCCAGCTTGGCGACGACGCTCCGTCGGGGCACGGCCACGGACCTGGCCTGGTAGAGCGCCCGGAAGCGGTAATGTTTCCCGCCCTCGACGGGGTAACTCCTGGTCCAGCAACCGTCCAGGCCCTCGCGTGCATCGGCGCGGATGACCAAGCAGCCTTTGCCGTCGGCCCCGCCCTGGGGCGCGAAGGCGAAGGCTGGCCGGATTTCCTCGCGCGGCGCGGCCGTCTGCCAACCGGGAGGCGCGCCGGCGGGGCTTTCAAGAGATGTAGAATTGGAGTTCCGGGCCAAGCCGATGCTCAGTCCGAGCGCCAGCGAGGCAACTATGACGTGCGGTTTCATATCTGATCCACCTTATACCGGTTTTCGGTCGCGTGGCGAGAAGCCATTCCTGGCCAAAAACCGCGCCTAAGGATGGGCTAACGCACCCAAGACCAACAAAATGGGACCACGCCACATTTCATGCCAATCGAGAATTAATAGAGAACCGCGTATTCCGCGGTTTCTCAAAAAGAGTCTTAGGCGAGGATTTGGGTTCGTGACCACTCCTTGACCACCCGGCCCAAACCGTGCTAGGCCTGTGCGCGACACTTTTACTGGAATGAAGAAAACCATGCGCCATGGCATTCGCCCCGAGGCCAACGGGTTTACTCGTCGGGCTTTTCTGCGGCAAAGCTTGGCGGCCGCCGGCCTCATGGCCCTGCCGCAGTTGGCGCCGGCCACGGCGCTCGGGGCAAATAACGCCGTCCCTCCCAGCCGCCGGGTCAACGTCGGCTTAATTGGCAAAGGCGCCATGGGCGGCGGCCATTTGCACCGCCTGGCCTCGGATTCGGCCTTCCAGGTGCTGGCCGTCTGCGAGGTGGACCGGACCCGGCGCGAGGCGGGGCGCCGCGCCGTGGAGGAGATCTACGCGGCGACGCAACCGGCCGGCGCCTACCGGGGCTGCGCCGCCTACAATGATTACCGCGAAGTGCTCGCCCGGCCCGACATCGATGCGGTCGTCATTGTCACGCCCGATCACTGGCACGCCTTGCAATCGATCGACGCCGCCAAGGCGGGCAAGGACGTTTATTGCGAAAAGCCGCTCTCGATGACCATTCAAGAGGGCCGGCGGCTGGCGCAGACGGTGCGCCGCTACGGGCGGGTGTTTCAAACCGGCACGCAGTACCGTTCCATTCCGGCCGTCCGGAAGGTGTGCCAGTTCATCCGCGAAGGCCGGCTGGGCAAAATCAAAGCGGTGTTCACGCCCTACGCGCCGCTGTCGAGTTTTATGGGCGGGGAACGTTTCAAACCGTACGCCCAGGTGCTCGACCTCGAACAGTGCGGCCAGGGGTATGTCCCGCTGGATTTTGCGCTGCCGGCAGAGCCGGCGCCCGAGGGATTGGACTGGGATTTATGGGTGGGCCCGGCGCCCTGGCGGCCCTACAATCGTTTGTACCACGTCAACCCGTCGCCGGGCGTGGTGCCGTGGTCGTTTTGCGACGCCTTCGGTGTGACTTCCTCAACCTGGTTCCTCTCGCATGCGGCGGACGTGATTCAGTGGGCCTTGGGGTATGAGCGCAGCGGCCCGGTCGAGGTCATTCATCCCAGCGGCGGGCGTTATCCCACCCTGACGTGCCGCTATGAGAATGGAACCCTGCTGCACCTGGTGGACCATTGGGGGGTGGTGAAGGACGTGTATCACGCGCTGCCCGCTACCGCCCGGCTGGCGGGCAACTTCGGCGGCGTCTTTGTCGGCGAGCGGGGGTGGCTGACGACGATGTCCGCCGGCGGCCAGTTGGAGGGGGAACCGGAATCGCTGTTTGACGAGATGAATCTGAAAAGGACGCCGGAAGTGAACATCGGCTCGAACACGCACCACGCCAACTGGCTGGAGTGCCTCCGCACACGGCAGGCCCCCAGCGCCGACGAGGAAATCGGCCACCGCTCGGCTTCGCTGGGGCACCTCGCCAATCTCGCCTGCTGGCTGGGACGCTCCCTGAAATGGGACCCGGTCAAAGAGCAGTTCGTCGGCGATGAAGCCGCAAACCGGTTGCTCTCGCGCGCCATGCGCGCGCCGTGGCGAATGTAGTGTTAGACTGCAATGAAAAGCGATGGAATGGATAATCCTTCGCGGTCCGCGTCGCGGCCCAAGGGGCCGCCAGAGCTCAGCCCAGGGCTGAGGCCGGCACGCCGATGCCCTGGGGCCTCGTTCCCACCGCCGGCCCCGCGCCCTGAAAGGGCGCTACTGAGTGGGATGTGGTGGTGCGTGGCGCTGGCGGGGGGCCTGTCGGCCGGCGGCGCGGAGTCTTTCGTCCAGAACAGCGAAGACCTGGCCCGAATCGAGCAGGCCGTCCCCCGCCAGGCGCCCGCTCGCCCGGCCCAGCCGCGCCGATTGCTGATCTTCACCCTCAATGTCGGCTACGGCGGGCACCCTTCGATTGCTTATGCCAACGAGGCCTTCACCCTCATGGGGCGCAAGACGGGCGCCTTCCAGACGGCGGTGAGCGCCGACCCGGCGGTCTTCGAGCGCGAAAGCCTCAAGCAGTTCGATGCCGTGTTTTTCAACAATACTGTGGGCAACTGTTTCACCAATCGGCAATGGCGGCAGAACCTGGTTGAATTCATCATGGGCGGCGGCGGGTTGCTCGGGGTGCACGGCACCACGGTGGCCTTCACCCGCTGGCCCGGCGCGGTCGAGGACTGGCCGGAGTTCGGGTTTCTGATTGGCGCGCGCGGGGCCAACCACAAGGACAGCGACGAACGGGTCTGGCTCAAGGTCGAGGAGCCGGACCATCCGCTGAGCCGGGCCTTTGGCGGCCAGGGCTTTGATTATCGTGACGAGTTCTTCCGCGTGCACGACCCCTATTCGCGCAACCGCCTGCGGGTGTTGCTGAGCATCGATACCGGCAAGACCGATGTGAGCCAGGGCCAGCCGCGCGGGGACTGCGTGCGCGCGGACAACGATTACGCCCTGGCCTGGGTCCGGAACTATGGCCGGGGCCGGGTGTTTTACTGCACCATTGCGCACAATCCGCGTGTCTTCTGGGACCCTAAGATGCTCGAGTTTTACCTGGCGGCCGCGCAATTCGCGCTGGGCGACCTGCCGGCCCCAACCACGCCCAGCGCCAGGTTGACCCCGCCCGTCCGCGCCCAGGAGCAACTGGGCTGGCGGCTGGGCGCCGCGACCCGCCCTGGGGCTAAGCTCAGTTTCTTTGAGGCCATCGACCAAGCCGCTCAACTCGGCCTCTGCTACATCGGCGGCTCCAGCGGCCAACTGGTCAGCCAAGACCTGCCCAAAGAACTCGGCCCGGGGCTCACAGATTCCGAACTGGAAGCGGTACGCCTGAAACTGGATGCCGCCGGCCTGCGTTTGCTCAGCTATCAACTGGCGGACCTCCCTGCCGACGAGGCCGGCTGCCGCAAGTGGTTCGAGTTCGGCCGCAAAATGGGCCTCGAGACCCTCATCGCCGACCCCCAACCGCAGGCCCTGGACCGGCTCGAAAAGCTCTGCGACGAATACGACCTCAAGCTGGCCATGCATCGGTGTGAGGCGAAAGTCTCGCTGCCCTATTCGCGGCCCGAAAGCCTCCTGCAAGTCTGCCGCGGGCGCAGCCCGCGCATCGGCGCCGCCAGCAGCCTGGCTGGCTGGCGGCGTGCGGGCATCGACCCGGTCCGCGCCGTCCGCACCTTGAAGGAGCGGCTCATCACGGTGGAGATGCCCGACCTGCCCGGCGAAAGCGGCGCCGACCCGAGCGAAGCGTTCCTGATGGAAGTCCGGCGCCTGGGCCTCCAGCCGACCCTCTTCGCCCTCCAGTGCGCCGAGGCCGGGCCGGAGTCCAGGCTTACCCGGCGCATTGAACTGTTCAATGCGGCCAGCTTGAAAACGGCGGCGACGGTAAACTGGGGAAAAAAATGATCACCCGCCTTCCTATCCCATTCCGCCCTGGGCGCTGGGAGCGGGCCAGGGGGAAGGGCTTTTCCGCCCGCGCTTGGTGGGAGTGCCAAGAGGCGCCTGTCCCGAAGGGACATCCCGACAGTAGCCCGGCGCTTCAGCGCCGGGAGAACCGGTTTAGCGTTGCCTCCGTCCCGAAGGGACGGTTGAATCGGTCGCATGTCATACATCAGCTCGTGGTTCCATTGCGTCTTCAGCACCAAAGAACGCCGCCCCCTGATCACCCCTCCGTTGCGCGAACGGCTCTGGCCCTTCCTGGGCGGCATCGCCCGGCAGAACCGGATGAAAGCCATCGAGATTGGCGGCACGCTCGATCACGTCCATGTCCTGCTGTCCCTGCCGGCGACCCTCTCGATTGCCCAAGCCCTCCAGCTCCTCAAGGGCGCCTCCTCGAAGTGGGTGCACGAAACCTTCCCGGAGCACCGGCGATTCCGCTGGCAGGAGAAGTATGGCGCCTTCAGCGTGAGCGTGTCGCAATTGGACAAGGCCATCCGCTACATCCAAGGCCAGGAGCAACACCATCGGCGCAGGACATTCCAGGAGGAGTTTCTGGCCCTGCTCAAGAGGCATCGGATTGAGTACGACGAGCGCTATTTGTGGGATTGAGCTTCAAGCGTCCCTTCGGGACGCGGGCTCTTTGGGCATCGTACCCGGCGCTGAAGCGGCCGGGCTATTCTCGAGCTGTCCCTACGGGACAAACCTTCAACTCGGCCCCGCGTAAGAATTCACGCCAAACCTGCCCCACACCTGAACAGTTACCATCCCGATTATGCCCGACTCCATTCCCCCAGCCAAAAGTTCAAACGCGCCGCCGGCGCCGGGCGCCCTGGCCCAAGCCCTTGAGGCGCTCAAAGCTTACGACCGCGGGTCGGGGCGCGCCGCGCTCTTGCCGATTGACCAGGCCGCGGCCGCCGCCAGCCTGAATGACGCGCCCTCGCGCCAACAACTGGAACAGCAACTCGTGGCCATCCTGCGCGCCGGCGGCTCTGTCGTGGCGCGCGAATACATCTGTGCCAAGCTGGGCTTGATCGGGTCGGAGCAGTCCGTGCCGGCGCTCAGCCAGTTACTGGCGGAGGCGCAGCTTGGCACCGCGGCGCGCAACGCCCTGGAGGCCTTGCCCTGCCCCCAGGCAACTCAAGCCTTGCGCAAGGCCCTGGGGCGGCTCCATGGTTTGCCCAAGGCAGGGGCCATCAATTCCCTGGGGAATCGGCGCGAGGCGGCGAGCGCAGGCGCGCTGAAAGAGTTGCTCAAAGATGCTGACCCGGAGGTGGCCGGCGCGGCGGTGGCCGCCCTGGGCAGGATTGGCTCGGTGGCCGCGGGCCGGGCCCTGCGCCATTTCTACCCCAAGGCGCCCGCGGCGCTCCAGCACAAGACCGCCGACGCCGCCCTGAACTGCGCGGAGCACTTGCTCGAAGCCGGCCAGCGGGCGGAGGCCCAGGCGCTTTACCGGATGCTCGCCGAGCCAACCCAGCCAGCCCACATTCAGGAGGCCGCTCAGCGCGGCCTGCGGACCTGCGCCGCATAGGAAGGGAGTGCCGCGGTGGGTGTGCAGCGATGCCTTTTTGCCACCTGACGTTGACGTGTTCCAAGCCCAAGAATAACAGCTACTTGTGGAAAAGCGGGTACTATCCGGCTCGCCCCCGCCACATAGGCGAGCGCATCAAGAAGCGGCGATTCGACCTGAAAATGACGGCAGCCGAATGCCGGAGAATTCTCGGCGTGGACAAGGGCACCCTCCGTGACTGGGAGAAAGAGAAGCATCAACCCAGTCGGAAAATCCGCAGCAGGATCGTGCGCTTTCTCGGCTATGACCCGTTCTGACCAGTCAACGTGTGCGCCAGCCACCTCTGGTTTTCCATCAGTTGGAACCGTGCAAGGCAGCCATCCGCTCGGCACAGGCAGAACACTTGGCCAGCTCAAGGCCGATGCCCGACGACGCTCCCGTGATGAGGAAGGTCTCGGTTTTCATAGACCCACTCGTTTTCATAATTCTCAGTAAGCTTCAACCGGGATCAAAAGATAGTCACGGGTGCCGATATTCTCTCTTGTGCCCCTCCGGCGAACGGCCTAGGCTGCGCGTTGAGTTCAACAGAGGCCGCTACTATGAGAACACCTTATCTCCTCCTATCCGCCATCGCGCTGGCCGCCTCTACGAGCGGGCCGGCGCAGATAACCAACGTGCCGCCTGCACGCGTCCTGGTGAAGCTGGTGCCGGATTCCGCACGTTCTCGCGTCTATGCGCTCGACGCTTCCTCAGGCAACAATCCCGGCACGCTGGTGGCCCTGGACGCCACCAACGGCTCAACGGTGTCCGTGATTTCCTTGGGGAAATACCCGACCGACATGGTGATGACCCCGGCGGGGGACGCGCTTTATGTCGTAAACACTGGCAGCCGAACGGTTTCGAAGGTCAGCCTTGATACGTTCAGCGTGGTCGCGGAAAAGTCGATCTCGACGCCCAACGCCTACAGCCCCACCGATCCGCTGCACCTCGCTCTCGGGGCCTCGAGCCGCGTCTATTTTACGGATGGCGCCTGGGCGCCGAACATTTACGCCTTGAACTACAATACGGGCGCCAGCACCATGGTTTATGACGCCGGCGCCAACATGTACATCTACGGCGCCGTTGGCGTGCCCGACGGGACCGGCGGGATGGTGGCGACTCGCAATGGCAGCACGCTTTACACCTGGCTGCAATACGGCTGGGGCGCAGGTTGGGCGGGCTCCACGGTCGCGCGCCTTGCCGCCACCGCGCCCAGCCTCACCTGGAATCAAACCGGGCCGTTCCAGTATCGAGACCCCATTGACGCGCCGATCCTCCTCAACGCCTCCGAGACTCTGCTCTTCAACAAAGGGTACATGCTCGCGGCCGCGAATGTGAGCCTCGTGCTGGCTTCGTTTACGGAAAATATCTACGCGATTTCAGCGGATGGCTCCCTGGCCTTCGGACCCACCGCGGTCTTCAAGACCCAGGACGGTACGCTCCTGACTAACCTGCCGTTCGCCAGCACCGTGCAAACCGTCTCCGGCAACCAGCAAAAGCTGTTTCGTTATAACTCCGGCGATGGCACGCTGGCCGTTTACGACCTCGGCTCGGTTATCGCCGCGCCGGATCCGGCATCGAATCCCGTGCCGGCGGATCTTTCCGTCGTCAACCCGCCCCGGCAGCAACTCGCCTGGACTCCCAGCAGGTGGGCGACGAGCTTCCGGGTGTTCCTGGGAACCAACCAGGCCGAGGTGGCGGCCGCCGATACGACTTCGCAATGGTTCCTGGGCACCTCCTCCGTCCCGTCCTTTTCCGTGGCCGCCGCGCTCACGCCCGGCTCCACTTACTATTGGCGCGTGGATTCGGTCGGTTACACCGCGGTGACTCCGGGACCCGTGTGGTCGTTTACCGTCTCCTCCGTGAGCGTGTCGCCCCAGGCGCTGAACCTGGGCGCCCTGGTCGGGTTGCCCGTGCTGCCAGCCTCGCTGTCCCTGACCGCGGCCCAACCGACCGCCTGGACCTTGAGCGTCGCCGCCCCCTGGGTATCGCCTTCCGCCACCAACGGCACCACCCCGGCCGTGGTGACGTTGTCGGTCAACCCGACGAATCTCGCGGCCGGCACCTACACCAATATCATCACCATCGCCAGCGACGGCATCGTGCTGCAATACCCCCTCATTCTCCAGTTGTATGACGCGAATTGCTCCCAAATGGTCGTGGACCCAAGCCGCGATTACATCTATGCCCTCCACCCGGGCAGCGGGACCGCCAACGACGCGTTTGTGCTGTTCCTCAACACCGACACCGGCTCGGTGGACCGAGTCCTGCCCATCGGAATCAACCCCACGGACATGACCGTGAACCCCCGCGACGACCATCTTTACGTCTCCAACTGGGGGCAGCCTGTAACCCGCATCGTTGATCTCACGACGGGGACTGAGGTGGCGCCGCTCTCAATGGGGACCGATGTGTATTACATAAGCGCCGGCCAGGCTTGGCGCCTGGTTACCGAAGGGCAGCACACCTACATGGACGTGATCGATGCCCACACCGGCCTCTCCACCATAACCATACGACCGCCGGGCATGGTCCTGGGTGCGGGCGTATGCGATCCGACCGGCAATTTCTACTACCACAGCATTGGCGCGCAGTCTGCTTTGTCCAAGGACGCCTTTGGGGACGCTGGCTTTGTCGAAGTCGCCAGAGTCACCAGCATGCTTCCCCCGACGCGAGGCCCGGTCGTGAGCCTTGATGGGACGCGGGTCTTCTGGAACGGGGGGGTCTATGATACCAACCTGGTGCTGCTGACCACGCTCGGTGCCTGGCCAGGAACGCCAGCCTATGGCTGCTCAAGCGACGGTTCGGTTGCCTTCGGCTCGGCCCAAGCCTTCGACACCGCCACCGGCAAGGCCATTTACAATCTGCCGGTCACCGCGTCCACGCTCGCCGTGGACAGAGGCGACCGGGACCTATGGTATTTCAACAGCGCCACGCACCGCCTCGAGGGCCTCCCGCTGGCCCTCATCTGCTCGCCCAGGATCTCCCAGCAGCCGGCGGCCACCAACAACGTGCTCGTGGGGTCCAACCTGACGCTAAACTGCACCGTGACGGGCCTGGCACCGTTATCGTGCCAATGGACCGCGGGAGGGCTCATGCTTCCGGACGCGACCAATTCCTCGCTGGCATTGACGGCCATCCAGGTCGCGCAGGCGGGCGATTACCAGTTGACGGTGAGCAATGCCTACGGCGTCGTCACCAGCGCCGTCGCCCACGTGGCCGTGCTCCAGCCCGTGGCGATCACGGGCCAGCCGGTGGGCAGCACCGTCCTGGCCGGCCAGTCCCTCGAGCTCTCGGTCGTTGCCCAGGGAACCACGCCGCTGAACTACCGGTGGACGTTCGAGGGTGTGGGCTTGAGCGGCGCCACGAACGCCCTGCTGACGCTCACCAATATCCAGGAGACCCAGGAGGGGGTCTATCGTTGCGTGGTGCAAAACGCGGCGAGTGCGGCGACGAGCGCGGTGGCCTTTGTCCGCGTGCTGCCCGCGGCCCCGGCCATCCTGGGCGGCCCGGCATCGCAGGTGGTGGGCGCTTCATCGAATGTGGCGTTCTCCGTCATCGCGTCCGGCAGCCAGCCGCTGTTCTACCAATGGTGGTTCAATGGAGCGCCGATTCCCAACGCCACCCGCGCGCAATACCAGCTCAACGATGCGCAGGCGCCTAACGCCGGCGCTTACCAGGTGACCGTCAGCAACGTTCTTGGCGTTGCCACCAGCGGCCTGGCCACGCTCGCGGTGACGCCGGTCGCCCCCTATTTCCTGAGCCAGCCAGCCGGCACGTCCCAACCTGCCGGCGGCACGGCGACGCTCGGCGCCCTGGCCGCGGGCTCCGAGCCGATTGGTCACCAGTGGCAGCTCAACGGCACGAATCTGCCGGGCGCCGGCCAGGCCTCCCTGGTGCTTTCAAATCTAAGCTTGAGCGATGGGGGCGATTACAGCCTGGTGGCATCGAATCTTATCGGCGCGGCAACCAGCCAGGTCGCCACCGTGATCGTCACGGCGGCGCCGCCGCTCTTCGTGCAGCAACCCTTATCCGTGGTCGTGGTGGCGGCGGGCGCGAGCACGAATCTGAACAGCCTGGCCAGCGGCAGCGCACCGCTACGCTACCAATGGTACTTCCAAGGCGCGCCGCTGCTCAATCAGACCAACGGCCGGCTCGCGCTGAACCAGGTCACCGTGGCGTCGGCGGGGCAGTACTACGTCACCGTCACCAACGCCTTCGGCGCGGCCACCAGCGTTTTGAGCCAGGTGAGCGTGATCAATCAAGCGCCCATCTTCCAGCAAGGCCTCACCAACCTGCTGGCGGACCGGAGCAGCACGGTGGTCTTGAGCGTGCAGGTCCTGGCCAGCGGGGTTCCGACCTACACCTGGCGGTTCAACAACGTGCAGATTTCCACCAGCCAGACACAGACGCTGCTCATCACCAATATCCAACTGGCCCAGGCGGGCTACTACCGGGTTACCGTCGCCAACTCCTACGGCAGCGTCTCCTCCACGGGCCGCGTGAGCGTTTTCGACCTCCCCTGTTCCGTCCTCGCCTGGGGTGACGACTCGGGGGGACAGACCGACGTGCCGGGGAACCTGGACGACGTGGTCGCGGTGGCCGGCGGCGACTACCACACGCTGGCGCTGCGCCGGAACGGTTCGCTCCTGGCCTGGGGATTCAATGGCGACGGGCAGACCGCCGTTCCTGGCGGGGGCCAGCAGTTCGCCGCGATCGCGTCGGGGGCGGCGCACAACTTGGCCGTCACCGCGAGCGGCGGCGTAGTTGCCTGGGGCCGCAACGACGCCGGGCAATGCAACGTTCCCTCGTCGGCCAATGGGGTCCTGGCGGTCGCCGCCGGGGATGGGCACAGCCTGGCGCTGCTCGCTGCCGGAACCGTGGCGGCCTGGGGCGACAACAGCTTGGGACAGGTCAGCGGCGCCTCCGGTGTTGCCGGAGTTCGGGCTATTGCCGCCGGACGCAACCACAACCTCGCCTTGCGCAGCAACGGCACGGTCGCCGGGTGGGGATTCAATGCCTACAGGCAGGCCTCGCCGCCGTCGGGCCTTGCCGGTGTTGCCGCCCTCGCCGCCGGCTATCTGCACAGCGTGTGCCTGTTGTCCAACCGCACCGTCGTCGTGTGGGGCGACAACACTTGGGGCCAAACCAATGTGCCGAGCGGCTTGTCCAACATCGTCGCCATTGCCGCCGGGGATTTCCACTCTTTCGCCCTCCGGGCGGATGGCACGATCGTGGGCTGGGGCGACAATTCGTATGGCCAGTTGGACATTGCCGCCGCGGCAACCAATGCCGCAGGTGTCGCCTCGGGCAACTATCACGGACTGGCTTTAGTGCCGGCTCGGCCGAGGCTGGGTGCGTATCTCGATCCCTCCGGGTTGGTCATCCAATGGAGCGGCCCGGGCGTCCTCCAATCCGCGCCCACGCCCCTCGGGCCGTACACCAACCTGCCCAATCCGTGGCAGAGCTACACCAACCTCGATATGTCAGCGCCGGCGAGATTCTTCCGGCTGCAGCGATAAGCCACCTTTATGTCATGACATCAAAGCCCGAGACTATGGACGAGTACCTCGCAGGCACGACCGATGACAAACGAGCCGCGCTCGAAGAAGGCCGCTTCACCAGCCTGCGCGCCGGCGGCTCTGTCGTGGCGCGCGAATACATCTGTGCCAAGCTGGGCTTGATCGGGTCGGAGCAGTCCGTGCCGCCGCTCAGTCAGTTACTGGCGGAGGCGCAGCTTGGCACCGCGGCGCGCAACGCGCTCGAGGCCTTGCCCTGCCCCCAGGCAACTCAAGCCTTGCGCAAGGCCCTGGGGCGGCTCCATGGTTTGCCGAAGGCAGGGGCCATCAATTCCCTCGGCAATCGGCGCGAGGCGGCGAGCGCAGGCGCGCTGAAAAAGTTGCTCAATGATGCTGACCCGGAGGTTGCCGGCGCGGCGGTGGCCGCCCTGGGCGCCATCGGCTCCGTGGCCGCGGGCCAGGCCCTGCGCCATTTCCACCCCAAGGCGCCCGCGGCGCTCCGGCACAAGACAGCCGACGCCGCCCTGAACTGCGCGGAGCACTTGCTCGAAGCCGGCCAGCGGGCGGAGGCCCAGGCGCTTTACCGCATGCTCGCCGAGCCAACCCAGCCGGCCCACATTCAGGAGGCCGCCCAGCGCGGCCTTCGGACCTGCGCCGCATAGTGCTTGATTGCGGAAATAAGCGACGTACTGTCCGTGTTATTGGATGGGCCGCGTTTCCGGCCCGAAGGGCCGGTAGAGCCCAGCCCAGGGCTGAGGCCGGCAGGCCGATGCCCTGGGAAGCCGTTTACAAAGCCAAGCGCGCCCTGAAGGGGCGCCAAAACCTGGGTCCTGCCGGCCTGTTGGGCCGCGACGCGGACCGCCAACGGCGACGCATTCCATCGCTTATCATTGCAGTCTGACACCAGCATGACCACCATCGCGACATACTCACCATCATGAATGGAGACGATTGCCGCTTCTCTCCTGCCTGCGCAACGTCAAACACCAGTTTTTTCAGTGATTCGCCGTTTTCGCCGCCATCTGCTTGGTGACTGTTGAGGTGCGCACCCATGCGTTTGCCTCCGCATCGTAGGCGCCTCTCGTAATGTCAAGCGGTTTGAGGTCGGTTGTTGTCCCGGAGGGACATCCCGACAATAGCCCGGCGCTTCAGCGCCGGGAGAACCGGTTTACCGTTGCCTCCGTCCCGGAGGTGCGCACCCACGCGTTTGCCTCGGCATCGCAGGCGCCTCTCGAAATGTCAAGCGGCTTGAGGTCGGTTGTTGTCCCGGAAATGTCAAGTGGCTTGAGGTCGGTCGTTGTCCCGTAGGGACATCCCGACAATAGCCCGGCGCTTCAGCGCCGGGAGAAGCCGTTTAGCGTTGCCTCCGTCCCGAAGGGACGGTTGAATCAGTGGCATGTCATACATCAGCTCGTGGTTCCATTGCGTCTTCAGCACCAAAGAACGCCGCCCCCTGATCACGCCGCCACTGCGCGAACGGCTCTGGCCCTTCCTGGGCGGCATCGCCCGGCAGAACCGGATGAAAGCCATCGAGATTGGCGGCACGCTCGATCACGTCCATATCCTGCTGTCCCTACC
>Ga0187850_10001794_pt1 | contig 21696 bp, 18 predicted proteins | sample June2016WEW_4_15_FD_132436 | JGI IMG/M metagenome (GOLD analysis project Ga0187850, IMG submission 132436) | Peatland microbial communities from SPRUCE experiment site at the Marcell Experimental Forest, Minnesota, USA - June2016WEW_4_150 | ecosystem: Environmental > Terrestrial > Soil >...
AGAGTGATGTCGGTGGTCGTCCCCGGATCATACTCCACGGAAATGTCTTCGAAGAACGGGACAAAGCTCACTTCCGCGATCGGTTCATCGTGGTCCTTCACGTAGCTGTAGGACTTGGTGGAACCTTCGTGATCGTTGAAGGTGACACAGGGCGAGATCACGTCGAGCATGGAAGTTCCGTGATGCGCGAGCGCGCCCTTGAGGAGCGCCAGCAATTGCTTCTTGTCGCCGGAAAAAGACCTGGCGACATACGTGGCGCCGAGCTGGATGGCCAGGGCGCAGGTATCGATGGGTGGCAGGTCGTTGACGACTCCGGTCTTGAGTTTGGAGCCGACATCTGCGGTGGCCGAGAATTGCCCCTTGGTGAGGCCGTACACGCCGTTGTCCTCAATAATGTAAAGGAGGGGCAGGTTGCGCCGCATCAGATGCACGAACTGGCCGATGCCGATCGAGGCGGTGTCGCCGTCGCCGCTTACGCCCAGCGCGATCAGGTGGTGGTTGGCCAGCAGGGCTCCGGTGGCCACGGAGGGCATGCGCCCGTGGACCGCGTTCACACCGTAAGCGGAGTTCAGGAAGTAAGCCGGGCTTTTCGAGGAGCAGCCGATCCCGGAAAACTTGGCGACGCGATGGGGTTCGACACCCATTTCGAAACAGGCTTCAATGATGCGCTCGGAAATCGCGTTGTGGCCGCAGCCCGCGCACAGGGTGCTCTTGTTGCCCTTGTACTGGACGATTTCCAGGCCAATGCGGTTGGCCTTCGCGGCGGGCGCAGAGGGAACAGCGGTAGTCACCATATTAGTTCGCAGCCTCCTGGGTAGCGATTTGGTCAGTAATCGTGCGCGCGTCGATGGGCAAGCCGTCGTAATGGCGGACGCTGCGCAACTTTCTGATTTCGTCCGCGTCGCATTCCAGCCGGAGCAGGCCCAGCATCTGCGCGTCGCGGTTTTGATCGACGACGTACACGCGTTGGTGACGCTGAAGGAAATCGTGAACCTGACGATGAAAGGGAAATGCGCGCAGGCGGCAGTGACTCGCGTCGATATCGTGCTCGCGCCGCAACTGGTCGAGGCTCTCCTCGACTGCCCAATGGCTGGTGCCGTAAGCGATGATGCCCACTTCGTGTCTCTCGGATTCGGTGATGACTGGGCCGGGCACTTTCAGGCGTGCGGTTTCAAACTTGTGGGCCAGCCGGTCGACGTTGTTCACGTAAACTTCGGGCCGCTCGCTGTAAATGGCTTTCTCATTGTGGCCACTGCCGCGGGCGAACCACCCGCACAGGCGGTCCGGCGTGCCGGGGAGCGTCCGGTAACCGACGCCGTCACCATCCACGTCCTTGTAGCGCTCGAAGCCACCCATGCGCCGCACTTCCTCGGCGCTCAGCACTTTGCCGCGCGCCATCGGTTTCGTGGGATACGGGAAGGGGTCTGACATCCAGGTGTTCATTCCCAAGTCGAGGTCGCACATCACGAAAATGGGCGTCTGCAGCTCCTCGGCGAGATCGAAGGCTTCAATCGCCATGGTGAAGCATTCGCTCACAGAGCAAGGCAGCAGCATCGGATGCTTGGTGTCGCCGTGCGAAAGGAAGGCGGTCGAGAGGATGTCGCCCTGCGCGGTGCGCGTGGGCAGGCCCGTCGAGGGTCCCACTCGCTGGACATCAAAGATGACGGCGGGGACTTCCACGTAATAGCCAAAACCCACGAACTCCGCCATCAAGGAAATGCCTGGCCCGGACGTCGAAGTCATAGAGCGCGCCCCGGCCCAGCCCGCCCCAAGCGCCATTCCCAGCGCGGCCAGCTCATCTTCCGCCTGCACAATGGCAAACGTCGCCTTCCCCGTTTCTTTGTCAAGGCGATAGCGCTTCATGTAATCGATAAGCGTTTCGCAGAGCGACGAGGAGGGCGTAATGGGGTACCAGGTCACCACCGTGACGCCCGCAAACATCGAACCGAGGGCGGCCGCCGCGTTGCCTTCAATCAGGATTTTGCCTTGCGTGGCGTTCATGCGCTCCAGGAAGTACGGATCCGCCTTCACCAGGTTCCTCTCGGCGAATTCATAGCCGACGCGAGCGGCATTCCAGTTGAGCTCCGCCGCCTTGGCCTTCTTCCGGAACTGCTTCTGGAGCGCCGTGTGGATTTCCTCCATGTCGATGCCCAGCAGCTTGGCCAGGACGCCGTCGTAAATCATGTTGCGGACCAACTTGCGCAACCGGGCATCCGGGCAAACCGGCGTCACGAGCTGGTCGAAGGGCACAGGATAGAAAATTACGTCATCGCGCAGGCGCTTCAAATTCAGCCGCTCGTCGTAAACGCAGGCTGCTCCGGGTTTGAGGCCGAGCACGTCTTCCTCGGCGGTCTCCGGGTTCATCGCCACCAGGTACTCGCTGTCCTTACGGCGTGCGACGTAGCCATGCTTGGAGGCCCGGATCGTAAACCAAGTGGGGAGCCCGGCAATGTTGGAAGGGAAAAGATTCTTCGCCGAGACCGGAATTCCCATTTGGAAAATCGCTCGGAGCAAAACCAAGTTGGCAGTTTGGCTGCCGGAGCCGTTGACGGTCGCCACCTGAATGCTCAGGTCGTTCACGCTGCGCGCCTGGCCCGCAGGCGACGCGGCTTCTTTCGGTTCCACGTGAGTCGTTGCCATCAGATTCCTCTTAAAGCGCCTCTTGAGATCACATCAGATCGGAACTGGCTCGCTTCCGCAAGCGTCCGGAGCAAGTCAGGGAGTCAAAGCCGCGAGGTGCCCCCGCTGCGACGCAAACATCGGGAAGAGAAGCGGAGTAAAGCAAATGCATCCCGACCGCAGGTAGGCCCCGAACCGGCCTGAATAATGCAAACTAAAGACGGACTGCCCTCTCTCCCTCAACTTTCTCATTATATCAAAGAGGATGCGCGACTTGGCCCACAAGATGCGTGCACACCCCAGCCCTCCATTCCATGGTTTCGAAGACAGCCGGGCAAGACCCGGAGGGCAAAGACTTAAGTACGACGCTGGGCGAGGCAGTTCCGTAAGGGATCGAAAAGCCGGATCACTTCTGCGAGGCCTGTTTGGGAGACTGCGCTGGCGCGGCTCTGTCCTGGCTGCCAGGCAGTTCGCGCAAGCTGGCTCGCAAGGTTTCTTCTGCGGAACGGATCAGTTGCGCGCTGCGGGAGGTCATTTGGTCGATAAGATCACATCCCAGGCCCGTCAGAGATGCCGCCGACGCTTCGTAGGATTGATGGATGCTCTGCCGCAGCCGCTCCTCCGCATCCCGGAGGAGGACCTCCACCTGCTGGCGCAACTCCTCCAAGCTGGTGCGTGTAATCTCCTCGGCTTGGCTGCGCATGATATCGAGAAAGGACTCCAGCAGTTGTGCGGAGCGCCCCTCGAGTTCGGCCAGCCGCAGGTCGACGGTAAGGGTTCCGAGAGGGGATGTCTGCGCATGGGGAACGAGAGGGGGTGCAGCGGGTGAGGGAGGCGCCGCAGCCTGGGTGGGGGGTTCAGCTTGAACCGTGGGTCCCTCCACCATGGTCTTGGCGACGATTTCCCAGTCGGCAGGCGGGTTGGGCACGCTCCACAAGTTCTGGGGTCTAACCAGTTGCACGGCAATCTCGTGCCCGACTACTCCCGCCGGCGCATCCCAAACCTTAACGCAGACCCCCTTGCCCGTCGTGCCCGCCTTGGGACATTCCAGCGTAACGAGCATCCCGACCAGGACATGATAGGACGTCCGCAGCCTGCAGCCGTGCAGGTTCACCACCACAGTCTGAGTCAGCTCGCGAAATCGCTCGCCAGCGGCGTCCCGGCCGGAAAGGAATACGGGGGTGACGAATTCAATCCGCGTACTCCGCCTCAGGCTTGAGGGCGGTTCTTGCGAAGTCGCCGTGTGAGAAAAGGGGTGGTTGTCCATATACGACCGGCCGTCCGCCAAGCGGTCGCCACCGGGGCCCCCGGCCGGGCCCGGCGCAACTTCAGCTCGGAAACCACCACCCACGTAGCACCGAGTCGTGGTCTCCGTTCTTCAGGCAAGTGTTGCTACTGATATTCTACCGGTTGTCGGGTCCTGGAGCAATTATTCCCTATAGGCAGCAAGCGGCGTTTGGCCTGAGGCTGAACCGCAAGCTACAAGCCCCGCACGGAGCTCGTCTGTACGTCACGTTCGCTCCGCAGCGGGACGTGCCCCAAACGGCCAGTCGCGCTTCCTGTAAGCCAGGATAAAGTAAGCCAGCAAGCCCACGAAAATCGTCCCGAAGGCATAAAGCGCGAACTTCCATCCATTCTTCGGGTCGGAGATCCCACTGCCGAAAACGTACAGCCATCCCGCCAAGGCCAGAATCGCCGGTATCGGGTAAAGCCACATCTTGAAGGGGCGCGCCACTTCGCGGCGGTATCGCCGCAGGATAAACAGGCCGATGATCTGCCCACCGAACACCACCAGCACGCGCGCCAGGATCAGGGCCGTGATGATATCCTGCAGTGTAAAGAAGCTGGCGACGATGCAGAGCCCGCCAATCAACAGGAGCGAACGGTGAGGAAACTCGCCTTTGGGATGTAGAACCCCGAACCAGCGGAAGAAAGCGCCATCGAGCGCCGCCGCGTACGGCACACGCGAATAACCGAGCATCAGCGCAAACACCGAGGCGAAGGCGGTGAAGAGGATCATGACCGAAATGGCGATGGCACCCCAGGAACCATAAATCCTGCTCATGAAGACGGAAGCCACGGCGTTGAAGGCCAGCGAGCCGGGTTTGACCATCTCGCGCCAGGGCACCACGGAGACAAAACTGAAGGACAGGAGGAAGTCAATCGCCGTGACACCTAGAATCGAGAGGATCACCGCGTAAGGGATGGTTCGCTCGGGATGCTTCACCTCACCCCCCAGGTAACAAACTTGGTTATACCCGAGATAGTTGTACATAACCTGAATAGTCCCGTTGCCGAGTCCGATTAGAAACGCCCAATTCAGGTCGAAGGCGTGCGGGGGGAAGTCGAACGCCATGTGGGTATTGAATTTCACCAGGCCTGAAACGATGACCCAACCGGTGGTGGCGAGAGTCGTAACCCAAAGAATCATCATCAGCTTGGCAATATCTTGAATCTTGCGGTAAAGCGAACACACCACCAGCGCCGAAATCCCCGCCGCCATAAACTTGATTCCCCAGGGATGTTCCGCCAGCGCCTTCCAGAGGTAGCTCAGATACTGCACCATGCCGATACTGCCAGAGGCGATTTCGAGCGTTCCGGAGAAGAGGAATTGCCAGATGAACATCCAGGCCATGAGCTTGCCCCAGCGCTCGCGCCCGTAACTGTCGCGCAGGAAAACGTAGGGGCCGCCCGAACCCGGCAGCGATGCGCCGAGCTCCGAAACCACCAAGCCGTCGGCGATGGCGATAATGGCCCCCACAAACCAGCTCAGCAGGGCTTGCGGACCACCCAAGGTCCCGAGAATAAGCGGAACCGTGATGAACGGCCCGATGCCGATCATGTTCGACATGTTGATGGAGGTGGCGTTCAGGATTCCCAGCTTGCGCTGCAGTTGGGGCTGTGCAGCCCCCGTGCCTTCTGCTTGGTGCGGACTGTCTCCCATCTCACTCCTCTGGATCAACGTCATCTCAAGCCCGCGCAGCATACTTCAGGAGGCCCGCCTTGGCAAGAAGCGCGTCCGCCAAAGTTCGGCGGCCTCCGGCCGGAGGAGCCAAGGAGCCGGCTTCGGCTAGTGCCATTCCAACTCCTCTTAACCGAACCTTTCCACGAAGGGCCGTCTTTCGGGCCGCCCAAAATGAAGGCACCACAGATTGGGCGATCAAGTTGGAACGGCGCCAGGCAAGGGGACTGGCGGCTGGCATGCGCCCGCTCCGGAACTCACGCTGGGGGAAAAGCCTCTACCCCGGCGAACGCTTGCTTCCCCCGCCGCAGGCAGCCCAGCCAACTGCTTGATTCCCATTGACTTCGGGCCCGCTGTCGCAAGGATCGTCAAGTCCTAACAAGTGGCAATTCGTATGCTGACGCCTCTGTGAGGGGAAGTCCAAGGCGCCGTCAGTGCGGACCACTTCAAGTTCAGTTACGAGCGGGCGCTGGCCTTGGGCGGAGCCGGGGGTGGTGGGGAATCAAAACCTTCTCTCCATCTATCGCGAGGGCAGCAGGCAAGGGAGTGACTGGGTGAAAGTCAAGACGCTGGTCTGCAATTGCAAAGGGCTCGAACCTTTCCGTCATGCCGACATGAACACGTTGCCCTTCGAGATCGAGTCCGAGCTCGACGTCGAATACGCGGCCTTGCATCCCCAGCTCTGTGCCCAGAGCGGGACTGAAGCCCTTGAAGATGTGCTCCGGGCCGCAGAGGATGATCCCGACACCTACGTGATGGTCTGCGCCTGCGCCGAGGACACCCAGAAGAATCTCTTCAGGAAAGCCTTCCGCCACACGGGGTTCGACGAGAAGCATTTCGTGCCGCTGGATGTCCGCAACACCACGAATGACGGCATCCTGGACAGGATCCGGGCGAGGCTGGCCGAGATCGCAGACCCCCCCAAGCAGCGCCATTGAAAGCCTTTCGGGAATAAGCGGTCCGGTTATTCATGCGACTGATGAAGGAAAAAGGAATGCCTCTACTCCGCCATCTCCGCGAAAAATTCTTGTGGTTTCCCAGCATCGACTACGACGCCTGCCTCGCGGACCTCAAGTGCCTCAACTTCTGCCCGCACGATGTCTTTGAATGGGACCCGAAAACCGGCCGGCCTTTCGTGGCCCATCCCTATCGCTGCCTTCCGGGTTGCGAAATCTGCCTCGAAGGCTGCGATACCGGCGCCCTTTCCCTGCCCACCAAACGCGAGGTCCAAGCCACCCTGCAAAGATTACGCGGCGCCGAGTAGAAGCCCCCCACCTCGCGCCCTTTACCTTGATTGGCAGGGGGATCCCTTTAATAGATAGAATCGGCGCCGATGGATTCCTCAGACGGTCCGCCCGCTTGGGTGCGACTCTTTGTACCCGTCACTAAGTATGACTAGCTAACTCATCCTATCGAACTATTTTTTTGGTAAACATCGCTTGCATCGGGCACGGGGACGCGCGTAGTATCGCCCGGAGAATCCTTCAATCCTGGTGAGTGCCATCATGAGCTCAAAAAGAAGCGAGGTCGCTTCCCGCAGCTTGCTGCTGCTTTCCCTGACGCTGCTGCTCGCCTTGAGCGCTGTACCTCCCGGACATGCCCAATCCGACTACCGTCAGGCCGATCAATCTTCGCCAACCACCGAGGTCCGCGCACGTGTCATCCAGCCGGTGGATATGCAGAACCTTGTCCCTCTTCGAGGGAATGTTCACCCGCTGGCACGGGCCGAATATGACCGCGGCGTCGCGCCCGATGACCTGCCCATGGCTCGCATGCTGCTTGTCTTGCGGCGCGGGGACGACCAAGAAACGGCCCTGCGGCAACTGCTGGAGGACCAGCAGGTCAAGTCCTCTCCCCACTATCACCAGTGGCTCGCCTCTGAGGAGTTTGGGCAGCGATTTGGCCCCGCCGATGCGGATATTCAGGCCGTCGCCGATTGGCTCACGGGACAGGGCTTTCAAGTGAATCAGGTGGCAGCCGGCCGCACGGTCATCGAGTTTTCGGGCACGGCAGGGCTGGTCCGACAGGACCTTCATACCGAGATCCACAGATTCGCCGTCAACGGCAAGGAGCACTGGGCCAATGCAAGCGACCCACAGATTCCCGCCGCGCTGGCGCCCGTGGTGGCCGGCATCGCCTCGCTGAACAACTTCCCCAGAAAGCCCCAGTCTCGCCGCTTGGGGGCTTTTTCGCGGTCGAAGCTGACCAGCGAGGTGCAACCACTCTTCACCATCCCCACGTCCAATGGGAACTACTATCCCCTTGGCCCGACGGATTTCGCCACCATCTATAACCTGCTGCCGCTCTGGACTGCCGGCAAGGACGGCACCGGCCAAACAATTGCGGTGGTCGGCCAGACGAATATCAATGTTCAGGATGTGCGCGGGTTCCGCAGTGTGTTCGGCTTGCCGGCAAAAGACCCGAACATCATCCTGAACGGTCCGGACCCGGGGATCAACGGGGACGAGGACGAAGCCGTCCTCGACGTCGAGTGGTCCGGCGCAGTGGCCAGGGGTGCGACGATTGAATTGGTGGTTTCGGAAACAACCGAGGCCACTAACGGCGTCGATCTCTCGGCCCTCTACGTCATTGACAACAACCTGGCGCCGGTCATGAGCGAAAGCTACGGCGCGTGCGAGGCCTACCTGGGCGTGGGCGGCAATGCCTTCTACAACGTGCTCTGGGAGCAGGCAGCCGCGCAGGGCATCACGGTCGTGATCGCGACGGGCGACTCCGGTTCCACCACCTGCGACGTCTACCCCGAGACGGCGGCGCAGTATGGCTTGGCCGTCAGCGGACTTGCCTCCACGCCCTTCAACCTGGCCGTCGGCGGAACGGATTTTGACGATGTGAGCACGTGGTCCACGTACTGGAACGCCACGAACAACACCTCAACCCTGTCCTCCGCCAAGTCCTACATTCCCGAGATGACGTGGAATGATTCCTGCGCGCGGTCCGGGCTGTCCACCCTATGCGCGAGCGTGTCGAGCGATGGCATCGATCTGATTGCCGGCGGCGGCGGGCCCAGTAACTGTGTCAATTCGACGGGCGATTTCCCGAACTTCACGTGCAGCGGAGGCTACCCGAAGCCCTCCTGGCAGAGTGGACTGGGCGTGCCCGGTGACGGCGCGCGCGACATACCGGACCTGTCTCTCTTCGCCGGCGACGGCCTCAACAGGAGCTTCTACGCCGTCTGCCAAGCCGATGCCTTGCCCCCCGGATACGTGTCCTGCGACCCCTATGCTTATGAGTGGTATTTCACGGGCGCCGGGGGAGCCTCGGCGTCCGCGCAGGTCTTCGCCGGTATCATGGCGCTGGTTAATCAAGCTCATGGCCGCCAGGGAAACGCGAATTACGTCCTGTACCCACTGGCCGCCAAGAGCGGAGCAAGCTGCAATTCCAGCACAGCTCCGGGAACTAGTACCACTTGCGTCTTCTACGACTTAAACCTTACCAAAGCGGGTAAAGCCTCGAACAACTCGGTGGCCTGCAAGGCCGGCACACCCAACTGCAGTAACACCTCCAGCAATGGTTATGGGATCCTGGTGTATCCCCCGGCTACGAGTTCACCTGCTTGGACCACGAACGCCGGGTATGACCGGGCCACGGGGCTGGGCTCGGTCAATGCCGCGAACCTGGTGAACAATTGGAATTCGGTCAGCTTCACACCCTCGACGACCACCCTGTCACTTTCGACCAACCCCGCCACCGACCCAATCACGTTGACGCACGGCCAGCCGGTCAACGTAAGCGTTCAAGTCGCCCCCACGCCGCCCGCCACGGGCACTCCCGCGGGCGATGTTTCGCTGATCGAGCAGACGAACAACAACCCGAACATTAGCTCAACGACCGGCCTTGGCAACTTCATATTGAGTGGCGGCAGCGTCGCCAGCACGACCAATATGCTCCCCGGCGGGGCGTATAACGTGATCGCTCACTACGCGGGTAATGGAACGTATGGGGGGAGCGATTCGAACGCCGTCCCAGTGACAGTGAGCACGGAGAGCAGCTTGACGAAGGTCGGCGTGGTCTCATGCGATTACACAAGTGGGGCTTGCACGTACGGGGTTACGAGCTTCGTCTACGGATCCAGTTTCGACATGCTCCGCATGGACGTGACTAACGCGACCGGGCAGTCCTGTGCTTCCCCGACGACTGGCTTGATCGCCTACCCCTGTCCCACCGGCACGGTAACCGTAACGGCGAATGGCCAGCCGCCATGGGACTACGGCTATCCCTCCGGTACCCCTGGCATCTACGCCTTGAACAGCCAGGGTTACGCGGAAGATCAGTTCGTCCAACTTCCTGGGGGAACGTACCCTCTGCTCGCCAGCTATTCAGGCGACACAAGCTATACCGCGAGCACATCCGCGCCGGTTCCGATCACCGTCACCAAGGCCCCGACAACAACCACCCTGACCGGCTTGCCGTCCACCGTCCTCGGGGGGGTGTCCGGCTATTCCTGCTGCACTTTAACCGTCAACACGCAGAGTCACGGCATTGCCCCCTCGCTCCCGCTCCAATATCTCGTTAATGGGAGCACTGTGCAAGGCATTGGGGGCGATGTCAACTGGAGCAACGGTTCGGCCACTAGCTACGCTTGGCTACAGTTGGCCGGGACTCCGCCAAATCTGCCATTGGGTCAATCCACTGTCGCAGCACAGTACCTGGGCGACGGTAACTATCTTGGGTCAACTTCTGCCCCGATCACGGTCACCGTCACCGACTACAGCGCGTCGCTGAATCCACCCAGCATGAATCTCTCAGCAGGGCAGTCCGGGACCTCGATGCTCACCATAACTCCGCTGGCCGGTTTCACCGGAACGGTGAACCTATCGTGCTGGAATCCGTACCTGAGCATGTCCTGCACGGTTTCGCCCTCGTCAGTCAGCATCACCGGCAGTTCGGCCCTGACGGCCACGGTTACCGTCACTACCACGGCCAGCTCTAATATGAGCCCGCGCCCCCCGCAACAGAGAGTGCCCCCGAGTCTCCGCTTGCATGTCGGATGGCCCTGGGTGCTGACCGGGGTGCTGGCTTTGATAACACTCCTGGGTTTGACCACGGCACGGCGGCGGGCGACGGGCTGGCTGTTTGCAGCCACCCTGCTTGTGGTGGCAGCCTGGGTCGCCTGCGGAGGCAGTGGTGGTGGAAGTTCTCCTCCGGCGCCCGCCGTCACCGTGTCGCCGCCCAGTCTGACGTTCGGCAACCAGGTTCTGATGACCCAAAGCAACACCCAGACGGTGACGCTGACAAACACTGGCAGCGGCAACCTAATTATCTCGGGCGTCACCATCGGCGGTGCCGACTCGCAGGACTTCCTGGAGTGGGTTAATTGCGGCATTAATGCCGCGCTCGGGCCAGGGGTGGCCTGCCCGGTCGCTGTAGCGTTCTTCCCGCAGGCGGCCGGGACTCGCACTGCCATGCTTTCCGCGGTGGACAACGCGACAGGCAGCCCACAGACAATCAGCTTGACCGGGACGGGCGTCCGGCCGCCTACGGCACCCGGGACCTACACTGTGTCGGTACTGGCCACGACGGGCAGCCAGGGGTACGGGCATACCGCGGACCTTCTGGTGACCGTGCAATAAGCGCGGGCCGGCGAAGTCGCGCCCTACTGCGGCAGGAGATGGGGGCTTTCGTGCTGCTCGTGGGTTGTTTGTCGCCCGCGGACAACGCCCCAGGTCCTCGCGACTCCGGACTTCGGACTCCGGACCTCGGACTCTGTCGCTCGCTCGTCACTACTCTTCGACCACCAGCTTGCCTTTCATCTTCCCGTGGCCCAGGCCGCAGAACTCCGAGCATTTGAATCCAAACGTCCCGGTCTTGTCGGCGGTGAATTCGATGGTGGTCGCCTCGCCCTTCTTAAGCTTCTGATCGATGCCATAGGCCTCCAGCCTGAAGCCATGGTCGCGGTCAAGGGCCGTAATAACCAGTTTGACGCGTTCGCCCTTCTTAACGGTAATAACGTTGGGATTGTACTCATACTTCTTCGCCGTCATCTGAATCTCATGCACTTCAGTTGAGGCGACGGGCCCCTGCGCAAGAGCAAGAACCGCCAAGAACGCTACCGGCACAATCACTACCAGGAATCTCCTCATCCTACCCATACGGTTATCCACTCCTCGCCGCTTACTGTTTACACGGACCGTAATCCTTGGCCAAACCCTGGACGTGGAAAGACATTACGCCGGACTCGCTCTTTATTCTCTTTCCTTTGAGCGCCACCCTTTCGCCCGGCTTGAGATCGGTGCTGCCCGAGTCGAGAGCATAGGTCTGCTTGTCCTTTTCGTTCACAAGTTGCAGTCCGCTGCCTGCTACCTCGGTACAGCCCACGATCGAAGGCTTGTGAAGAGCCAAGTAGGCAATAGCAGCCCCACCCGCCGCGGCGGCCCCGATGGCGATTCCGGTAGAGGAGCTATAGCCGCCCTTGGGCGGAGTGTACCCCCCGGACGCCGTGGTGCCACCTCCACCTCCGCCGTACTGAGCTAGCCCGAACGTCGAGAGCAACAAGCAAAACATCGTGACCATGGTTGGTCGAAACAAAGAACGAAGCGGCATACTTCCTCCTTTGATATGACCCACCCAACGCTTGTGACTTTTAGTCTGGCCCTGCAAGCCGCTTTGACGTGCAACGTACGTGAAAGGATGCCTGAGATTCTCGAGGCCGCGCGGAGGAGAGCCGCTGAAAGGGTTTGTTTTGGTGCATTCTTGGTTTAGAATCATTCCGCAATCTTTGACCGCAAAGAAGGTGCGCATGGTTACCAAAGAGCAAGTCATCGACGTTCTACATACGTGCTACGACCCGGAAATCCCCGTCAATCTCGTCGACCTGGGACTGATCTATGATGTCCAGATCGACGACGACAGAGTGAACGTGGTGATGACGCTCACCGCCCGGGGCTGCCCCGCGCACAGTTTCATCAGCGAGGACGTGCGGGCGCACTTGGCCGAGATTCCCGGTGTTAAGTCCGTTCACGTGCAAGTGGTCTGGGACCCGCCCTGGGACCCCAGCCGCTTGAGCGACGCCGCAAAAAAGCAGCTTGGACTCCTGTAACGGGGTTTCCGGCTCCACTTACACTTTGCGAGCCGGCGCTTCCGTCCATTGCGCTCGACGCCGTCGCTTTATGATCGCTGGTTGATCCTTCCCCAGATTCCCTGTGCCACTAAGGCTGAGTTTCCTCGCTGCGCGCGAAGATATCTCCTCACCTGAGCAGTGTCTCCGTTTCCTCCCCGGCCAGCAGAGACTCAACACAGAGGTCGCTGAGATGCTCCGTGTCCTCTGTGTTGAGGCTTGAGAGGCACGGAGGTCACAGAGAACTTCTTTTGGTTACGGCCAAAGGCCGCGTTTGATCCCTCTGGATGGCAGAAAGGCGCCCCAGTATCGGGTGCACTCGCAACACCTCGCGGCAGTTCAACGCACAACACACCAGGGCTTACAGCGCGAGAGTTCGGGCAACCTGTCCCTCTTACACCCGCATCCAAGCCCAAGGAGGTAGGGTGAAATGGATTCAGACCTACGGTCCAACCTCTCAATTCAGTCGGGTCAAAAGGAGGCCAGTGCTATGCGAACAAGCTTGTGGTTTAAGAGTATGTACCTTGTTTTCAGTGTATTAATGGGGTCGGCCATGTTGACGGCCCGCACCCCCGCGCCCTGCCAAAGCGGCAAACCAACCACCGAATCCTCCAATTGGGACTTCCCGAAGGAGGCCTCTGAAATCCTCAGTCAAATCAGAGTTGATTCCTTCCAGATTCGCGATTCGGCCGCGCTGCTCAGGGTTGACAACCGTAATGCAGACCTCGTCGGCTGGCAGGCTGAGTCTGATCTTCTGAGTCAGCTCCGCGACCAAGTCAACCAGATGGACAGCAACATATGCCGGCTCCGCACCATTGCACCTATGACTACCGCGGAACAGCAGCAAGCCATCGACCGCATCCTCCCTCAGATGGTGGTAGTCACAAACGAAACGCAGTCGGCGATCCGTTTCCTCAACAACAACCACTTCTATCTGTGGGCTCCGCGCTATCACGAGTACGCCGTTGCCCTGTACAACTCCGCGAACCTTATCAACCACGATCTGCAGAATCGCGGGTGGGAGTACACGGCGACGCGTCATCAGACCCCCCAGACTTCGAAATCTTGATCCCTGAAGGCTCTGATCTCGCGTTTTCCGGTCGCCGGGACGGGCCCCGGACCGTAGCCCTGTCCCGGCTGCTGCCGGTAATCTGCGCCTTCCGCAAAACCCTTCGCCCTCTTCCCCAGAACGCCCTTCCAGTTCTGAGGTACGCTCGGTACAATGCTGTGCGGCTTTCCGGTTAACAATCCCTTTGCGAGGGGCGAGGTCCAACCTTCATGAGTGGAATCACGGATCAGCAAGTTGAAAAGTACATCTATTCTCTCCTGCCGGCACGCGACCCCCAGCTTCGCGAGATGGAGAAGTACGCTGCGCAGCACGATGTGCCCATCGTGGGCCCGGCCTGCGCGCGCGTGCTTTATCAACTGGCGCGGCTGATTCACGCCCGGCGCGTCTTCGAACTGGGCTCCGCCATTGGGTATTCCACACTGTGGTTGGCCCGCGCCGTGGGTCCGCGGGGGAGGGTCTATTACACCGACAACGACCCGGAAAACGCGCGCCGTGCGGAAGCCCATCTCCGGCGCGTCGGCGTCCTTAACCGCGTGCGCATCCTGGTGGGAGAGGCGCTCGAATCGCTCGAGTCCACGAAAGGCCAGTTCGACCTGATCTTCAACGACGTGGATAAGAGTGCTTACCCGGAAGTCTTCCGCTTGGCGTTGCCGCGTCTGCGCACGGGCGGGTTGTTCATCACTGACAACGTTCTGCTTTCGGGGCACGTGGCCCGCCCGGCCGCGCCAGGTGACGGGCGCACGCGCGCCGTGCAGGAATTCAACCGGTTGATCTACCGTTCTCCCCGCCTATTCACGACGATTCTACCCCTCCGCGACGGGCTGGCCGTCAGCCTTAAAGTTCACTGACAGATGACCCGTGCCCTCGAGGCCGTCAGGCGCGGAACAGATTGCGCATCAGGAAGAAGAGGTTGGCAGGCCGCTCGGCGAGCCGGCGCATGAAGTACGCGTACCACTCCCGCCCGTAGGGAACGTAAACGCGCACTCGCCAGCCCTGTTTGAGGAGCTCCCTCTGCAGTTGGCGGCGAATCCCGTAGAGCAATTGAAATTCGAATCTTTCCGGAGGGATGCCGTGCTCGCGCGCGAACGCCTCCGTGGCGGCGATGAGTCGCTCGTCGTGGGTGGCAACGGCGTGATACACCCCGCTGCTCAGGAGCTTCTCCGTCAGCTTTTGAAAGTTTCGGTCTACATCCCGCTTGCGGGGAAATGAAACGTCCGGCGGTTCCTTGTACGCGCCTTTCACCAGGCGGATGCGCGCGCCGCACTTGAGAAGTTCATCCACGTCCGACTCCGCGTGGTAGAGGTAAGCCTGAATGGCGATTCCCACCACGTCGCGGGGCGCATCCACGGCGCGAAACACCCGCATGGTCGCCTCCGTGAACGCCGAGCCTTCCATATCGACGCGCACAAAATTCCGGTGTTGCGCCGCCCGCGCGGCGAGCAGCCCTAGATGCCGCCGCGCCAGCGCTTCGTCAATGGCCAGACCCAATTGGGTGAGCTTGATGGAGACGTGCGAGTTCAGGCTCTCGCCCGCGAGACGATCCAGCAGTTCGAGGTAGACCTGGCAGGCCGCTTCGGCTTCTGCCGCTTCGTGAACGCTTTCCCCGAGGCAATCGAGCGTCACCCTGAAACCCTCGGCGTTGAGCCGGCGAATGGCGCGCAGGGCGTCCTCGAGTTCTTCGCCGGCAATGAATCGCGAAGCCAGACGTCGCCCCACGGCGTATCGAGTGAGGAGTTTCTTGGGACTTTCGCGCTCGGAGAGATAGAGCAGTAAGGAACGGAGCATAAGCAGAGACGGAACAGTATAAGTTGCGGGGGCAGAATGCAAGATGCGGGTCGGACGGCGGGACTTCCCGTCGCCCGGAGAAAAGGTCCGGTCAGCGCGCGGAAACGCGCCTGCCCCCAGGACCTGGACCTTTTGCTCAGTGTTCGGCTTCCAGGAATCTCTCGGCGTCCATCGCGGCCATGCAACCTGATCCCGCCGCCGTGATGGCCTGTCGATAAACACGGTCTTTGACGTCGCCGGCTGCAAAGACGCCGGGGACGTTGGTCTTCGATCCTTCGCGCGTGAGGAGGTAGCCGAGGTCGTCCATCTCCAGTTGCCCGCGGAACAGGCCGGTGTTGGGCTCGTGGCCGATGCCGATAAAGAGTCCGTCCACAGCTTTGAGCGTTTCTTCCTGGGTCTTAACGTTCTTGAGCTTAACTCCCGTCACTTCACGTTTTTGCGCGTCCAGGATGTCCTCCACCACCGAGTTCCAGATGAACTTGACCTTCTCGTTCCGGAACAAGCGGTCTTGCATGATCTTGGAGGCCCGCAACTGGTCGCGACGGTGGATGATGTTTACCTGCGTGGCGTAACGCGTCAGGAACAGCGCGTCTTCCGCCGTCGTGTCGCCCCCGCCGACCACCGCGACTTCCTTCCCGCGGAAGAAGTAACCATCACAAGTGGCGCAGGTGGAAACCCCGTGCCCGAGCAGCTTGCGCTCGGATTCGAGCCCCAGAAGCCTCGCCGAAGCCCCCGAGGCGACGATGAGCGTGCGCGTCTCGATTCGCTCCTTGCCCACCTCGAGCACAAAGGGCCGCCGGGAAAGATCCACGCGCGCCACGTTGCCTTCCTTGAACTCGGTCCCGAACTCGCTGGCCTGCTTTTGCATCAGCTCGATCAGTTCCGGTCCCTGCACGCCCTTGGGGAACCCTGGGAAGTTCTCGACCAGCGTCGTCAGGGTCAACTGCCCGCCGGCTTCCGAGCCGCGGATCACCAGCGGCTTCAAATTAGCCCGCGCCGCGTAAATCGCTGCGGTTAAACCCGCGCACCCCGAACCGATGATCACCACGTTGCGCATGTTAGGTTCAATCTCCAATCGTGAATTGGGCCGGGAAGTCTATGTTACTCGATGCCTTCCGCTCCGTACAGTCGCTTCTCGCGGCGCCAGCGGGTCGGCTGGCGGAACCCAACACCTTACCGCCGGGGCCCGCCAATTGCATGCCTGTTCCATTTGATGCTACAAATAACCCTTCGCTTCGGCCCGTGCCAGGAACGCCGCCGGCGTGGCAGAAAGAGCTAGCAATGGAAGCGGTTGTCCTCGAACAGGTCAGCAAGCGCTTCGACTCCGTCGTCGCCGTAGACAACCTCAGCCTGCGCGTCGCGCAAGGTGCGGTGTTCGGACTGCTCGGCCCCAATGGCGCGGGAAAGACCACCTCCCTCCGGATGATCTTACACATCCTGGCGCCTGACGAGGGAACCATCCAGGTGCTCGGGCAACCCGCGAGCGGCCGCACGCAGGACCTGATCGGATATCTCCCCGAAGAACGCGGGTTGTACGCGCGCATGAAAGTACGCGAGGTTTTGGTTTTTCTCGCGGGGCTGAAGGGATTGAGTGAGGCGGAAGCGTCAAAGCGGGTTCGCCAATGGCTCGAGCGCCTGGAGCTGGCCGCGTGGGCGGAAAAGAAGATCATCGATCTTTCCAAGGGAATGCAGCAGAAAGCACAATTCATCGCGGCGGTGATCCACCGGCCTCCGCTGCTGATTCTCGACGAACCCTTCACCGGCCTCGACCCCCTCAATGCCACGCTGATCAAAGACATCATGCTGGAACTGCGCGCGCAGGGCTCCACCATCATCCTTTCCACGCACCGCATGGAGCAAGTGGAGATGATGTGCGACGCCATCTGCCTCATCAACCACGGGCGCAGCGTCCTGGCCGGCGACTTTCGCGCCATCAAGCAGTCCTATGGCAAGAATACTCTGCGCATCGAGTATTCCGGCGATGGCGATTTCCTGGATCTGCCTCACCTGGTGGAAAAGCTCAACCACTTCGGCGCCCTGGTGGAGGTCAAACTGCGCCCGGGCGCCGACCCCCAGGAGATCGTGAAGGCCGCCGTCGCGCGCGGCGTGCGCCTTTCGCGCTTCGAGCTGGTCGAGCCCCCGCTGCACGATATCTTCATCGAGAAAGTCTCGGAGGGGCATGCGTAAAATCTGGCTGGTCATCAAACGCGAATACCTGACGCGTGTCCGCACCAGGGGATTCATCCTCAGCACGGTGGGGCTGCCGCTCTTCAGCGTGGGCATATTCGCCGTCACGCTGGCCCTGGCGACACGCAAGACGGACCACACCCTGAAGATTTCCATTCTGGACAATCTCGGCGGCCTCGCCCCGGAAATCGTCGCGGGATTGCAGGAGAACTTGCCGGACGGACAGCCACTCTACCAGGTGGTGCGCACCTGGGACCGCCCCGAGTCCGCAAAGAAAGTTCAAGAGGAGTTGAACGAGCAGGTTCGTCAGGGCCGGCTCGATGGTTTTCTCGAAGTGCCGAAAGATATTCTGGAGGGCAAAGCTGCGACCTTCCATTCCCAAAGCCTGGAAGATTTTCAGACCCACCGAGCCATCAGCCGCGCCGTCGACAATGCGGTCATTGCGCGCCGGCTCGGCGACCGGGGGGTTTACGTCGACAATCTGAGCGACGTCGTGCGCGGCGTGGAAGTCTCCCTCGTGCGGGTCACCAAGACGGGAGAATCCGAGGAAAAAGGGGAGGGGTTTCTGGTGAGGCTATCCATCGTCATGATCCTTTACATCACGCTGTTGGTCTATGGCGTCATGACCATGCGCTCGGTGCTGGAAGAAAAATCCACCCGCATCATCGAGATCCTGGCCTCCTCGGTCAAGCCCTCTCATCTCTTGAGCGGGAAAATCCTGGGCGTGGCGGCGGTGGGATTAACGCAATACCTGATCTGGGCACTCACCGCGGCCCTCGTCTCGGGCTATGGAGCGGCTGTGGGCTCGGTGTTCCGGCCTGGGGCGTCGGCGCCGAGCTTCCACCTTCCAGCATCCTTCCTTGTTTATCCGCTCATCTTCTTCCTGGCTGGATACTTCCTCTACGCCTCGCTCTACGCTGCCTTGGGAGCCATGGTTTCCAGCGAGGAAGAGTTGCAGCAGGTGCAGCTTCCCGTCACCATGCTGCTCGTCGTCTGCGTCATCCTCTCTCCCATCATCATGCGGGATCCCAACTCGCCGCTGGCGGTAACCCTTACAATGATTCCTCTCTTCTCTCCCATCCTGATGGTCTTTCGTATTACGGTGCAGACGCCGCCCTTCTGGCAAATCGCCCTTTCCCTGGCCCTCTGCGTCCTGACCACGGCGGGAGTTGTGCAACTGTCAGCAAAGATCTATCGGGTGGGCATCTTGATGTACGGGAAGCGGCCTTCGCTGGTGGAATTGCTCCGCTGGCTGCGCTATACGTAGCCGCCGGCCTTACGCCTCGTCAAGGGACGTGACCGTGCAGAGCCGGAACGGCACGTCCTGCTCCTGGCCGCAATCGGCGTTCTCACAGGTCAATTCGAATTTGTTTGGCCAGCCGTCTCCTTCCTGGATGCCGTGCCGGAAGGAGTGCTTCTGCCCGCAGCTTGCACACTCCCACCCCACAAGGTAAACCTGCATATCGTTCCCCCATGCGAATCTCTGGCTGCTCTGCCCGCGACATGGCTGCCGGAAAGTTCACGCCGCGTGGTACTCCCAAAGCGCGCGGTAATAGAGCATCAAGCGAATGGGTTCGCAGCTCTCCGGAATTTCGGCGAAGGTGTAGCGGTCGTACCCGATGCTGCGGAACAGCGTGAAAAGCTCGCGCCAGGGATAAGGCTTCTGCCATTGGGGCAATCCGGCAGCACTGGTGTGCGGCATTGCCTTGTCCGATTTTCCCCAGGGAGCTTCCGTGCGCCAGAGTTCGTTGATGTGGCAGCTCCGGATCCAGGGTTTGAGCAGGTCGAACGACGGCTTCACGGAGCCGTCTACTACGTCGTTATCGTTGCAATTCCAGCACGCCCCGACCGCGGGATGGTTCGCGACGGTGAGAATCTGGCGCATATTGGAAGGAAGCTCCGTTCCCTCTCCATGCACTTCCACCCAGATTTCCACGCCGTGGTCGCGCGCCATGTCGCCACACCGGGTGAGCGCGCGGCCGATCTGCTCGAGTGTCTTATCGTGCGGAACGTCGCGAGGGAATCCGTTGGGCCGCACTTTCACACCCAGGCAACCCAGGTCCTGTGCCAACTCGCACCAGCGTTGCGTCTCCGCAATATTGCTTTCGACGATGGCCGGCTCCGGCGACTCGTATTCACAAGTGGTGCCCAGACTCACCAGGCGGACCCGCGAATCGGCAAAGCGCTGTTTCACTTCCGCACGGCGCGCCTTGTTCAAGGAGACTTCCACGCCGTGCTTATGCGTGGTGCGCAGCTCCACGCCTTCAAAACCCGTCTGCTCGCAGTTTTTGATCAGGGTGTCGAGGTCCCAGTCTTTCGCCAGGTTGTACGTGACCAATCCCAGTTTGAAAGGTGGCTCGGAGGGCGCGGCATCCGAAGGGGAAGCGTTCGCACCCTTGGCGAGAATGCCACCGCGTTCTGCCGTCCCCAGCGCACTGAAACTCGCCGCAGAGAGAACTCCGGTCTTGAGAAAAGCCCGTCTTCCAGATTTGCGCATCTTCTTCTCCCTTCGCGCCTGGCCGTATTGGGCTTGCGCTTCCGCGTGGTGACGCCTCAGAGCCAGCGCGCATTTTACCCCGTTGGAGTTTTCTGAAGATAGAGGTGACTACGCCCTTTGCCGTGACGTTGTGGCCCTGTGCCACGACCACTGCTCTAGATCCAGCACGTTAGGCGTCGCCAGCATTTCCAGGGGTCTTCAGAGGGCGCGTTGGTCGCCAGAGTGACAATTTGCGGCGCTTCCGCCCTGCCAATCTACGACTCCTGCTGTGGGGAACAACACAAAGTCCGGGCGCGCGGGACTCGCTCGTTGCGTGTGTGTCCCGCCAATTCGTCACGCGCTTGGGCCTTTTCTCTTATAATGACTGGGGCTGCGGTCGAAAGGCCTATTCATGATCTTGGTCATCGACAACTACGATTCCTTCACCTACAACCTTGTCCAGTATCTGGGAGAGCTGGGCGCCGATCTCGAGGTGGTGCGGAACGACCAGACCACCGTAGAGGCCATCGAAAGAAAAATCCCTGAACGGATCGTGATTTCACCCGGTCCGAAGACACCTTCGGAAGCCGGAATCTGTCTCGAAGTGATAGGAGCCTTCGCAGGGCGGATACCGATACTGGGGGTCTGTCTCGGTCATCAGGCCATCGGGCAGGCCTTCGGCGGCCGGGTAATTCGCGCACCGGAACTCATGCATGGCAAGACGAGCGAGATCCGCCACGACGGCAAGACTATTTTCCAGGGATTGCCGAACCCCTTTTCCGCCACCCGTTACCATTCGCTGATCGTCGAGCGCCCGAGCCTCCCCCCCTGCCTGGAAATTTCCGCCACCACCCCGGACGGGCTCATCATGGGGCTTCGCCACAAGGCAATGAAAGTGGAAGGCGTGCAGTTTCACCCGGAGTCCGTGCTGACCGACGCGGGCAAGCAGCTCCTCGGCAATTTCCTGCGCCTGTGAGACACGTTGGGTAGCGTGCCCCAACGGCGAGGGATCAGACCCTCGGCAGGTCTAACCCGAATTCCTCTCCACGGAGGGGGAGGGCGGTCCCGCAGGGCGGGACCGCCGTTACACGATATTCCCAACTGTTTTCACGTCTCGCGCCGCGAACGGGCCGGGGATGCCGGCGCTACGAGCGATAGCGTTGGGTGAATTCCACGAGCGCCCGGAGCTTGACGCGCGCCGCGCCCGAATCAATCTCCTGAGCGGCTCGCTCCACGCCTTCCGCAAAGCTCTCCGCCTTGCCCGCCAGGGTGAGTGCCGCCGCGGCGTTCACCAGCACCACATCGCGATGCGGGCCGCGCTCACCCTCCAGCACCCGGAGGAGCAGCCGCGCGTTGGTGGCGGCGTCCCCGCCCAGGAGTTGTTCAAGCGAGGCGCGTGGCAGGCGGAACTCTTCCGGTTGCACGTCGCGTGTCTCGACCCCGGCGGCGTGGCTGGAAGAAAGTCGGGTCGGCCCCGTGGTGGTGATCTCGTCGATGCCGTCGGAGCCCGCCACCACGTATGC
>Ga0187850_10001797_pt1 | contig 21656 bp, 20 predicted proteins | sample June2016WEW_4_15_FD_132436 | JGI IMG/M metagenome (GOLD analysis project Ga0187850, IMG submission 132436) | Peatland microbial communities from SPRUCE experiment site at the Marcell Experimental Forest, Minnesota, USA - June2016WEW_4_150 | ecosystem: Environmental > Terrestrial > Soil >...
CGACGGGGCAACCGCCACGGCCGAAGCGGTGATCATGGCGCTGAACGTGGCGCAGGGTCAGCGGAGACGGATCGTCGTCTCGGCCGGCGTCCACCCCCAGTATCGGGCGGTCATACGCACCTATACGCAGGGGATGAGGCTGGAGATCACCGGCGACGATGCGGACAGCAGCGTGGAAGAGCTCGCCGGCATGTGCGATTCCGCCACGGCGTGCGTGGTCGTGCAGAATCCCGATTTCTTCGGGAGGATCATCCCGCCGAGTTCCCTCTCGGCGCTGGCGAAAAGTGTCCACGCCTGCGGGGCCCTGCTGGTGGCCGCGGTGAACCCTGTTTCACTCGGCGTGCTCGTTCCTCCCGGCGACTCGGGCGTGGATGTGGCCGTGGGTGAAGGCCAGGCCCTGGGAAACACGCTCTCCTTCGGCGGCCCGTACCTGGGGTTCTTCGCGTTCCGCCGCGAGCACGTGCGCAAGTCCAGCGGGAGGATCGCGGGGGAGACTGTCGATCGGACCGGCCGGCGGGGATTCGTGTTCACCCTCAGCACGCGCGAACAGCACATCAGGAGGGAGAAGGCGACATCGAACATCTGCACCAACCAGTCGCTGAACGCCCTCGCTGCGGCGGTGTACCTGGCCTCGCTTGGGCCGCGCGGCCTGCGGAAGGTGGCGGAGCTGTGCTGGCACAAGGCGCATTATGCTGCGCAGTGCATCGCTCGGCTGCCCGGCTACAAGGTGCACGCAGCGCAGTTCTTCCACGAGTTTATCGTCCGCTGCCCCATTTCTGCCGATGAGACCAATCGCCGTCTTTTCCAGCGTCACGGCATCATCGGCGGCTATGATCTTTCACGGGAGTTTTCGGCCCGCGGGAACGAACTGCTCATCTGCGTCACGGAGATGAACAGCCGTGAAGAGATCGACCTCCTGGTCACGGCGCTTTCGGAGGTGGGCCATGCCTGAGCCGCTCCTGTTCGAGAAGTCCCGTCCCGGGCGTGAAGGCGTGAGCGTTCCCGGCTGCGACGTGCCGCAGACGGCGATCCCGGCTGCCCTGCGTCGCCCGAGCCTGTCGCTGCCCGAGGTCTCGGAAGTGGACGTCGTGCGCCACTACCTCCGGCTCTCCCACCTGAACTACTGTATCGACGAAGGCCTGTACCCACTGGGATCCTGCACGATGAAGTACAACCCGAAGGTGAACGAGGCAGCCGCGCGCCTGCCCGGCTTTGCCCGGCTGCATCCCCTCCAGGACCCGTCCACCGCGCAGGGCGCCATGGCGCTCCTGTTCGGCCTCCAGCGGATGATCGCGGAGATCGGCGGGTTTCACAGCGTGTGCCTCCAGCCTTCAGCGGGGGCGCACGGCGAGCTCACGGGGATCCTTCTCATGCGTGCCTGGCACGGCGCACGCGGAGAGACGCGCAGGAATCGGATCCTCGTGCCGGACTCCGCCCACGGCACGAATCCCGCATCGACGAGCATGGCGGGCCTCGAGGTCGTGGAAATCCCATCGGATACGCGCGGCAACGTGGACCTGCTCCAGCTCAGGGCGCAGCTGGACGATCGCGTGGCAGGCCTCATGCTCACCAACCCGAACACGCTCGGGCTTTTCGAAGAGAACCTCCTAGAAATCACGCGCCTCGTGCATGAGGCGGGAGGCCTGGTGTACGGAGACGGGGCGAATTTCAACGCCATGCTCGGCATCGCCAAGCCCGGCCTCATGGGCATCGACGTCATGCACTTCAACCTTCACAAGACCTTCTCCACGCCTCACGGCGGCGGGGGCCCCGGGTCCGGTGCGGTCGGCGTGGGAGAAGCGCTGGCCGAGTTTCTGCCGGGGCCTCTGGCCGTCCAGGCGAAGGGTATGGCGGGCGGGGAGCCGCGCTATGAGTGGCGCACGCCCTCGCGGAGTATCGGGCGTGTGAAAAGCTTCCACGGCAACTTCGGAGTGCTCGTGCGGGCATATACATACATTCGCATGCTCGGGGCGGAGGGCCTGCGCGCCGTGGCGGAGAACGCGGTGCTCAACGCGAACTATCTGCAGTCCCGGCTGAAGGACATCTATCCCGTGCCCCACGGCGACCGCACGTGCATGCACGAGTTCGTCGCGCAGGGAAAGATCGCGGGCGCACCCGACATCAGGGCGCTGGACATCTCCAAGCGCCTCATCGACCACGGGTTCCATCCACCGACGAACTATTTCCCGCTCATCGTGCCCGAGGCGCTGATGATCGAGCCCACGGAGACGGAGAGCAGGGAAACGCTGGACAGCTTCATCGAGGCGATGAGGACAATTGCGCGTGAGGCGGTGAGCGACCCCGATCTTCTCCACGATGCCCCGCACTCCTCGCCCGTGCGCAGGCTCGACGAGGTGAAGGCGGCAAAAGAGCTGAAAGTGACCGCGGGTTGAGGGTCAACCCATACGCGGACTGCAGTGGAACCTGGGTCCGCGGCAATCTCCACGGTCACTGCAGCGAGTCGAGCGGCTGCGCCTCGGTTCCACTCCTGGCCGGCATCGAGAAACATCGGAAGGCGGGCGCCCGGTTTCTGGCCCTCACCGACCACGACAGGGTGACCGACCTTTCGGCGGCGCGGCTCCGTTGGCCCGACATGACCTTCCTCGAAGGCTTCGAGTGGTCGAGGAGCGAGAATATCCTGTTTGTGGGGGAGAAGGTCCCTCCCCTGTACAGGCTTTCCCTTCCCGAGGCGTTACGGCAGGCATCAGGACTCATCACCGTCATCTGCCATCCCCGTCCGAACCACGGACGGGACTACTGGACGATCCCGATGATCCTGGCCCTCGATCCGCCGCCCGCGGCGATCGAGGTGTACAACTCACACTACAGCAGGCCTCTTCGAACCGAGCCCGGGCCCAACCCGCTCTACACGGATACCTGGGATGCCCTGCTCACTCGCGGGCTGCGTGTCTGGGGCTTCGCGAACGACGACTCTCACGATCCTTCAGACTTCGGCCGCACGGCAACGATTGCGAACGTGAAGGACCTCTCCGCCGCCTCACTCATGGAGGCCCTGAAAGAGGGTCGATTCTACGGCTCCACGGGGCTCATGCTCGACGAGGTGTCCATTTCAGGTGACGTGATCAGTGTGCGCTTGGACTCCGATGCAGGTGGGAGGTTCGTCGGGCCCGGTGGCAAGGTCTCGAAGGCATCAGAGGGTCGGGACTTCTTCCTGCGCGCCTCAGGCGAAGACTACATCAGGTTTGAGGCGGAAGGCGCAGCCGGGCGGATCTTTCTCCAGCCCTTTTTCCGCAAGGGGTGACGTGGATTTCCGAACAAGCGCGTCCCGCACTGGAGGATGTACTCAAAAACTGAGTACAAGTTCCATTGGTGAGACTTGTCCCTCCAGAAGAACCCTTTTCTTCACGAGATCGTCCTTGCCTTCAACGGCGATATCTCGGCGAGCACGTTGTAGTCGCGGCCGCGGTGAATCACGGCAATATTGTGGTGCAAGGCGCACGCCGCAGGGAGGACGGCGGGCGGAACGGTAGAGATTCCGCCATGGGCGATTCGACGATCGGCAACGCAAGCATTGCATCCCGCGCGGTCCGGAACGCAGACCGGTTCCCGCCAGCTCGAGAATGCGCCGTGCCCGTGCCCGACGGACAAAGTCCTAGAGCGCGAGGTTGACGGTCTCAGAGTACGTTTTTCCTCCTGCAAGCCGGGTGGCTTCTTTCAGGAGCTGCTCATCAAGCACAAGAACGGTGCACGGGGATAATGAGGGTGCCATTCTTTCGGATATGAAAAGCGCGGGCTTTCGGCCCGCGCAGTGTCAAGAGTATCTTAGAGCGTAGGTTCCGTTTTGAGTCTGACAATCACTGAGAGTCACTATTCTCCAGTCGTTGCTGTTGTAGGTTGCCATGGTGAGCTTCAAATAGTAAGGAAAGCTGTAACCTGGCCCAGAAGATCCAGAATTGACTGCCACTATCACTCCCGCAGACGGATTGCTTTGATCGACGATCGAAAGTGAATAGCTGGGGCCTGGAGGGGGATAAGCAAGGTTGAACCCTGACCCGACTGGGTCCTTCAGCGGACCGTACGCCGCAGTCATCGTAGGGTGGAAATCGTTGTAGACGTTGGTCCTGCTGCTCGTGTTGAGATCTGACTGGAAGTCGCCGATTCGATCCGAAATGCTCACAGAGTTCAGGTTACAGCTGGCAAGGCTCCACAATATCAATCCTGCCCCGACAAAAATCGCGAATAGGTGTCTGGCCTTCATCAATTTCCTCCGTGATGAGAGATTCAAATGTCCGCCTGCACAAGGAAAGGCACGATCGACTGCTCGAAGCTCGAAAGAAGACTGTCATATTGCGCAAGGAAATCAGTGTACGTCGGATCTTCCACGTTTGCGATGTAACGCTCTTTCATGAACAGATACAATCTGCCTCCTACAAACCGGCGGAGGGAAAGGGCGGCAAGCGCGGAGAACCGCATGTTTAATCCGAGATTGATCGTCTGGGTCAAAAGAGGGGAGACGATCTCGCTCGCGTATTTGTCTCCTTCTGCCTTTCCCTTCTCGTTCCGTATTGCTGCGAGTTTTTGCTGTTCTGCTAAAAGCTTCTCCCTGTAGTCTTTCAGCATAGAGGAGTAGTCGTTCGCATCCTTGATGTAGCCCGTGAGCGCCGTTTGAACGCTCTGGAGCGCGGCAATCGGATCGGCCAGCATCGCGGAAAGCTTGTCGCCGTTCCACTTGCTGTAGTCGATCTGGTCGCTGTGCACGACGAACTTGTCTCCCGGGGGCTGCCCGAGGGGAACTTCTACTCCTTCGGCGGAAGCCAGCTCCACGGACTTTCCTTCGGCCTGTACGGTGACCTGGCCGGAATCAACGGCAATCAGGGTGGACCCATCCGCTCCGGCGAAAACGCTGAACTCTGTGCCTCGGACGCCTGCAACTGCGCCGTTCGTGCGCACCATGGGTTCCTGGCCCGTCAGCTTATCGTACCTGAACCTTATGGAGCCAAGCGCAACCGACATGACGGAAGATGTCTGGCCGGCCTGCGATCTCTCCATGAGGGTGAAGACGGTCCCGTGACTCACCTTGATCGTCACGCCCTTCTGGTCGAGCTCTGCCTGGCCATCCTGGCCGGTTTTCACGGAATCGCCAGTGTTCAAAACATCGCCAATAGAAGTGTCCTGCTGTTTGCCGGAGCTGAGCCGGGTTGTGACGTCACCCTCGGCATACGTCACGTCGGAAGGCACGGCATTCGCCGCGGCAGTAATCAGAAGGGCAAGTCCGAATGACAGAAGTGTCTTCTTCATGTTCAGAAGGGCCCTTTGAACCCCTGGATGGTCTTGGAGAACCAGCTGTCCCGGATGATCAGGAGGATCCTGCCGCCAGCTCCGGTCCTCAGCTCGAGGACGCGCGTATCCTTTTTCACGTACTCGGCGAAGAATGACTTCACTTCCATGGTGTCCGCGAACTGCTTGTAGCTGTCCGCCGTGACGGGCGCGGCCTCTCCCAGGGCAGGACCTTCAACCTTGTAACCGGCCTTGATGATGCCTTCCCAGAATCCTGCAATGTCGTTTTTGAGCGTCACAACTTCGCCATCGACCAGGAAGGGTGTTGCGCTCATCGCCGCAAGTTTGGCAGATTGCCCTCCGTTGATGAGCTTCGCAACAGTCTCCACGTTTCCCTGGTCCCACGAATGCTGGAGCGATGCGCAGGAGGCCAGCGCCATTGCCGCCGCACACGCGGCTGCAGCGAGGAGAAGCTTTCTCATTGGGTCTCCACTGACAGATATTGTATACACGGAACCCGGGAAATCAAGCGCGATCGATGAGCGCCGGCCTCCAACTGTACAATTCTACCAGCGGTGATGGACATCGTCCCGGATCAGCCGGTCGTAGATCTCCTTCACCTGGCGCATGACGCCGCGAGAAAGCCGGGGGGCGCTCGCCGCCCCGCAGTTGTCCTCCACCTGCGCCGGCGTCCTGCCGCCGGGGATGACGCAGGACACCGCGTCGTGCATGAGGATCCACTTCAGGGCGAACTGGGTCATGGTCATGCCGCGCGGGAGGATCTGCTTCAGCTCATCGACCGCCTGAAGGCCCTTCGCGTAGTCCACCCCGGAGAAGGTCTCTCCCCGGTCGAAGGCCTGGCCCTTGCGGTTGAACTGGCGATGGTCGTCGGTCTTGAACCGCGTGGAGCGCGTCATCTTGCCCGTGAGAAGGCCGCTTGCCAGCGGCACCCGCGCCAGGATCCCGATCCAGCGAGACTTGGCCTCCCGGAAGAACAGCTCGGCCGGCCGCTGTCGGAACATATTGAAGATGATCTGGACCGTCTTGACCCCGGGGTATTCGATGGCCTTGAGGGCCTCTTCCACCTTCTCCACGCTCACCCCGTAGTTTTTCAGCTTGCCCGCTTTCACCATCTGGTCCAGAGCTTCGAACATCTCGGGGGTGTAGTAGATCGCCGGAGGGGGGCAGTGCAGCTGCAGGAGGTCGAGAGCCTCGACACGGAGGTTGCGCAGGCTGTCCTCCACGAACTTGCGGATTGCCAAGGGAGTGTATTTCTCCGCCACGTGGGGATTGAGCTTCCTTCCCGCCTTGGTGGCGACGTAGATCGTCTCCGAGCGGTTGCGCAGGAGCTGCCCGATCAACTTTTCGCTGCGGCCGTTGCCGTACACGTCGGCGGTGTCGAAGAAATTGACCCCGAGGTCCACCGCCTTGTTCAAGGCGGCCATCGACTCCTTGTCATCCACCGGACCCCAGGAGGCGCCGATGGCCCACGCCCCGAAGCTCACCTCCGAGACCTTCATTCCCGTTCGCCCAAGCAGTCGGTAGTTCATGTGTCACTCCGGCAAGAGAAGATTTTCAAGACCCGCCCCGATCATGACGGCGGGGATGGCAAGCCCGATCGCGGCATGCGCCGCGCCCAATCCGATCACGAGGTCGTGCTGGCCCGTGGACAGGGCGTAGGTTTCCGCGAAACCCAGCCCGATCTGCGCAACCATGAGGGCAGCGTGCGTGAAGAAGGCATAGCGATGGATATCGTGCTTCGTCAGCTTTCCTGGCTGCTGCCGGGTCATCATGGAGATTCCGGTGATGGCATCGCCCAGATACAGAGTCTCGCCGGCGGTGATCAGGCCCACGTGCCACCAGCGGAGTGCCTGATCGTTCCCCCAGACGGTCTCGATCTCGCTCGTGCGGACAGCGGGGTTTCCGGTGTCCTCGTTCCATCCGATCTGGTCTCGATAGGCGTGGGCCTCATTCATCATGTTCACGAAGTGGACCACGCCGATGACACCCGCGCCCAGGAAGAGAGCGCTGGAAGTGAATCCTGTCACCGCGTGAAACGAGGCCTTGCTGGGGAAGAGCAGGAAGCCTTTCGATGCGGCGGGGGCCGCGGCCGGGGACCGCGCGGCGGCTGAGGCACCCGCGCCCTCTGCTGCCGGCACGGCGCTCGGCAGCTCCGTCGACGGCGCACCCGCGGCGATCCAGCCCTTGATGAACGCCTTCTGCTCGGCGGTGAGCTTGTCGCCCTCTATCGGCATCTCGTCGTTGGCGATCCTCTGGTAGAGGAGGCTCTTTTCCGGTGAACCGGCGATGACCCGGCCGCCGCCCGTGATGGACTCATGCGAGCCGGTCCAGTCGTGGCAGGTGGAACAGCTCTTGTCGAGAATCTCCTTGATTGTCGCGAAACCCTTATTTGCGGGCATTGCTGCCGCGGTCTCAGCGAAGAGGCCCGAGGGCATGCACAAAAGGGCGGTCAGGCTCACGACGACCAGCCCGAAACGCCGATACGTTCTGCATGACGACATGGTCGCAAGATATCATGTGAGGGGACGGAAATCAAACCAGGCCTTCGACGTGCCTCACTTCACCGAGAAGCTTCCGCCTTCCTGAAAGTCCAGGGGCAGGGAATCCTTGCTGATTTCGTCCGGCAGCTTGATGGACGCCGTGCCGTGCAGGGTGAAGGTGCCTTTCCTGCTGGAGAATACATTGCGGACGTTCTTCGAGAGGCTGCGGGAGCTGAACGTGCTCACCACTGTGATCAGGGACCTGCCCGCAGCGCGGGCGATTCTGGTGCTTTCCCCGGTGACGAGCTTCTCGTCGTTCACGGAAAGTTCGTACCCGAGCTTCGCGAATGCAAGCTCCGCCCGGGCCTCGTTGGCAAGCTCAATCGTGAAGCCCACGGACACCGGCACGTCGATGTCCGACGGGTCGATGACCGGCGTAGCCGGCTTCCTGCCCTGCAGGACGTACTGCAGCACGCCGAGTGCCTTGCCGGCATCGACCTCGCTGCCTTCCTTTGCCAGTGCGTCCCTCACCTGGCTGCGCGTTGGGGGCTTCACCGAGAAATCGAGGAGCGCGACCCTCGGCTTGATTGCGGGGATTTTCTTTTGCAGTGAATAGGAGAAGGACCAGGTGTCCGGAAGGCCGGGAATCCGGGGGAGCGGAATCACGAGAGTCCCGTCGATCACGGTGTTCAACGATTCCTTTGACGCGTAATCCTTGACGACCCTGATGATGTCATCGTAGGCGAGCTTCACCGTGAAAACATTGGATCTGGTGCCGTTACCGGGGACGCTGAACCCGCCGCGGGAGTCCGCGGTGAACACCTGCGTCCCCTCCACCTTGAAGGCAAGATTCATGCCGCTGAAGGACAGGTCGATGGGGTAGGGATTTTTCACCGTGAGCTCGAAGAGGAACGTGACATCCCGCAGGGAGAGCTCGGCGACCTCGAAGCGCGTCAGGGTCGCCGTCGGCGTGGGGACCGAAAGGGCAAATGCCGCGACCCCGAGGGCCAGGAGGAGGAGCGCCAGCGGTATTCTTTTCATGACGCCCTGAGGATACCTTCAACCTGGGAGGCCGGCAACCGAGGCGCCAGATCTCACGCCTGCGCGGCGGCCTCGGAAATAAGCAGGGAATAGGCGATGTTCACGTCCTTGCAGCGTTCCAGGCCCGTCGGGTCCGCGTCCGGATGGTGACGCATCATGAGCTGCCTGTACCGCGCCCGCAGGCTCTCGGCGGTGAAGGCCGCCTGCGAGAATCCCATCACCTTCCGGGCCCAGCTGCGCCGCGGGGATTCCCCCGACCCTCCGGCGCCATTGGCCTGCTGCGCGCGCGCACGGTCCTCGGGGTCGATGAACCCCAGGAGGGCGGCGGCGAGGCGGAGGCGCTCCGCGAGACCGACCAGAAGACTGCGGCGATCCAGCACGTGTCGGGCGAACATCCGCCGCAGCCACGCCGCCGCGGTCACGCTGCCCACGGGGGGCAGCTCCTCCATGATCCGAAAGGAGTCCGCGCAGCCGTCAATGAGCGCCTCCATGTCGACGTGGGCGTCGAGATAGATCTCGATGGCTCCGCGAACGCTGCCGGTGTGACGGAGCATGGCCTCCAGCTCGTCGGTGCACAGCTCGTGGGCCGCCGACAGCCGCCGCGCGCGGAAGAGCAGCTCTTCGATCAGCCCGACGCCGAGGGACCAGGGAATGAAGAGGCCGGCCCTCGTGAGAGCCTCTTCCGCCCGGTGTCCGTAGATGCTCTCCAGCACGGTCACGAGGTCGCCCGCCGTGTCCTGGGACCACCCGTCGATCGCATCGGCGAACCCGATCCGGTCCCGAACCCCGTGCACCGAACGCCAGAACAGGACCGGGTCCACACCAAGCAGTGCAAGGACTTCCTCGGAGGAGATGCTCCATGCTCCCGAGTCGTCCGTGAGCTCCGCTAGCCTTTCCACGAGCGCAGTCAGTTCTTGCACTGTGCAGTTCCGGTGGCTATCTTCTCGCTCGATGAGCACGCATGCAAGCCCGGCCCAGGGCCGCGAGATCGACGGGTGGCCGAAGGCCGACGCCGAAGGCCGTCCTATTCGGTTCACCTCCAGGGACCCGCGCCCGAGGCCGGACGAGTATGAGCAGGTCCTGATCGGCACCACTCTTCGGCTCGAGCCGATGCGCGAAGCTCACGCAGACGCGCTGAGTCGGATCGGGCTGGGCTCTGCGGTCACCCGCTACATGCCCTTTCAAGTGAAAACACCCGACGAGATGGCCGCCTGGGTCCAGGAGTCCATCGCAGGGCGCGCTGCCGGGACAGCTATTTCCTTTGTCACGGTTTTGAAAGAGGCCGGCTCCCCGGAGATGGTGGTGGGAACCACCCGTTTCCTGAGCATCGATCCTCGAAACAGGCGCATGGAAGTGGGCGGCACGTGGATCGGCCTTCGGTGGCAGCGCACGCGCGTGAACACCGAGGCGAAGTACCTCATGCTCCGCCACGCCTTCGAAGAGCTGGAGTACCTGCGGATCGAGTTCAAGACCGACTCGCTGAACGAACGCTCGCGCGCCGCCCTGCTCCGAATCGGAGCCGTGCAGGAAGGCGTGTTCCGGAGCCATGTCATCACCGCCGAGGGCCGGATCCGTCACTCCGTGTATTTCAGCATCACCGTGGAAGAATGGCCCGCGGTGAAGGTCCGCCTGGAGGGAATGCTCTCGCGCCCGGCCTAGTGCGCCTCCTTGTCCATCTCGATGATGCCGAACGCATTCCCGTCAGGATCCGTGCAGTAGGCAATCCAGCCCATGGTGGGGATCGCGATCTTCGGCCGCACCACCTTGCCGCCCGCCGCCAGGATCTTCTTCAGCGCCTTGTCGACGGACGCTACTCCGAGAGTGTTCACCGTTGTCTTCAGGTCCTTCTTCGGCATGATCGCACCGTTGATCCCCGGCTCGGGATCCTTTCCGGTGCTGACCATCCAGTATTGCTCCTTGCCCCACTGCTTGATTTTCCATCCGAAGGCCTTCTTGTAGAACTCATTTGCCCGCGCGGGATTCGAGCTGGGTATCTCAAAGTGAATGATTCGCGGCATGCGGCTCCTCCTTGCCGGCTCCGGGCCGGTGAGCCATAAGGTAGAAGAGGGATGACCCGGAGGCAATCGATTTCGCCTCAGTGGAAGATTCTCCTTGCTCGGGAGGGGGCGCCGTCATTATGTTCGTAGAAAGATCCAAATCCAACCTTGAGCGGGAGGTGATCGATGGAAGCCGTCGGTTCTCAGGTCTTGCCAGCCGTGCACCACATCAGGTTTCTCATCTTCGACTGGTCCTTACCCAACGTGATCATGGGGGTGATCATCATCGCCATCTTCTTCCTCGGGGCATGGGCCCGGCTGCCGAAATGGATCGAGCGCGGCCGAGAGCGTCAGAAGGGGGGGAAGAAATGAGCATGACAGAGAAAGCGCAGGGGTTCGTCAAGGACACTCTCACCCTTGACGACGCCCTGCCCACGAAACTGCCGATCTACGTCAACTCCGTGGCGTACCTGTTCGGCGTGTTCACCCTGTGCTCGCTCGTGATGGTCATCCTCACGGGCCTGATCCTGGCGATCTTCGGTCCGAACTGGAATCACGTCAACGCCACTGGAAAATTCTTCCATTCCCTTCACTTCTGGGCAGCTCAACTCTTCTTCGCCTTCATCGTCCTCCACCTGTCCACGAAGTATTTCCTCGGTGCGTTCCGAGATGGGAGGTGGAAGACCTGGATGATCGGCGTCCTCACCCTGGGGGCCGCGATCTTCAGCGGCTTCACGGGCTACCTGTCCGCCGCGAACTGGTCCGCGCAGTGGCACTCGGTGCAAGCCAAGGACGCAATGAACGCCATGGGAGTCGGGGGGTTCTTCTTCACGACCAACTACAGCCAGGTGTTGACGCTGCACGTGGCCTTGTTTCCTGCCGTCGTGGTCGTCCTGGTGGTGATCCACATCCTCTTTATCAGGCACGAGAGCCCCGTGAAGCCGTACCCCGCGAAGGGGGAGGCGCAGATATGAGCAGGAGATCAGACGAATACATGCGCGGCGTTCCGATGAAGCCGTACGACCTCATCCGTGAGGGGCTCATCGCCCTGGGGATCGTGGCGGCGCTCGTCATCGTGCTCGCCATCATCTTCTCGTCCCCGAATGCCCCCACCGTGCGCGGTGAGGACGTGGCGAAAAATCATCCTCTCGATTACCTGAAGACTGCAACAGACTTTCTCTCGGGTGAGAGCGGATTGGAGAGCTACGGTCCGCCGTACACCAAGGACAATGAGAATATCCAGCGGATCCTCGGCCCCGGCCCTGCGACGGTTCTCGGCGTGACCATGCCCCTCGACGCCCAGAAGGACCTCGTCATCGCCCCGCTGGATAAGGTCGCGGTGCTCAACAAGGACGTCGCCGCGGCGCTCAAGGTATGGAAGTCCGCTTCGGAAGACCAGCAGAAGGCGTGGACCAAGGCGTACAGCGACGCACTGGACAAGGCGGAGGAGGCGAACGGCGAGGTGAAGGTCGCGGCCGGTGAATATGGGCCCGTTCCGATCATGATGATGGGGATGCTCGACCTCGGACGAGCCGGGCTGCTGGAGGGCGCGCTCACGAGCAATGAGAGGCTCCCCTACACGCTGGACAACACGAAGGCCATGCTTTTCTTCCAGGAGGACGTCGACTCGAGTGTCGCCAACGGATACGACATGACAGGGTTGCAGTGGGGGATCACCCACGAGGTGGGCAACCTGCCGGGACCCTGGTGGCTCTGGCCCTACGCCATATGGTACCAGATTCCCCCGCTCACCACCGCGCCGAACGCGGACGTGATCGTCGGATCCCTCATGGTGCTATTCTTCCTCCTTTTGTTCTTTGTCCCGTTTATTCCCGTGCTGAAGCATCTGCCAAAATGGATCGGGTTCTACAGAATCATCTGGCGGGATTGGTACGAGAAGCAGGAGGGCGCGGCGCCCGCCGCGAAGAAACCCGGGAAGTAGCCGGAAAAAAAACACCTCCGCCCGCAAGGGCGGAGGTGCATCAATTCGCCTCTGAAATGAACTTCTAGCGGATCCCCTGATCGATCAGGGGCTTGATTATTCCGACATTCTGCGGTGTCACGGTGCCGACGCCGGTGTCGATGTGCAGACCAGGGATCAGGTAGCGCTTGGTCAAGACGATCTGCAGGACCGGAAGGTAGCCCTGGAGATAGAGCACCTGATCAAAGCTGGCGCTGATCCAGCCGCCCTGGATGGCGCTGACCGTCGCAGGTGAGAGGTCAATGCCGCCGCATATGATGTCGCCGGGCTTCTTCCCCGCCGCCTGGAGCACCTTCGGCAGAATCGCGGTGACGCTGCCGTGCTGGGTGCCGATGGCCTTGAGATTAGGGTGGGCCTGGAGGTACGCCGTAAGGATAGGGATGGCCAGGGACGTGTCGCTGTCCACTGCAGCGGAAACATCCAGCTTGTCGACCTTGAGCCCTGCCTTGGCCAGTGCGTCGTACACGCCCTGGCTGCTTCGGCTCCTGCCTTCCTGGTGCCAGATGTCATAGACCAATGCCTGGTCACCGGCCTTCAGGCCTGCTTTCACCATCGCCTGCCCTGTAAGGAAGCCGCCCTGATAAAGGTCAGCTCCGGCATACCCGAAGCCCTTGGTCTGGTACTTTGCCTCTATGGACGGCAGGGGATTGTTGCCGCTGGTGACGATGATGCCCTGGGCCTCCGCCTGATCGACGAGCGCCGCGAAGGCAGGCTCGCCGGGATGCCCCATGATTTCGATGCCGTCAGGGTTGGCCGCCATGGCCTGCTTGAACTGATCGATCATCGTCTGCTGATCCCACTTCGAGTACTGCTCGATCAGCTTGACATTGTTCGCAGCAGCGGCTGCCCGTGCTCCGTTGGTCCGTGCAAGCGTTGCGCCATCCCCCTGGGTGCCGCCACACTGCATGTAGATGACGATCTGCTTGTCCGCGGCCCACGACTGGGTGGCGAACAAAGCCCCGAAGAGAACCAATGCGAGAATAACCCATTTCAACTTGCGCACGAAATCCTCCCTTTGTGTAAGGAATAAGGCCTTGCGCTTTGAAGACGCCCGGCCGCTCAGGTGAAAACCCGGAGTGCCATTCCCCCTTTCGTGTCTGGACTGAAAGCCCGCGCACCAACGGCGCGCACGTTCCATCATACGCTATCGCGGCCCTTGGACCCTTCGCCCGAAGGCGCCGGCGCCGGCACAGCCCACTTGCGGGCGGTTCGGGACAACATGGAGATGCCTTCTTCCCCGATGATCACGTTGAGGATCACCGAGGCGGCCATCACGAGCCCCTCCACGAGCTGCACCCAGTAGCCCCCGATGCCCGTGGCCACGACGCCGGCTTCCAGGGAACCGATGATGTAGGAGCCGAAGAATGTGCCCACCAGGACGCCCTGGCCACCGGCAATCGAGGTTCCACCGATGAAAACCGCGGCCATGACCGGCAGGAGCATGCCCTGTCCCTGGGTCGGAAAGAAAACGTTTATCTCCATCGTGAGGAGAAGCCCGGCGAAGGCGGCGATCACGCCGTGCATGGTGAAGAGCCGTATCCGCGTGGCCTCCACGTTGATCCCCATCACCCGCGCGACCTCGGCATTGTCGCCGATGAACATGATGGCCTCGCCGAACTTGTGCCTGTTGAGGATGAACCAGAAAAACACCGTGAGCCCCAGTGCCCAGAGCGCCTGGATGGGGAAGATCCCGAACAGACGGCCGACGAAGATGGTATGGATCGTCGTGGTCGTGATCTCCTGGATGTTGATCTGGAGTCCTCCCGCAGTCAGGAGCGTGACTCCATACCAGAAGAATTGCGCGGCCAGGGTCGCCATTATGGAGGGCACTCTCAGTCTCGCCACCAGGAGGCCGTTGACATAACCGACCAGCGCGCCGGACGCCAGAGCCAGAATGAAGCCGATCCATGGCGCATGGAAGTTCTTGAAAAACCAGGTGAAGACGAACCCCGCCAGCGCCACCACCGCGGGGAAGCTCAGGTCGATCTCACCCGCGGTGATGATGAACGTGAGCCCAAGGGCGAGAACGAGCATGGGGGGCACGGTCTGGAAGAAGGACATGTAGATCCGGTACCCGGTGAACACCGTGGGCGCGGTGAAAATGAACACCACGTAAAGGACGGCAAGCACGATCCCGATCGGGAGGCCCTCCAGCCGGCCGAGAAATGCAAAACGAGAGGTTCCTCGATTCATGGTTGCACCGTGTCCTTCAAGCCGTGCGAGTATTCGAGGAGGAACTCGTCCAGTTCCTTCAAGGATATCTCCGCCTTCGCGATACTCGCGACGATCTCCCCCCTGTCGATGACGATGAACCGGTCGGAGATCTCGTAGACGTCGGTAATGTTGTGCGAGATGTAGATGCTCGCTTTCCTCGCCTCCTTGATCTTGTGCACGAAGTTCAGCACCTTCCGCACTTCCTTCAGCGAAAGCGCGACCGTCGGCTCGTCGAGGATGATGAGATCGGCCTCGAAATGCATCGCCCTCCCTATCGCCACACCCTGGCGCTCGCCTCCCGACAGCTTGTTCGCCTTCGAATCAACGCCGATTCCCTTGCCCCGGAACCCGATGGTGTTGACCATGATCTCGGTCGCTACCTGTTTTTCCTGCCTGACCTTCAGGAATCCGAACGGGTAGGTGATCTCCCGGCCGATGAAGAAGTTCCTCCACATGGCCTGCTTTTCCCCGAGAGACTTGTCCTGGTAGACGGTTTCGATTCCCAACGCGTGCGCCTTTTTCACGGAATAGGAACCTGTCTCGACCTTGCGATCAGCGATGTACAGATCTCCACTCGTGGGCGGGAAAACTCCGGTGAGAATCTTGACCAGCGTCGATTTGCCGGCGCCGTTGTCGCCGATGAGACCGACGATTTCGTTGTGGCCGACCTCGAAATTGATGTTTTTCAAGGCGCACACCGATCCAAAGTACTTCTCGATGTTGACCATGCGCAGCGCGGTGCGCTCCCGAGGAAGTTCAGCCACGAAGCGTTCTCCTTTCAACACAGCGTTCCCGCCGGACGGGCTTTCCAGACCTTTGGCAAGAAACAAGGAAAAGGTACAACTTATGCCTACTAGCCAGGAGGCATGATAGCATGCGAATATTGACTTTGCAACATTTTTTTCAAGAACTCGCGAACCTCCCCCGACCATCTTCAGAGGCATCCTCTGAAATCGATCGCCATCCTACGGGCAATGGGGGTGCCAAAAGTACCAGCGAGAAAGGCCTGAACAGCACTCTCTTCCCGACCGGGTCGGTTCTTCGGCTGTCCGAATCTGATGCGTCAAGGAAATTGGGAGGAAAAGGGGCAATCGGGCGGAAATTATTATTTTTGACAATGCGGGCACAATAAGGTACAACTTGTACCATCAGGGTTTTGTGGAATGAAGAAGCATCAGGTCATAGAAACCTGGATCAAGCACAGGATCGATGAGGGAGTCCTTGTCCCAGGGGAAAAGCTCGCCTCGGAGAGCCAGCTTTGCGCTCAATTCGGCGTCTCACGGAACGCGGTTCGCCAGGCGATCCACAACCTCATCCACGAAGGGCTCGTTGAAACCACCAAGGGCGTCGGCACTTTCTGCCGGACGCGGCTTCCTGCATCGCCTCTTTCCGCGAACATCGGACTGGTGGAATTTTTCATAAGCTCATACATCTACCCTGAGATAATCCGCGGCTGCTACAACACGCTTTCCCGCAAGGGGTTCGCTCTCCTGCTCAATCAATCCGAGTATAACCTCGAACAGGAAAGAGCGATTCTCCAGGATCTTCGGAAGAAAAAGGTCGGTGGCATCATCATTGCTCCCATCTATGGCGCGGGGGATCGCTCCAATGCGCTCCTGCTCGAGGAGATCCAGAACGAAGGCACCGCAGTGGTTCTCTGCGATGATTATTTTCCCGGAAGGAACTTCAGCAGCGTCACCCTCGACTATCACACCTGCGGCGAGGAGGCCGCTGCCCACCTGTGGAAAAAGGGGCATCGAAAGATCGGAATCTTTTATCAGAAGGATTTCCTGGTAAAGGCGAACAGGATGAAAGGCGTGCTGGATTTCCTCGGCAGGCAGGAAGCACCCGTGAGGGCTGCCTGGATGGTGGGGTTCAACGGCCAGGGCCCCACGAGCGAGGCGTCCGCCGCGGCGGAGCGGTTCCTCCGGGGAGCGAAGGAGCTTCCCAGCGCGTTCGTCTGCGGCAACGACGAGGACGCGATGAACCTGATACAAGTAGCCGAAAGGCAGGGTATCCGGGTGCCCGGCGACCTGTCGGTGGTGGGATTCGACAATTCGGACATCGCGCAGCTGGAGAAGATCTCACTGACCTCGGTCGACCACCCCAGCTTCCAGATCGGGGAGAAAGCGGCGGACATCCTGCTCGACAAGATCTTCCACCCGGAGATGCGCTTCGTCACGCACACGATCATCACGCCTTCCCTGGTGGAGCGCAGCTCAGTGCGAAGCCTTGTGCCGGCAGCCCCCATTCCCCCGAGCACCCTCCTGCAACGCGGACTGGAGTAGGACCAGGCCACATCACCTTCGCGCGACGACCGACGCCACGGTGCTCGTCCAGGCGACCTCCCGGCCGATGAGCTGGGCCCGGAAAGCCTCGTCGACCCGCGCAAGCTCATGCGCGGCAAGTCCCCCGGCGAGTGCTCTGCCGTAGGATGAGTCCGGGGCAAGCCAGAGATCCATCTCCCGATCGGTGATGCGCCGTGATTCGATCGAGCGCTCCGTCTCCACGTTCACCTCGCGCGCTCCGGCTGCACGGCAGGCAGCCGCCAGGTCTTCATGGCTCCAGTTCACGAGGTCGTTTGACGGGTCCGAATAGGCTTCCTCCTCGGCCGCTTCCAGTCTCTTCGACAATGCCAGGTTCTCCATGCTGACCAGGGAGGAAAGTCGCTGCCCAAGTCGAGGAATGACCTGCGCGAACGACAGGACTCCCCCGGGAGCCAGGAGCGCGAGCAGGAGGCGCGTCAGCCCAGCACGATCGGAAGCCGGCATGCGCGTGAACAGGTCCCTTCCCACGACAAAGTCGAAACGTATTGCCGGATCCACGCCGAGGGCCGTCATGACCTGCTCCGGCTCGAGAGAGGAAAGAGCTCGCGCCATTTCCGCAAGCGGTCTGTCCGGCTGCAGGATCACGGGACGCACCGCCTGCTCCAGCTCTTTCATGCGGTGCTGGAGAAGCGCTGCGTCCTCCTGAGAGGCCACGACTCCCCAGACGCCTCCTTCCGGCGCCCTGCGCAGGGCTTCCCAGAGAAGAATCCCCGTGCGCGCATCGGCGTCCAGTATACGGCTGTGTCTCTGAACCGGCAGCGCCGAGAAGATGCGGTCTCGGATCGACGTGAGGGCCGTGCGCCGGCCGGCGGATAGGCGCTCGATCCACCGCGCGCTGGATGTCCCCGCGGAGGTGAATGTCAGCACCTCGGTGCTGGGGGGCTCCAGGGCGGTGGCGATCTGAATCTCCCGGCGGCGCAGGACCTCCTCCCGGATTGCCGCTTCCCGGCCCTGGTCGGAAGGGGAGTAAAACACCTTGCCCTGGAGGCTCGCGGGCAGGTACTGCTGTGCGACCCAGTGATCCTTGAATGCGTGGGGGTACATGTATCCTTCGCCGTGGCCGAAGCCTTCCTTGTCACGGCTGGCATCGCGCAGGTGGTTCGGAGTCTCGCCTTCGCGGTGTTCGGACTCCAGCAGGGCAAGGGCGTCGAAGAAACCCATCGACGAGTTCGACTTCGCCGCTGTGGCCAGGTACAGGGTCGCATGCGCGAGGTGGAACCGCCCCTCCGGCATGCCCACCCGGTCAAACGCTGCCGCGGCCGATTCGACGAAGACCAGCGCTTGCGGATCGGCCATGCCCACGTCCTCGCTGGCAAGGATCAGCATCCGGCGGAAGATGTAATGAGGGTCTTCTCCCGCCAGCACCATGCGGGCCAGCCAGTACAGCGCGGCGTCGGGGTCCGATCCGCGGACCGACTTGATGAAGGCGCTGATCGTGTCGAAGTGGTAGTCGCCCTCCTTGTCATAGAGCACGACCTTGCGCTGGATGCTCTCCTCTGCGATCTCCCGCGTGATGGCGATCTCCTCGCCGTCCGGCGGCGGGAAGCGCGCGGGAGTGGTTTCTACGGCGAGCTCGATCGCGTTCAGGAGGCTGCGGGCATCCCCGTTGGCGATCTTCACGAGGTGGTCCAGCGCCTCCTCCGTGAAGGCAACCTTCCACTGGCCGTACCCGCGTTCGGGATCGGCAATGGCGGCGCGGGCCACCGCCCGCAGGTCCTCTTCGGTGAGCGGCTTGAGCTGGAAGATCCGGCTGCGGCTCACGAGGGCCCGGTTGACCTCGAAGTAGGGATTCTCCGTCGTCGCGCCGATCAGGATGACCGTGCCGTTTTCCACCCAGGGCAGCAGCGCGTCCTGCTGGGCCTTGTTCCATCGATGCACCTCGTCGACGAAGAGCGTCGTGCGCCGGCCGTACAGGTCCCTGTTGTTCTTCGCTACCTCGATGGCCTCGCGCAGCTCCTTCACGCCGGCCAGGACCGCGTTCATCGTGATGAAATGGCTCCTGGTGGAATTGGCGATGACCTGGGCGAGGGTCGTCTTTCCGGTGCCCGGCGGGCCGTAGAAGATGAGCGATGAGACCTGGTCCGCCTGGATGACGCGCCGGAGGAGCCGGCCCTTGCCCACGATGTGCTCCTGGCCTACGAACTCATCCAGGGTCCGGGGGCGCATGCGAAATGCGAGGGGAGACGGCGCACCCGGCGTCGATGTGAAGAGGTCCATCAGCTCACGGCAAATCGGGGCGGCGCCGCTTCCGGCGGGAATTTCGGCACGTAGATGAACCCGGGCTCCGCCTTCTGCCTTTTCTTGATGGAAAGCACCAGCTTGATGCCCTTGGAAAAACTCTTCGGGCTTTCCGGCAGGTCCTTTTTCAATACTTCGTGGAACCTCGGAAGCTGGTGAAAGGGCACGGCGGCGTACATGTGATGATCGATGTGATAGTTCATGTTCCAGTAGAGGAACCGCACGAGGGGGTTCACCTCCACGGTGTGCGCCACCAGTCGCCAATCCGGCGTGTTCGGGCTCAATCCCTGGTGCTGAATCGCGCCGGTAAGCCTCCCGATCACGGTGGCGAAAAACCCGCCGAAGACGACGAGGTAAATGAGAACCCAGAACTGGAAGTACCCGAACACCACGATCAGAACGACTGCGGAGATGAGCATGAACCGGGCCCATCGGCACATCGCCGTCCTGCGAAGGTCGCCTTTTTCAAACAGGGGGTCCCAGGAAAAGAAATCCGCATCCGCGTTGCCGAACGCGTGGAGCACCGTGGTCTTCACCAGCGTCCAGAACCACGTGTAGTCGAACGTGAACCACGCGATGTAGTTCCGCCAGTTCATCAGGGCGCGCACCGGCTCCAGGATCACTTCCTTGTCCTGCCCCACGTACGCAGTGAACTGGTGGTGGAACATGTGGCTGGCCCGGAAGTGTACGGGATTGTTCCACGTGAGGAAGCAGAAGAGATGGTAGAAGAACTCGTTGACCGGCTTGCTCTTGAACGGCGTGCCATGGCTCAGCTCGTGCACGGCGGCCGACATCCCGATCATCTGCTGAAACAGGGAGTGCAGGTAGCAGACGGCAACCATGGGGACCCACCAGCGCTTGAGAAAGAAGTACAGGGCGAGGCCCGTGGTGATGAGGAAAATGAGGAGGAAGCTTCCCGCCTGCAGCCAGCCCTTCAGGTCGCTTTTCTGCGTGAACTTCCGCAGCGTTTCCTTGTCCAGGGGGATGCGATACCAGTCGATGGAAGCTGCTGCCATTTGCGCGCCTTTCTGATGGATCGCGGGGTTGGGACATGGTGGAGCAGAGAGCCTGGAGTGTCAAGAAAGTGAAGTGAAGTGGCAGGTCCACGGCCGCGGGAGGAATACAGGCCGTAGCGGCGCAGCAGATGCCGGCCGCGAGGGGGGATGTGGAGGGTCAGTTGGGCGATGAAGTCCAGGCAAGAGAAATGCCGCTGCCTGCCTTTGAAGTATCCTTTCTGTGGCGCCTTCCAGGTGACGGTGTCCTGCTGCTCATCCAAGCGAAGCCATGTAGCGCTTCGATTGGATCAACGCGAGCGCCATCTATATGACGGACGTTTTCCTATAACGTGGGTCGATCGGGATGCAGAGGCTCTTGAATAAGAACGGCGAACCGCCGATCTCCGTGAGCGTTCCGCTGCCGACGTTATTTCCGGGTCAGGTTCACGGTGCCGCTCCAGACGCCGTTGTTGACGGCGATGGTGACCTTCCCGTCTTGGGCCAACACAGGCGTCCCCCCGCCGAGCACCACCGGCCACCAGTCGCCGCCGGCGGAGGACTGGAAGCTGTACGGCCCGCTCGGGCACCGGGTGGTGTACGTGGCGAGCCAAACGGTGGTGCCACCGCCGGTCACCATCGGGCTGTTCGGCCCGTTGCCCAAGGAGTAGTCGGCGGTCATGCTGCCCTCGTTGGCCGCCATGGCGTGGGTGGTGGGGTCGACGCTGAGCGGGCAGCCCGCCGAGGTGGTGGCTGGCGGGGTGATGTGCACGGTGCCCTGCAGAATCTGGAACTGTAAATGGCTGGTGCCCACCGTGCCGGGGATCTGCGCGAAGGTGAAGGTGGCGTCCATCTTGGTGCCGTCGACACTTGTGACGGTGGAGTCGCCGGTCCACTGCTCCTGCGCATACACATCCGCGCTGGCGACTGCGATTACTTTCTGGTTGCCAACCGACACCGAGAGGCTGATGGTGAGGGGGTTGGGGTTCGGCACGTTGGGCGGCGCGGTGTAGTGACCCTTCCAATTGATCTCCATGATCAGCCCGGTGCCAGCGGTACCGCCGGGAGCACTATTGACCGCCCACACGTGGTTGGTCCCCTGATCCGTCATCGTTATGGGGGCCGGA
>Ga0187850_10001809_pt1 | contig 21567 bp, 20 predicted proteins | sample June2016WEW_4_15_FD_132436 | JGI IMG/M metagenome (GOLD analysis project Ga0187850, IMG submission 132436) | Peatland microbial communities from SPRUCE experiment site at the Marcell Experimental Forest, Minnesota, USA - June2016WEW_4_150 | ecosystem: Environmental > Terrestrial > Soil >...
AGGCGGTGCTGCCATGAGAGCAGACTGGTGGTAATCTGCTCGGCCGCTTCCGCGCGCCCCACGGTACGCGGCGCGGAGCCGCCGCGCACCTGCGCGGTAATGTTCACGGCGAAGCGCACCAGCAAGCCGCCGCCCGCGGGGCCGGCCGGGGCTTTCGCGGGAGCCGGTTCCGCGCCGGGCACGCCCAGCACGGCCAGCGCCTGCTCGACGGCATCCTCGGCCTGCGGGTACACACCGGGGCCCGCCGGGACCACGCGCCAGCCCTGCTGGCGATCAGCCACGGCGAAGGCGCGCGCTAGTTCGCGGTCTGGGCCCAGGTACTCGAGGTCCTCGTCCACGCACACCAGGTAGGGCAGCCCCGCGCGCGGGCGCTTCACCAGGACGCTGGTCCGCGGCTTGCTGAAGCAGCGCGAGTCGGCCGGCACGTTGTGCAGCAAGAGCGTATCGGCGTCTGGGTTATCGATTCGGACTTTCAGTTGTTTCAGGCGCGCCTTGAGCCCGGGGTCGAGGCCGGCCATATCTCCTCCTCATCGCGGCGAGCATTTGTTGGAGACCACTGGGATCGCCGGCGAGACCCTCCGCCAGCAATTCCGGGGGCACATCGGAAAAGTCCAGCGGCGGAGCCGGCTCGGCCCACAACTCCGCCGAAGCGAACGGGTCGCTCAAGTCCAGCCTGCGCCCGTCCGGCGCGTGTACCGACATCCAGTCGCACGCGGCCCGGCCCTGCCCACACAGGCGGCGGACCAGCTCTCCTCGAAGCTTGGCGCGCCCCACCGCGGGCGGCTGGCGCATGGCCTCGTCGATGCTATCCACGGCGGCAACTTTGTGATCGAGCACGCCGCGGCGATCCATCTCGCCGAAGATGCCGCGCGGACCGAGCTGCCCGAACCGCGTATCGATCTGGTAGAACTCGTCCCGCAGGTTGAGGAAGCGCTCGAGATCGTTCCATGTCAGCCCCTCCGCCGCCAGCATGGACGCGGAGCGCGCCACTTCATCCGGGATCGGACCTCCAGGGGCAATCACCGCGCTAAGACGGGTTTCGGAGCCGTTCACGCCGACGGCCGCCAGCGCCGAGTTCAGCCGGCGCAGGGTCGAGTTGAGGAACGCGAGCCGCTGCTCGGAGAAGCCGCGACGTTCGGCGCGGTCATGGAAGAGGCGCGCCTTGATGGCCCAATCGAGCGAGGTGGCCACGGAATCCGGCGCGCCCTCCAGTTCATCGAGCGTACGCCGCCACAGGGCGCAGACGGCGTCCGCCCACGGCGGCAGCGCGTCTCGATGGCGTTCGGCGAGTTGCAGAAGCCGCCGCTGGATTTCGAGCGCGCTGGCTTCGCCCCCGCCGGCCAGGCGCAGTTTCTTCTGGCAAGCGATGTCCGAAGCGACGGCGTGGAGCGCCTCGAGTGGCTGGGCGAGCCGCAACTCGGCGCCGGGTTTCAGGCCTTCTTCCGCCATGGCGGTTACCAGAGCCGTGGCGCCGATCTTCAGCACGATGGCCCGCTCCGAGCACAGGCTCTCGCCACACAGGATGTGCAGGCGGTTGTAACCATCGCCCGAAAGCGGCTCGTTCTTGGTGTGGAAGATGCCGCGATTGTGCGTGGAATCGCCGGAGACGGCGTTCTGTATATACATGAGCCGCGGCGCCACGCGGAATTCCAGTTGGCCGGTCCGCGGATCGAACCCGCCCGCGCCCGTATAGATCACGCGCGTGACCAGGTGCGGAACGAGCTGTTCGGGAAGGCTCGAGGGGGTGGCGCGGTGCAGATACGATTCGTGGCATCCCCACGTGCAGCCCGAGCCGCTGTAGTCCACGTTGCAGCGGTAGCACATGACCTCGGCCGAGGCGCCGGCCCCGGCCTGCACTTCTTGCGTCACCATTTCAAGGATGCGCTCGCCCGCCTTGATGTACCGCGCCGCCTCCCACGGCGTGGTGCACTCCGGCGTGGTCATTTCCGGATGCAGCCCGCAATCGATATAGAAACGGGCCCCGTTCTCCAGAAACATGCCGGAGCCGGAGCACATATCGGGCAGGTGCGCCAGCCGGCGGCGGGCCACGCTCAGGAACCGGTTCACCAGGTCGTCGCGGCGCATTGGTTCCTTGCCGTGGATGCCGGCTATGGCGAACTCGCTCTCCACCCCGAACATCGGCCTGACCATGGATCACTCTCCGCCTTGTTGCCGGCTGGCTCTCAAGAACGCTTCGCTATCGCTGTTGGCGAGTGCGCGGTTGATGGCTTCGTCCCCGGCTTCCAGGAAGCGGTTGGCCTGCTCCCGCAGACGGTCGAGCCCGCCGCCGCCGGAAGCGCCGCCGCCCCCCTCCCCCGCGGGGGGCCTGTAATCCTGCCGTTCCCTCTCTCTCATGTGTGTCTCCTTTCCAGATCCAGAATCAATTCACCGTCTGCGGCCGCTGGGTCGCGGACGTACCAGCGGCGGCCGCTTCGATGGCGTCGAGAAGATCCGTGAAACGGCCGTCTTTCTCGAACAGCGGGACGAGCTCGGCTTCCGTCATTCCCAGCGGGTTCTCCATGTCGACGTTGCGCCGCGAAGGCCAGTAGCCGCCGTCGCGCACTCGGAACGAAATGGAATCCCAATCCACGCTGTCCACCCAATCGGGATCGGCCTTGCGCAGCAGCATGGCCCGCGCCCAGGCGCGCGAATCGGCGGGCGGCTCCGAGCAGAAATGCCGGATGCGCGCTTCGTCCAGGAGGCGCTCGGCGAACCCGCTGCGCTCGTAGGCCCAGTACAACCCGCTCGGGTCGAGGCTCGCGTAGATCTTGTCCAGGTGGCGGATCTCGGGCGAATCCCAAGTCAGCGATGGCCGCTGGCCCATGGCTCGCTTTAGGATCATGAGCTTCATGACCCAGTCCAGCTTGGGCGCCAGGCCCATCCAGTCGGCCGCGCGCAGCCGCTCGAGCGTGTCTTCCCACAGGTCAAGGATCTCCGCCGCCCTGGGAACAAATCCATCGAAGCCTCCCTCGGCGGCGAAGCGCCGGGCTTCTTCCAGGAACATGAATTGCAGCTCCACGGCCGTTGCGTCGGCGCCGGTCGCCAGGCGCGCGCTCGTTCGCAGCGTGGGATCGCGGCTGTAGGCGCCGACTGCGGCCAGCGCGTCGTCGAGGATCAGAGTCGGGTTCACGCGCTCGGCCTCCATCATGGCCAGCGCCAACTGCATGATGCCCACCTTCAGCACGCAGGAGCGGTGCGCCAGCGTGTTATCGAAAAAGATCACGTGCAGGCGCGCCGGCGCGGCGCCGCCCCTAGACCACCGCAAGGTTCCGCAGAGGTGCTCATCCCGCGAGTTAACCAGGGGCCGCTCGAAAGTGGTCTGCGGGCCGACCAGCGTCTCAAAGTAGTCCGCGCGCTGGGAGATCTGGAAAGGAACGTCCGGCGCGCCGTTCTCCGATCCCACTTTTCCTTGTCCCGTGCAGACGATGCTCGACGCCTGGAACGAAGCCAGCCACGCCAGGTAGTGCGGCTTGCGGCGAATCACGTTCTCCCAGGCCCGCCGCGTCACCAGAAAGTTCAAGTGGCTGCCGTAGGAGTGGCCCTGGCCGTCGCTGTTGTTCACCAGGACCTGAATGGCGCGGCCCTCGGGCAGCCGGGCATTGGCGGAGTCCATGGCCTCTCGGGCGATGCGCAGCATGGCGTGCCAGGCGGCCGCATGGTCCCAGGCGCTGAGCACCTCGGGCAGGCAAAGCTCCAGATGATCCAGGTCTATGTAAGCGCAGCCGCCGTTGGTGGGCAGATACTTGCGCCCCCAGTCCTGCGAATTCCAGCCGCCCGTGTAGGATGACTCGATGTCGTCGGCACTGTCGCCTTTGGATCGCCAGCAATTGTGCGACGACCAGTTGCCGGAGTACGGCGTGTAGGAAACGCGCCGGGCGCGCGGCAGGCCATCGATTTCGGCCAGCAACGCGCGTGACGCCAGAGCGCCGGTGTCCGGGCCGGGCATTCCCAGCACGAAGTTGCCGAGTTCAATATCGGCCCCGGCCAGCTTGGGCAATCGGGGAATGGAGAGATCGATCATGGGTTCGTTCCTCACGCCGCCGGGGCGTTGACGTAGCGGTACGGCTGGCTGACTTTCCTCTCCACCAGGTCGATTCGCACCACGTCCACGTCTTGCGGCAGGTCGTCGATGTAGTTGCGGCAGTTGAGAGGCGTGAGTGCGCACGCCGCCGAGCCGAAGAAGTCGCCCACCGCGCTCACCACGTCCTCCATTTGCACGCCGCCTTCGCCGCCTCCGGCCTCGCGCGCGCAAGCGCGCTCCGTGGCCGCCTGCGCGATGGAGGCGATCTCGGCGCCGTTGATCAGCTCGCTGGCCCGCACCGGGCGGCGCTTGCCGTCGCGGAACATGATCTGCGCCAGTTCGCCGTCGCCATTCGGCGAGAAGATCATGGAGACCGCCGTATCAATGGCGTCCTTCCGCGCGCGCTCCGGCGTGTGGCCGTTCGCCGCGTACGGGATGTCGCCGGGCAGGTGTTTCTCGAAGATCTGCCGCGCCGCTTTGCGTCCGGGCCGCGGGATGCGCAGCTTCAGATCGCCGAGCCGGCCCGCCCGCGTGAGCCCCGGATCCAGCGTGTCCAGCCGGTTGGTGGCCGTCACCACCAGGATGTTGCCGCGCTCCTCGAGTCCGTTAAGCTCGGCCATGAAGGCGTTGGCCACGCGGTCGTCGATCGGATGCACAGACCTTCCGCGGGCGGCGCCGATAGAGTCGACCTCGTCGAAGAAGATCACCACCGGAACCTCGGGCTCGCCGGCGCCGGCCTCCCGAGCGATTCTGAAGACCTCGCGATAATTAGCCTCGGTTTGTCCGTACCACATGGAATGGAGACCGGCCGGCTTCACGTTGATGAACCGCGAGCGGCCCGCTTTGGAAAGACTGGCCAGCCAGTTCGCCAGGCCGCGCGCGATGAGCGTCTTGCCCGTTCCCGGCGGGCCGTAGAGCAGGACCGCCTTCCGGCGCTTGAGGCGGTACGTGCGCACCGTGCCGGGATGGTAGAAGTGCAGCTCGATAGAGCGCTTCAGCGTTTCGATCTCGCGGTCCAGGCCGCCGACGCTTTCGAACGTTTCCGCGGGCGTCTCTTCCAGGAAGTACTCGTCGCCGCGCGCGCGGTCGATCCGTTCATACGCCATCCAGGAGTTGCGATCGAAGCGCAGCAGGTCGCCGGCCTTGAGCGGCGCTTCTCGCAGCGCCGCCGCGGCCAGCACCACCATTTCCTCGTCGCGCGACTTGAGCACCAGACGCCCTTCGCCGGCGTGGCGGACGAACGAAGCGGTCTCCCCGCACGTGAACGCCGTCGGCGGCAGCTTGGAAACGATGAAGTTCCGCTCTTGCGAAAGCAGCAACTCGTCGCCAGTTTGAAATTCCCCCGGGTCGGTTTCACCGAAGCGAACCGCCCGAAGTTCGCCGCCCACTCTTACCACAGCGTTGGGGCTCAGCGCGTCCCCCGCCTGCGCGAGGAATACCCCGGGGAAATACGGTGGCGCGGTGAGTTCTTCTATCGTCTGCCTGATTTCCTCCTGGGCCACGCGGGCCGCTTCAAGGCCGGTCCTCACCCGTCCGATCTCTTCGACCATCAGGCGGTCCACTTGGGCCGCTGCACCCGGGGACGCCGCGCGAAACTGCTCAAGCATCGCGAGGTTCTGCTCGATCTCCCGCGGGCCGCAGCCCGGCGCTGTAAGGACCTGGAAAATGTCGGCCGCGGCGGCATCGCGCGGCGGGGCTTGATTACGCATGGGGTTCCTCCAATAGGTAAAATCCGCGGGGGTGGATCTTGCCCTCGCGCCAGCCGAACAGGCTGAAAGTGAGATCCGTGAACGCCGTGTCGTTCACCACGAGCCCCAGGCTGTAGGCGCGCGGGAAGGCGGCCCGCATCACGGCCCGGTCGTCCTCGCTGAAGAAGTCCTTCGCCAGTTGGCAGGTCTTCTGTTTCTCCGGTGTGCATTCCTTGGCGCGGCACCATTCGCGGACCGGGTGGCTGTGAAAATACCCCAGGAAAATCTCGCCCTGATTGCGCAGGCGCACGGCGGCGCTTGCGGCGGTCCAAGTCTCGGCCGTGAAGGTGAGCTTGGCGACCGTGCCTTCTGTGTGCTCGGCCGGAATCAGCGCGCTCACCTCGGCGAAAATTTCCGGCAGCGCGGCGTCGTGGTGCAGGCGGCCGATCAGAATGCCGCCGGTCTCGCGCCCCTCGCAGGCGCGCGTGCGGGCGGCCGCCTCGTCCAGCACGCGCTGCGGGATGAATGCGGGCATGTCGTCGGCGTCCACTATGCCCGCCGGCGAGGAACGGCGGCGGAAATCCTCGAGGTGCGATTCCACGTATTCCAGCGCCGGTTTCTCCTCCACCACTTCCAGATCCAGGGTCCGGCTCGGCGCGCCCGCGCCGTTCTTCGCGAACGCCACGGCCTGAAACAGGTACGTGTCCCCGGTTCCGAGCTTGCCGCGTCTGACGAACTCCGCCGAAGCCTCGGCCGCCGCGTCTTTGAAATACGCGGACGGGAAATCCAACTGCGCCTTCCGCCCTTCGCTCTCATACCTCACGCGGAAGCCCCGCATGTACGGTTCGCCCTCCGAGCGATCCCAGAGCGGCTCGACGGACGCGGTTCCTTCGCCGTACAGCAGCGCCGCGCTGCGCCGCGCGTGATAGAAGCGCGTCCACTCCGTGGCCGGTTCCCAATCGACCGTCACGGACGCCGACCCCAGCGCGGACCCGTCCTTCCGAAACAAAAGCAGGCCATATCGATAGTTGTTCACCATCATGCGGAGCCTCCTCTACCGCCCCGGCGCGGTTCAGCCTTGGCAGGGTGGCCAATGCCGGCTGGACCCGCTGGAAAGCGGGTCCGCAAGCTGACAGCCTGCCCCACCTCGCGTGCTGATTAGTTTCGCGACCCTCGGAGGCAGGAAACTACCCTGCGTCGATATTGGGTTGAAGCATCAGCTTGTCGCCCGATTCGAGCGCGTCCCCCACCCGCTCGGCCGCGTTCAGATGCCGGCCCTCCCGCTCCAGCCGCGCCTGGTAGGCCAGCGGCTGGCCGTCCGGATCGTTGGCCGGCAGGTTCATCTGAGAGAGAAGGCTGTGCACCAACTCGCCCACCGTCGCGTCGGGGGGCGCCTTGGGCACGCGAAAAACCTTCTGCCCGGAAACGTCGGTCACTGTCAGGCTGATGCCTTCCAGCGTTTCTGTTTGTGCCATAGTCTCAAGCTCCTCTTTTGTCGTGATCACAGCGGGCGCGCCAGCCGGTAGATTCCGGCCACCGCGCTGTCTTTCAAAACTTCCATCTCCCTGGCGCAATGCCGGCCCGCTACGGAAAGCGCCGCCAGCGCGTGCCCGGCTTCCGCCGCCGCCGGTTCGCTTCCCACGCGCACCTCGAAGCCGGCCGCGATTCCCTCGCCTTCGCGCTGAAGGAAGGCCCTGGCGTAACGCAGCGCCGCGTTGGCCTCCAGCAAATACAGGCACAGCGCCTGCCGCGCCGCGTCGCCGGGCGCGTCGTTGTGGTACAGCGTCAAGCGGAACCGCGCGCCGGCGCCGCACCGGTCGATCTCGGCCTGAAGGAATTGCCCTCCGGTCTCGAGATCCGCCAGCAGCGCGCCGCCGGGCCGTTCGTGATAGAGCCACCCGGCTTCTGTCAGCAAATCCGCCAGACCGCCGGAGGCGGCTTGCCCGGCGCTCACCGGTTCCGGACAAGCCACCTGCTCCCCGGCAGGCTCGCAGGAGACCCCGTCTTGAAGCTGGCGCAAGGCGTTCCTCATGCCCTCGAGATGACTGCCAATCCGTTCCGCGAGCGGGCCGCTCTCCTCCGGTATCGGGAACTCGGCGCGGATCCGAATACCGCGGGATCCCCGGCGCGTAGCGAACTTCACCGCTCCCGGAAGCTCGCCCGAACGCTCCGCAACGGGGGCCAGCCGCCCTTCGGTCAGGTTGACGCCCGTGCCGGCGTCGAGCAGCAGAAAGCCTTCGTCGCGTCGCGCCGCAACCGTCAGCGCATGGCCGTTCGTCAGCGCCAGTTCCCACCGGTTCGCGTCCAGCCGTTCGGACTGCTGCGAGAAACGCGCCAGTTGCTTATCGAGCGTCGTCATACCGGCTCCACTTCCAGCGCCAGCGGACGCCGCTTGAGCGGCCGCCGGTCGATGGGAAAACGTTCCTGGTTGGCGCGCGCCCAGCGGCACGCTTCTTTGTTCATCGCGTTGTCTTCTCGCGGCGTCAGCTTCTGGTACGTGAGAATCTCGTAGGCTTGGTAAAGCAAATCGACCAGAGCGGTACCCGGCGCTATGTGCCCCACGCAGATGAACGGCGCGCCGAACGCTACGTTCGGGTGGTACGTATTCAGGGGGCCGAGCAGCGTTAGCGTCTCGTACGGACTGACGGCGCGGAGATAGTCGGAGCCGAAGAACACGCCCAGATGAAACGACTCTGCCTCCCGCACCACGCCGTTGGGCTCCTTCACCAGCCCGCGGCAGTTGAAGTGCGCGACGAAGTGCTGCCCGGTGGGCAGGCACTCCAGCTCGAGTATGTCGCTGGCCTGAGCTAGCGCGCGGCCCTCTTCGGCTTGCCGTTCGAGAAACGCTCGGAGGACGGGATCGGGTACGGACATATCGAGCCTTGCATCCAGGCTAGGACCTCCGCCCTCTTGCGCCGCATCGCCGGGCCGGATCACAGGGTAAAGTGCATGACTCCGTTTCATTTTTCGCTCTCCATCACACCGTTCCGGGCGATCTCAAAGAACCGATCACCGGCCTGAAGCACGTCGCCGTAGCGCAGCCCCGCTTGATCCAGCGTCAGGCTCAGCGCGTCGGCCGGCAGGCTGCCGTCCAGGCATTCGAGGGTGTCGAAGCCGGGCGCCGCCATCAGCCGCCGGCAGGCGCCGCAACGAAGCCGGTGCTCGTCGAGTGAGCCTTCCAGAGAGAACAACTGCTTCTCGCCTTTGCACGCCGGGCAGACCAGCCGGCGGATGAACCGCTGTCCCGGTACGCGAATGCTCCCCGCCATCGCCAGCAAGTCGGAGATCCGCATCTCGCGCGTGCGGCAGCGCAGCGGCTCGATGCGCCACGTGGCATGATCGAACCGGCAGCGCGGATTTCGGCGAAACGACGTCACGGCGAACCGATGCCACCGCGCGTTGAACGTGGCCTGCCGTCCTGTCGCTGCGCGTTCCAATTCGCCGTCCAGGATTTTGCGGCACTCCAGCGCCAGCATGGCCGCCGCCAGCGCGCCCAGTTCCGAGGACGCCCCATTCGGCGCCGGCGCCACCGCCCCGCCGCGGCATGGGTACTCCTGCTCGCGCAACCCGTAGTCCTCGTCTGACCACGCGCATTCCAGGCACGGAGCGTCGCTCGCGGGCGCGTAGACGTTCACGCGCGCCAGCCACTCCGAGCCCAGCACGCCCGAATCGGCCCACGGGATTCCCAGCCGCCACGCGCGTTCGTTCACCGCCTGGCGCGCGGCGCGCGAATCCAGGCAGGCCAGGATCAGGTCCGCCCGCCACGCACCGAGCGGCAGCATTTCCAACGGCGCGTGGATGGCGTTGACCTCCAGGTTGGGGCGGATCTCCACCAGCCGCCGCGCCTGCACCAGCGCCTTAGGCTTACCCACGTCGCGGCCCACGATGTCCTGGTTGGCCGCGTTACGCCGCTCGTACACTTCGCGGTCGATCAGCGTCACGCGCCCGATCTGCGGCATGCGCGCCAGATGCGGCGTGAGGTGCGAGCCGATGTTCCCTCCGGCGCCGGCCACTACGATGGATTTCTCGCTCATGGCCTATGCCTCCGGCGTCCAGCTCAACGCGGCGTCGAGCGGGGTCGTTTGCGGGCAGAAGCCGCAAGTTGGCGAATAGGCCCAGCAGGGAAGATTCTCGTTCTGGTGATACCAGATGCCGCACCTCGGGCAGCGGACAGCCGGCTCGCCCTTCCCCATCGGCTGGCGGCAGCGCCCGCAGAAGATAGTGCGCTCGGCGCCGGGAAACTCCTCGACGTGCGCCAGCGTCTCGGCGGAGAAGAACAGCGGCTCGGAAGCGCCAACCCGGATTTCGTCGCGGTCCTGAAGCACGCGGACGCCCGCCACTGGCGCGAACCCGTTGACGCGCACGTCGCCATTCCCGGCCACCAGCAGCACCCAGACCGGAGAGTCTCCCGCACCGGCGCGGATCACCGCGGCCAGCGCGGCTTCGCTCAACTTGAAGTCTTCCGCCAGCGCGCGCGGCGGACAGACCGAAACATCCACCGCATGTCCATCGAGCGGCATGGCGGACCAGATGTAGTCCTCGCCGCGAAACCAGAGATGCGCCACGGGCTTGCGCCTCCTTCGCTTACAACTAAGAAACGCCGCAGGCCTGGGCTTACCGCAGCGCGAATTCAAAAAAATTTAAGCGGCGCGCCCGGCCATTACCTCTGCATCGCACGGAAACGGGATCGTTTCGCGGCGGCGAGAAGGATCACATGCGGAAGTGACAAGTTTCCCGAGAGATGATCGCTGGGTTCGGGGAGCCGGGGCGGGTGATCACGGAGGCCGCCGCTTCCCTCCCCCACAGCCGCGCTACCCGGCGCACAGCGCCCCGGCCGAGGGCCGCCGCTTGAGCCGGAGCCGCGCGCCCACCGCCGGAGCGCTCTCTACCAGGCGCCTGTCGTAGTTCACGGCCTCCAGCGCTTCGCGCAGCCGCCACAGAAGTTGCGAAACCGCGTGATGGTCGTACTTCCGCCCGAGCCGCTTCTCCAGCAGCTCGCAAACCCGGTCGAAGCTCTTCCACGCCACCAACTCATCCGGCGACTCGCCCTCGTCCGCTGCCAGAATGGCGATCAGCTCCGCGAGGGTTGGAGGCAGGGCGATCCGCTTCCCGCCATCGATCGTCACGGCGGCCCCGCCGCCTTCCATCCGCGCCAGGCCGAGATCGTGGGCGACCGGGGGAGGACCTGCCGCCGCGTGCGTTTGCGGCCCCCGCCGGCGTTTGGCCTGCGCCGGGTTATTCTCCGCGTACGCGCGCTCGAACACATACAGCTCGTTGACCAGCCGCTCGGCCCTCTCCAGGTGCTTCCTGGTTTCTTTCTCAAGCTGCTCCGCATCCTCGATTACATCTTCGAGCGAACGCGGCATATTGATACGGGGGCTCTTCTTCTCGTTCCCGGCGTCGTCGGTCCGTTCCATCTCCGGCTTCCCTGGCGCGGCGGCAGGGCATTCTCCGCTGCGTCTAGTAACACAACGCCAGAGGCGAGGCATTACCACAGGCGGTGGAAAAAAAAGCAATGGACCGAAGGTTCGACTCTCCGACCGGGACCGAAGACGATGGGCCGGCCGGTTGCCGCGCGTCAGCGGGCCCGTGGAACCGGGCCACCGAAGAGCACGAGGACGAAATCGCCTTCGGGTTTGCGGATCGTCGCCCCCAGAACGCCGCGGGAACCTCTTAACTTGGCCAGTTCAGCGCGGATCGGCGCGCCGACTCTCGGCACCACGGCCAGAGCCGGCGGCGCCTGACCCTCAGGCCACGAAGTGAGCCGGATTTCAAGGCCTGCCGGCGAGTCTTCAAATTCCACTGTGGCGTCTGGCGCCGCCTGGGCGCGAAGCTGCCCGCGAGTGCGCGTCGGGCCCGCCGGCCGACTCGGCCCGGATGCGGCGCCTCGATAGCCCACGGCGCCCCGTATTCGTACCGTGTCGAGTATCGGCGGCAGGCCGCCCGCACCACCCGGTGGGTTCGCAAACTCGAGACCGCCGCCCCCGAAGGAAGGCATCGCGACGACCCCGCCGAGCACCACCGCCAAGTCTTCCGCCAGTCCCGCGATGCGAGGCCCCCAGTTCATCACGGAGCGCACCGCCGCCGCAATCCGGTGGACGATGGCCCCCGCGGAGGCCATCCCGTCCACCAGTTCGGACACCTCGCCCAGCCGGCGCGAAAGCTCGGCGCACGCGTCGCAATCGGCGATGTGTCCGAGGACCTCCTCCTCCCGGGCGAACGGCAGCTCGTCCAGGACGAGTTGGACCAACTCCTTCTCGCCTATGTGGCCGGATTGTCCGCGCTGCTCCATGTTTCAGACCTCATCCGGAAAACGCCCCGTCCGCCAGTCTACCGCAATCGCCGCCAGCAGGCGGCGCTTGGCCGAAAGCACCCACTTAGTGATCACATTCGCCGCCTCGCGCCGATCGGCCGGCAGACCGTAGTGGTTGAGACACGTTTGTCCTACCAGCCATGCAGGCGGGCCGGAGTAGCTGGGATTGAGCGGCTGCGCACGCATGCTCGCCCGTAGCGGCAACAACCACCGGTTCCACGCGGCTTCATCCGTCACCGGAGTCTCGCGGAGGCACCGCGCTGCCATCTCGTGAAGCCACGCTTCCAGGGGCGTCCGGCGCTGCGGCTCGATCTCCAGGGGCGAGTCTCCGAGAAACTTGTTGGCCAGCAGGCAAAGCGTCTGATGCGGCGCCTCGACGTCGCGCAGCCCTACGCTCGCGACGATGCTCAACAATTCTTTCTCGTAGATCTCCTGTTCGACCGTTGCGTCCTTGGGCGCGTCATCGGCCAAATCACCGGCACCTCGCCTGGGGTCGCGCTCGTCCAGCGCGGCGTTCCTCGCCACCCGCTTAACCCACCCGAAGAAACTCTCGCACCCCTCCCACGCCGGCGTTCGGTACCAGAGCTGTATGCGTACGTGCTGGGCCGCATCCTCCGGATCGACGGGCCCCAATACGCTGCGAATCCAGCCATACACTCTTCTTTGGATCAGCTTCCAGAGTTCTTCCAGCGCGGCCTCGTCACGGCCCCCAACGCGCTCCAGCAGCGCCTGGATGCGGGCGCATTCCTCTTCCTGGTTGGCGAAAGCCGCCATTCGTGCATGATGCTAGCACATCACGCGCGGGTGCGCGCGGTTTTTTCCCATTCCTCGCAGTAACCCCGCTCGCCCCGCGCTACTTCTCTGATCGCCCGCGGCCGGCTTTCAGATGCGCGGTGCGCTTGCGTAACCAGTTCACTCACCTGGCGCCGGCGCTCACGTGCTCCGCGGCGGGTGTTCCAGTTTCTCGAATAACGCAGGCTGAATCCGAGCGTATTCCTCGGCGTGCTCTTTGAACCAGGGCGGGTTTTGGGCCTGGATGTGGCCAATCACGTAATACCCTGTCGCCACCATCTCGGCGTGCCCGGCGTTCTTGAACATGGGGATGTTCACCCTCTCCGAGCCGAAATCCTCGTTTTGAACGCCCAGACCAATGAACAACTCCTTGTCCCAGGGCACCACGGTCTTGGCGTGCAGGGTCTGCGCCGTGGTATAGCAGCGTCCATTCAGCCGGCCGCCGAAAAGTTCATCGAACTTGGTCAGGAACATCGGAATCTCAAACTCAAATCCCGGACTAACCATGATGTAGAAGGCCTGGTATCGCGTGAAATCCGGTATGCGAGGCAGCACGTCGTCTCTCAGGCGTCGCTTGATGGCGGCCGGATCTTCGCGGGTCTTGGCCAGAATCATGCCCAGGTACGTCGACGTGTTGTACGTTATGGGTTCTTTCATGCTGGCTGTCACCAGGCGGCGTTCGCGCGGCAACAGCGCTGCGGCCGGAGAGTCCTCTCTGCACGTGATCAGATACGGCCGCATTCCCGCGGCGATCAGGTCCTGGATGATAATCGGCGCGTGTTTGGATCCCGAAGCCGATATCACCACCGCGGAATCGACATCCGCGTGTCGCGCAAGATTTGCTTCGTACTGACCTTCGTCGCAGAAAAGCGCATCTTCATCGTGGAACAGAATGCGTCCCGTCGGCAGCGCATTGCCGCTGGCGATGACCAGACGCCTGCGCGCCGGTTCCAGCAGAAGCGGCTGGATCTTGTGGCCGGCATGCAGATCGAGCGCTTGCTCTACAACCTCATGAAGGTCCGGAATCCCGTTTGATGGCATTTGGATGACCTCGGCGTTCGGCGAGTGCCGCCGCCCCTTTCGACCCCGCCGTTGCGGGCGGGTCTGCCGCCTTCGCCAACATTCTATCATTCCAGACCGTCTCGGCCGGCTGTCTTCCGTGTGATCGAGCCCTGGCCTGCCGGCCGGGGCTCACCACGTAAGGCGGCCGTATGTCAACGGCTTGGAGCAGCGCCGCAAAAAGGATGGCGCCGTCAAGACATGCCGCGAATCTCTGCCGGAGGGCGTCGGCCGGCAGGCACACGCGCTGGCAGGTCTGATCATCCTCCAAGGCCAACGACCATGAGGTGTCTGTGCCGGGTCCATTTCCGGGCAGCCGTCGCAATTCACAACACCCATGCTGATTTTCCCATCAATGGCATTAAGCGTCTGATTCTATGTAGACTTATGGAGATTCTCAACAATCGCCCGTTGATAATTTCGACGCGAGTTGTTGAGGCCAAAAATTGCACCTCGCCACGTGCTTGAAAACACAGCAGATATAGATGCAAAAAACATCGCTTTCTGGTCATAGCCGTGCCCTGTAGAGGCTGAAAGGATGGATAGATTATGACAGTCATTCTGGTTTTGGTGACGTTCTTGACGTTTATCGTCTTGGATTACTTTCTGAACCGGCGCAAGGCGGTGAGCACCGTGACGGCAGAGGCGCCAAGAGCGGTCTCGGCCATGTGGGGCGAAGGCTACGTAGACGGTTTCCTGGTTCCCGCCAACGTTTCGTACCATTCCGGGCACACCTGGCTGGTGCGGGAACGCAAGAATGTCGTGCGATTGGGCGCCGACGAGTTTGCCGCTGCGCTCGTGGGCAAGGTGGAAAAGGTTGAGCTTCCCAAGCCCGGCCAGTGGATCCGGCAAGGGCAAAAAGTCCTTTCTTTCTATCGCGGTGGTGAAAAGACCGAGATGGTTTCGCCCACCGAAGGGGAGGTCACGGACATCAATGCGGAAGTCCTCAACAATCCGGCCCTGCTGCGCCAAGATCCATACGGCAAGGGCTGGCTGGTAACGGTCCACGTGCCGGATGAGGAAAGTACCGGGCGCAATCTGATCCCCAAAGGCTTGGTTCGTGAATGGATGCGGGAAGCGGTCGAGCGCCTTTACGCCCGGCAGCCGGCCCTGGCCGGAGCGGTTGCGGCGGATGGCGGACGCCCCACGGAAGACCTGTTGGCTGCCCTGCCCGATGCCAACTGGAAGCAAGTGACCGGCGAGTTCTTCCTCACCACATAGCAAAATTGTAAATTTTTGCTACACATTTGGCATCGAAGTCTGCTAAAAAGGATTTGAGGGTCTACTTATGTCGAAAGCGATTCTATACGACAGCACCCTCTGCATCGGTTGCAAGGCTTGCGAAGCGGCCTGTGCCGAACGTTGGGGTCTTCCCTACGACGACAAGATTGCCGCCGAGGAGAGAATCTCGGCGCACAAGCTGACCACCATCGAAACCCATGGGGAGCGATACAGCCGCCGGCTGTGCATGCACTGCGCCGAACCGACGTGCGCTTCGGTCTGCCCCGTGGGAGCAGTGCAGAAGACTTCGCTTGGTCCGGTGGTATACGACGCAGAGAAGTGCATGGGCTGCCGCTATTGCCTCCAGGCGTGCCCGTTCCAGGTGCCAACCTACGAATGGAACAAGCGCCTGCCAAAGATGCGGAAGTGCGACATGTGCTATGAGCGGCAGAGCCAGGGCAAGCTGACGGCTTGCGCCGAGGTCTGCCCGGTCGGCGCCACCAAGGGCGGTGAACGCGACCAACTGCTGGCCGAAGCGCGGCAGCGCATGGCGGAAAAACCGGGCCAGTACTACGGGAAGATCTATGGCCTGAAAGAGGTGGGAGGCACGTCGGTGCTGTACCTTTCGGCGGTCCCCTTCGACGAGATCGGCCTGCACACCAATGTGCCGCAGGAACCCCTGCCCGATCTTACCTGGCGCGTGCTCGAGCTGACGCCGGACGTCGTCTCGACCGGTTCGGTCCTGCTGGGCGGCATCTGGTGGATCACCAACCGCCGCGGCGAAGTCGCCAGGAAGGAGGGCCGGCGGAAATGAGGCGCAAGCTTCCGAAAATCACGGTTTGGCGCGCGATTTTCGCGGTCATCCTGTTGAGCGGCCTTTACGCCACCTACTTGCGGATCATGTACGGCCTGGGCGGCGCCACCAACCTCAGCGACAAGTTCCCGTGGGGGCTCTGGATCGGGTTTGACGTCCTTTGCGGCGTGGGCCTGGCGGCCGGCGGCTTTACCCTGGTGGCCATTGTCCACATCTTTAATATCGAGCGCTACAAGCCGATTTTGCGCCCGGCGATCCTTACGGCGTTTCTGGGTTACAGCTTGGTGGTTGTGGCGCTGCTCTACGACCTGGGGCGCCCCGACCGCATCTGGCACCCGCTGGTCATGTGGAACCCCCACTCGGTAATGTTCGAGGTGGCCTGGTGCGTCACGCTGTACACCACGGTGCTGCTCCTGGAGTTCATTCCGGTGGTGTTCGAGAGATTCGGCTGGCACAAGCCGCTGGAGTGGATTCACAACATCTCCGTGCCCCTGATGATTGCGGGCGTGCTGCTCTCCACCCTGCACCAGAGCTCGCTCGGGTCGCTGTACCTCATCGTGCCGGAAAAGCTCTATCCGCTCTGGTACAGCCCCATCCTGCCACTGTTGTTTTATATCTCCGCCATCGCGGTGGGGCTGGCCATGACCATCTTCGAATCGTGGCATAGCAGCCGCGCCTTCGGCCGCGCGCTGGAGCTGCCGCTGCTGGCCAGCATGGCGCGCGTCCTGGCGGTGCTCATGAGCGCCTACCTGTGGATTCGGTTCCTCGACCTGGCCCACCAGCACGCGTTCGGGGCGCTTTTGCGCAACCGCACGGAAACGTGGCTATTCGCGCTGGAGATTGCCCTGATGGCCGTGCCCACCGTGCTCCTCTATCAGCGGAAAGTCCGCATGAGTCCGGGCGCGCTTTACGCCTGCGCGGTGATGGTGGTGTTCGGGTTCATCACCAACCGGCTGAACGTGGCCGTTACCGGAATGGAAGCCGGCTCCGGCGCGCATTACATTCCCAAGTGGACCGATGTTGCCGTGACGCTCACCATCGTGGCCGCGGGCTTCGCGATTTTTCGCGTGATCGCGCAGTACTTCCCCATTTTCGAGGCGCACTCGCACGAGCGCGCGCCGGAGGAAATGGAAGAAACGGAGGCAGATTCAGTCGCCGTAGGATGAGCCTTGGCAAGAAAATCCGCTTGGGACTGGCCGCCAAGCTTGCCATCTCGGTGACCGCGAGCACGGCGGCGTTCTTTGCATTGTTCGGCTTCATCAACCTGCGGGCGGAGCGCGTTCACTCGCAGGATTTTGTGGAGCAGTCGGCCGACCGCATCGCCGACGTGATCCTGCGCAGCACGCACTACGAAATGCTGCATAACAACCGCGAGGCGCTCTACAACATGATCCAGGAGTTGGGCAGCCAGCCGGGCATCCAGCGCATCCGCATCTTCAACCAAGACGGCCGCATCACCCTGTCGACCGACGCGCGCGAAGTCAATACCGTGGTGAACAAAGGCGCCGAGGCTTGCTATGGGTGCCATGCGCAATCGGCGCCGCTCACCAAGCTCAACCGCCCCGACCGCGCCCGCATGTTCTGGGACAAGCAGGGCAATCACCTGCTGGCCGTGATTCGCCCCATCGACAACGCTCCCGAGTGTTCGGATGCCGCCTGCCACGTCCACCCGGTGGGCCAGCGCGTGCTGGGCGTGGTCGACGCCGATCTTTCCCTGGCGACCGTGGATGCCCAAATGTCGCAGCATCAGGCCACGCTGGCGTACTTCCTGGCGGGCGCGGCCGTATTCGGCTCCCTGCTGGCGGTCCTGTTCATCTGGGTGGTGGTGTACCGGCCCGTCAAGGCGCTGATCGACGGAACCCACCGCGTGGCCGGAGGCGATCTGGATTACCGCCTGCCGGTCCGCTCGGACGACGAACTGGGCGATCTGGCGCGCTCGTTCAACAAGATGACCGCGGAGGTGGCGGGCGTGCAGGCCAAGATCGAAGACGAGGTGCGCCGCAAGACTGCCGAGCTCGAGCGCGTGTACAAGACGCTGCTGCGATCGGAAAAGATGGCTTCTATCGGCAAGCTGGCCGCCACCGTGGCGCACGAAATCAACAATCCCCTGTTCGGCATCCTGACCTACGCCCGCCTGGTGCTGCGCGGGCTGCTGAAACAGGAGTTCCCGGAGCGCGACGAGCTGGCCGGGCAGCTTCAAACCATCGAGCGCGAGAGCAAGCGCTGCGGCGACCTGGTGAAGAGCTTGCTCACCTTTTCGCGCCAGGCGCCCAGCAATCGCGAGCCCAACGATCTGAACGCCATCGTCGAGCGCGCCGTTTCGCTGGTGAAGCACAAGCTGGACCTGCAAGGCATCGAGCTGAAGGAGGACCTCGCGCCCGGCCTCCCCCAGGTCGAATGCGACGCCAATCAGATCCAGCAGGTGTTCCTGGTGCTGATGGTGAACGCATCGGAAGCCATGCCCAAGGGAGGCGCGCTGGAAGTCGCCACCCGGCTCGGCCCCGACGCGGAGCACTGCTCGGTGCGCATCAAGGACACGGGAACTGGCATTCCCGCCGACGTTCTGCCGCGCATCTTCGATCCGTTTTTTACCACCAAAGAGGACCAGAACCGGACCGGACTGGGGCTGGCCGTGGCGCACAGCATCGTGGAGCAGCACGCGGGCGAGATCGCGGTCCGTTCCACGCAGGGTGAGGGGACGGAGTTTACGATAACGCTGCCGGCGACGGCAGTTATGGCTGCCGGGGTGAGGCAGTGATGGGGCCAGACAAACTGAATGGGCTTCACGGGGAGGAACCAATGGCAACTGCGGTAGAGCCTTTGACGCCAATAAAGACCAAGGGCAAGATCCTGGTCGTCGATGACGAGCTGGTGGTGCGCGATTCGCTCGGGAAGTGGTTCATCAGCGAAGGCTACATGGCCAGACCGGCCGGAAGCGCGCGCGAAGCGCTGGAGATGATCCAGCAAATAGAGTTCGATATCGCGCTGATCGATATCAAAATGCCGGGCATGGACGGCATGGAGCTCCAGAGCCGCCTGCGCGAGGCCGATCCGGACCTGACCGTCGTCATCATGACCGGTTACGCCTCCGTGGAGACGGCTGTGCAGGCCCTCAAGCACGGCGCGTACGACTACATCACCAAGCCCGTGGACCCGGACGAGCTGTCCCACCTGGTCGCCAACGCCCTCGAGCACAAGCGCGCGCGCCGCGAAGTGGTGCGCCTGCGCGAGAACCTCCAGGAGGTTTTCCCGAGCACGGAACTGATCGGCAAGAGCCCGGCCATGAAGAAGGTCACGGAGCTGATCGAAATGGTGGCGCCCACCGAAGCCACCGTGCTCATCACGGGCGAAAGCGGCACCGGCAAGGAAGTGGTGGCCCGCGCCATCCACGCGGCCGGTCCGCGGCGCTATATGCCCATGGTGACCATCCACTGCGGCGCGCTCACCGAGACCCTGCTTGAAAGCGAGCTGTTCGGACACGAAAAGGGCGCGTTCACCGGCGCCCAGTACCGCAAGAAGGGCAAGTTCGAGGTGGCCGATGGCGGCAGCGTTTTCCTCGACGAGATCAGCGACATCAGCCTCAAGACGCAAACCGACCTGCTGCGCGTGCTGCAGGAAAAGGAGATCGTGCGGGTGGGCGGCAACCAGCAGATTAAGGTGGATTTCCGCTGCATCGCCGCCACCAACAAAAACCTCGAGGCGCTCGTCAAGGAGGGCGCCTTCCGCCCCGACCTGTATTACCGGCTGCACGTCTTTTGCATCGACCTGCCGCCCCTGCGCGAACGCCGCGACGACATTCCACTGCTGGTCAACCACTTCCTCAACAAGTTCTGCATGGCCACCAGCCGCGCCATGCCGCAGATTTCCGCGGAAGCGCTGGACGTGCTCATGCGGCACGACTGGCCCGGCAACGTTCGCGAGCTGGAGAACGCCGTCGAGCGCGCGCTGGTGGTGGGGCGCGGTCCGGAAATCCGCCCCGCCGACTTCTCCTTCCAGTTCCAGGCGGAGGAGCCGCGCGGCGGCCAGACCCTGGATGACGTCGAGCGGGCGCACATCGAGCGCATCCTGCGCGAAACCCAGCACAATCTCTCGCGGGCGGCGCGCATTCTCGACATCGACCGCACCACTCTGTACAACAAACTGCGCCGTTACGGTTTGCGGTGAAACCCATCCACCTCATCCCGCTCGGGGCGCCCTCCGGGCCCGGCGTGGAGCCGGGACTGGATCTGCTCGAATACCTTGCCGCGGCGCTGGCGCGCACCTTCCGCACTCCCTGCCAGATTCGCCCCGAGACGTTCGACCTCTCCTTCGCCCTGGACGCCGGCCGGCAGCAGTATTACTCCACCGCCATCATTCAGCGCCTGGAGCGCGCCATGGATCCCGACGCGCGCGTGCTGGGCGTTACCGCGTTCGACCTCTACGTGCCCGTGCTGACCTTTGTTTTCGGCGAAGCGCAGCTCGACGGCAATTGCGCCGTGGTATCGACCACGCGCTTGAAGGACGAGTTCTACGGCATGCCGCCGCGCGAAGACTTGCTGCGCGAACGCTTGTTCAAAGAGGCGGCTCACGAGCTCGGCCACACCTTCGGTCTCCGGCACTGCGCGGACTGGCGCTGCGTGATGACATCCAGCCACGCCGTGGAGCGGATGGACGTCAAAGGCTCCGAGTTCTGCCGCGCCTGCCGGAAACTGGTGATCAATGGATACTGGTAACGCACGGCCGATCACCGCCGCCGATATCTGCGATCTCCGCTCCGCACTGGAGTTCCTCGCCGCCATCCCGGGCCAGCTCGCCACCACGCGCGAGGCGGTCGACCCGAACGCCGAGCTCGCCGGGGTCTACAAGCGCGTGGGCACCGGCACGCCGCTTCCCCCGCCAACCCGCACCGGCCCCGCCCTGCTCTTCGAAAACGTCAAGGGTTACAGCATCCCGGTGGTCACTGGAATTCTGGCCAGCCGCGAGCGTGCGGCGCTGCTCATGGGCAGCACCATCGAGCGCCTGCCGTTCGACCTGCTGGCCGCGCTCGACCGCGCCTGCCCGCCGGTCACCATCCCCGCGCGGGATGCCCCCTGCCAGGAGGTCGTCATCCGTCCTCCCTTCGACCTGCGGCGGCTGATTCCAGCCCCCACCCACACGCTGCGCGACGCCGGGCCGTACCTCAACATGGGGCTGGTCCGCGCGCGCGATCCCGAAACCGGCGCCTCCGACGTCACCATTCACCGGCTCTGCCTGCAAGGCCCGGACACCCTCAGCATCTACTTCGTTCCCGGCCGCCACATCGACCAGTTCCGCGCCAAAGCCGAGCGCATGGGCCGTCCGCTGCCGGTTTCGGTCAGCATGGGGCTGGACCCCGCCATCTACCTGGCGGCGTGCTTCGAACCACCCACCGTCTCACTCGGCTTCGACGAGCTGACCGTCGCCGGCGGGTTGCGCCGCAGGCCCGTCGAGCTGGTCGACTGCGTTTCCGTGGCGGCCCAGGCCGTGGCGCGCGCCGAGATCGTAATCGAAGGCGAAATCCTGCCCGGCGTGCGCGTCCGCGAGGATTCCCAGACCCTGACCGGATACGCCATGCCGGAGTTCCCCGGCTGCATGGGCGTGGCCCAGCCCGAGCTGCCCGTGATCCGGGTGACCGCCGTGACGCATCGCCGGTCGCCCATCC
>Ga0187850_10001810_pt1 | contig 21564 bp, 19 predicted proteins | sample June2016WEW_4_15_FD_132436 | JGI IMG/M metagenome (GOLD analysis project Ga0187850, IMG submission 132436) | Peatland microbial communities from SPRUCE experiment site at the Marcell Experimental Forest, Minnesota, USA - June2016WEW_4_150 | ecosystem: Environmental > Terrestrial > Soil >...
ACGGCATGGCGCACACCCTCACGGTGGTCTGCCCGAACTGCCTCTCGGTGCTGGACGCCAAAGATCCGAACCTCCAGGTGTTGCAGAAATTCGAGGCCCAGCAGCGCTTCCAGCCCCTGATTCCGCTGGGCACGCGCGGCAAGGTGGGCGGAGTCGCTTACGAGGTAATCGGCTTCCAGGTTCGCGGCATCGAGGTGGACGGCACCGTCTACACCTGGGCCGAGTACCTTCTGTTCAACCCCTACAAGGGCTTCCGATACCTCACCGAGTACCAGGGCCACTGGAACGACGTTACGGTGCTGCGCACGCTGCCCGAGGTATCGGCCCTGGGCGCGCGCCCGGTGGCCAAGTACCTCGGCGAGACCTACAAGCACTTTCAGACCGCCGAGGCCGAGACCAAGTTCGTGCTGGGCGAGTTTCCCTGGCAGGTGCGCGTCGGCGAGAAGGTGACGGCGATGGACTTCGTGTCGCCGCCGCGGATGCTGTCGAGTGAGACCACGGCGGAGGAGACCACCTGGTCGCTGGGCGAGTACATCCCCGGGGCGCGCGTCTGGGAAGCCTTCAAGCTGCCCGACAAACCCCCTAGCCCGGTGGGCGTCTTCGAGAACCAGCCCTCGCCCTACAAAGGTGGCCCGAAGCAAGTCTGGCTGATCTTCCTGATCCTGCTGGTGGCTCTGTTCGTCATGGCCCAGTTCACTAGTGCCATTGCCGCCAAGCACGTGGTCCTCCAGGGCAGCTACTCGTTCACGCCCGGCAACACCGGCGAGCCTTATGTCGTCACCTCGCCGTTCGAGCTGAAGGGGCGGCCCTGCAACGTCGAACTGGCGATCCGCACCGACCTGACCAATAACTGGGCCTACTTCCACTTCACGCTGATGAACACCGACACCGGCGAGGCCTCGGATTTCGGCCGGGAAGTCAGCTACTATTTCGGGAGCGACAGCGACGGCTCCTGGAGCGAGGGCGGACCCACGGACGACGTTCTTATCCCCACGGTGCCGGCGGGCCATTATTACATACTCGTCGAGCCGGAGATGGATGCCACTGCCGCCCCGATGAAATACTCGATCCAGTTGCGGCGGGACGTTCCCGCCATGAGTTACTTCTGGATCGCCGCGCTGCTGCTGCTCATCCCGCCCATCTTTACGACCTTCCGCCTGATCACCTTCGAGTCGCGGCGCTGGGCGGAGAGCGATTACGCACCGTCGAGCGACTGATGAGACACCCCTTCTATCTCGGATACGGTTTGCTGCTGCTTTCGCTGTGCGGGCTGGCCGAGTACCGCGGCTGGAGCTTTCTCAGCGTGAACGAGGTCAAGAACATCCCCAAGTCGATGCGCGACAACCCCGGCGCGTACCGCTCGTCCTACGGTTACTATTCGCGCCACGTTGGAGGAAAATAGCATGAACGAATTCCATTTCCGTTTCGACTATCTGCTGAATGCGGTGGTTTATTCCGTCCTCGGTATCCTGATTTTCATCGGGACCTTCGCCCTGGTGGACAAGCTGACTCCTTACGCCCTGTGGAAGGAGATCGTCGAGGACAAGAACGTGGCCCTGGCGATCATGGTCGGCGCGATGTCGATCGGCATGTGCGTCATCATCGCCGCCGCCGTGCACGGGTGAACCTCTCGATCGGAGCGGCGGCGCACGCTGGTCACCACGTCCACTCGTCCCGGTCGAAGGCGTTCGTGACCCTCTCCCCGAGCAGCATGCGATCCTCGCGGCTCTCCGCCGTGGGCGCGGAGGCTGCCGCCCAGCCCTGACGCCGCGAACGATTCGGCCGGATCACGGCGCGACCCTTCTCGACGACCGGCTTGAGGACGCCTCGCGGGTTACCGATGCTATTGAGCTTGGTACGCACGTTCGTATCCCTTCACCGTACACCCCCGGGTGCGCCATGTAGCCCCGTCCCGGAGCATAATGGAGTGAACGGATATGGGCACGCAGATGATTCAGTTCGGGCTGGTGGCCATCGACGAGCGGAAGCTCGCCGAGCTTTGCCGGCGTTACCTAGTACGCGAGCTCTCCGTGTTTGGATCGGCTGCGCGGGGAGAGATGCGCCCGGACAGCGACATCGACCTTCTGGTCGAATTTCTTCCGGACGCCGAGATCGGCCTCCTGGAGCATGCCGGCCTGATGCTGGATCTCGCTGAATTGCTGGGTCGCAAAGTGGACCTGGTCTCGAAACGGGCGCTGAAGCCATTGATTCGAGAATCCATCATTCAAGAGGCTCGGTCTGTGTATGCGGCGTGAAGAGCTGTACCTGCGCGATATCGTCGAGGCGGTAGACCACATTGGCGCCTTCATCGCCGGGATCGAGTTCTCGAGCTTCGAGGAATCGGAACTCATCCGTAGCGCCGTTGTCCAGAAGCTCGCAGTGGTCGGAGAGGCGGCCGCCCGCGTCTCCGATCAGCTCCAAGCGCGCCATCCGGAAGTGCCCTGGCCGAAGATCGTGGCCTTCCGGAACATCCTGGTCCACGCATATTTTGGGATCGATTGGCCCGAGGTGTGGCTCGCGGCGAGCAAGCAGGCCCCCCAGTTGCGGGATCAAGTGGCTTTCATCCTACGGGCTGAATTCGACCCACCTGCTGGCGGAACGTAGTCCTGGCTTCAGCCGGTGATTCTCGAAGCCGGAACATGGTGCGGCGGAAAGACCCGCGTTCAGGCGGACCCAGATGCCTTACGAACCTCACCCTACTTTCAAGACCCCACCGGACCGCACCACTGTGTGGCGCTACATGGATTTCCTCAAGTTCGCAGACCTCTTGGAGCGGCGCGTGCTCTGGTTCTCGCGTCTGGACAAACTGGAGGACCCGCGGGAGGGACGTCTCACGAGCGGAACTAAGGAACTCATCCGGCGTGAAGTACCGGGAGTCGGAGAGAGGATGATCCACACAATCGAGCATCTGCGCTCAAGCATATTTGTCAACTGTTGGCACGCCAGCAAAGGCGAATCCGCGGCGATGTGGAGACTCTACTCGCCGACAGGTTACGCGATTGCCATTGGCTCGTCAATCGGGAGGTTGAGGAAGGCACTCGCTGGCACACCAGATCAGGTGATGATCGGCAGAGTCACCTACGTCGACTCGAACCGGTACTCGCCCCGGGAGCTTCGGAACCTGTTCGACCCCAGCTTGATCAAAGACAGGAGCTTCGCCCACGAACGGGAGGTGCGTTTGCTCCTCTCGGTACTCCTTAGACCTGGAGCTGCGAATGGCGGCTGGAACGCTCTCACCAGTAGGCTGCCCGACCTGCCGTCGGGCATGCGAGTTCCAGTCGACGTCTCCATGCTCATCAAGGACGTTCTGGTAGACCCGCGTGCCGAATCCTGGGTGAAAGAGGTGATCGCGAAGTTGTTGGAGCGTGCTGGCATGCGCACGGCGGTTCGCCAGTCTGATCTCTATCGCCTCCCAGCCTGACCTCGCCCGGCCGCGCAGCTCGGTGCCGCGCTAAACTAGTCAACTTGTCCGCCGTACTGTTTCTCTCCGTATTCCTGATTGCCGCATGCGGGCTCATTTATGAGCTGATCGCCGGGACGCTGGCGTCTTATCTGCTCGGCGACAGCGTGCTCCAGTTCTCGACCATCATCGGCAGCTATCTGTTCGCCATGGGTGTGGGAAGCTGGCTATCGCGGTTCCTGAACCGCGGGTTGGTGGCCCGCTTCGTGGCCATCGAGCTGATGGTAGGCCTGGTCGGCGGCTTTTCCTCGGCGCTGCTGTTCCTGGGCTTCGCTTACGGGCACGGCTTCCGCTTCGAACTGTACGCGCTGGTGATAGTGATCGGCATCCTGGTGGGCCTCGAAATCCCGCTGCTGATGCGCATCCTCAAGGACCGCTTCCAGTTCCGCGACCTGGTGGCGCACGTGCTCACATTCGATTATCTGGGGGCGCTGGGGGCCTCACTGCTGTTCCCCATCATCCTGGTTCCCAAGCTGGGCCTGGTGCGCTCGGCGATGCTGTTCGGCATCATCAACGCGGTGGTGGCGCTGTGGTCCACGTACCTTTTCGCCGACCAGGTTGCGCGCACCGCCACACTGCGCGCCGCCAGCGTGGCGGTGCTCGCGGCGCTGGGCTGCGGCATGGTTTTCGCCAACCAGATCACCGTCGCCGCCGAGAACAACATCTACGCCGACGAGGTGATCTTCGCCCGCGACACGCACTACCAGCGGATCGTCCTCACCAAGTGGAAAGACGATATCCGCCTGTTCCTGAGCTCGCACTTGCAGTTCTCCTCGCGCGACGAATACCGCTACCACGAGGCGCTGGTGCATCCGGGCCTGGCCGCCGTCCCGGGGGCGCGCCGCGTGCTCGTGCTGGGAGGAGGCGATGGCCTCGCGGTGCGCGAAATCCTGAAGTACCCCTCCGTGCAGAGCATCACGCTGGTGGACCTGGACCCGGAGATGACGCGGCTGTTCTCGACGCACCCGCTGCTCACGCCGCTCAACGGCGGCTCGCTCAAGAACCCCCGCGTCAAGATCATCAACGCGGATGCCTTCCCATGGCTGGAACAGGAAACGGGCTCTTATGATTTCGCCGTGGTCGATTTCCCGGACCCTACGAATTATTCGCTGGGCAAGCTCTACACCACTGCGTTCTATCGCCTGCTGGCGCGCCACCTCACGGCGCGCGGGCTTGCGGCCGTGCAGAGCACGTCGCCGCTGTTCGCCCGCCGGACTTACTGGTGCATCGTCGAGACCCTGAAACAGGCAGGGCTGGAGGTCCATCCCTATCACGCCTACGTGCCAGCGTTCGGGGAATGGGGATTCGTGCTGGCGGGCCTGGCTCCCTACCATCCGCCGGCGGCGCTGCCGCGGGGACTGAGATTCCTTACGATTCCCGCGCTGCCGCAACTCTTCGATTTCCCCAGCGACATGGCTGCGGTGGCAGCCGAGCCAAACCGGTTGAACGACCAGGTGCTGGTCCGCTACTACGATCAGGAATGGAGCGAGATCACTCACTAAACGGAACCGCGAGCGTGAGCGAGCGGACTTGCCGCCAGCCCGGCCGCCGCCGGTTCCTCGGCGCCGCTCTCGTCGGCCTCTGGCCGAAGACCGACCGCCCCATCTCCGGCGGCTTCGTCAACGAATCGGACCGCGCCGGCCACCGCCTGCGCGGCCGCGGCCCGTTCACCGCGCCGCCGCGGCGGGTTCGCATCCCGCTGGTCATCGTCGGAGCCGGCATGGCGGGCTTGGCCGCCGCATGGCATCTCGACAAGCGCGGCTTCCGCGATTTCGTCCTGCTCGAGATGGAGGCGCAGCCCGGCGGGGTCTCGCGCTGGGGCGAAAACGAAATCACGGCCTACCCCTGGGGCGCGCACTACGTCCCGGTTCCCGGCCCGAAATCGCTGCTCATCCGCGAGCTGCTCGAAGACCTCGGGGTGCTGGTCAACGGCAGGTGGGACGACCATCACCTGTGCTTCTCCCCGCAGGAGCGGCTGTTCCTCCATGGCCGCTGGCAGGATGGCATCGAGCCCAACCTGGCCGCCACCGCGCGCGACCACGAGCAGTATCGGCGCTTCGAACAGCGCATGCAAGAGTTCCGCGCCACCGGCGCATTCACCATCCCCATGGAGCGGGCGGGGAAAGAGCCTGGGCTCCTGGATCGGATCTCGATGGCCGACTGGCTGCGCCGCGAGGGTTTCGATTCCCCGTACCTTGCGTGGTACGTCAACTACGCCTGCCGCGACGACTACGGCGCCACGGCGTCCGCCACCTCCGCCTGGGCCGGCGTCCATTACTTCGCGGCGCGCGAGCCGGACGAAAAAGGGCCGCTCACCTGGCCCGAGGGCAACGGCTGGATCGCGCGCCGGCTCGCGAAGCGCCTCGGAAGCTACCTGCGCACCGGCGCGATGGTCTACCGCATCGCGCCGGAGGGCCCCCGGTTGCGCGTCCTCACCGAAGCGGTCGAATACGTGGCCGATTGCGTGATCTTCGCGGCCCCCACGTTCCTCGCGCCCTACTTGATGGAAGGCGCGCCGCCGGTTTCGCGCTTCGAATACTCACCGTGGCTTACCGCCAACCTGGTCATCGAGCGGCCGCCGCTCGAATTCGGCCTCGAGCAGGCCTGGGACAACGTGATCTACGATTCCCCCACGCTGGGCTACGTCGTTGCCACGCACCAGTCGCTCAGCACGCGCCAGGGCCGAAGCGTCTGGACCTTCTACTGGGCGCTCACCGACGGCCCGGCCGCGCGCAACCGCAAGCTATTGCTCGAAACCGACTGGCACTACTGGAAGGAGGCCATCCTGGACGACCTCGCCCGCGCGCATCGCGATATCCGGCAGTGCGTCTCGCGCATTGACATCATGCGCATGGGCCACGCCATGGTGCGCCCCACGGTGGGCTTCCTTTCCTCCGAGGAAAGGTTGCGAGTGGCGCGGCTGAACGGCCCGCTGCTGTTCGCCCACTCCGACCTCAGCGGCTTCTCCATCATCGAGGAGGCGCAGTATCGCGGCGTGACCGCGGCTGACCGCGCCCTGGCACGCCTGGGCGGGTCACGATGAAGTACGTCCTCATCGCGGTGCTTGCGGGTATCGCTGCTTTCCTGGTAGCGCCGCTTCTGCTCCACGAGCCCCCCGCGCCGCTATCGCGCTCCGGCGGCCTCGAAGCGCGCTTCCCGGTCCAGACCGAGGCCTTCAAGCGCCCCGCCGCCGAGGACGTCCGGTGGAAGGAAAAGCGCGGCCACGCCTTCTCGCTCAAGGACCGCGACGAATCCGATCCCTCGGAGGACCCGCGCTGGCAGCGGATCCTGGCCGGCCGTCCCAAGCCGCGGCCGTTTCCCGGCGGCTGCTTGGATTGCCACGCCTCGGACGGGATCACGCAGACGCCGTACTGGCAAGCGCGCGCCCGCCTCGATCGCCCCATCGGTTGCCCCGATTGCCACGATCCGCAGACCGCCGTCCTGCGCCTCACCCGCCCCGGCCTAACCCCCGCGTCAACCCAGGAGATGCGCACGCTGGTGTGCGCGCAGTGCCATCGCGAATACTACCTCGCCCCGGGCACCCAATTCCCCAAAGGGCGCACCGTCGAGGAGATCGAGGCCTACTACGCCGCGATCGGATTCCGCGACTGGGAGCACGCCGAGACGGGCGCCGCGGTCCTCCTGCCGCAGCATCCGCAATTCGAGCTGCACAGCCAGGGAGTCCATGCGCGCAGCGGAGTGGCCTGCGCCGATTGCCACATGCCGTTCCAACGCCAGGGCGCGCTGCGCATCACCGCTCACAACGCCCGCAGCCCGCTCGTGGACGTCGAGCGCTCCTGCCTGCCCTGCCACCGTTTCCCCCCCGAGGAGATGAAAGAGCGGGTCAAGACCATCCAGCAGCGCACCGAAGCGCTGCTCGCTCGCGCGCAGGACGCGTTGGTTGCGCTCATCGACGATATCCACTCGGCTCGAGCCGTCCCGGCCTCGGTGCTCGCTCTCCAAACCAAGGCCCAATGGCGGGTGACCTTCGTGGCCGCGGACAAATCCAAGGGCTTTCACGCGCCTCAGGAGGCCGCCCGCATCCTGGCCGAGGCCATCGACTACGCCCGCCAGGGCCAGCTCCGACTGAGGTTACAATAGGTGTTTCCCCTATGCCCGTTCCCGAATCGGCGACGGCCTTCATAGCAACCCAGATCGAGCGGTTGCGCAAGCTCACGCACAAGCGCAAGATCGTTTTCCCGGAAGGCGACGACGCCCGGGTGCTCGAAGCCGCCAGCCGGTTGGCGCGGGAGAGGGTGCTCGAGCCGGTCCTGATCGGGAAGCCGCCCGCCAACGCCCCCGCCGGCGTCACCTTCATCGATCCGGCTGCAACGCCGCTGGCGAAGAAGTACGCCGTCATCTATTACGACCGCCGCCGGGCCAAAGGTCTCACGCAGATGGAGGCCGGCGATATCGCGCGCGGCCGCCTGCACTTCGCAGCGCTGATGGTGACGGCGGGCGACGCCGACGGGGTGGTGGGAAGCGCCGCCCATACCACCGCCGAATTCGTGCGCTCGGTACTCCAGTCGATCGACCTGCGCCCCGGCTTCCGCCGCCTTTCGAGCGCGCACATTATGGCGGTCCAGGACCGGCAGTATGGCCACCGCGGCCTGCTCGCCTTCTCGGACGCCGCAATCATCGTCGTGCCCTCGGCTGTGGAGCTGGCCGAGATCGCCATCGCGACCGCCGGCACCGTTCGCGCGGTGCTGGACACGGAGCCGCTGGTGGCGCTGCTTTCCTTTTCCACCAAGGGCAGCGCGAAGCATAGGGAAGTGGACCGGGTGGTCACCGCGCTCCAGTACATCCGCGGGCGCGCGCCCGAGCTGAACGTGGATGGCGAACTTCAGGCCGACGCCGCCCTGGTACCCGCCGTGGGCCGGTCCAAATCGCCTGGCTCGACCGTCGCCGGGCACGCCAACACGCTCATCTTTCCCGACCTCAACTCGGCTAACATCGGCCACAAGCTGGTCGAGCGGCTGGGCAACGGCGCCTTGCTCGCTGTGCTGCTCCAGGGCATCGCGAAGCCCGCCAGCATCATTCCTCGTGGCTGCACCGCCGAGGATGCCTTCAATACCGCTGTAATCACCGCCCTCCAAGCCGGAGGTGCGTAGCCCTGCCGGCATGCTGCCCTTCAAGCTGGTCTATCATCCGGGCTACGACCTCAACCTCGGCGAGCACGTCTTCCCGTCCCAGAAATTCCGCCTGATTCGCGAGCGGCTGCTGGCCGAGGGCTTCGCCGCGCCCGAGGACTTCATCGAGCCTGAGCCCGCCTCCGACGCCGACCTGCTGCTGGTCCACCGCAGGGATTGGGTGGAGCGGCTCCGTACCGGCACGCTAACCTTCCACGACATCCTCATGCTGGAGGTGCCCTATTCCCGCCAGATGGTGAAGGCGTTCTGGCTCGCAGCCGGCGGCACCACGCTGGCCGCGCGCCTGGCCCTGAGCGACGGCGCCGGCCTCAACATCGGCGGCGGCTTCCACCACGCCTTCCCCGAGCATGGGGAGGGGTTCTGTGCGATCAACGATTGCGCCGTCGCCATCCGCAGCCTCCAGAAGCAGGGCCGCATCGAGCGCGCCATGATCGTGGATTGCGACGTGCATCAGGGCAACGGCACGGCCACCATCTTCGCTCGCGACAAGACCGTCTTCACCCTCTCCATCCACCAGCTCAACAACTACCCCGCCAGGAAGCCCGCCTCGGACATCGACATCAACCTCGCCGACGAGGTCGGCGACGAAGAATACCTGGAGCGCCTGCGCAATGCGTACGTTCCCGCGCTCGGCGAATTCCAGCCCCAGCTTGTCGTGTACCTGGCGGGCGCGGACCCTTACTACCAGGACCAGCTCGGCGGGCTAGCCCTGTCGCTCGAAGGCCTCAAGGCGCGTGACCGCCTGGTGATGGCGACCGCCCTCATGTCCAAGGTCCCCGTGGCCATCACGCTGGCCGGCGGCTACGCGGTCGATCTCGACGACACCATCACCATCCACGTCAACACCGCCAAGGCCACCCGCGAAGTCCTTGCCAGCGTTGGTTGGGTAGGATAAGCCTCCGGCTTGTCCGGCGCCGTCGGCACTTGCGCTCCTCGTTACCGCAGGCTAGACTAGTCTCAAAAGGAGGGGCACATGGGTGCACCAAGAATTGATCCACGAATGGGACGTGACGCGGTCACTGCTGACCCAAAACACTACAAGGTCGAGTTTGAGAACGCGCGCGTGCGGGTGCTGCGAGCCCGCTACGGCCCCCACGAAAAGTCCGCCATGCACAACCATCCGCCAGTTGTGGCAGTGTTCCTGAACGATCTGCATGGCCAATTCACCTATCCAGATGGAAGGGTGGAACCGGTCACGGCGAAAGCTGGAGATTTCCAGTACTCCGAATCGCATCAGCACCTGCCCGAGAACCTGGGCGATAAGCCTTTTGAAGTGCTGATAGTGGAATTCAAGTCCTAAGCCGCCCGATCAGTGCGCCGTCTGCTCGAACACGAACCAGTGCCGGGTGCGGTTGCAGGCGGCGCACACCGAGAGCATCACGGGGACCTCGACCAGCACCCCCACCACGGTTGCCAGCGCCGCACCCGACCCGGGCCCAAACAGCGCGATCGCGGTCGCCACCGCCAACTCGAAGAAGTTGCTGGCACCGATCAGGGCGCCCGGCGCCGCCACCGCGTACTCGACCCGGAAGAACCGCATCAGCCCGTACGTCAGCGCAGAGTTGAAGTAAACCTGAAGCAGGATGGGGACGGCAATCAGAATCACGTGGAAAAACTTGCCCGTGATGTTGTCCGCCTGGAACGCGAAGATGAACACCAGGGTTGCGAGCAGCGCCGCGATCGTCACCGGCGCGAAGCGCGGCAGGCAGGCGGTCTCGAACCACTCCTTGCCGTGCCGGTGGATGAGCGAGTTCCGCAGCAGGACGCCGATCGCGAGCGGAATCACGATGAACGCGATGACCGAGTACAGCAGGACCAGAAAGGGCACCGCGAGCGATGACGCGCCGCTCACCAGGAACCGCACGATCGGGGCGAACAGCACCAGCATGATCAGGTCGTTCACCGACACCTGGACCAGCGTGTAGGCCGGATCGCCATCCGTCAGGTAGCTCCACACGAACACCATCGCCGTGCACGGCGCGGCCGCCAGGATGATCACTCCCGCGATGTACTGGTCCGCCACGGCCGCCGGAATCCAGGCCCTAAACACCACCCGGAAGAACAGCCAGCCGATCAGCGCCATCGAGAACGGCTTCACCAGCCAGTTCACGAACAGCGTCACCATCAGCCCGCGCGGGCGCTTGCCGACGTTGCGGATCGAGGTGAAGTCCACTTTGATCATCATCGGGACGATCATCAGCCAGATCAGCACCGCGATCGGCACATTGATCTGGCTCCCCGAGCCGAACTCCATCCGCCGAAAGGCGTCCACCACGCCCGGCAGCAGCTTCCCAACGAGCACGCCCGCCACCATGCAGAGCCCCACCCACAGCGTGAGGTACCGCTCAAAAAGACTCAGCCTCTTCGCGACGTGATCCATATCAGCCCAATCATGAACGCGCCAGCTCCCGCAGGCGTTCCGGCCCCACGGGAGCCTCTGCCCGCCAGGGAATCAACGCGATCCTATCGCTCAGCCGATCGCGCACCTCCGCGATGAACGGCAGTTCCCGCGCCCCGCGCTCCACCAGGACCGGATCCCGGAAACTGCCGCCCGCGAAACTCTGGTTGATCACCCAAGCGAAGGGATGGATGCCGGCGCGCACCAGGTCGTCCTGCAACCGCGCTGCCTCGTGGACCGGCGTCGCCTCCGCGAGCGTCACCAGCAGCACGCGGGTGAACTGCGGATCGCGCAACCGTGGCAGCAGCGTCCGCACCGCTTCCGGCAGATCGCTCATCGTTCGCGAGACCTCGCGGTGGTACGCTTCGGCGGCGTCCAGCAACAGCAGGGTGTGGCCGGTCGGCGCCGTGTCCAGCACGACAAAGCCGTGCTCGCCCCCGGCGACGACTTGCGCAAACGCGCTGAACACAGCGATCTCCTCGGTGCACGGCGAGCGCAGATCCTCCGCCAGCAGCGCTTGGCCCTGCTCATCGAGCGCGGGCGCCGCCTTCGCCTGCACCTGCTCGGAATACTTTCGCGTCTCGACGGCGGGATCGATGCGGCTGACGGTCAGGCCGGCTGCCGCCGTCCCCAGCGTGGCGGCCAGGTGGGCCGCAGGGTCCGTCGTGCTCAGATGCACCCGATGCCCCCGGTGCGCCAGTTCCACCGCGATGGCTGCGGCCACGGTCGTCTTCCCGACGCCGCCCTTGCCCATCGCCATCGCCACGCCGCGTCCGCTTTTCTCGATCTCGTCGATCAGTTCCGAAAGCGCCGGCGCGCTGCGGCGATCCGCGGCGGGTCCCGTTCGCGGAGCACCTTCCGGCGCCGGTCCCGCGCCAAAGAACGCCCGCAATTTCCGGATGCCCATGGGAGCGTAGGCCAGTAGCGGGACCTCAATCCGCAGCAAGCCCCGAAGTCCGTCTGGCATTTCCTCCAGCGCGCTGCGTCCCCGCTCCTCGAGCGCCGCCGCCGCGGGATCGCTCCGATCCCGCGCCACGAAGACGCCGTTCAGCCACAGGAACTGATTGGACATGCCCATCTCCCCCAACTCCGCCCGGGTGCGGTCCGCCTCCGTGAGGGCCGAGGGCTCCGGCCGGCTCACCAGCACCAGCGTCGTGGCTCGCGAATCCGCTAGCGCGTGCAGGCTGGATTCGTAGAGCGACTTCTGCGCCTGAAGACCCGCCAGCGGCCCCAGGCAGGACGTGCCGGTCGTGTTCGTGGCGATGAATCCGGTCCACGCGCCGGGCAGCTTCAGCAGGCGCAGCGTGTGGCCGGTTGGCGCGGTGTCGAAGATGATGTGCTCGAAGCCCGCGGTCGCGGCCGGGTCTCCCAGCAGCTTGGTGAACTCGTCGAACGCCGCGATCTCCACCGTGCACGCGCCGGAAAGCTGTTCCTCCATGCTCTCAATCGCGGCCTTGGGCAGAATCCCCCGGTACGGCCCGACCACCCGCTCGCGGTACGCCTTCGCCGCCGCTTCGGGATCGACGTTCAGCGCGTACAGCCCTTCCACTCCGCCGATCGGCGTTGGCGCCCCCGAAAGCTGGACGCCCAAGACCTCGTCCAGGTTCGACGCGGGGTCGGTGCTCACCAGCAGAACCCGTTTGCCCCGGTCGGCCAGGGCGATTGCCGTGGCGCAGGCCAGCGAGGTCTTGCCCACTCCACCCTTGCCCGTGAAGAACAGGATGCGGGTCGCGTGCTGTAGCAATTCGCGGGTCTCCCTCCTCTCCGTTCCGCTCAGCCGCAGCAGGGTCCCTGCACGATCGGGAATTCAGCCGCCTTGCCGAACTCGACTCCCACCAACCCCGCCAATTCCTCGCGCGTTGGGTACCGCCCCTTGCTCACGATCGCGCCGTTCAACAGGATCAGCGGAAGGCAGCCGTTGCCGTACTGGGCCAGCGCGGCCTTCACCACCTCGTGGGCCACGTAGGCCTGCGGCTGCTGGGCCAGGTTGTACCTCTCGACCGCAACGCCCTGCCTCACTAGCCAGTGCACATCGGTCGCGAATCGGACCAGAGCCGGGTCGACGCTCGGACCGCACACCCCCGTCGAGCAGCACATCGGCGGATCGAAGACTTCCAGTTTCTTCATCACGAGTCTCCTTTATCTCTCCCTCGCCGCCTCGCGCTCCTCTTCCGCAAGGGAGTCCATCACCGCCTCGACGCAATCGAAGAACCCCAGCACGCACGAGCAGCGCAACTCGTACCAGACCTGGTTCCCGCGCTTCTCATCGCGGACGATGCCGGCGGACTTTAGCAGCGAGAGGTGCTTGGAGACCGTCGAGATGTCGGCCCCCACCATCTCCGTGAGCTCGCAGACGCAGCGTTTGCCGCGCGCAAGCTCTTCCACCATGAACAAGCGTGTGGGATGGGCCAGTGCTTTGATGATGCGCGCGCGGGCTTCGAGCCGGGATCGGGTCTTTCTGTCCATCCTTGGCTATTATGCCAATTAGCCAAGAACTCGTCAACCCGCCGGCCCGGCGCCTTCGCAACTTCGCGTCAATTCAAGGGTTTGTTTCATTGCAGAGTATGAGGATGCTTCCCGTCTGGCTCCCGCTTGCGTTCGTCGCGGCCGGCTTCAGCGCCCTGGCGCAAGTCTCTGCCACCATCGACATCGATACCACCCGCACCACGCCGCTCAACGCGAATTTCAGCGGGTTCAATGACGAGGTCGTTTTTCCGGCCGAGTTTTTCGACTACCGGCTGAACAATCTGGCCGCGCAACTTTCACCGGGTTGGGTGAGATACCCAAGCGGCAGCTTCAGCGACGCGTTCGACTGGCAGACCGGGCTGATGGTTCCCTCATGGGCGGCGCAGTTTCAGGGCACGAACATCGCCACGCTGCTCACCGAGGCGGACTCGTGGGTCAACGGAAAAGGAGGCGGTTCCTTTGTCGACGCGGCGAACCGGGCGGACTTTCTGGACGCGAAGCTGATTGTCTGCGTCAACGCCTACACGGATACGCCCCAATCGGCTGGGCAAATGGCTGCGTTCGCAAAAGCCAATCACATCCCCGTCGCCGTGTGGGAACTGGCCAACGAGCCCTACTTTTACACCAGTTTCTTTCAATCGGGCGCCGACTACGTGGCCAAGGTGAAACCGTACCGCGACGCGATCAAAGCAGCGGATCCCGACGCCGTCGTCGCCATCTTTTTCATGGACGCCGGCAACACCAATCCAAATCCGGCCTGGAACCAATCCATCGTGAACTACGCGGACAAATACTGGGACGCGGTAACTTACCATCACTATCCCGCGCAAAGCACCGGCGGCTTCAGCCAGTGGATGGCGGACGAAAACGCCGTGCTGGCGTCCAGGTCCTCGGCCTATGTGACCGGCTATATCGCGCCGCTGAATCCGGCCGGAACCAAGTTCCTCATCTCGGAGTTTCTTCCCTCCAATGACGGGCTGGGGTCGGGCACTTCGTTGACCGATGGTACGCTCTACGGCGCTATCTACGCGGCCGAGTACGTCATGCGGATGTCCACCGTGCCATCCATGCTTCACGTGGGAATGCATGCGCTCACTGGTACGCGGGGTGTCTACGCGGCCAGGACTCATTACCTCGATGTGCAGAACGCTTATTACCAGGGGACCACGATCGATACGCTCACGCTGAACTTCGGCTTCTACATCGTGGCGCAGCCACAGGGCCTGGCGGTCCTGAACGGCGTTCTGCGGAACGCCACCCAAGTGGATGCGACAACCGTGACCGGTGGTGCGACGGCGCCCGCTACCGGTCTCGGCCAGATTCCCGCGCTGTACGCGCAGGCCTACACCAGCGCCACCGGCCAGCACAGCGTCGTGATCGCGAACAAGAGCGCGACGGCGCACCAGACGACTCTCCGTCTGAATGGAACGGTGGTTTCGGGCACAATGCCGCTCCAGTTCATCGCGGGTTCCGATCCGGCTGCGGTCAACACGGCGGCCAACCCAAATGCCGTTTCAATCCAGGTCTCGGCCTCGGCAAACCCGGTCGCCGTGCCCGCTTACAGCGTGGTGCGCGTGGATCTGGATTCGCCCGCTACGGCGGCGGTGTTCAGCAGCGCGAGCTATGCTTCGGGTCCAGTGGCGCCGCAGGAGATTGTGGCGCTGTTCGGACCGGGGATGGCCTCTGGGACGGCCAGCGCGTCGTCGCTCCTGCTTCCTACGGTCTTAGGAGGAACTTCGGTTCGGATTACGGACAGCGCGGGCAACTCCCAGCTTGCACCGCTCTTCGCGGTCACTTCCGGTCAGGCGAACATTCTGGTTCCGGCGGGCCTCGCGGCGGGCCGGGCGACGGTCACGGTGCTGCACGGCTCCACGGCGGCGCTCACCGGGTCCGTGACCATCGCGTCTTCAGCGCCGGGACTGTATAGTGCGAACCAGGACGGAGCGGGCGTGGTGGCAGCCGGTGCTTATCTGTTTACCGCATCCAACCAGGTCACGACCCCGGCTGTGTTCGCCTGCAACCCTCCCGCCGTCCGGAGTTGTCTCGCGGCTCCGCTAAGTCTGGGCGGCGCAACCGACAAGCTGTACGTCGCGCTCTACGGCACGGGAATCCGCGGCGCCGCTTCCGTTCAATGCTTCCTCGGCGGGCAGAGTGTGCCGGTTCTCTACGCCGGACCGGTGGCTTCCGACGCCGGGCTGGATCAAGTGAACATCTTGATTCCGAAAAGTCTCGCGGGCGCGGGCAACGTGCGAGTGTATCTGGTTGCGGATGGAGTGGCCTCGAACGTGGTCGGCCTGAACGTGCAATGATTCGCCCTTCGGATCCAGTTATCGCTCAGTGCGCCGTTTGCGTCTGGGCCTGCACCGCCTGCGCTTGCGCCAAACCCAGCAGGCGGTCTTCGTAGGTGTAGTCGGTCTCGCGCTTGGTGTGGTGGCGGAGGTACCAGCGGTAGGTCTCCTTCAGCCCGGCGACGAAATCGGTGGGTTTGAAGGCCAGGACGCGCTGCGCCTTGGTGACGATCTGGGTGATCGGCGCGACATCAAGGTAGAAGCCGAAGTACAGTTGCGGTCCCATCGGATGCCCGCCCAGGTGGTAGATCCGCTCGCGCGGCACCCGAATGACCGGCGGTTTCTTGCCGGCCGCCTCCGCGAAGGCCGCGATGGCCTCGGCCTGCGTGATGGCGCGCGAATTGGCGATGTTGAACGCGTGGCCGTTGGCGTTTGGCTCCTCGACGGCCCGCAGGCACGCCGTCACCAGGTCCTTGATGTAGACGAACTGCATGAGCCGGCGCCCGTCGCCGGGCAGGACGATGGGGCGGTTGTCGCGCATGCGGTCCCAGAAGAAGGCCTCGCGATAGAAGGGGTTCCGTGGCCCGTAGATGAAGGGCGGGCGGATGGTGGCCACCGGAAAGCCGATGCGCTGGTGCAGCCGGAACAAGGCCCGCTCGCTCATGGCCTTGTTGCGGACATAGGGGTCGGGATGGTCGTCGGGGGCCAGCGCGTCGCCCTCGTGGTGGTTCAGCCCGTCGCCGTAAGCCGCCACGCTGGACATAAAGACGTAGCGATGCAGGTGGTTGCCGCAGGCCCGCGCGGCCGCCTCGACCTGGGCGGCGGTGGTGCCCCGCTCCCAGTCGTAGACGTTGTCGAACACCGCCTCGAAGTGCGCCGTGCTGAGCACGCGCCGCATCGCCTCGGGATCGTTGCGATCGGCCACGATGCTGCCGACCCGCTTGCCGAGGTCGTGCTCGGGTTTCCGGTGCAGCACCCAGACCTCGTGGCCCGCCTTCAACAACTCGGATACCAGAGACCGCCCGATAAACAGTGTTCCGCCGATGACCAGGACTTTCCTGTGGGCGGCGAATGCCCGCTCTCCGTTATTCATGTTCGAGCTTCAGTCGTAATACTCCAACCCCAGGTGCGTGATCAGGTCTTCGCCCCGCATCCAACGGAGCGTGTTCTTCAGCTTCATCAACTGGATGAATATGTCGTGTTCGGGATAGAGCCCCGGCGCCGTCATCGGCGCCTTGAAGTAGAACGAAAGCCACTCCTGGATGCCCTTCATCCCGGCCCGTTGGGCCAGGTCCAGGAACAGTACCAGGTCCAGCACGATCGGCGCCGCCAGGATGGAGTCCCGGCACAGAAAATCGATCTTGATCTGCATCGGGTAGCCCAGCCACCCGAAAATGTCGATATTGTCCCAGCCTTCCTTGGCGTCGCCGCGCGGCGGGTAGTAATTGATCCGCACCGCGTGGTACAGGTCCTTGTAAAGCATCGGGTACAGCTCTGGCTGGAGGATGTGCTGCAAGACCGAAAGCTTCGACTCCTCCTTGGACTTGAAGGAGCCGGGGTCGTCGAGCACCTCGCCGTCGCGGTTGCCCAGGATGTTGGTCGAGAACCACCCGGCCACCCCCAGCATTCGGGCTTTGAGCCCCGGCGCGATCAGCGTCTTCATGAACGTCTGGCCGGTCTTGAAATCCTTGCCCGCGACCGGGATCTGGCGCTCCCGCGCCAACTCGAGCAGCGCCGGGGTATCGGTGGTCAGGTGCGGCGCCCCGTTGGCGTACGGCACGCCCGACTTCAGCGAGGCGTAGGCATAGATCTGGCTGGAGGAGATCTCGGGATCGTTCCCGGCGAGCCCGCGCTCGAAATCCTTGAGCGTCTGGTGCACCGCCGCGGGCCGGTGGAACACCTCCGTGGAACCGCACCAGATCATCACCAGGCGGGTGGCGCCGGTGGCGCGGCGAAACTCCTCGATGTCCGCCACGAGCGCCTCGGCCTTGTCCATCTTCGTGCCGCCCTGCTTCACGTTTGGTCCATTCAGGCGGCGCACGTACTCGTGGTCGAAGACGGCCTTCATGGGGCGCACGGCCGCGAGCGGCTCCTTGAGCTGGTCGAGCAGGGTCTTCTCGAGGACTCCAGCCTTCAGCGCCGCCTCGTAGGCGTTGTCCTCGAAAATGTCCCACCCGCCGAACACCAGGTCGTTGGGTTCGGCCAGCGGCACGAATTCCTTGATTTTGGGTGTGCGCCCCTCAGTGCGCTTGCCCAGGCGAACGGTCGCTAGTTGGGTCAGGGAGCCGATGGGCAGGCCCAGGCCCCGGCGGATGGCTTCAACCCCGGCAATGAAGGTAGTCGTAACCGCCCCCATCCCGGGCGTCAGCACGCCGAGCTTGCCTTCCGGCGGCGCAATACGAACGTTCTCTTTCTGCGGCAATTCCTACTCTCCTTCGCGATCCAGGCACGCCGGCAACGCGCGGCCCGGCTCGGCTAAAAAGCCTGAAATGTTATACTAACACTCAAATGCCGGAACGTGCGACTTCCGTCATCACCGCGCTCATCGCGGAGGACGAACAGCTCGCCTGCGATGAGCTGGCGTACCTGCTGAAGGAATTCCCGGACGTCGAGCTGATAGCCACCGCCAAGAACGGCCTGCAAGCCCTCAAGCTGATCCAGGACCTGGAGCCCGACGTGGTCTTCATGGACGTTCAGATGCCCGGTCTGGACGGTTTGGGTGTTATCCGTAAGCTCCAGGAGAATAACGTTCCTCTCCCGTATTTCGTGCTGGCCACGGCTTACGAGCAGTACGCTATCGAGGCCTTTCGCCTGGAAGCCCTCGATTACCTGCTCAAACCGGTCGAGAAGGAGCGGCTGGCGCTCTCGATCGACCGCGCCCGGCGCATCGTGGCCGAGAAAGCCAAGAGCCAGCCGCCCGAGGTGTCGCCCCTCCCCCGGCCCGGCTCTCACCGCACTAAGTTATTGATTCGCAACGCCAACCGCAACCTGATCGTGGACGCGAGCGAGGTCATTTACGCCACCATCGACGACGGCCTGATCACGGTGGTCGCCACGGGTTTGGAGGGACAGTCCAACTACCGCACCATCGAGGAGCTCCAGTCCAACCTGGACCCCGAGACCTTCTGGCGCGTGCACCGCTCCTACCTGGTCAACATCAACCGGATCAAGGAAGTCATCCCCTGGTTCAAGTCCAGCTACATGCTGCGGATGGATGACAAGAAACAGACGGAAATCCCCGTCAGCCGCGTACAGACCAAGCGCCTGCGGATGCTCCTGAAGTTATAGGCGGTTTCGCGCCCGCGAACAGTCTCATCCCAATAACGGACATTCAGTTCCCTGCCAGCAGCGCGCAAGTTGTTGACTTTGTGAGCCGCGACCGCAACGGAACCCCGATTGCTCTTGAGCGGGTGGAGACCAAGTGAACAATCTACTGCGCGACTTCCGTCATGGCCTGCGGATACTACTGAAGAGCCCCGGTGCTACCACGGTTGCCGTGCTGGCGCTGGCGCTGGGCATCGGCACGAACACTTCCTCCTTCGTCTGGGTGAGCGCCCTCGTGCTCCACCCGCTCCCGTATCCGGACCAGGGACGCATCATGACGCTTTGGGAAACCATCCCCAAGGTTCGCGCGGAACGGGATGCCGTGGCCCCCGCCAACTTCCTGGACTGGAAAGAGCAGAGCCGCTCCTTCGAGCAGCTCGCCGCCTACCGGCCTTGGGACGCCAATCTCACCGGGATCGGCGAACCGGAGCGCATCCAGGCCTGTCGTGTTTCTCCCGAATTCTTTGCGCTGCTCGGGCTTAAGCCGTCGGCTGGGCGGACCTTTGCCCGCGACGAAGCGGAGCCTGCGCGCGACGGAGTCATCGTAGTCAGTCAGGACTTCTGGCGGAACCGGTTGGGCTCCGCGAGCGACGCGTTGGGCAAGACCGTCTCGCTGGACGGTCGCGTCTACACCGTCGTCGGCGTGATGCCGAGCGATTTCGACTACCCTTTGGCGACCGAGATCTGGGCGCCCCTAAGCCTCTCGGGTCAGGAGAAGAACCAGCGGGCGATTCATAGCCTGGCGGTTCTGGGGCGACTGAAACCGCAGACTTCGGTGGCCCAGGCTCGCGCGGAGATGGCAGCCATCGCGCGGCGCATCGAACAGCAGTATCCGCAAACCAACGAAGCGCGGAGCGCCGCGGTTTTGCCCTTGCGGGAGCTCACCAACGAGGTCACGGACCGGTTTGTCCTGACGCTGCTGGGCGCGGCGGGGTTCGTGCTCCTGCTGGCCTGCGCCAACATCGCCAACCTCCAGCTCGCCAGGGCTACGGCGCGCCAGAAAGAAATGGCGATCCGGGCGGCGCTCGGAGCGGGCCGGTTTTCCATGGCGCGACAACTGCTCGCCGAGAACCTGCTGGTGGCCCTGCTCGGCGGGGGCGTCGGACTGTTCCTGGCGAGTTGGAACCTGGATTTCAACAAGGCCAACCTTCCATCCCATGTGTACAGGTTCGTGGCCGGCATGAAGACCATTCGAATCGACGCTGGCGTCGTGGCGTTCACCCTGGTGGCGTCGCTCGCGGCCGGTGTCCTGGTTGCGCTTCCCGCCATTTTTCAGTTGCTGCGCCCCAGAGCGGTCGCGGACTTGAACCAGTCTCTCAAAGAAGGCGGTCGCGGTTCCAGTTCCGCGCCCGCCGGCAACCGGCTTCGGAGCGCGCTCGTGGTTTTCGAGGTCTCCCTGGCGCTGGTGCTGCTGGTGGGAGCCGGCTTGATGGTCGGGACTTTCCGGCGCCTGCTCAAGCTCGATCCGGGGTTTAATCCGAAAAATCTCCTCGCCATGGAGATCGCTCTCCCGGCCATGAGATACCCGGAAAGCTCGCAAATCACCGCCTTCTACGACCGCGTCCTGCAAGGCCTAGCAACCATTCCCGAGGTGAAAGCCGCCGCGGCTTCAGGCAACCTGGGCACAGCCGCCGGGCTGTACATTGAAGGCAAGCCGGACCCCCGGCCCGGCGAGCCGCAGCCCCAGATCCAGGCCGTGAGCGAGCACTACTTCCAGGCGATGCAGCTCCCCGTCTTGCACGGACGTCCCATATCCCGTCAGGATGGGGCGGAGTCCCTGCGAGTGGTCGTGCTCAGCCAGAGCGTTGCCAGCCACTATTGGCCGGGCTCGAATCCGATCGGCCAGCGCGTCAGGATGGGGGACTCGCGCTCCCCGTGGCTCACCGTGATCGGCGTCTCAGGCGATATCAAGAACTGGTTTAACGCCGAGCCTATGCCGGCTGCCTATGTCCCCTACTTCCAGGCGCCCCAGGCATCCATGCAACTGCTCATGCGCACCGCCGCGGATCCCCTGCGGGTGGTGAACGCCGCCCGGGCACAGGTCCGCGCCGTGGACCAGGGCCAGCCCGTCTACGACGTCAAGAGCATGGAGCAACGCACCGCCGATCAAACCGCGGGCGTGGGCGCCGCGGCCACCTCGATGACCATCTACGCCGTCATCGCCCTGCTGCTGGCGACCACTGGCATCTACGCGGTGATCTCCTACTCCGTCGCGCGGCGCACCCACGAAATCGGCATCCGGATCGCATTGGGGGCCGGACAAGGCGACGTCCTGAAGATGGTGGCGTGGCAGGCCTCGCGCATGGCGGGCCTGGGTCTCGCGATAGGCATCCCGCTAGCCTTCCTGCTGAGCCGCGTGGTGTCGAGCGCGCTGTATAACGTAGTTGCGCTGGACGCGACGACGTTCGCGGTCTTCACGGCCCTGCTGGGGGCCTCCGCGCTGCTGGCCAGCTACCTGCCCGCACGCCGCGCGGCACG
>Ga0187850_10001816_pt1 | contig 21531 bp, 19 predicted proteins | sample June2016WEW_4_15_FD_132436 | JGI IMG/M metagenome (GOLD analysis project Ga0187850, IMG submission 132436) | Peatland microbial communities from SPRUCE experiment site at the Marcell Experimental Forest, Minnesota, USA - June2016WEW_4_150 | ecosystem: Environmental > Terrestrial > Soil >...
CGGCATCGCTTTCTACCGGAACTGCGAAACCGACTCCCTCACCAAGCTCACGCGCTACGAAAACTCCATCCGGCGCGCCTACTACAAAGCCCTCAAGGAACTCAAATCACCCCCGTCCCCGCGCAACACAAGAACGACGGAGCAAAGCCAAATTCCGCCGCCGCAGGCCTACTGTCCTCCACCCCCGCCGCCTCCGCCCGATCCCCCGCTCGAAGACACCTATGCCCAACAATCTACGGAACCGCCGGGCCCTTGGCCGCTCGACCCGCCCCAGCCTGCCGCGCGGTTAGCGCCGTCGAGCTCCCGATACACGCCTATCCGCCGGAGGCGGCCCGCCGCGCGGTTAGCGCCCGCCCGTCTCTGCCATCCCAGGCGCGACTCAGTACCGTTTCCGAGCCGCGACCGCGAGGGAGCGGGCCACGCAGTCGCGCCACTACCCCTGGGGGTCGCCGTTGACGTGTTCCAGGTGCGCTTCGAAGTAGTCGCGCAGCTTGTGCGAGATGCGCCAGCCGTTCTCGAGCATCAACTCCCAATCCGGCAGGTGCAGCCCCGGCTCGATTTCGACCGCCAGCCACTCGAGCGGCTTCTCGACGCCGGCGTCGCGCAGCGCGTAGTAGACGAACACCAGACCTCCGCCGCAATGGCTCTGGCCGAACAGGTCGCACTCCAGGCAGGCGCGGTTCGGGGCAGCCGGATCGATTACCCGCAACAGGCTGACCTCCTCGCGCGTCTCATAGCGCAGCGGCAGAGGATCGGCTTGCGGATGCGGGTGTTCGCCGTACGGGGCCGGAGGGCGGTTCAGCAAAATATCCCAGCATTCCGCGTGGTTTACCGGCAGGACACGCTCGCGGATGCGGCGATCGAATTCGAGCAGAGCGTCGGTGACCCGCTCGCGGCGCATGAAATCGTGGGTGAGGTCCTCGCACATGTCCGGCAGGGGTAGCTTAACATAGTAGATTGTCTCGCATTTGACTCCCGATGAAACCTCCCCCGCAGTGGTCCCGGATTTACCTTGGCGTCGGCCTCACCACGCTAGCGACGCTGCTGCTGGAACTGGCGCTGACCCGCATCTTCTCGGTGGTGTTCTACTACCACTTCGCCTTTCTGGCCATCTCGATCGCGCTGTTTGGGCTGGGGGCGGGGGGCGTCTTCTCCTACCTGGTGGCCGGCTGGCGGCGGAGCTTCTTCTCCAAGCTCGGCGCCCTGGCAATGCTCGACGGCGGTCTGGTGCTGGCCGCGCTGGTCTTTGTGCTCACGCGGGAAGGGACGCCCGGCTACTGGACGCTGGCGCTGGTCTACTTTACGAGCGCGCTGCCGTTTTTCGCCGCCGGAACGGTGATCTCGCTGGTCATCGCCGACACCATCGAGCGCGTCAACCGCGTGTATTTCGCGGATCTGCTGGGCGCGGGCGCGGGCTGCCTGGCGTTGATTCCGCTGCTGGACCTCCTGGGCGGGCCGAACACCGTGATCGCCGCCGCGCTGCTCTACGTGGTTTCGGGAGTCGTCTGGTACGGACTCTCGGGCTCCACGAAATGGCGCAACGTGGCGCTCGCGCTCTCGGCGGCGATGGTGGCGCTCATCGCCTTCAATTCCTGGCGGCCCGTGATCGACGTGAAATATGCCAAGGGCAAGACACTCAAGAACGAGCAGTTCGTGAAGTGGAACTCCTTCTCGCGCGTCGGCGTCACCGGACAGCGCGGCTCCGCGATGATGTTTATCGATGCGGACGCCTCCACGGGCATCCCGGCGTTCGATTTCAGCAACCTCTCCGATCAGGACCGCCGCGACCTGCTCTACCAGGGGCCGGGCCTGCCCTATGCCTTCCGCCCCGGCGCCAAGACGCTGGTCATCGGGGCGGGCGGCGGCTGGGACGTGGCGCGCGCTCTGGCCACCGGGGCCCGCGACGTGACCGGGGTCGAGATCAACCCGATCATCGCCACCACCGTGATGCGCGATCGCTTCCCCCATCTCAGCCGGAATCTCTACAGCCGCCCCGAGGTCCGCATCGTGGTCGAGGACGGCCGCAGCTTCGTGCGCCGCACGCCGGAGAAATACCAGGTGATCCAGGCGACGCTGGTGGATACCTGGGCGTCCACGGCGGCCGGCGCCTTCGCGCTTTCCGAGAACAACCTGTACACCACCGACGCGTTTGAGGACTACTTGCGCCACCTCACCGACGACGGCGTGCTGGTCTTCACGCGCTGGGGCGTTGAGCCGCCGCGGGAGTCGCTGCGCCTGGTCTCGCTGGCCATCGATGCATTGGCCCGGCTGGGCGAGCGCGAGGCCTGGCGGCACGTGATGGCGGTGCGCGAGGGCAGCGCTGAGGACCTGGCGCGCTGGGGTGCGCTCGATACCGTGCTGATCGCCCGCAAGCCGCTCGCCGCGGGCGACATCGCCCGATATCGCTCGGTGGTCGCGCGGGGCCGCTTCCTGCCCCTCTATTTCCCCGACGAGCGCCTGCCAAACCCGTTCACCGAGTTGCTCCGCGCACCGGACCGCGCGGCCTTCCAGCGCAACTACCAGTTTGACGTCTCCGCCGTCGGCGACGATCGGCCGTTCTTCTTCTATACCGTTCAACCCCGCGACATCTGGCGGTTCCTCCGCCATGCGTCCAGGCTGAGCGCCGACTACAACATCAACCGCGCGGTGCCGCTGCTGTTCGGACTGCTGACGGTGAGCGCGCTGGCGGTCGGCGTGATCCTGGCTCTGCCGCGACTCCTGCTCGGCAGCCGCCTGCCGCGCGAGGCCGGGGTCGTGCGTTTCCTGTGGTATTTCATCGCCATCGGCGCGGGCTACATCCTCATCCAGGTGGCGCTGGTGCAGAAGTTCGTGCTGTTCGTGGGCCACCCGACCTACGCGCTGACGGTGATCATCTTCTCGATGCTGGTCTCGAGCGGCCTGGGGAGCTACTTCAGCCCCCGGCTGGTGGCGGATTCCGATGCGCGGCTCCAAGGCGTTCTGACGGGGGTGGCCGCGCTGGTGTCGGTCCTGGCTTTCACGGTCTCGCCGCTGCTGGCCGCCGGAGTCGGCCTGCCGCTGGGCGTCAAGTTCGCGATCAGCGCGCTGCTGATCGCCCCTGCCGGATTCCTGATGGGCATTCCGTTTCCTACCGGCTTGCGCCGGCTCGAGAGGCGCCACAAAGCCTCTGTCCGCTGGGCCTGGTCGCTGAACGCCGCTGCCAGCGTGTTTGGTTCGGTGTGCGCGATCGTGCTCGCCATCTACCTGGGCCTCCGGCAGACCCTGCTGATCGGCGGGGCGCTATACCTGTGCGCGTTGGTTTCACTTCGCGCCTCGCGCGGCAGGGCGGCGGAGCCCGTCGCAGTCCCGGCCGGTGAGTTTGGTGCGGATTGCGTTAGCGGGGGCGCCTGAGTATACTAGGGAATTCCCATGTTCTCGACCCACGCCGGATCGTATAGCTTTCGATTTTGGCGCTTTACCCCCTCCGGGTAGAGTGGCGTTGGTGAGAACACGCGGAATCGGATAGACCAACCCACTCGGAAGAGTGGGTTTTTCGTTTCTTGGGGCGAAGGAGAAGGTGATGATCATCTCGATGCGGCTGCATGCGACCAAGGAGGAAATCGACGGCGTCTGCGAGCGGATCCAGGAGTTCGGCTATAAGGTACACACGATTCAGGGAGAGCAACGGGTAGTCATCGGGGCGGTGGGGATCGGCGACGTTACGGCGTGCCTGGAGTCGCTGCAAGCGATGCCCGGCGTCGAGAACGCGGTGCGGATCTCGGCGCCCTACAAGTTCGTCAGCCGGGAGTTTCAGCCCGGCCGCAGCCGGATCCGCGTAAATGGGACCGAAATCGGCGGGGCGGACTTCGTGGTGATGGCCGGCCCTTGTTCGGTCGAATCGGAACGCCAGATCATGGAAACCGCGGAAGCGGTGGCGCGCATGGGAGGCCGTATTCTGCGCGGCGGCGCGTTCAAGCCACGCACTTCGCCTTACGATTTTCAGGGCCTGGAGATCGAGGGCCTCAAGCTGCTGCGCAAGGCCAAGGCCGCCACGGGCCTGGCCATCGTCACCGAGGTCATGCGCGACGGCGACGTCGAGCTCGTCGCCGAGTACGCCGATATCCTCCAGATCGGCGCGCGGAACATGCAGAACTTCGCCCTGCTGAAGAGCCTGGGCCGCGCCGAGCGGCCGATCCTGCTCAAGCGCGGGATGAGCTCGACGATCAAAGAGCTGCTGATGTCGGCCGAATACATCGTGGCGCACGGCAACCCGAACGTCATTCTCTGCGAGCGCGGCATCCGCACCTTCGAGACGGAGACGCGCAATACCTGCGACCTGACGGCGGTGGCGGTGCTGAACGAGCTGACGCACCTGCCCGTGGTGGTCGACCCGAGCCACGCCACCGGCAGGCGCAGCCTGGTGCCGCCGCTGGCGCGCGCGGCGGTGGCCGTGGGCGCCGACGGTTTACTGGTGGAGGTGCACCCCTCCCCGGAGAAAGCCATCAGCGACGGCGCGCAGTCGCTCACCATTCCCCAGTTCTGCGCCATGATGCGCGATTTGGTCCCGTACCTGGAGTTGTGGAAACGCGCGAGAGAGAACGCCTGCCCCACTGTGCTACCGTAAATCGATGGAGTCTCAGCGCGGGCTGCTGATGGTCTTTACGGGCAACGGGAAGGGCAAGACGTCCGCGGCGCTGGGCGTGGCGCTTCGTGCGGCGGGCCAGGGCTTCAAGACGCTCATGATCCAGTTCATCAAGGGGTCATGGCACTATGGAGAATTGGACAGCTCGCGGATGCTCGGCGATGCCTTCGAGATCCGGCCGATGGGCCGCGGGTTCGTCAAGGTGGGCGCCGGGAAGCCCGATCCGGAGGATATCCGCCTGGTCGAGGAGGCCTGGAAGACGGCGGTCGAGGCGATGCACTCCGGCAAGTACGACATGGTGATTCTGGACGAGCTCAATTACGCCGTTCATTACGGCATGCTCCCCATCGAGCGCGTGGTCGGGGATCTTGCCGCCCGGCCCGAGCGGCTCCATGTGATTTCGACCGGCCGCAACGCCCATGCCGATTTGATCGAGGCGGCGGACTTGGTCAGCGAAATCAAGGAAATCAAGCACCCGTTCCACCAGGGAGTGCTGGCGCAGCGAGGGATCGACTACTGATGGCGTGGTTCACCCGAGAGAAATCCGGAGACAAGAAGCCCGACGAGGGTGAGCGCAAGGTCCGCACGGAGGGCCTTTGGTTCAAGTGCGACGGCTGCCGCCAGATCATCTGGAAGAAGGCGCTGGAAGAAAGCATGCACGTCTGCCCCAAGTGCGGATTCCACTTCCGGGTCGGCGCCGTGACGCGGCTGCGCATGCTGTTCGATGGCCCCTGGGAAACCCACGACGCCGGCCTCTCTTCGACCGATCCGCTCCAGTTCGTGGACTCCAAACCCTACCACGCGCGCCTGGGCGGGATGCAGAAAGCCACCTCGCTCAAGGACGCGGTGATCTCGGCCTCGGGCAAGCTGCACGGCCGCCCGGTCAACATCTGCGCGCTGGAGCTGAAGTTCATCGGCGGCAGCGTGGGCGCGGTGGTCGGTGAAGTGATCACCCGCGCCATCGAGCGTTCCATCGCGCAGCGAACGCCGCTGATCATCGTCTCGGCCTCGGGCGGCATGCGCATGCAGGAAGGCGCGGTCAGCCTGATGCAGATGGCCAAGATTGCGGCCGCGCTGATGGCCATGGACGAAGCCGGCGTTCCCTTCCTCAGCGTGCTGAGCGATCCGACCACCGGCGGCACCACCGGCAGCTTCGCCATGCTCGGCGACCTGAACATAGCCGAACCCGGCGCGCTGGTCGGCTTCGCGGGCCCGCGCGTCATCGAGCAGACCATCCGTCAGAAGCTGCCCGAGGGATTCCAGCGCGCCGAGTTCCTGCTCAAGACCGGCATGCTGGACGCCATCGTCAAGCGCGCCGAACTCAAGCGCTACCTCGCCAAGTCCCTCGATTTCTTCTGCGGGCCGGCGTAGACGGCGATATGCTTCAGCTCTCCGGCGCGGCGAAGCGCTACGGGCGCAAACTCCTGTTTGCCGGCCTGGACTGGCTGATCACGCCGCACGACCGCATCGGGCTGGTGGGCGCCAACGGCACGGGCAAGACCACGGTGCTGAAGATCCTGGCGGGTCTGGAGACGCTCGACGACGGCGCCCTGACCGGCACGCGCGGGCTGACGGCGGGCTACCTGCCGCAGGACGGGTTGGCGCTTTCCGGACGCACCGTGTTCGCCGAGTGTCTGTCGGTTTTCTCCGGCCTGCGCTCGCTGGAAGACGAGCTGGGGAGCTTGACGCAGAGCATGGCCGAGCTGGACCCCGTCAGCCCGGAGTACCAGCAGGTGGCCGAACGCTTCCAGCGAGTGGACAGCGAATTCCGCGCGCGGGACGGGTATGCGATCGAAGCGCAGGTGGGTGCGGTGCTGGCCGGCCTGGGCTTTTCCAAGGAGGACTGGACACGCCGCACCGAGGAGTTCTCCGGCGGCTGGCAGATGCGCATCGCGCTGGCCAAACTGCTGCTCGAGAAGCCCAACCTGCTGCTGCTCGACGAGCCGACCAACCACCTCGACCTGGAAGCGCGCAACTGGCTCGAGGAGTACTTGCTGGCCTACCCGTTCGCCTACGTGCTGATCTCGCACGACCGCTTTTTCCTGGACGTCGCGGTGCGGAAGATCGCGGAGCTGTGGAATCGGCAGTTGCACTTCTACTCGGGCAACTACGAGCGCTATTTCGCGCAGAGGGAGGAGCGGAGAACGCAGCTCGAGTCGGCCTACAAGAACCAGCAGGACCGCATCCGCCAGCTCGAGGCGTTCATCAACCGCTTCCGTTTCCAGGCCACCAAGGCCAAGCAGGTGCAGAGCCGCATCAAGGAACTGGAGCGCATCGAGCGCATCGAGGTCCCGCCGGAGGAGAAAGCCATCCACTTCTCGTTCCCGCAGCCCAAGGCCAGCGGGCGCATCGTGGCCCAGTTCCAAGGCGTCGCCAAGAGCTACGGCGAACGGCTGGTTTTTGCTGGCGTCAACTGCATCATCGAGCGCGGCGACCGCATGGCGCTGGTGGGAGTGAACGGCGCGGGCAAGTCGACGCTGATCAAGATCCTGGCGGGGGTGGAGCCGGTGAGCGCCGGCAGCTTCGAGACCGGCCACAACGTGCAGCCCGACTACTTCGCGCAGGACCAATACCGGGAACTCGATCCGCAGGCGCGCCTGCTCGACGAGCTGGCCAGCGTGACGCCCAGGACGCCGCTGGTCGAGCTGCGGAACCTGCTGGGCTGCTTCCTGTTCTCCGAAGACGAGGTGTTCAAGAAGATCGGCGTGCTTTCGGGAGGGGAGCGCAACCGCTTCGCGCTGGCGCGCCTGCTGCTGAAACCATCGAATTTCCTGCTGCTCGACGAGCCGACCAACCACCTCGACCTGCGCGCGAAGGACATCCTGCTCGCCGCGTTGCAGGGCTACACGGGCACGCTGGTGTTCGTCTCTCACGACCGGTACTTCATCGACCAGCTCGCCACTCGCGTTTTTGAGATCGCCGACCAGCGGGTGAACGTCTACCCGGGCAACTACGAAGACTACCTGTGGCGCAAGGGCGCGATCACGGCCCCGGCGGCGGAGCCTGAGGCGGAGGTGGCGGAGGCGCCGCGGGCTCCGGTCGATGCCGGCGACGCGCGTCCCAAGCGCCTCAACCCGATCCGTCTTCGGCAACTGAAGGAGCGCCGGGAAAGCATGGAGGAGGAGATCGCGCGGCTGGAGGCCGAGATCGCCGGATACGAATCGGCGCTGGCGGACTACAGGAGCGCGGAGGAGAGCATCCGCGTCGGCGAATTACTTACGCGCCGCCGCGCGGACCTCGAAAGGCTGTTGGCGGAGTGGGAAGAGGTGTCGTCGCAGATCGGCGACTAGTAAGGGAGGTCCCCGAGGCGCGTTTCCGATTTATTCGCGCTTCCACAAGTACCGCGTGCTTCCGTGGCGGCTCCACCGGCGCCGGCTGACACAATCCAAGCCGTTTTGGCTGACCTTTCGGCTGGCGTGGGCCTGGAACGCGTTGAGCACTTTTTCCGGTGGGTCTTCGGCGTCGACGACCGCATGCACGTGATTGCTCGGCACGTGTGCCGCCAGCAGGCGCCAGCTCCGGCAGGCACAGGTTTCCCGTAGGGACATAAGCACCAGTTCCCGGCGTGGCTAGTCGAGTTCGTAAGGGGCCTGCACCATCCTCTCCCGCTCCGCGGCAACCCTAACGGGATCCGGCTCGAGCATGGGTGTCCCCGGGACATGGTGTCTCCGGTCTACAGAACCCGACTCATGGCCGTGCAATCGTGCGCCGTAACACGCAAAGGTGAGCAGGTAGGTCATCAAGAATCTGGTTGTGCGAGCGATGGGTTTCTCTCGCCCGGCGTTACCGCTCCCTTGCGGTCGCGGCTCGGAAACAGAGTTGAAACGGAGGGGCGGGCGGGTTATGATTGGCAAAGAAAAGGCGAAGCAGGTGGGCGATCTCCAGGAACAACTCGCCATCCTAAGGCGCAAGGTCGCGCGCATCGACAAGAAGTACGCGGAGGGGACCCAGACGCCCGCGGCGCCGGCCGACAATCGCCCCTCACGCTACTTCATCGAACAGTGGATGAGCGGGGAGGTTGTCGAGACCCCTTTCGGCCGGCACTTCGAAACCGAGAAGCTGTACGAGCGGCACCGCCGGCACGGAAGCATGGATATCTCGAACCTGCTGGAGCTTCCCGAAGACCTTCTGGGCGCTCTGTCGGGGGAGGAAGCCAAGCCGTCGCCAGTCGGTCGTTGGGCGTTCCTCGACACGGAAACCACTGGCCTGGCGGGCGGTTCGGGGACTTATGCGTTCCTGGTCGGGGTGGGGCGCATTTGCCCGGACGGGTTTCGGGTGCGCCAGTTCTTCATGCGGGATTACGGCGAGGAGCCGAGCCTGCTGTGGGCGCTCGCCCGGCACCTCGAGGAATTCGACGTCCTGATCACCTACAACGGCAAGACCTACGACCAGCCGCTGCTGGAGACGCGGTATCGCATGGCTCGGGCGCGTCCGCCGTTCGACCGCCTGGCGCACCTGGACCTGCTGCACGGCGCGCGCCGCCTCTGGAAGCTGCGGCTGGAAAGCTGCCGGTTGGTGGACCTGGAGAACCAGATCCTGGGCGTGGAGCGTGAGGGCGATCTGCCGGGCGAAATGATCCCCTACGTCTATTTCGAGTATTTGCGCACGCAGCAGGCTTTCCGCGTGGTTCCGATTTTCCACCACAACGCCGTAGACATCCTGACCACGGCCTGCCTGACGGGCATCGTGCCGTTTGCCTTTCGGGAGCCTGGCTCTGCGCGGTTCGCCCACGGCAGCGAGTTGGTTGGCCTCGCGCGGTGGTTCCTGAAAGCCGAGCGGAAGGAGCAGGCGCTGGAACTGATGCGGCGAGCGGTGGCAATGGGGCTGCCCGACGACCTGCTGTTCCGGACTTTGTGGGACACCGCGTCACTGGAGAGGAAGCTGGGAAACGAGCCGGCGGCGCTGGCGGTTTGGACGGACCTGGCCTCGGGCCGCAACCCCTACCGGGTGACGGCGCTGGAGGCGCTGGCGAAGTACTACGAGCACCGCGAGCGCAATTACGCGATGGCGCTGGAGATGATCCGGAGCGCGCGCGCGCTGGCCGATTCCGAAGATCTCAAGCGCCGCCAGGCCCGCCTGGAGCGCCGCCTGGCAAAGCCCAGGGCGGGAAGGCTGCTGTGACTACAGCAGCGCGGTGATTTCCTTCCAGGGGCGGCCCTGGGATTCGGCGACGGCGGGGTAGGTGACGTGGCCCTGGAAGGTGTTGACGCCCTCGCGGATGGCGCGGTGCGCCTTGCAGGCGCCCTCGAAACCCTCGTTGGCGAGCGCCAGCAGATAGGGGAAGGTGGCGTTGGTCAGAGCCAGAGTCGAGGAGTGCGGCACGGCGGCCGGCATGTTCGAGACGCAGTAGTGCAGCACGCCTTCCACGAAGTAGATCGGATCCGTGTGCGTGGTGGGGTGCGAAGTCTCGAAGCAGCCGCCCTGGTCGATCGAAACATCCACCATGACCGCGCCTTTCTTCATCAGCGGCAGCATGTCGCGGCGGACGATCTTCGGTGTCGAGGCTCCCGGGACCAGCACGCCGCCTATGACCAGGTCGGCGTGCCGCAAGGCCTCGCGGACGGTCCAGACGTTGGAGGCCAGCGTCACCACGTGGCCGTGGAAGACATCGTCGATCTGGCGCAGCCGGTCCAGGTTCTTGTCGATGAGGGTGACGTGCGCGCCCATGCCGACGGCCACTTTAGCGGCATTCGTGCCGACTACCCCGCCGCCCAGGATGACCACGTTTCCCGGCGCCACGCCCGGCACTCCGCCCAGCAGAACGCCGCGCCCGCCGTTGTGAGCTTCCAGGTACACGGCGCCGATCTGCACGGCCAGCCTGCCCGCCACCTCGCTCATGGGGGTGAGCAACGGCAGGGATCCGTCCTTCTCGCGAATGGTCTCGTAAGCGATGGCGGTCACGCCGGATTCCAGCAGGCGGTCGGTGAGCGCGGGCAGGGGCGCGAGGTGCAGATAGGTGAACAGCACCAGCCCGGGGCGGAGACAGCCGTACTCGCGCGGCTGCGGCTCTTTAACCTTGATGACCAAGTCGGCCCGCCCCCACACCTCCGCGGCTGAGGGGAGCAGGGTCGCGCCGGCCTCCTCGTATTCCTGATCGGTGATGGAGCTGCCCTTGCCGGCGCCGGCCTCGACCAGCACTTGGTGGCCGGCTTCGCGTAGCGCGATCACACCGCTCGGGACCAGCCCCACACGGGTCTCGTGGTCCTTGACTTCCCGGGGAACACCGATGATCATGGCGGTTACTGGCGGGCCCCCGAACCCGGAGGCGGGTTGTGGACCACGGCGGTGGAGCCGAGCGGCTCCCGCTTGGGCCCGAGTCCCAATGCAATGAGCGAGAGAGAGTCCAACTTCCCGCTCGGTTCGAGATTCTGGTCCTGCTGGAACTTCTTGAGCGCCTGGGAGCAATCCGGTCCCCAAACGCCGCGGGCAGGCCCCTGCAAGTATCCCCTGTCGATCAATGCCTGCTGAATCTCTTTGTACCGCTGGGGAGTGGGCGTCACCTGGCCGGTGCGCCAACTTTGCCGCTTCTTCCGGGAGCGGGCGCTCTTGCCGGTCCTGCCGCGCGGGGAGCGCTTCGCGACGGCTACGGATCTCTTTGAGGCGGCGTGGGAAGTGGACCTGCGGGCCGTCCTTGGCGCCTCCGAGAAGCCTGGGAAGGCCAGACAGAGCACCCCGATAAGCGCAGCTAATGTCCGCAAGCGCAACTCTCCGTCCCCGACCAGGAGGGGCGGCCGCGGGGGCCTCCCCAATGCGCTATCCTATCACGGATTGGCGGGCAGCGTGCCCGCCGGGAAGACCGCCTGCCACTGGACGTCGGTCTGGCGTATCCCCTGCCGGACGCCTCGCATCACCCGGAACGCCACGGCGTCGCCGGGCTTCAGCTTGGCCTGAATCCGCTGGAGGTCGTCCACGGAATTCACCGGCTGTTTGTTGATCGCCATGATGACGTCTCCCCGCACCAGGCCGATATCTTCGGCAAACGAGCCCCCCAGAACACCGGTAATCAGCACGCCGCCCTTCTCTTGGAAGGCCAGGCGGTCGCGAAGGCCCTGGGTCAGGTTCTGGACGTTCAGGCCGAACTTCACCCGGGTGGAACTCTCACCCTGGCCTGGCTCCTCGCGGCGGAAGCGGCGGAATTGCGGGGCGTCGGCCCAAACTTCGGATCGCTCGCCGACCGTCAGCTTGAGGTCCATCTTCTTGCCTTCGCGCAGGACCGTCACGTTGGCCACGGAACCGACCGGCGTGCTGGAAACCCGGCTGACCAGTTCGTCGCCGTCCTTGATGGAGTGGCTGTTGAAGGCGATGATGACGTCCTCGACCTTGATGCCGGCCTTGTCGCTCGGCCCACCCGGCGTCACCTGCGTGACAAACACGCCGTGCGAGGCGCCGTAGACCTTGAGGGTCTCGGGCTTTTCGTTGGCGTTGAACCCGACCCCGATACTGCCGCGCGATACCCGGCCGGTCTTGATGATCTGGTTGTAGACGTTCACTGCCAGGTTGATCGGCAGGGCGAACCCGATGCCCTGGTAGCCGCCGTTTTCGGTGGCGATGGCGGTGTTGATGCCGATCACTTCGCCTTGGATGTCGAGCAGCGGACCGCCGCTGTTGCCTGGGTTGATCGCCGCATCGGTCTGGATGAACTTCTGCAACTGGTGCTCGACGCCGCCGATGTCCCGTCCCTTGGCGCTGATGATGCCGGCTGTTACGGTCGCCTCGAAGCCGAACGGCGAGCCGATGGCGACCGCCCAATCGCCTACCTGCACCCCATCGGAATTGCCGATCCTGGCCGGCACGAGTTTCTTGCCGTCTTCGAGCTTGATGACGGCCACGTCGGTCTCGGGGTCCGAACCGACCAGTTTGGCGGTGTAGTCAGTGGGGTCGCCGTTGAACTTCACCTGGATGCGCGTGGCGTCCTCTACCACGTGCAAGTTGGTCAGAATATAGCCGTTGCGGTCCACCACGACGCCCGAGCCGGTGCCCTGGCGGCGGAACGGCTGCTGCGGGAGATCACCGCCGAAGGGGTCTTGCCCGAAGAACCGCCGGAACAGATCGGCGCCGCCCTGATCGTCGTCCTCCTGGTCCGGCTGGGGCTGGGTGGGCGGGCGCCGGCTCCGTACCTGCTGCGAGGGCCGCGGCCCGAAGGTGGAGGTGATGTTCACCACCGAGGGCTCGAGCTGCTTGGCCAGCGCGCTAAAGGCGGTGGAAAGCTGGACCGGGTTGGGGATGGTCAGCGGGGTCGCATCCGGGGCGCCCCCCTGCGCCTTTTCGGCGCGTACGGCCGTCGAGACCAGCGTCCCGATCAGAATGCCGATCGAGAGCGTGAAAACCAGCAGCATCACCGAGAGCAGCCTCTGCTGCCGCAATTGTGCGAAAACACTCATGGATAGATTCTCCGGGGCAGGCTTCTCTCTATTATATTCCGTTGCAGCGCCGCGGCGGGGAACGGGGACAAGGCAGAGCCTTATCCTACTGGCTGGTTGGGGCGGCAGGTTTCAACTCCACCAGGAGAATGCCCGACAGGATCAAGGCGGCGCCCAGGGTTCCGAGCCGCGACAAGAGTTCCCCGGTCAGGAGGAACGAGGTGAGCCAGGCGAAAACCGGTTCCAGCGCGAGGATCAGGGCCGTCCGGGTGGGCGTGGTGTATTGCAGTGCCCAGGCCTGGACCCCAAAGGCGAGCGCGCTGGCGAGCAGCCCGGTCACCAGCAGGGCGGCCACCACGCCGAGCCGCCAGCGGATCAGCGGCGTCTCCGCCCACCAGAAACTCGCCAGCGCCAGGCCGGCGGTGGTAGCGATCTGCACCAGGGTCAGCCCCTGGAATCCCAGCCGGGGCGCGTAGTGCCCCACCACCAGGATGTGCACGGCAAACGCCGCCGCGCACGCCAGCGTCAGCAGGTCCCCTTTCCCAATTCGCAAGGACTGCCCCGGCAGCGTCAGCAGGGCCACGCCGCCGGTGGCGACCACCACTCCAAGCGCCTCCCGGGGGTGCGGCATGCTCCGCCGCACCAGCGCCGCCAGCACCGGCACCAGCACGATCGTCAGTCCGGTGATGAAGGCGGATTTCGAGGGGGTGGTGTAACGCAAACCGACGGTTTGCAGGAGGTAGCCGCCGAACAGGCAGACTCCCGCCGCGACGCCGCCGGCCAGCAGTGGTTTCGATCGCGAGAACTTGCTGGGCAGCGGGCGGAATGCCAGCCCGAGCGCGACCGTCGCCAGGCTGAAGCGCAGTGCCAGAAACAGCAGAGTGGAGGAGTCCTCCAGCGCCTGCTTCACCACGACGAAGGTGGCGCCCCAGATCAGCGTGATGAAGACCAGCGCCAGGTCGGCGCGCCAGGCTCGCGGAAGGACAGGACGGGTCACCCAGCCATTATCTCAGCAGCGCGCCGTCAGCCCGCGCTCATCAGCATCGCCAGCGTGAGCAGGATTCGTTTCAGGCCCAGGTCGCGGCCCTCGGGGTGGAACCACTCAGCGGGGGTATGGGCGCCGCCGCCCTGGCCGCCCGCGCCGATCGAAAGAGAGGGAATGCCCAGCGACAGCGGGATGTTGGCATCGGTTGAGGCGAGATGCAGCCGGGCGCGGATGCCGAGGTAGGCGTCGACGGTCCGCAGACAGGACAGGATGGCGGCGTCTTCGGGAAGCTGGCCGCCCGGCCGCGAGCCGATCTCCTTGATCTTCGCGGCCAGCTTGGCGCCGCTGGAGCGGCGGTTCTCGAGATCCAGTCCCCGCTCGACTGCCTGGGCCAGCATGGCTGCCAGGTCGTCGATCGCCTGGCTGTCCTGGGAGCGCAGGTCCACTTTGGCGCGCGCCATCGCCGGAATCGAGTTGACGCTGACACCCCCCTCGAGGGTGCCGAAATTGAAGGACGCGCGCGGCGCGGAGCCGTTCGCGGCGGGATTGGGGTACTGGTCGGTGAACCAGGCGATGGCGTGGCTCAGCGCGTGTACGGGGTTGGGGTTGCCGTAGTCGCTCCAACTGTGGCCGCCCGGCCCGGTGAAGACCACCTCGAAGCGGCGGCTCGCCAGGGCCTGGGAGGTGATGTGGTCGAGCGCGGGCCCGTCCAGCACCAGGTACGACCTGATCCGGGGGGCGAGCGGGGACTGCCTGGCCAGATACCGCATCCCGCTCAGGTTGCCCTCTCCTTCCTCGCCCACATTGGCCGCCAGCAGCAGCGCGGCGCCGGCACCTTCGAGCGGGGGAGAGGATTTCATGGCGCGGGCTATCGCCAGCAGCGCGGCGAGGCCTGCGCCATTGTCGGAGACGCCCGGGCCGCGGAATGTCCCGTCCGGATCGACGACGATGTCATCCCGGGACCGCGGGGCCAGAACGGTGTCGAGGTGGGCGGTCAGGGCGATGAGCGTGCTTCCGTCATCCGGGCCCAGACGCGCCAGGACGTTGCCGGCACGGTCGATCTCCGTCTGGCAGCCCGCCGCGGCAAACTGCTCGACCATCCACTCGGCCCGCTTCTGCTCCAGGAACGTCGGAGCGGGGATGCGGCAAAGCTGCAGGTGCTGCTCGTTGACCCACTGTTTCTCCCGGGTGAACCATTGCAGGCATTCGCGGACGCCGCAGGTTTCCGCCAGTTCGCGGACCGGCGTGGCGATCTCGGGTTTGGTCCCAGCGGCCATCTGCTTCCGAGTGTAGCGAATCGGGGAGCGCGGCGAGGGCGCGCATCTGCCAGGCTGATTGTGGCGCAGGCCATCGCTTTCCGTGGCCTGCGAAGCCGGCAGACGACAAAAAGCGATCGTCTGCCCCACAGGCTTAATCAGCCGGCAACGCGCACAAGGTAGTTCCGCCAGCGGCGCTCCTCGCCGGGGACATCGACCACTTCCCGCCAGTAGCGGCGGAACTGGGCCGCTTTCCGCCGCGCCCTTCCGCGCAGGAAGCGGTCCGCCTGCTGCCGCTCGGCCGAGCGCGGCGCGAGGGTCCGGGCGGCCAACTCTCGCGTGACGGCGCAATCGCTGATATCTCCCAGGCAGTCTTGAATCTCCCGAAGAACCTCCAGGCGGCGTTCCAGTCCCGGCCCGTAGCAGAAACGGAAGAACTCCAAGGTGTAGCGCAGCCGTTTGGTCCTCAAGCGGAACTGGTGCAGCGCTGCCTCCGGGGAGCTTGGGTCCGCCACCTTCCGTCCTATCCGGAAAAAGGATTGCACCAGGGAGGGCAGCTTCAGACGCGCGTTTTGCCCGGCGGTGGCCGAATCGTCCCAGTCCATGCGATTGCTCTTGGGCATCTTCAGAGATCCAGTTGCGAACGCCATTTCTTGAAGCAGCCGCGGCGGCTCCAATGCTTGAGAGCTTCCACCAGCAGGAGCTGCTCACGTTCCCGTTCCTGCTCCATTTTCGCGAGAATCGCCGCGGCAGGCCGGATCCCCGCCCGGTGAAGCAGTTCGAGCGCGACGTCCCGGTTGCGAACCTGGGCCGCCTGGGCCATCAGCGCCTTGAGATCCCGCCGGATTCCCTTCGCCCCGCCGCGAGGGAAGAAGCGCCCGAACAGACGCAGGCAGTGGGTGAGGCGGCGGATCGAGACGCGCAGGTCGTGGATGGCCTCGGGATTTCCAGGCTTGGCAGTCCGGTTCACTTCGAAAGCGAATCTTCGAAGCAGCACGGAGGCGAGTTGCAGGGCGTGTTTGCGGATCGCAAGTCCCGGTCTGAGGTCCCGCGCGCCGGTTTTCACAAGTTCCCCTTCGAGGCCCGGATCGCCACCGGCACTCCATACACCTCACGAAAGACCTCCCCGGCGCGCTCGGCCGCCCACCCTTCCAGGTCGATATCGGACCGGGAGGCGAGTTCGAGAACCACCTGGCCATCCAGGACCTGGCACTCCAGGCTCTCGACGCGCTGGTCGTGGCTGCGATCCAGGCTGTCGGCGACGCGCAGCAGAGGGACGAGCCTCTGGAGGGCGCGCCGCTCCTCCGCGTTCAACGAGCGGGTGTTGAGGTGGGTGGAGGCCGGCAGGGCCTTGCGGTGATAGCGGCAGAGGTTGGCGATCAACTCCCGCTCCCGGTTGGTAAAGCCGGACATATCGGAGTTCGCCACCAGGTAGTAAGAGTGCTTGTGATGGCTCAAGTCGCTGACATAATGCCCGATGTCGTGCAGGTACGCGGCCGCCTCCAGGAGCTTCCCGAACGCGGGCGGCAGTTGGTGCAAAGGCAGCAGGGAGTTGAACAGCACGTGTGCGAGGGCGGCGACTTTGCGCGCGTGCTTCAGCGAGCCGCCGTAGCGCAGGCTCATCCGCTCGACCTCCCGGCGCTGATCGCGGCTGAGGCGAGCCAAGTCGCGGCCTACACCGCGGGCAGCCAGGTCGGCGACGATGCCGTCGCGCACGCCGGCCGCCGAGTAGTAGACGGAGGGCAGCCGCAGACGCTCGAGTATCTCCAGAAGCACGGCGACGCCGGGGAGGATGATCTCGGCGCGCCGGGGGCCGATCCCGGCGATCTTGCGCCTTTCCGCCAGGTCCAGGGCGCAGAGTCTCTTGTACAGCCTGCGGACCTGCGCCGTGGTGGCGCGCAGCCTGTCTACCCGATCCCGTTTGGCACGCGGCACGCCGCCGATGGCGCAGGCAACCGCTGAGGCGGTCGCCGAAGTGGCGATGGCCCGGTCCCAGCGCCGGCTGCCGAAGCGGCGGAAGGCATCGGCGAGCTTCTCCTGGATGAACTCGCGTATCTGGCGGAGCTCGCGCGGGCTGGGCGGATCGCCGGCGAGAAAGAGCTCGCGGAGGCGGACCGCTCCAAGCGGCCTGGAGACAACCTCGAGGATGCGGCCGTCCTCGGCGCCAATGACCTCGGCGCTGCCCCCGCCGATATCGACGATCAGCACGCGTCTGCCGGGCTGCGGCCAGCGGCTCAGCACGCCCAGGTGAATGAGCCGTGCTTCCTCGCGGCCGGAGATGGCTTCCACCGGCCCGCCAATTGCGTGGGAGGCCCGCTCGAGGAACTCCGCTTGGTTACGGGCGTCGCGGGCGCTCGAGGTGGCCACCGCCCGGACGCCGGCGACCTCCAGCGCCTGGTACCGCGCGGCCATTTTGGCGAGCACCTCGCAGGTCAGGCTCATGGCTTCTTCGCTAATGCTGCCGGTGCGGAAGACGCTCTCCCCGAGGCGCGTCACCTCCCGCTCGGAGGCCAGAATCCGCACCGGGCTCCCCGGGGCGACCTCGGCGGCCAGCATCCGGACGGAGTTGCTGCCGATGTCGATGGCCGCGTACCGGGGCATGTATTCTATAATATGTTGGATTCGTACACCATATGAGCCTATTCGTACCCAACCGGCACCGCGGAAAGCTGATCATCGTCGAAGGCATAGACGGCTCGGGCAAGTCCACGCAGATCTCGCTGCTCAGCCGGTGGCTGCGCTCGCAAGGTTATGCGGTGGCGTTCAGCGAGTGGAACTCCTCCCCGCTGGTTCGCCAGACCACCCGCCGCGGCAAGAAGAAAGAGATGTTCACGCCGACAACGTTCAGCCTGATTCACGCCACCGATTTCGCCGACCGCACGGAGAGCTACATCCTGCCGCTGGTCAAAGCCGGGGCTATCGTGTGCGCCGATCGTTACGCCTTCACGGCGTTCGCGCGCGACGTGGCCCGGGGAGTCAGCCGCCGCTGGGTGCGCAACCTCTACCGCTTTGCGATCCGGCCCGACCTTGCATTCTATTTCCGCGTCCCGCTGGATGTGGCCATCGAGCGGATCCTGGGCGGCCGCGATGCCATCAAGTACTACGAGGCCGGGATGGACCTGGGGCTGAGCCGCGACGTCGAGGAGAGCTTTCGCATCTTTCAGGGCCGTATTCTGGACGAATACGAGGCCATGGCGGAAGAGATGGGATTCCGGGTGATCGATGCGACCCTTTCCATCGAAGAACAGCAACAGCAGATGCGCCAGATCGTGGAAGAAGTTCTGGGCGAACATCTGAAAGCGGGGGTCTTACGAACCGCGACAGGAGAGCGCAATGGTGCTGCCACCGCCGCTGCAGTTCTACAGTGAGCCGCTTCCGGGCGTCGATTGCTCGGAGCTGCATGGGAAGTTGATCGTGGTGGAAGGTCCGGATGCGGTAGGCCGGACCACCCAGGTCGCGCAACTCCGGGTCTGGCTGGAACAGGAAGGGCACGCGGTTCTGGACACCGGGATGGCCCGCTCGGCGTTGGCCGGGAAGGGGATCAAAGAGGCCAAGAACGGCAACACCCTGGGGCCGGTGACCATGACCCTGTTCTACACCACCGACTTCGCGGATCAGCTCCAGAACCTGATCATTCCCGCTCTGAGGGCGGGTTTCGTGGTCCTCACCGACCGGTACATCTTCTCCATCATGGCGCGGGCGATTGCGCGGGGTGAAGACCGGCGCTGGATCGAGCAGGTCGCCGGGTTCGGGCTGGTTCCCCATGCCGTCTACTACCTGCGCGCGGAAGTGAAAGACCTGGTCTCGCGTGTGGTCCTGGGCCGCGGCGCTTTCGATTTCTGGGAGAGCGGGATGGACATGCGCTTCGGCGCGGACATGCACCAGAGCTTCGTGCGCTACCAGGCGCGGCTGATCCGGGCGCTGGATGGGATGGCGCGGCGGTACGGCTTCACGGTGGTGGATGCGAGCCAGCCCGCCGACGTGATATTCCAGGAACTGCAACGCCACATCAAGACGCTGGACCTGCGGAGCGGGGAGAACCCTCCGGCGCGGCGCAAGACCAGAGCGCCCGTGCGGCGGAGGGGGAACCACTGATGGAACTCTACCTCCTGCGGCATGGGATCGCGGAGGCGAGACGGCCCGGCCGCGCCGATGAGAAGCGCGAGTTGACGGAAAAGGGCCGAGAGCGGCTTCGTGCCGTCCTGGAAGTGGCGCGCAACGCCGGAGTCAACCCCTCTCTGATCCTCACCAGTCCCTATCCCCGGGCGGCACAATCCGCGGAAATGGCGGCGGAGATTCTGGGCTGCAAGAAAGTCGTCCGCACCGAGGCGCTGCTGCCGGGCTCTTCGCGCGAAACGGTGTGGGAAGAAATCCGGGCTTACCGCGAAGAGACGGCGATCCTGCTGGCCGGCCACGAGCCATTGCTGGGGCAGGCGGCGAGCTTTCTCCTGGGCGCCGCGTGGGTGCTGGTGGAGATGAAGAAGGGCGCCCTGGTGGCGATTGACATCGACCGCTTCGACGGGCAACCGCGCGGGCTGCTGCAATGGCTGCTCACGGCCAAGCTTGCGGCCGCCGGTGCCCGGTGAAAGGAGTTTGCGGGTGGGAATCCGAAAGGCCACAGCGAAGTACGTGGCGTGGCTGGGCCGCCAGCTCGCACTCGTCGAAGCCGATCTCGAGTTGAAGCACCAGCGGATGCGAGAGGGCCCGTTTCCTTTCTTGCGCGCGACGTTCTATCGCTGGGCCCAGATCTGGCCGGGGATCTGCAAAGAGCTGGCCTCGGCGCCGGCGGTCCTGGCGGTGGGCGATCTCCACGTGGAGAATTTCGGGACCTGGCGCGATGCCGAGGGACGGCTGATCTGGGGCATCAACGACTTTGACGAGGCCTGGCGGCTGCCCTACACCAACGACCTGGTCCGGCTGGCGACGAGCGCGAACCTGGCGACTCGCGGGGGACATCTGGCGATCGATGCGCAGCGGGCCGCGGACGCGATAGTGAAGGGATACCGCGACGGGATCGAGGCCGGCGGGCGGGCCTTCGTCATGGCCGAGCACCACCTTGCGCTGCGGGCCATGGCTCAGCATCGGCTCAAGGACCCGGGAGCGTTTTGGAAGAAGCTGGATGGGCTCCCGTCATTCAGAGGGAGTCCTCCCGCGGGCGCGGTGAAAGCGTTGCGCCGCATGCTTCCGGAACCGGATCTGCCGTGGCGGATCGTGCATCGAATCGCGGGGCTGGGCAGCCTGGGACGCCAACGCTTTGTCGCGATCGTCGACTGGCGGGGCGGCAGAATCGCTCGCGAGGCGAAGGCGATGGCGCCGTCGGCGTGCCTGTGGGGCGCGGAGAAAAAGGCCTCGCGGCGGATCCTGTACCAGGAGATCCTGGACTGCTCGGTGCGCTGCCCGGATCCTTGCGTGAAGTTGAAAGGCCGGTGGATCGTGCGGCGCCTCTCCCCCGACTGCGGCCGCATCGAGCTTTGGGAGCTGCCGGTCGAGCGGGACGAGACGCGCCTGTTGCAGGCGATGGGCTGGGAGACCGCGAACGTCCATCTGGGCAGCGGAAAGGCCCGTGAGATTGGCCGCCACCTGGCGAAGCTGGACCGGGGCTGGCTGCACAACGCGGCCGGGCGGATGACCGAGGCTGTGATCGAGGAATGGAAGAGCTGGAAGAGCAGCAAGAGCACCCACTAAGGAATGGGGATGACCGACTATGTCGAAGAACCGGACAAAACACAAGAAGGATTCAGAAGGTAACGGAAAGAACAAGAAAGCTGTCGATGCCGTGGTCCTGAAGGACGGGCTGTATGCCAAGGAGCTGCGGCGACTCCAGATCGAGCTGGTGAAGTTGCAGGAGTGGGTGCGGCACAAAGGCCTGAAGATCGTGGCCATCTTCGAGGGCCGCGACGCGGCGGGCAAGGGAGGCGTCATCAAGCGCATCACCGAGAGCCTGAATCCCAGGATCTGCAAGGTGGTGGCCTTGGGGACTCCCACCGAACGGGACAAGACGCAGTGGTACTTTCAGCGCTACGTCCCGCATCTGCCCGCGGCCGGGGAAATGGTGCTTTTCGACCGGAGCTGGTACAACCGGGCCGGCGTCGAGCGCGTGATGGGCTTCTGCTCCGAGGCGGAGTATATGGAGTTCATGCACTCCTGCCCGGAGTTTGAACGGATGCTGGTGCGATCGGACATCATCCTGCTCAAATACTGGTTCTCGGTGAGCGACGAGGAACAGGAGAAGCGATTCCAGGCGCGGATCAAAGACCCGACCAAACGCTGGAAGCTCAGCCCGATGGACCTGGAATCGCGGAGACGCTGGGTGGATTACTCCCGCGCCAA
>Ga0187850_10001822_pt1 | contig 21465 bp, 16 predicted proteins | sample June2016WEW_4_15_FD_132436 | JGI IMG/M metagenome (GOLD analysis project Ga0187850, IMG submission 132436) | Peatland microbial communities from SPRUCE experiment site at the Marcell Experimental Forest, Minnesota, USA - June2016WEW_4_150 | ecosystem: Environmental > Terrestrial > Soil >...
AGCGGTTCGGCGACAAGGACGTGGACATGACCACCCAACTCACCAAGGTGAAGGGCAGCGACGCCCAGGCCCTGGTGGTCTGGGCCATCCCGCCCGCGGCCTCGGTGGTGACGAAGAACGCCAAGGAGCTGGGCCTGCAGATCCCGGTCTTCCACAGCCATGGGGTGGCCAACAAGCGGTTCATCGAGCTGGCCGGGCCGGCCGCCGACGGCGTGCGATTCCCGGCGGGAAAACTGCTCACGGCCGAAGGCCTTCCGGACAGCGACAAACAGAAGAAGACCCTTGTCGCCTACGCCAAGGCCTTCGAGGCGAAGTACGGCCCGCGCAGCACCTTCGGGGGCCATGGCTGGGACGCCATCTGGCTGGCGTACCGGGCGGCCGAGGCCGCCGCGGCCCGGACGAATCCGGATGACCTCCAGAATTTCCGTGCCGCCATCCGCGACGAGCTGGAGAAGATCAAGGACTTCATCGGCATCAGCGGCGTCTTCAGCATGTCGTCCGAGGATCACAACGGCCTGGACAAGCGGGCCGTCGCCATCTACGAGATCGTGAACGGGCAGTGGCAGCTGGCGAAATGATCCCGCTGCAAGCGGGGCATCCTGCGCTCGGAAGCGGGGCGGGACTCTCCGGGTCCCGCCCCGGCGTTTTCTGGTCGGGACGCTGAGCGATGGCCTTCGGACAGCAGCTCCTCCAGTACGTGGTGACGGGGATCACCAACGGGAGCATCTATGCGCTGATCGCGCTGGGGTTCGTCGTGATCCACAGCGTGACGTCCATCGTCAACTTTGCCCAGGGCGAATTCGCCATGCTGGGCGCCCTCCTAGCCATCTCCCTCGTGGCGGCGGGCCTGCCCCAGGGGCTGGCCGTGCTGGCGGCCGTGGTGGGGGTGGGGGCCTTCGCCGCCCTGCTGTACCAGGTGGGGCTGCGCCCGGCCCGGGATGCCTCGCCCCTCACCATGATCATCATCACCATCGGGGCGGCCCTGGCCATCCGGGGCACGGCCCTGGCCATCTGGGGGACAGAACCGTACGCGATGCGTCCCTTCAGTTCCGGGCAACCCCTCCAGGTGGCGGGGGCGGTCATCCGCCTGCAGAGCCTGTGGGTTCTGGGGACGACGCTCTTGCTCCAGCCGCTCCTGCACGTGTTTTTCACCCGCACGATTATGGGGCGTTCGCTTCGCGCCTGCGCCGTCAATCGGCTGGCGGCTCGGCTCATGGGGATCCGGGCCGACCGGATGGCCCTCCTGGCCTTCGGCCTCAGCGGGGCCGTGGGCGCCCTGGGGGGCATCATCATCACGCCCATCATCTATGCCACGTATGACATGGGCCTGATGCTGACCCTCAAGGGATTCGTGGCGGCGGTCATGGGGGGGCTGGTCAACTATCCCGCGGCCGTGGCGGGGGGCTTCCTCCTCGGCATCCTGGAGTCCCTGGGGGCGGGCCTCATTTCCTCCGGCTACAAGGACGCCATCGCCTTCATCGCGCTCTTCGCCATCCTGCTGTCCAAGCCCCGCTGGATCGTGCGCGCGGAGCAGGGGATCGAGGAGGGTTCGTAGTGCGACCACCAGGAATTCTTGAGCGCTTTGCCGGAGCCACCGGGCTCTCCCGATGCGCTGGACCGTGCGGGGGCCGCGGTTCCGGTACGGAGGCCACCGCAGGTGGCCGACCCGGAGCAAGACGGCCCCACCCGGCCCGGCGGGCCGGGTGCCGTCGCGGGCCAGCGTCGAGGGGGAGCCCCGGTGGCTCCCGAAAATAGATATAAGAACCTCTGACTCGGGATACTCACATGGCTGACGCCCGGCGCATCGTCCCCTGGGGCCCGCTCTGTCTCGTGTTGGTGATCGCCTGCCTTCCGCTGGGAGTCCACAGTCGGTACTACCAGAGCATCGCGGTCATCATCGGCCTGCACACCATTGCGGCCGTGGGCCTGTCCCTCCTCATGGGGTATGCGGGGCAGGTCTCGCTGGGGCACGCCGCCTTCTATGGGTTGGGCGCCTACATCAGCGGCATCGCGTCCACCAGCCTTGGCCTGAACCCGTGGCTGGCCATGCCCATGGCCGCCCTTGTCACAGGGTGTGTGGCCGCCGCCATCGGGAGCCCCATCTTCCGCCTCCGCGGTCACTTCCTGGCCATGGCCACGCTGGGCTGGGGCATCATCGTCTACATCGTGTTCAACGAACTGCGCGACGTCACGGGGGGCCCCTCGGGCCTCACCGGCATCCCGAACCTCTCCCTGTTCGGACTGCCGCTCAACACGGACGTCCGCTACTACTACCTGGTGTGGGCCTTCGCCCTGGGCGTGATCTTCCTCTCGCGCAACATCGTGGACTCCCGCGCGGGGCGGGCGCTCAGGGCCATCCATGGCAGCGAGAGCGCCGCGGCCGCCCTGGGCGTCGGCACGACCCACTACAAGGTGGCCGTCTTCACGCTGAGCGCCGTGTATGCCAGCCTGGCGGGAAGCCTGTACGCCCATTATCTGCTCTTCGTGAACCCGCCCCCGTTCAGCTTCAAGTTTTCCATCGAGCTTTTGGTCATGGTCATGATCGGGGGCCTGGCCCACATCTGGGGGGCGTTGTTCGGCGCGGCGCTCATCACCATCCTGGGCGAGAGTCTGCGGGCGACCATCCCGATGCTCATGGGCCACGCCTCGGGCGAGTACGAGATCATCGCCTTCGGCCTCATCCTCATGGCGACGATGATCGCGCTGCCCGAGGGGCTCTGGCCATGGCTGCTCACTGTGGTTGACCGGATCCGCGGGCGCCGAGGAGCGGAGGATCCCCGGGTCGAAGGCGCGCCGATCTCAATCAGCGCTCGCTTGGAGGCCCAGGCGTTCCCCCGCCGTCCGTCATCGCCCCCGGGTCCCATTCTGGAGGTCCAGGATGTGGGCAAGGCCTTTGACGGCCTGAAGGCCCTGTCCCGCGTCTCGTTTGCCGTGAACGCCAGAGAGATCCTGGCGGTCATCGGTCCCAACGGCGCCGGCAAGACGACTCTGTTCAACGTCATCTCCGGCGCCTTCCCCCCCACCGGCGGGACGATTCGTTTCACCGGCAAGCCCATCCAAGACTGGCCGTCGCACCGCATCGCCGGCGCGGGCCTGGTCCGGACCTTTCAGAACGTCCGCCTCTTCGGCCGGATGACCGCCCTGGAGAACGTGATGGTGGGTCTGCACCAGCGGACGCGCGCGGGGCTGGCGTCGGCCGCGATGCGCCTCCCCTCGGAACGGGCCGAGGAGGCGCGGATACGGGAGGAAGCCCAACGACTCCTGGCCATGGTTGGTCTCGAGGGACTGGCGGATGTCCTGGCCTCCAGCCTTCCCCTGGGCCAGCAGCGGGTGATCGAGATTGCCAGGGCCCTGGCGGCCGATCCGGCCATCCTGCTCCTGGACGAGCCGGGGGCGGGGCTCTCGGCCGGGGAGAGGGACCAGCTTCGCGAGCTGGTGCGTGCCGTGCGGGCGGCCGGCGTCACGGTGCTTTTGGTGGAGCACGACATGGACCTGGTCATGGGACTGGCGGACCGGATCGTGGTGCTGAACTACGGCGAGAAGATCGCCGAGGGGACGACAGAGGAAATCCAGAATAACCCCCAGGTGATCGAGGCCTATCTGGGCGAAGAGGTATTGGCCGCACCGGCGGCTGGGTCGCCGTGACCATCGGAGGCCGGGGCGCAGGTTCGATGCCGATGGGAGGCGGGAGAGAGCGCTGATGACACTTCGGATTTCCAGAGGGCTCGCCTTGGCGTTCATCTTGCCATTGGTCATGGCAGGAGTTGACTCGGCCCTGGCAGATGCGGCTGGCCCCTCGGAACCGCTCGACACGAGGGTGCAGCGATTCTTGGATGGCGCCAGGAATCAATGGCAGGACTGGAACATCCCGTATGAAGACGGCAAGGTGCTCTACGACCTGATCGTCAAGAATCACTTCAAGCGGGCGCTTGAGATCGGCACCTCGACGGGCCACTCGGCAATCTGGATGGCCTGGGCACTCCACAAGACCGGCGGCAAGTTGATCACCATCGAGATCGACAGGGCACGGCACGAGGCTGCATTACGGAACTTCGAGAAGGCCGGCGTTGCATCGTATATCGATGCGAGGTTGGCGGATGCACACCGGTTGGTGAAAACGCTGGGTGGCCCGTTCGACTTTGTCTTTTCCGATGCGGACAAGGATTGGTACACGCAGTATTTCAAAGACCTCGATCCCAAGCTGGTCGTCGGGGGCTGCTACGCCGCGCATAACGCGCTGAGAAGCGGCGGGCAGGGCGTGGCGGAGTTCCTCGCATATGTGAAAAGCTTGCCCAACTATCGGACGCGCATCGATCGCACGAGCAGCGAGGGCATCTCGATCAGTTGCAAGATTGCGAGGTAGCCGTCAGATTTTCCACTGCCATGTCCTCGCCGGCCTAGCCGCTGCGGGACGCGAGGGCGGGGACGCCGGCGGAGACAGGACAGGAAGAGGAACGTGAGATGAGCGAACGTCCTGGTGAGATCACGATCCCGGTGGAGAATACGGCGCAGGCCTACCTGGAGCTGCTGCGGGCGCGGGGGTTCGACTACTTCTTCGGAAACGCGGGGACGGATTTCGGTCCCCTGGTGGACGCCTTCGCCAAGTTCGAGGCCGAGGGGAAGGATCGGCCCCGGCCGATCACGGTGCCCCACGAGTTCGTGGCCGTCAGCATGGCTCACGGCGTCACCATGTGCACAGGCCGGCCGCAGGTGGTGATGGCCCATACGATCGTGGGGACCGCCAACTGCGCGGGCGCCCTGATCAACGCCGCCCGGGCCAACATCCCGCTGTTCATGACGGCCGGGCGCACACCCATCGTCGAATCGGGGCTGCTGGGGGCGAGGGACCTGTACATTCACTGGGCGCAGGAGGCCTTCGACCAGGCGGGGCTGATCCGCGAGTTCCTCAAGTGGGACTACGAGCTGAGAAATTTCGTCCAGCTCGAGGCCGTCATTGATCGGGCTCTGGCCGTCGCCACGGAAGAGCCGCAGGGGATCGCCTATCTCACCCTGCCGCGCGAGGTCCTGGCCGAACCGCAGACCGAGTTCCGGCTGAACCCTGCGCCCCTCGTGCTTCGCCGGGAACGGCTCCAGCCGGACCCGGGATCGGTGGAAGCGGCGGCGGCAATCCTCGCCGAGGCGGAGGCGCCGCTTGCGATCACGATGCGCCTGGGTCGTGATCCCGGCGCGGCGGACGCCCTGGTGAGGCTTTCAGAGACCCTGGCCGTCCCGGTCGTCGAGTTCAACCCCACCTACTTCAACTTCCCGTCGAGCCATCCTCATCACCTGGGGTTCGATCCGGCCCCGTTTCTCGGCCGCGCCGACGCGATCCTAGTGGTTGAGAGCGACGTCCCCTGGTTCCCCTCGCGGATGCGGGTGAACCCGAATGCCCGCGTGATCCACGTCGGCAGCGACCCGCTCTTCACCCGCTATCCGGTCCGGACGTTCCCCATGGAGCTGGCCATCCGCGGCGATGCCGCGGCCGCCCTTGCCGCGCTGACGGCCGAGGCGAAGCACCACGGCAACTCCCGCGCACCAAGGGTCAGCGCCCGTTCGGCGGCGGTCCGGGCTGAGCACGATGCTCAGCGGGAGGCATGGCGCGCTGCGGCCCTGGCTGCCCAGGGGCACTCCCCCATTGACTTCGACTGGCTCTCGCGCTGCATCGGTGAGGTGGCGGGAGAGGACACGATCCTGGTAAACGAATACGACCTCCGCCTGACGCAGGTCTCGCGGGATCGGCCGGGATCCTACTTCTCCCATTCTCCCGCCGGCTGCCTCGGCTGGGGGGTGGGGGCGGCCCTGGGGGCCAAGTTGGCCCACCCGGACCGGACGATCATCGCGACGGTCGGGGACGGCGCCTACATCTTCAGCGTACCCACCGCGGCTCATATGGTGAGCGCCACCTACGACCTGCCGATCCTGGTCGTCATCTTCAATAACCAGTGCTGGGGCGCCGTCCGCAAGACGACGGCAGGGCTCTTCCCCAAGGGATGGGCGGCCAAGACAGGGTCCTTCCCGCTTAGCGATCTGAAACCGTCTCCGGCGTACGAGAAGATCGTCGAGGCCCACGGCGGATACGGCGAACGGGTGGAGAGGCCCGAAGAGGTGCGACCCGCCCTCCAGCGGGCATTGAAGGCTGTCCGAGAGGACAGGCGGCAGGCGGTCCTCAACGTCATCTGCGAGCGCGACTGACCGAACCGGCCCGAGGTCCTTCGCACCGGGCAGGTCCCCTCATACCACGAATGATTCCGCCACCATCGGGCAGCCTCTGGAGGAGAACATGACCATGCGGGCGAGCGACGCCATCGCGAGGAAGATTGGCCAGGATCCCTTTGCCAAATGGATGGGCATGGACCTGGAGGAGCTTACGCCCGGGCACGCTCGGGTGGCCATGACGCTTACGCCGGCCATGCTGAACTTCCACGGGATCCCTCACGGTGGGGCGATTTTCAGCCTGGCTGACGCCGCCTTTGCGGCGGCATCGAACTCCCACGGGCAGCCGGCGGTCGCCCTGAGCATGACGATTCACTACCTGGCGGCCGCCGAGCCGGGAGCCCGCCTGGTCGCCGAGGCCCGAGAGCTGCGCAAGGGCCACCGGTCGGCGTTCTACCAGATCACAGTCAGGACGGAAGGCGGAGAGGTGATCGCGATCTGCCAGGGGGTCGTCCATCGCAAGCCGGAATCCGTCGTCGAGGGATGAGTGCCGCCGTCCGCCTCAAGTTCGATGCGCGTTCCTCCATGGGCCAGACGTTCGAATAGCTTTCACAACTGTGCGATGTCCCGCCTGAAGATGCCTACTTATTGAGGAAGGTCCCGTTTCACTGATGCGAAATGGGAGGCAAGATGCGAAATGGGAGGCAAGAGATGACAGAATATGCGCCGAAAAGAGTGAACCACCGGAAACTCGAGCAGTTCGTCTCGTTAGCCTTTCAGAGGGTTGGAGTGCCTGTCGGCGACGCGGACTTGACAGCGAAGGTACTCGTTGATGCCGATCTGCGGGGAATCGACTCTCACGGAGTGATTAACCTACACGGTTACTACGTAAAGGGGATCCAAGACGGGACCATCAAGAGTAGGCCGGAGATAAAGATATCACCGGGCAGCCCAACGACCGCGTCGGTTGATGGAGACAATGGCCTCGGCTTTGTAGTGAGCCACAGAGCCATGGAGGCATGCATAAGAATGGCCCGGGACTACGGAACAGGGTGGGCGACCGTGTGCAATAGCACTCACTCCGGCGCGGGGGCCTACTACGTCCTCATGGCCGCAGAGCAGGATATGATCGGCATTCACTTTTCCACGGGCGGCTCAACCGTGGCGGCTCCCGGAGGCAAGGGACGGCTCATCGGCAACAACGTGATCGCGTTTGGGGCACCCGGGAGGGAACATGGACCCTTTGTCCTCGACATGGCGCCGACCATGGCCATCGCGAACAAGCTGCATATGCTGCAGTGGGAGGGGAAGCCTATGCCGGAAGGTTGGGCCATAGATTCGGCAGGGCGCCCGATCACCGACCCCAACGTATACTTTGCGCAACAAGGAGCCATCCTCCCCTTGGGGAGCACTCCTGCCAACGGCGTCCACAAGGGATTCGGGCTGTTGCTGGTTTCAGATATTCTGACGGGACTCTTGTCCGGGGATGGCGGAAGCATGTTGCGCAGGAAGGGCGAGCACAGTCATGCCTTCTGCGCCTTGCGCATCGACGCGTTTCCGACCGGTGGTGAGTTCAAAGATTTGATGGATGCCCTGGTTGAAAAACTGCACGCAACCCCGACCGTAGAGGGTGTTGGCCGCATACGATACCCCGGTGAACGAGGCAATCTCACGTACAAGGAGAGAAGTGCTAACGGCATACCTCTTCGTCAGAATGTCGTTGATGATCTGCAGAGGATGAGTGCGAATCTGAACCTTTCCATGGACGACATCTGGGAAAGGTAGCATTTCCTCCGAGCAGGTGTTGCCAGGAAACCTTATCCTCCGTAAGCTGCCCTGACCGGGACGGCGCATGGGGACGCGCCCGGGCACCGGACAACCCTCGATCGTGCTCGCCGCTCTTCTCCTCTTGAAAGTTGACTGCGGCAGCACTGTCACCAGCAACAAGGAGACAACATGATGCGCAGGACCGCCCTCTGGCCGTCCCTCGGGGCATTGGTGGTTCTGGGGGCCGCCATCCAGCTTATCCCTTATGGGCACAACCACACCAATCCCCCTGTTCGCCAGGAGCCCGCCTGGGACAGCCAGGCAACCCGGGGACTGGTCTTCCGCGCCTGCTACGACTGCCACAGCAGCCAGACAGTCTGGCCGTGGTACTCTCGGATCGCCCCCTCGTCCTGGCTGGTCCAGAGCGATGTGGACACGGGGCGCCGGAGGCTGAACTTCTCCGAATGGGACCGACCACAACGCGGGGCCCGGGCCCAGTCCGTCGAACGGCGTATCCAGCGAGGCTCGATGCCGCCCTGGTACTACGTCATGATGCACTCGAAGGCGAATCTCTCCGATGCGGAGAAGCAGGCCCTCATCCAGGGCCTGCAGACAACCATCGCCAGGAATCCGCCACCTCCGGCCGCGAAGGCGGAGGATCAGGGGCACGAGGAGCAGAAGGGGTAGGTCCTGGCACCATGAGATGCAAGGGCAGGAGCACGGGAATGCCCAAACGGGTCTGCCCCTATTGGGTTGGGTACATTCTGGCGAGTCCGCTGCGACGGTTCCTCCACAATCCTGACAGAATCCTGGCATCGCTTGTCGGAAGCGGAATGACCGTTCTGGACGTGGGCCCGGCGATGGGCTTCTTCACGCTGCCGATTGCCAGAATGGTGGGCCCTGACGGGCAGGTCGTCTGTGTGGATCTGCAAGAGAAGATGCTGCAGGCTCTACGCAAGCGCGCCGCGGCGGCCGGGCTGTCGGACAGGATTGTTGCCCGCGCGTGCCAACCCTCATCCCTCGGTCTCGAGGAATTTGCCGGGAGGATCGACTTCGTCCTGGCCTTCGCGGTCGTCCATGAACTGCCCGACACTCCTCGTTTCTTCGTGGAAGTCTCGGGGGCGTTGAAGCCCACCGGACGCTGCCTGGTTGCCGAACCGAAAGGGCATGTCTCGCTCCAGGAGTTCGAGGCGATGCTCGCCGCGGCAGCACGGGCCGGCCTGCGCGTGATCCAAAGACCGGAAATTGTGCGGTGCCGTGCAGCGCTTCTGACGAAAGAGGATCCGGGACATTGTTGATGAAGTTGCCTTGTGCGTCCGGGCTGCGATTGGCACTGGCGTGAGCGCGATGCAAGGACGGCCACGCCGCGCGCCGAGAGGGTTAGGTAGGATCTTACCAAGTGTGGCAAGTCGGGTCGCCGAGCCCCCTCAGGTCGGCAGTCCACGCGTCACCTTGATGTATTTGGCAGCGCCGCGCAGTAAAGTAACTAAAGTGCCAACGCATGCACCGAGCCCCCGCCTGGCCTGGGACGGCAGTCTCTTGTAGAGGCTTGATCGCGATTCCGTATAACCACCTCAGGCAGGCGCTACCCTGCCCAGCTCATCGATTTGCCGCTCAACGCTCTCCGGCTCCTCCTCCCGCTCTCCGCCGACCCCCTGATCGAGGGCGTGGAGGATACCCATCATCCTGTGAAATGGGACGGCGACGAGGAGCTGGTCTTCGGCAAAGCCCGCCAATCTCCGCGCCCCGAAATCGAGGAGTGACAGCCCGATCTCCCCCGTGACCACCGGGTAGGCGACCCCGGTCCTGCAGGCCGGACCCGACAGCTCGGCCTTCATGGAGCGGCCTTCCCAGTAGCTCGCGAAGCTTAGGAGGCGATGGAGCGAGCCGGGTCTCCCGATGAACACCACGAGGTCAGGCAGGACCTCCGCTCTCGACAGGGGCACGAAGACAATGTGGCTCGCCACGCCCACCGGTGGCACAACAATCTGTTGGCCACGATGAATGGCCACCCGGGAGCAGTAGACCTTCTCCTTGTTGACGAGGAAGTTCACCAGCTTCTCTCTCCCCTCGGGGGGCATCTGTCCGAGCCCGAGGCTCACGAGGCCCCCGGGGCAGCCACAGGTCTCCGCGCTGATGGTGATGTCTTCGCCGTCACTGGCTCGCTTCAAGGCCTGGCACACGGAGACCTTGCCCTGAGGAGAGCTGGTCCCCGGTGCCGGTGCGCCCGCGAAAGTCACGGCGACGGGATGCGTGCCTAGCTTCAGTTCCTTCTTCAGCCTCTCAGACCATTTTTGCCAATACATGCTCTCTCTCCTTCACGTTCGCCTGATCCCGTACCCGGGGGTGATACGAATTGGCTTTCGAGCCGCGCAGCCCTGCTCGTGTCACGAGGTCAGTCCAGGGACCGCCCGCGCCGAGACGAAGGGAGCATATCGCAGCCGGGGGTCGCGATGTCAAGGCAAAACCGGTCAGGCGAGGGGGGCTGGCGCAAGTCCTCTCGCTGCGGCGGAAGGGGAGTAAGGTCGCGTTAGATGCCCGGATGCTGGGGATCGGCGGCGTCTCTGCCTCGTTCCACTCAGGCGCAGACGAGCTGCACCTTGGTGCTTTTCGTCTTGTCGGCCGCGGCGCGGAAGGCGGCGACGGCTTCGGTCAGCGGATACTGGGCGGAGAGGAGCGGCTTGACGTCCACCCGCCCCTCGGCCAGGAAACGCACGGCCCAGTCGAACTCCACGCCGAAGCGGAAGGTGCCGACGTAGTCGATCTCCCGCGCCATGACTTGGTTCGCCAGGAAGTGCACGCCCTCCGGTGGCAGCGTTCCCACCTGCACGATCCGCCCGCCGCGCCCGACACTGGCCAGGCAGGTACCAAGGGCCGCGGGGTTTCCGGCGGCCTCGAATGCCAGGTCTATTTCGCCCAGGGTGCCGGCCGCGGCCTCCGGCCCGCCCGACACCTGGTCCACCCGCAAGCACCGGTCCGCGCCCACGTTCTTGGCTTGGGCTAGCGGCCGGTCCACCACGTCGGCCACCGTCACGGAGGCGGCGCCGGCCAGCCGGGCCGCAACGACAATCAGGCACCCGATGGGGCCGGCCCCGGTCACCAGGATGCTCTTGCCGAGCAGGCTCCCACCGCGGTTCACGGCATGCAGCGCCACCGACAGCGGCTCTGCGAAGGCCAGCTCGCCCAGCGAGACGGCCGAGCTGACCGGGTAGCACTGCCGCTCCGGCATGACGAAGGACTCGCGGAACATCCCCTGCACGTGGGGAAAGACGCTAGCGCTCCCCAGGAACCGCATGTGGCTGCAGAGATTCTCCCGACCGGCGCGGCAGGCCGCACACCTGCCGCAGGGGTGCGAGGGATTGATTGCGATCTTGTCCCCTTCCTTGACGCGCGCTACCTCGGGCCCGACCTTGGTCACCGTCCCGGAGATCTCGTGGCCGGGGATCAGGGGCTCGCGGATGACGAAGCTCCCGACACGGCCGTGCTGGAAGTAGTGCATATCCGAACCGCAGATCCCGCCCGCCCCCAGCTTGAGGAGCACCTCGCCGGGGCCCACCTCGGGCTCGGATACCGTCTCGACTCGTAGGTCCTCGGCCCCATAGATCCGACAGACTCGCATCTCTTCCTCCCTGAGGACGTGTGACTCCCCGGCCGCGCTCGCGTCGGTGCGAGCCCGCCTTGACGTCGTTCTCCACGTCCTGACCCGAAGCCGCCAGGAACCGCATCAGCCGGTCACTGGAGAAGCCGGCGACACGGTCATTCATGAGGACTGCCTTGCGCTGGTCGAGCCCCGTGAGGTGGGCCGCCTGGAGTTGGGTCAGCCGCCGCCACTTGATGGTGTGACGGATGTGGCTGGCGAGTTGGGCCTTGGTCAGCTCCTCTTCAGGTTCGGCGACCCCCAGGTCGGCGAAGACATTACCACTGCTCGCAGTCACCGGGATCGAGGCCGTTTCTCTTGCTCCTCTCTTTGCCATTGCTTGTAAACCTTGCTGAACAGTCAGGTTATGGTTTAGGTCACAGAACGCGTTGTAACTTAAACCATATCCTGGCCGGATGTAAACCATGTTCTTGCCGCCAGAGGTCTCGTAAGTCATTGATTTCCCACGACAGGCGTTTCGCCCTAGATGGGGCGATTAAAGCATAATCTTGCCGAAAGTGCAGATTGAAAGCGTAACCTTGCCGCGAGTACAGGCAGGCGAAGAGTCCGCCTCTGAGATAGAGATTGGGACTGCACTGGGCAGCGGGTGTGATTCCCCCCTTATATTCTCTTTGAGGGGTCCGAGAGTACATCGAGTACACTGGTTCCCCCGACAAGACAGGATCCGGAGTTCGCTGGTTGAGGACCAGTGTCCCCCCATCCCGGGAGAGGATCATCCCCAGACAGTCCCGGCCAGCGACTAAACGGCGCCAGGTTCAATGGGAAGTCGTCCCCACAGAGGACCGATATAAGGCCAACCCGCCGTTCCGGACTCCGGGATCTGCCCCTCGGGAGAAGGAGGGAGGAGGAGATGCGGTACTACCTCGGAGTGGACTGGGCGGATGTCACCCACGCGATCTGGGTCGAGGACGCGCACGGGACCCGGATCCTCAGCCGGTCTGTCCCCCACACCGCCGAGGGCTTCGCGGAGTGGGGCCGCTGGCTGGACGAGCAGCGGGCGAGCGGTGCGGAGCTCTGGGCCGCCATCGAACGGCCGGATGGGCGGGTGGTGGACTTCCGCCTGGACCACGGGGTCGTGGTGTATCCCGTGAACCCCAAGGCCCTGGACCGGGCGCGGGACCGCTTCCGCATGAGCCCGTCCAAGAGCGACCCCTTCGACGCCCACGTGTTGGCCGCCTTCCTCCGCACGGATCACGCGCACCTGCACGCTCTGCAGCCGAGCTCCGAGGCCGCGCAGGAACTGAAGCTGCTGACGCGGGATTATGCGCGCCTAGTGCGGGAGCAGACCCGGCTCGGGAACCAGCTCACGGCGACCCTCAAGGAGTACTACCCGCGCGCCCTCGAGATCTGCGGCGACGTCACCGCCAAGCGCACGGGGGCCTTCCTCCGGGCCTACCCCACGCCGGCGGCTCTGGCAGCGCTCACGGCCGACCAATGGCACACGTTCGCGCGCGCCCACCGCTGGAGTCCCGAGCAGACGGCCACCCTCTGGGAACTGCTCCACGAACCCCAGCTCCCCGTGCCGGGCCACGTGGTGCGTGCCAAGAGCCGCCTGGTCCAGGCGCTCCTAGCCCAGCTCGAGGCCGCGGTTCAGGCGGTGGCCGACTACCGGGAGACCGTGATGGATTTCTTCGGACAGCTGCCGGCGGCTGAGTGGGCGACCACCCTGCCGGCCAGCCACGGGACGCTGGTGCCCACGATCTGGGCCGAACTCGGCGACGCGGTAGGCCGGTGGGCTTCCTGGCAGCACCTCCAGGGACACAGCGGGGTCGTGCCGGTGACGCGGCGGAGCGGCAAGCACCAGGGCGTCTGCTTCCGGTTTGCCTGCAACTTGCACCTGCGGCGGGCCCTGCACCAGTTCGCCTTCTGTTCACTCAAGTGCAGCGAGTGGGCGCGGGCCTACTACGATCGCTATCGCCAACGGGGGCACCGGCACCATGCCGCCCTGCGGGCCCTCGCGGCGAAGTGGCTGAAGATCCTCTTCGTGCTGTGGCGTCGCCAGGTCGCCTATGACGAGAACTACCACCTGGCCACCATGGCGCGCCAGCACCTGCGGCAAGCGGCGTGAGCGACCGGACGAATCGGGGTCAAGTCGTGGCCGGGATCGACCTTCCACCGCGAGCCGCGCGCCCAGCGGTGTCGCGCGGCGAGCATGGCAGGGAAGACTGGGAGGCTCCGGCCAGATTTTGGAGGGAACATCGCTGATCAATGCTTGACAACGCTCATAGGAAGTCTCGGGACACCACGCAAGTATACCGGTGAACTCCTCCGGCACCTCGACCTCTGCATCCCCTTCACTGGACGGGTCAGGCTGGCGGCTTGATGGGTAGGAATTTGCTTTCGGGCCCCCTGGGACCAGCAGCACTGATTTTGATACTCTGAAGTGGCCCCTTTGTGATGCTCTGATTTGGCCCCACCTCGGGACCACCACCGATTACTCTGTTGTGGGCAAGCGCCCAGAACGGAGGGGGTGGTGGAGAGGAGAGCCAAAGTGGAACTGTTCGAACAGCTGCGCCGGGAGTACGAGTTCGGGGTCGGGACGATTCACGGGGTCGCCCGGAAGTTCGGCGTCCACCGGCGGCTGGTCCGGGAGGCCGCGGCCCAGGCGCTGCCCTCGCCCCGTAAACGGCCGCAACGACACCGGCCGAAGTTGGCAATCGCCGTCCCCTTCATCGATGCCATCCTCGAGGCCGACCGCCAGGCCCCCCGCAAGCAGCGGCATACCGCGCGGCGGATCTTCCATCGCCTGCAGGCGGAGGTCCCCGGCTGCACGGTGGCGGAGTCGACCGTGCGGGAGTATGTGCGGGAGCAGAAGCGCGCGCTGGGGCTCCTCGGGCGGGCGACCTGCGTCCCGCAGAGTTATGCTTGGGGGAGCGAAGCGCAAGTCGACTGGTACGAGGCGGTCGCCGACGTGGAGGGCGCGCGGCAGACGCTACAGGTGTTCGGGCTGCGCAGCATGGCGAGTGGCGGGGCCTTCCACCGCGCGTATACCCATGCCACGCAGCAAGCGTTCCTGGAGGCGCACGAAGCAGCCTTCCGGTACTTCGGCGGGGTCTTCCACCGCCTCCGCTACGACAACCTGCCGCTGGCGGTGAAGCGGATCCTGCGGGGTCGCGAGCGGGACCAGACGACCCGGTTCATCGCCTTCCGGTCCCACTGGCGCTTCGCCGCGGAGTTCTGCACCCCGGCGGAGGCCCATGAGAAGGGCGGGATCGAAGGCGAGGCCGGGTACTTCCGGCGGAACCACTGGGTCCCGATCCCCGAGGCGCCGGATCTGGCGGCACTGAACGCGCAGCTCCTGAGGGCCTGCGAGGCCGAGCAGCACCGGACCCTCGCGGGCCGGGCGCAGCCGATCGGGGCCGCGATGCAGCTGGAGGGCTCCCATCTGCTGCCGCTCGCCGCCGAGGGGTTCGGCCTGGCGGAGGTGAGCTTCCCCCGGGTCGATGGCTTAGGGTGTGTCAAGGTGCGCACGAACTCCTACTCGGTCCCCGTCCGGGTGGGCACCCAGGTGGAAGCGCGTGTGTATCCGACCGAGGTGGAAGTCTGGCACGCCGGGCACTGCCTCGCCCGGCATGCCCGCTGCTACAGCCGGCAGCAGCAGGTGCTCGACCTCGAGCACTACCTCGACGTCCTGGAGCGCAAGCCCGGCGCCTTGGCGGGGGCCACGCCACTCGCGCAGTGGCGCGCCCAGGGCCGCTGGCCCGCCAGCTATGATCAGCTGTGGACCCAGCTGCAGGCGCGGCAGGGCCGGCAAGCCGGGACCCGGGCGATGATCGCGCTCCTGCAGCTCGGCCGCGTGCACGGCTATGCGCGGCTCCAGGTCTGCGTGGCGCAGGCGCTGGCCTGGGGCTGTGCCGATCCGGCGGCGGTGCGCTACCTGCTCACCGCGGAGACCCTCGACCATCCGCCGCCGGTCGCGGTGGACGTCGGGGCCCTGGCGGCCTACGACCGGCCGCAGCCCAGCCTCCACGCCTACGATCAGTTGCTGGCCGGCGGGGGCCCGGAGGGACGGCCATGAGCGATGCCCACCCCGAGCTCCGGCTGGCCGCGATTCGCCAGCAGTGCACGCAGCTCCAGCTCTCCGTGGTCGGCGCGCAGGCCGGGCGCCTGGCCGAGCAGGCCGACACGGCCCACCACTCGCACCTGGCCTACCTCGAGGCGCTCCTCGGGGCGGAGCTGGAGGAACGGGAGCGGCGCGCGATCGACCGGCGGCTCCGGGAGGCGCACTTCCCGCGGGTGAAGACGCTGGAGGAGTTCGACTTCGCGGAGGCGCCCGCGATCCCGGCGGCCGTGCTCCGGACTCTGGCCGAGGGCGAGTACCTCCGCCGGGCGGAGCCGGTGCTCTTCCTGGGGGAGACCGGTACCGGCAAGACGCACCTGGCCACCGGCCTCGCGGTCGCGGCCTGCCGGCAGCAGCGGCGGGTCCGCTTCACCACGGCCGCGGCGCTCGTGAACGATCTCGTGGAGGCCCAGCACGCGCACCAGCTCAGCCGGGTGACGAACCGCTGGGCCCGCTGCGAACTCATCGTCATCGACGAGCTGGGCTATGTGGCCCTGGCCGAGGTGGGCGCGGAGCTGCTCTTCCAGCTCATCGCGGAGCGGGCGGAGAAGGCCGCGGTGATCGCCACGACCAACCTCCCTTTCTCCGAGTGGACGTCGGTGTTCCCCAACGCCCGTCTCTGTAAAGCCCTGCTCGACCGCCTGACGGACCGGGCGCATATCATCGACACGGGCACCGAGTCGTACCGCTTCCGCCGGACCTTGGCGCAGCGGCAGCGGAAAGGGCCGCCTCGCTCCGCGCCCTCCCCATTGAAAGTGCGCCCCAGTGGGACCAGCGACCACCCCGACCACCCCGACCTGGAGGAGAGTCAGCGCCCCCTCACCGCGCCACCGGGGAGGTCCATCGGGAGTACCGAGGCTGATCTCTCCACGGAAGGGAACCGGAGGAGGATAACGCTGACCTGACAGAGAGTGAAAGAGCGAGAGTGATGTTATCCAACTGGCAGTAACAACTGATGGGGGTGGGGCCAAATCAGACCATCACAAAGGGGCCAAATCAGGTTGACAGAGCCAAAATTTAATGTAAAGCCCCAGAACGGCATTTGACTGGTCTTACGTGCCTTTCCAGTCCCCACGGCAGAAGCCCCTGCTGATCGAGCGGTACGCAGGACGGCATCCTCCTGGAGCGGCGCCGTATTCCCGCCGCTACCGTCTTCACCGATCCGTTCGTGCCGAGCCGCGTTGCGATGCTGCACCCCGATGGTGAGCACACCCGAGCGAACAAGTCGCGCCCGCAGCCTGATTTGCCTTGACACCGAGAGAGGGCTGGCCCGATCATCCTGCCGATCTCATGGCGTTACGTGGAGGATCGCTTTGGGTCCAGGATCATCCCCCACTGCACCCGAGGAGAATCTTTTCTCAACATCAAAGCGGGGAAGAACCTTGCCAGGGACCCGATCGTCATTGGTCTCTTCTGAGAAAGGAGCGAGGACATGAAGGCGGTGTTTACTCTAACCCCGGCGGAGTCAAGACGACTGATCGCCAAGGCCGTCGTCCAGATGGAAGAGGTGAAGATCGCCAGGGAGAGGGCCTATATCATCCTGGCCGGCGGCACGACGAATGGATTCATCGCCCAAGAGCTCTTGGGGGAAAAGGTCGAGCCTCAGCGCTTCACTGCGGGGACGAATTGCTCTGGCTTCCTTTGCGCAACCAATGCCAGCGACCGGCACCCTTTTCCGATCATCCTCGAGCGGGGCCGAGTCTCCAAGAAAGATATCCGGGCGGCGCTGGAGGATTTCTCCATTCATACTGTCTTCATCAAGGGAGCGAACGCAATTGATCCGCTGGGAAACGTGGGGATCATCACCTCGGGCTGGGACGGGGGCACAGTGGGCAACTCGCTTGGAATTCTCACCTCGACGGGCCTTCGCTACCTGGTCCCCGTGGGGCTGGAGAAGCTCATCCCCTCTGTCCCCGAGGCGGTGGCCGCCGTGGGATCGAAGACATTCGATTACTCACTGGGCGCCAATTTTGGGATGTTCATCCTCTGCAATGCCAATGTGGTCACCGAGATTCGCGCGCTGAAGATCCTGGCCAATGTCAGTACGAAGCTGGTCGCCGCGGGAGGCATCGGAGGATCGGAGGGCTCCGTGGTGCTGGTCGCCGAGGGGGCGGAGCCAGATGTGAAAAGGGTGATCTCCCTCATCGAACCCATAAAGGGCGAGAAACCCGTTCCCCCGCTAAAGGGCCTGTGTGCGACCTGTCCGTATAGCTGCAAGTTCAAGGGAATGAAAGAGGAGGATCTTCCCTCTTGGGTTGCTCCTCACCCCTCGAGAGCGGGACTTGCCTGATCCCGCTCAAAGCGGGATCGCCCAAAACAAACGGCCGCGCCGATTCATTTCTCGGCGCTCGATGGCTGGTGCTCGGCTCGCTTTATCGCTGTCGGATATCGCTATCGGCTCTTCGTGGTTTCGCTATCGCTATCGGTTCTTCCTCCCCGGCTCGCGGCTCGATGACCCGGGACTTTGGACGTTGGACCTTGGACCTCGGACCTTGGACTTCGGACGTGGGACGCTGGACCTTGGAAGTACGCTGCGGATCCCTGCTAGCTGCGGGCGAGGAACAGGCCGGCCGCCACGAGGGAGGGGGTCAGCAACGTGACCGCGACGTTCATGGCGAGGGAGGGCAGGAGCTTCGAGTTCGGGGAGCCTTCCTTGTACAGGAAAGCGCCCCGTGAGGCGAGTGCGGCGAGCGGGAGGGTTGCCAGCCCAAGCAGAGCCAGGGATGGAAGGCTTCCCAGCGCAACTCCGGCGGCGAGGGACAGGAACGCCCCGGCGTGGAAAATGGCATAGACCGCGGCCCCGGCACGCAGACCGTGGGTGATGACGAGGTGCCGGCGGCCGCCCGCCCGGTCCGCCGCGACGTCCGGGAACTGGTTCAGGAGGAGCAGGTTGCTCACGAGGAAGAACGGGACGAGGGAGGCGAAGAAGCCGGCCCATGAGTATCCGCCGCCCAGGAGGACATCGGTGCCCATGACCATGCAGGTCCCGAAGCCTAGCCCCGGCGCCACCAGGCAGAGGAGCGGACTGCGGTGGAGCCACGGCGTGTACAGGAGCACCGCCGCCAGGCCCGTCACCCCGAGCGGGAGGACGGCCGGGCCGACCCGCAGCACGAAATAGCCGCCGATCAGCGCGGTGACCAGGGCCAGCGTAAGCCCGATCCCGAGCGCGTATCCGGCCAGCTCCGGCCGGCGCTGGAGGGTGCCGCTGCCTCCGGAAAAGGGCGTGCGCTGCGTTCGCGCATCCACGCCCGTGCGGAAATCGGAGAAGTCGTTCAGCGCATTGACCGCGGCGTGGGCGCACACGGCACCGACAAAGGCCAACAAGGCGACCCCCCAGTGGATGTGTCCCGTGCGCCAGAAGGCTACCCCTGCGCCGGTCGCCACGCAGGTCGGCGGCAGGAGCAGAAAGGGCAGCCTGAGCGGTCCGAGGAGATCCGACGTTCGTCCCATATCCAGAGGATAGCACAACCGCCCCCAGGATAGTCGCCGGTGCGGGGTCCCCTCGCCCCATGCGCGCTGGGGACGCCGGCCTTTCCCGTTCCACTCCGCCGGGGCCTGGCAGGCGGGGGAATCGTTGCCGGTTCTCCGTTTCTCCGCTTCCAATCCTCCCAGCCCGCTAGCCGCTGTCGCCTTGACACCGAAAACACGGCCGGACCACTCTTTACTTATTGAAGGGCGTCGCCCTTTACGAGGTTGGACCTACTGTGCGGTGCGTAAAATAGGCGACGGTCCCTCCCGGACCGCACAGTCCGGGGGAGAGTCCGACGAGGGGCGGCGGTCCGCCCCTCTCGGTAGGGTCCGTGGGGAGGGCCGAGCCCTTGCGTTACGTCCTGTGCAAGGACGAAGGCCTTCCCCGCGAACGAAGCAGCGCGGGGAGCGGTGTAGCCATTATTCCGCGCTGCGTAGTAAATGAAGGTACGATTCCCCGGCATCCGGAGACGTCCTCCGATCGCCTCCTGAGGGGGAATTGCCTTGAGCCCCCTGGAGTGGCTCTGATACCATGCGGCTGCGACGGGACCCGCCGTCGGGGCATGGCGGCATGTGTCCCACCGGCGAGGCCCCCCCCTGAGACTCTAAGCCGAAATGGGAGGTCGGATCCATGACGCGGTCCTTCTTGTCGAGTCTTCGCGTGCGCCTGCTTCTCCTCGTCCTCCTGGCCCTCATTCCCGCCCGGGGCCTCGGGATCTACACGGCCTGGGAGATGCGAAAAGGTGCCCGGGCCGAAGCGCTGCAAGACGCCATGCGGCTGGCCCGGATCGCCTCCACCGCAGGGGAGAGGCTGGTCGAGGGGACACACCAAATCCTCATCGTCCTGGCGCGACTCCCCGAGGTCCGCAGGCAGAACGCTTCCGCTTGTAGCGCGCTCTTCACGGACCTCTTGAAATCTTACCCCTACTACTCGAACCTGGGTGCGGCCAAACCGAACGGCGAGGTTTTCTGCAGCGCCGTCACGTACGAGGGTATCGCCAACATTGGCGATCGGACGTATTTTCAACGGGCAGTTGCACGGCGTGATTTCACCACGGGTGAGTATCAGATCGGCCGGATCACCGGAAAGGCGGTCGTCAATCTCGGCTATCCCGTCCTCGACGGCGCGGGGCAGGTCGCAGCCGTCCTCTTTGCCGGGCTGGATCTCTCGTGGCTCAACCGCCTCCTCGCCGAGTCACGCTTGCCCGAGCATTCCACGATTACGGTGGTGGATGGGGCGGGACAGGTGCTCGCTCGCTATCCTGAACCGGAGAAGTGGGTCGGCAAGTTTTTCCCGGACGCACCGTTCATCCGCGCCGCCATCTATCAACAGGGTGAAGGCACCCTCGAGGGGCCTGGCCTGGACGGCACGCCGCGCCTCTACACGTTCACCCCGCTCCGTTTTGGGGAGGGAGAGAAATTCGCGTACGTGTACATCGGCATCCCAAGAGACAGCGCATTTGCCAAGGTCAACCAGATTGACACTCGGAGTCTCGTCGGGTTTGGAGGCGTCCTGGTGTTCGCGCTGCTGGTCGCGGGGATCGGGTCGAAAGGGCTCATCCTGCGTCCAGTGACCGCGCTGGTGCAGACCATGAGGCGGCTCGGTGCCGGAGACCGCTCTGCGCGCACCGGGTTGCCCCACTCGTCCTCGGAGATTGGCCGGCTCGCCGCGGCCCTGGACGAGATGGCAGGGGGTCTGGAAGCGCGGCAGATGGGGGTGTACCGCATGACGGGACAGCTCCAAGAATGCGAGGAGCGCTTTCGCAGACTGGCCGACCGGGCGCCGACCATGGTATGGCTGTCGGGACCGGATGGCCTTCGAACGTTCTTCAACCGCGCCTGGTTGGACTACACGGGCCGGACCCCAGCAGAGGCGATGGGCAGCGGCTGGCTTGACAGCCTCCACCCCGACGATCGAGAAGCCTGTCTGCATGCCTGTCTCGCCGCCTCGGCGGCCCGCCAGGAATTCCGCGTCGAATACCGCCTGCGGCGCGCAGACGGCACGTACCATCGCATCCTGGATACGGGCATTCCGCGCGTCCTCCCGGATGGGAGCCTGGTGGGCTACGTGGGGTCCGGAGGGGGTGTCATCCAGGGGGCGCCGACCGCGGGGCCGTCGTCAGGCTAGCCCGAAGTTCCCACCAAAAAGATAGCGTTTTCGCGTAAGAACTCCTTTTGTTTTCACCAGATAGGCCAGATTGATCTCGGCATGATGTACCCATGTATATTCCACATGACGCTTGACATTGTGAGGGGCGAATAGTATATGGGTTCCCATGTACATCGAGCGCGTCCCCAACCGGAACTCCCGGCCCGCGATATTGCTGCGGGAGGCGTGGCGCGAGGGGAGGACGGTCCG
>Ga0187850_10001845_pt1 | contig 21276 bp, 14 predicted proteins | sample June2016WEW_4_15_FD_132436 | JGI IMG/M metagenome (GOLD analysis project Ga0187850, IMG submission 132436) | Peatland microbial communities from SPRUCE experiment site at the Marcell Experimental Forest, Minnesota, USA - June2016WEW_4_150 | ecosystem: Environmental > Terrestrial > Soil >...
ACGCCGAGGCAGACGAAGAACGGCGTATAGCCGATCGTGGGAACCAGAGCCCCAATCAACAGCGAAAAGATAAGCACTCCGGCGTTGCCAAAAGTGCCGGCCATTCCGGCGGCCGTTGCAATCTCATTTTTCTTGAACAGATCCGAGGCCATCGTGATCACCGTCACCGACAGAGTTTGATGTGCAAAACCGGCAAGGCTGAGGAGAGCGATCGCCGTATAAGGGCTCTCGGCAAACCCGACAAATCCCACCCCCAACATCAGGCAGGCTCCCAAAGTGAAGGCACAGCGGCGAGCGTTGATCAGGCCGACGCTGCCGTATTTCTGAAGCGCCATGGCGATCAAGCCACCGGACAGGCAGCCGAAATCAGCGGCAAGGAAAGGCATCCAGGCAAACAGTGCAATCTGTTTCAGATCCATATGGCGGACGCTGCTCAGGTACAGCGGCAACCAAAAAGTGAGCGTGCCCCACGTCGGATCGGCGAGAAAACGCGGCAGGGCGATTCCCCAAAAATTGCGCTGCCGAAGGATCTTCACAATCGATGGGCGAATCCCCTCGCTCCGCAGGAACTTCTCCTGCCCTGATGCGATGTAACGACTCTCCTCAACAGAAAGCGCCGGGTGCTTGTCGGGCGATTGGTAGAACAACAGCCACAGGCCAACCCAAACGATGCCCAGCGCGCCTGTGATCACGAACGCGGCCTGCCAGTTGTAGCGCAGGATGGCCCATACCACGAGTGGAGGAGCGACCATGGAGCCAACGGAGGCTCCTATGTTGAAGATGCCGCCTGCGATTCCCCGCTCCTTCGCTGGAAACCACTCGGCGGTCGCCTTCATGCCCGCCGGATTGGCCGAACCCTCGCTAAACCCCAGGAAGCCTCGTAGCCAAGCTAATCCCTGCCAGGAATGGGCCAATCCATGCGCCATGTTCACCAGCGACCATGCCGCGGCAAATATGGCGAAACCGAGCTTGAGGCCGAGCACGTCCAGAACATAGCCGCAGATTGGCTGTGCCATAATGGCTATCTGGAATGCTCCGACGATCCACGAGTATTGCCGCGTCGTGATGTGCAAGGACACCAGCATGGTGGGCGCGGCAACCGCAAGAGTGCTGCGAGTTAGAAAATTGATGATCGAGCCCAGCATGATCAGCCCGATCATCCACCATCTGAGTCCGGGGATCTTGAGCATGAATGTGCTCTCAGTACGGCTGTGAGATCAGCCGCGTTTCCACCCCAATGCCAACTTGATTTTGCGTGCGCCGTGAGAATCACCAGACGAATACGCCGTCATCAATCCACGGACTTTATAAGAGTTTGTGAGGAGGGATACAAGGGGAATGCGAGAGTTGAGCCCGATCTTGCACGACTATCCCCTTGTATCGCCAATTACAAACTCTTATAAAGATGCGAACCCATCTCACCTCTAAGGAGGAACGAACATGAAGGTGCTGTTCATCGGGGGCTCCGGAAATATCTCCACTGCATGTTCGCGTCTGGCGGCCGAAAGGGGGATCGATCTTTGCGTCTACAACCGCGGCCGGCGCAAGGCTGACCTCCCGCGCAGCGTTCATCAAATCACCGGCGATTTCGGCAACCCGATGGAGATGAGTAAGGAGCTTGCCGGCAGCAGCTTCGACGTCGTTGTGAATTTCATCGTCTTCGACCCGGCACAGGCGTCACAGGACATCAAGATGTTCTCGGGACACGTGAAACAGTATGTGTTCATCAGCACGGCGACCGTGTATCAGAAGCCGCCGCGGCACTATGTTATTACCGAAGACACGCCGCTCGGCAATCCCTTCTGGGAGTACGCGCAGAAAAAAATAGCTGTTGAAAACATGTTGATGAAGGCCCATCGCGAGCTCGGCTTTCCCGTGACCATCGTGCGTCCCTCGTTCACCTATGGCGACCAATTCATCCCAACCCCGGTGTCCACCGACTACACGCCGGCCGCGCGCCTGAAAAAGGGACTGCCGCTTGTCGTTCATGGCGACGGGACCTCGCTTTGGGTCATGACACACGCGAGCGACTTCGCCAAAGGGCTCATTGGGCTGCTCGGCAACGAAGGCGCCATCGGCGAAGGCGTGCACATCACTTCGGACGAAGTGCTCACCTGGAATCAGATACATGAGCTCATCGGCAAGGCTTTGGGCGTGGTACCCAAGCTCGTTCACATTCCGTCGGAATTCATTGCTCGGATCAACCCCCGGATCGGCGCCGGCTTGCTGGGCGATAAAGCTTATTCTACGGTGTTCGATAACTCGAAAATCAAACGCCTTGTCCCGGATTTCAGTTGCGCCGTTTCCTTTGAACAGGGGATCGCCAGGACCATCGCTTATCTTGAGGCGCATCCTGAAGCTCAGAAGACGGAAGCCGATGCGGCGACGGAGGAGATCCTGCGCGTCTGGCGTCTGGCGATGAAAGGCTGAACCTTGCATCGCATCGCTGCTATGGGCGGATCAATTTGAACAAACGGAGTGGAGCCATGAAAGAGGCAAAGACGAATCGGCGCGGCTTTATCAAGGCGATTGCCACTTCGGCAGCCGTATATCCTGTTTTTCCCCGCAAAGTTTTCAGCTTGGGTGACGCTTCGTACGGCGGGCCCCCTGTGAAGAGTCAAGCTCCTGCGCAGGCGCAGCGGCAGACTTCGCCCAGAATCAGGTTTGCAGTAATTGGAATCAACCACGACCACATCCACAGCCAAATCGGGGCCGTGCTGAGGGGTGGCGGCGAGTTGGTTTCGTTCTATGCAAAAGAGCCGGATCTCGCAGCCGCCTTCAGCAAGCGGTATCCCCAGGCGAGGCTTGCGGCCAGCGAGCAGGAGATCCTCGAGGATCGCGCGCTTCAGCTGGTGGTGAGCGCGTCCATCCCTGAAGAGCGCGCGCCTCTGGGGATCAGGGTGATGCAGCACGGCAAGGACTACATGGCGGACAAACCGGGCATCACCACCCTCGAACAACTCGCCGAAGTGCGCCGTGTCCAGGCGCAAACGCACCGTATCTACTCGATCATGTACAGCGAGCGCTTTGAAAACGGCGCGACCGTCAAAGCCGGGGAGTTGGTGAAGACAGGGGCGATCGGCCGGGTCATTCAAACCGTCGGGTTGGGGCCGCATCGCATGAACTCAAGTCAAAGGCCTCCCTGGTTTTTCGAGCGTCAGAGGTACGGCGGCATCCTCTGCGACATCGGTTCCCATCAAGCCGATCAGTTTCTCTTCTTCACCCGCTCGACTCGGGCTGAGGTGGTTTTCGCACAGATCGGCAATGTTCACCACCCGCAATACCCCGCGTTTGAGGATTTCGGTGATATGGTGCTGCGCGGCGACGGCGGGACGGGCTATATTCGCCTGGATTGGTTCACGCCGGATGGCCTGGCAACCTGGGGGGACGGCCGGTTGACGATCCTCGGCACCGACGGTTTTATCGAAGTCCGCAAGAACATTGATATCGCGGGGAAATCCGGCAGCAGCCACCTGTTTCTGGTGGATCAGAAAGAAACTCGATACATGGATGGCAGCAATGAGCCGCTGCCCTACGGCGAGAATCTGGTCTCGGACATCGTCAATCGGACCGAGACGGCAATGTCGCAGGCGCACTGTTTCCTTGCGACAGAGTTGGTACTGAAAGCCCAGAAGCAGGCGCAAAAACTGAATCTTAAGGTGTGATCAATTCGGGTGACAGGCTACTCAACTCCCGAATTCAAGCAGGGATGGCGCTATGACAAACAATCGCAGAAACTCAATGCCGCGTCGCCAGTTCATCGAAACAGCAGTCAAAGGGGCCGTTACCTCCGTCGTCGTCGTTCACGGCTTTCCTACCGTGGTTTCCGCCTCCGTATTCGGAAGGAACGCTCCCAGCAACCGGATCAACGTCGGCGCTATCGGGACGGGCCGCATCTCGCGTGGGCACGATATGCCGGGCGTATGGAAGTACGACAGCGCCCAGATTATTGCGGTTTGCGATCTCGATCGCAGAAGAGTGGAAGACGCGAAAAAACTGTTGAATGAATACTACAGCAAGAAAACCGGGAAGACCTACAGCGGCGTCACCGGCTACGATGACTACCGCGAACTCCTGAAAAGCAGGGACATCGACGCCGTGTTGATCAGCACTCCGGACCACTGGCATGCGCTCATCGGTATTCATGCGGTGGAAGCCGGCAAAGACGTGTATCTGCAAAAACCGGCTTCCCTGACCATCACCGAAGGCAGGGCGCTGAGCAATGCGGTCCAGCGCACGGGACGCATTCTGCAGATTGGCAGCCAGCAGCGCTCTTCGCCGCAGTTTCGTTACGCCGCGGAACTGGTCCGCAACGGGCGCATCGGTCAGTTGAAGACAGTGTACGTGGGCCTGCCGGTAGACCCGGCAGGCGATGTGGAGCCGGAGATGCCTGTTCCTCGCAATCTGAATTACGAGATGTGGTTGGGCTCCACCCCTGATGTGTACTACACCGAGAAGCGTGTCCACCCGCAAAACAGCTACGACCGCCCGGGCTGGCTGCGCTGCGAGCAGTTCGGAGCCGGGATGATCACAGGTTGGGGCGCGCACCACATCGACAGCGCACACTGGGCAATGGGAGCAGAATACACCGGGCCGGTGGAAGTGTCCGGCGCGGCAGAATTTCCGAAGATCGGGTTGTGGGACGTCCACGGCAAGTTCAGAACCGAAGGTTTGTATGCCGACGGCGTGCGCATGATTATCAGTGACGAGTTCCCTAACGGCATCAAATTCGAGGGGTCCAAAGGCTGGGTGTTCGTCTCGCGCGGCGATGAGAGCGTGACCGAAAGCGACCCGGTGGCAAAGCTGAAAGATGCGCAGGCGCTGTCCGCCAGCGATCCTAGAATCATCACTTCTATCATCGGGCCTGATGAAATCCATCTGTATGAAAGCAAGGATCATCACGGCAATTGGCTCGACTGTGTGCGGTCGCGGCAACAGCCTATTGCACCGATAGAGGTCGGGCACAGAGCTTGCTCGACTTGCCTGGTTCATCACATCGCCATGAAACTGAAGCGGAGGCTGTTCTGGGATCCACTCAAAGAGCGGTTCAAGAATGACGACGAGGCCAACAGCATGCTGTCTCGCCCCCAACGCTGGCCCTATATCACCAGTTGACGGAAGATTCGCAAACAGCCGCTCCAGAAGCCGCAAATGACACGAATGGCTGAGCAGCGCCGCCCTTTTGCGTCAGCAAGACTTCGCACCATTCGTGTCATTCGTGGCTGCTTTTGCAGTCTTGAGGCGAGTAATTTTCGGAGCAGTATTCGGAGAAAATATGATTACACGTCGAGATATCGTTGTGGCTTTCTTCGCAACTGGTTTGACCTTGTGCCTGGTTGCGGTTGCCGGCCAAAAAACACCGGTGATGCGGTCCTCAATCTTCGATTGGAATTCAATTCCTGCCGAGAAAACGGATATCGGCGCCGTGCGGCATTTTTTCCAGGCACCGACCGCAACGCTGGATGAATTGGAGTGCCATGTGACGACCGTGAATCCGGGAGCGACATCGCACCCGCCGCATCAGCACCCTGACGAAGAGCTGGTGATCATGAAGGAGGGGACAGTTGAAGCTTTTGCAAATGGCGAGACGAAAACGATTGGGCCGGGATCGATAATCTTCTGCGCATCCAACCAGCTGCATGGCGTACGAAACATCGGGAAAGTCCCGGCAACCTACTTCGCCATCCGATGGACTTCTCCAGGCACGAAAAGGTAGATTAGTTTTGTGCGCGCAGTTGTCTCCGCTTATTGGAAGATCTTTGGAGAAGGTTTAATTGCTGATGGAGAGCAAGAATTTCACCATGCTGTTAAGACGGGTATGAAGCTCGTAAGAGGATTGATGGTGGCTTTCTGCACGTATCTTCTGATTGCGCTAGCGACGGTTTTGCCCATTCCCGACTTGTGCGGCCAGCAACCGCCGGTTCCGGCTGATCAAGCCATGCCACGGACTGACCAGAACTCTCTCACCGCTCATGCCCAGTTATTGGAAAAGGCCGGTACAGGCCGTATCGATATCTATTTCGAGGGCGACTCCATCACTCGCCGCTGGGGAGCTACCGACTATCCGGAACTGCTGGCCAACTGGAAGCAGAACTTCTTCGGCTGGAACGCGGCCAATTTTGGATGGGGTGCCGATACCACTCAAAACATCCTCTGGCGCCTCAACAATGGAGAACTGGACGGAGTAAATCCGAAGGTCATTGTCCTGCTCGCCGGCACCAACAACGTCGGGAATATCGTACCTCCCGCGAGTGACGACGACAAAGTAGCGGATATTATCAGAGGCCTTCAGACAATCCTGAAGGTCTTGCAGACAAAGGCTCCCAACGCCACCATCATCGCGATGGGCATTTTCCCTCGCAACGATAATAAGGCCGTGATGCCAATGATCAACAAAATCAATCGTAATCTAGCCAGGCTTGTTGATGGCAAAAGAGTCCGGTATCTGAACATCAATAACAAACTCGCGGATCGTGGCGGCAAACTGTTCGATGGCATGATGAACGATCGCGATAAACTGCATCCCACACTTAAGGGGTATCAGGTCTGGGCAGATGCCTTGAAGCCTATCTTCACTAAATTGCTCGGCCCTCCCGGGAAGGAAGATCACGCACCGCCGCCGACAGGTGATCCTAGCGTGCGCCGCTGAACAAGTTCGGCGATCAGTCAGCGACACAGCCATCTGTGCTGATTTCAGCTGAGCCTACATGTGCAATGTGAGCAACCGCTCGTATAGTTCCTGCCTGCCGCTGAGTTGCTTGGGCTTGCCGTTCTTTATGGCAAGCCGGCACAGGTCTTCCAGCGTGAGTCTGCCTTCCTCGAAATCCTTTCCCTGACCAACGTCAAAAGTGGCGTAACGATCGCGCCGCAGCTTCTTGTAGTCCGAGTTCTCGAGGACGTCGTAGGCTACGACCAGTGCTCTGGCGAACATATCCATGCCGGAGATATGAGCAATGGCAATGTCCTGCAGGTCGGTAGAGTTTCTTCTTGTTTTGGCATCAAAGTTAACTCCGCCGTTTGTGAACCCGCCAGCCTGCAGAATGCCCAGCATGGCTTCCACGAGTTCGTACAGGTTTACGGGGAACTGATCTGTATCCCAGCCGTTTTGATAATCACCGCGGTTGGCATCGATACTGCCGAGCATTCCCGCATCCGCCGCTACCTGTAAATCGTGCTGGAACGTATGTCCCGCGAGGGTGGCGTGGTTCACTTCGACATTCAGTTTGAAGTCCCTGTCGAGACCATAATGTCTCAGAAATCCGATCACGGTTGCCGCATCGAAGTCGTACTGGTGCTTGGTAGGCTCCATGGGCTTGGGCTCGATCAGGAATGTTCCGTTGAAACCCCGCCTGCGGCCGTAGTCCCTGGCCATGGCGAGAAAGCGAGCCAGGTGCTCAATCTCCCTCTTCATGTCGGTGTTAAGCAGCGACATATATCCCTCGCGCCCTCCCCAGAAAACGTAATTCTGTCCGCCAAGCTCGATGGTTGCATCGATGGCATTCTTCACTTGTGTTGCGACCCAGGGAATCACGTTGAAATCTGGGTTGGTGGCAGCGCCGTTCATGTAGCGAGGATGAGAGAAGACGTTCGCCGTGCCCCAAAGGAGTCGGATTCCCGTCTCCTTTTGCTTCTCCTTGGCGTAATCGATCATGATGTGCAGTCTGCGCTCCGATTCCACAATCGAGTCCCCTTCCTCAACAAGATCGAAATCATGAAAGCAGTAAAACGTGATGCCGATCTTCGACATGAACTCAAATGCGGCATCCATTTTGGCTTTTGCTCGGGTCTCAAAGTCTTTGCCCTGATTCCAGGGGAATTGCTTTGTACCCGGGCCAAATGGGTCGCCGCCTGTACCGCACATTGTGTGCCAGTAGGCCATCGCAAATCGCAGGTGATCCTTCAGGGTCATCCCTGCAATTGTCTTGTTCTCGTCGTAGAATCTGAAGGCCAGAGGGTTTTTCGTATTGCTTCCTTCGTACTGGATCTTGCCGAGTCCGGCGAAATACTCTGTCATAGTTGACTCCATGTTTAAGGATTATTGGATTTGTCTCTCAAATTCGGGGGACAGGCTGCTCAACTCCCGAATTCCAAATGCGATGATCGGCTCCGCACTCGTGAGTTCGGGAGTTGAGCAGCCTGTCCCCCGAATTATGACGGTTCAAGACCGGGCTGCGTCGGCGCGCAGGAGATCCAATAAGCGCTGCCGGCGGACGCAGCTCTCAGGCAGGAAGCAGTCCGCAAGCGCAACCACCTGCTCGCTGCCAAGCCCTTGGAAACAGCGCTCGAAGTCGTCAACCAGCGGCTCGGCGAGAAGAATGTGACGGACGAGAACCTTCACCCACGAATCCCGCCCCCGCGGAAACGGCTGGAAGTCGGGAAACTCGCTGCCGAACGTCTCCACGATCGGACTCATGATGTGCCGGACGCCGGGCACCGCGGGTTGACGGAACAAGCTGCCTTTGCGGCCCAGCGAGCCCGGCTGAGCATCGCCCTTCAGCTTCCGATATCGGGTGTTATGTTATGAACTGAAACCCACATGTTGAATCCGATCCGAAGCCGTTCTTCGGGGAGCTTTCGGCGCAAAATCTCAACCATGGCTTCGTCAGGAACCTCCACCTGCCTTGGATCCAATGGCTTCGTCATAGGGTACGCTGTCTCGCGGGAAACACAGATTCCACTGCATGACCAATAATATGCGAACGCTCTCTGCCATGCAAAGGAAGCTGACCTGAAATTGCGGAATTAGCATTGCGGTGTATTGCGGTGACGGACCTGCGGGAGTTGTTCAATCTGCAGTTGATGATCTCAATAGGGCACCTTAGAATGAGGTTTGCGTTGATTTTTCGCGCACGTTTTCTCGATTTAAGCAATTCTTCTATCGTCGTACCTGCACTTATGCTTAAGGGGTTTGACCAGGCGAGAAACCGCTGCGGTCGCCTCGCGCAACGGAGCTTTCACGATCGGGCGCAAAAGGCCGGCAATGGTAATCCCACGGCGAGGCACTTGACAACGGCACCCTTCCTATTCAACAATTCATCCGGATAGAATGATGAATACCATCGACTCCCAGCCTGAGGCACTTCTTTCCCGCATGTCGTCGCTCGCGGACGCCACCAGACTGCGACTGCTGCACCTGCTCGGGCGCCAGGAACTCGGCGTGATCGACCTTTGCGACATCCTCCAGCTGCCTCAGTCCACGATCAGCCGACATCTCAAAATTCTCTCCGACCAGGGCTGGGTCCGCTCGAACAGCAAAGGAACGAATCACCTCTACCGCATGCCCATGGATCAGTTGAAAGCGCCGGCGCGCCGCCTGTGGCTACTCGCCCATGATCAGATCGGAAACTGGGCGACGATTCAGCAGGATGACCTCAGGCTCGCTCGCCGTCTGTGCCGGCGGCAGGATCGGGCACAAGCCTTCTTCGCCGGCGCCGCGGCCGAATGGGAAAAGCTGCGAGACGAACTGTACGGCGATGATTTTGTGCGCGCGGCTACGCTGTCGCTTTTGCCGCGGCAGTATGTCGTGGCTGACCTTGGCTGCGGCACCGGTCAGGTTGCGGCAGCATTGGCAGCCGTCGTCCGCCTCGTCATCGCCGTGGACAATTCACCGGCGATGCTGCGCGCTGCCCACAAAAGGATCTCGAGACTGACCAATGTCGATCTGCGGCGCGGCGATCTCGAGGCTTTGCCGATCGAGGATCGCTCCTGCGACGCCGCGATGCTTCTGCTGGCGCTGACGTATGCCGCAGACCCGATGGCAGTTGTAAAGGAGGCGCGGCGCATTCTGCGGCCGGGAGGCAAACTGGTCGTCGTGGATCTGCTTCCGCACGACCGCGAAGATTTCCAACGCCGGATGGGCCAGCAATGCCGCGGCTTCTCCCTGGATCGCGTCAAGGAGATTCTCAACGTGTCTGGATTCGAAGTCGCGTCTGCAACGCCAATGCCGCCTGCCCACCTGGCAAAAGGGCCGGCGCTGTTTCTGGTGACCGGTCATCGGAGCCGCTCGCAGATTCGTGTCAAACCATAAGGGAAACATAAAACACCAAAGGAGATCACATGGCGCAAACGTCAAAAACCGTTACCGAGAATTCCGCGAAAGCATCCAGGTTGGACTTCAAGGTCGCCGACCTTGGCCTGGCAGAGTGGGGACGAAAGGAAATCATGCTTGCGGAACAGGAAATGCCCGGTTTGATGGCCGTTCGCGAAGAGTACTGCAAGACCCAGCCCTTTCAAGGCCAACGCATCACCGGCTCTCTTCACATGACCGTCCAGACGGCGGTTCTCATTGAGACGCTTGTGGCGCTGGGCGCACAGGTCCGCTGGGCCAGCTGCAATATCTTCTCGACCCAGGACCATGCTGCCGCCGCGGTGGCGGTCGGTCCTCACGGCAACCCCGACGTACCACAGGGAGTGCCTGTTTATGCCTGGAAAGGGGAATCGCTCGAGGATTATTGGTGGTGCACGCAGAAGGCTCTCGACTTCGGCAACTGGACGGGGCCGACCCAAATTATTGATGACGGCGGCGATGCCACGTTGCTGATCCACAAGGGATACGAGTTTGAAGAGGCGGGCCGGGTGCCCGATCCGTCGACGGCCGAGAACGAAGAGTTCGGTATCATTCTCGCGCTGCTGGCCGCTACCTTCAAGAAAAACAGCCGCTGCTGGCACCAGGTCGCCGCGCAATGCCATGGCGTCTCTGAAGAAACCACCACCGGTGTCCACCGCCTATACGAGATGGCAAAAGCTGGCACGCTGCTCTTCCCCGCCATCAACGTAAACGACAGCGTCACGAAGAGCAAATTCGACAACCTCTACGGGTGCCGCCATTCTCTTGTCGATGGCCTGATGCGCGCCACCGATGTCATGCTCGCAGGCAAGGTCGCCGTCGTCTGTGGCTACGGCGATGTCGGCAAGGGTTGCTGTCAGAGTCTCAAAGGCCAGGGCTGCCGCATCGTGGTCACCGAGGTCGATCCAATCTGCGCACTGCAGGCCGCGATGGAGGGCTACCAAGTGGTTACCGTGGAGGACGTCGTTGGCATCGCGGACATCTTTATTACCTCCACGGGCAACTGCGACATCATCACTGCCGATCACATGAAGCAGATGAAAGATAAGGCAATCATCGGCAATATCGGCCACTTCGACAACGAGATCGACATGGCAGGCCTGCAGAGACTCGGGGATGCCGGAGAAGTCGTGAAAACGAATATCAAACCGCAGTATGACATGTGGACCTTCGCGGATGGCCACAGCGTACTGATCCTGGCGGAAGGCCGCCTGTTGAACCTCGGTTGTGCCACAGGCCATCCGAGCTTCGTGATGAGCAACAGCTTCACCAACCAGGTAATCGCTCAGGTGGAGCTGTCAGCGAACCATGCCTCCTACAAAAAGGATGTCTACGTTCTCCCCAAGCACCTGGATGAAAAGGTCGCGCGCCTGCATCTGGCTAAGATCGGCGCCAGACTCACCACTCTGACACCAAGGCAGGCAACGTATATCGGTGTTGCGGTCGATGGTCCTTACAAGAGCGAACATTACCGTTACTGAGCCGGATTTTGCCGATGATCGAGATGGGCGGGCCGCACGAGATTTCTCCGTGCGGCTCGTTGTGGAATTACTTCTTATTTCTTTTTGCGGACCAGGTAGCAGTGCCGAAGTCGCCCAATTGAACTTCTCCGGACATTGTGTCGCCGTTGACTTTTCCCGTGAAGCTGAGCGTGAAATCGCCCTGTGGGGTATTGATCGTCATCGTCCACTGAACGGAGCCCTCCTTGATCGTCCCTTCGCCGGAGATGGTCCCCTGGGAGCCGGTCATGGAGACCTTCAAGGACTCCTTGTCTTGGGTAAAGGTCGCATCGCTGGGCATGTCACCCTGCGGCGTCTGAACCGTCATCGCCCAGGCGCCACTAATGCCGGTGTCTTTTGGCTGTTCTTTGTTCTGGTTCTTTGGCGGATCCTGGGACTGCGACAAACACCAAATCGGCACCGCGAGCATAAACACCCAAACCAACATAGGCACGTTCTTGCGCATCTTCCTCTCCTTGCATGTGATTGGTCGCCAGAAACCTGGGCTTAAGCTATCATGATGCTTCCCTTTCCCCAAGGACTTTTGCTGGACCGAAATCCAACAGCAGGGGAACGGCAGCCCACTGAAATTGCCGACCGCAAATGGCGCGGATGCGCATGAGTCATGTACCACCCCCATAGCGCTGGCATGAGGAAGCCGCCTCGAAGAGGGCGCAGGGCTGGCTCGCCCCAGGGCTCACTCTATTGATCTCCCAAACTCTTGACCAACGCTGCAACAGCAGAGCATTCTCGTGTCTCACCGCCAGATGTGGTGGTTTACCTTAACGGAATTATGGGCTCGAATTACGCGTGCAAATTGCCGGCGCTGTTAAGTGACGTTGCATTGCTACCACCAGGCTTTTGGCTTAACCAGGCTGAAAAGGTTGCTGTAATCATCCGTCCAGAGGACGACAGGCGGATTGGATAAAGCGGGCTCCAGGTGTTGCTCCAACTCCCGGAAATGGAGAACCGAATGACTCTGCGATAGGAATCCCCATCGGCAGGCATAACTCACATCTCCGTCGTCGGTCTTGACGAGTGCCAGATCCAGATGGAGCGCGCGGCTCATGCCTCGCAGGACAGGGCTGAGATCCAGGATGCGATTGGTGATGTGGAAGGCAATCACCGACTCGGGTCCGCGGAGATGCCGAAGGTACAGCTGCACGGCTTCTTCGGTCAGCAGGTGCACCGGGACCGAATCACTGCTGAAAGCGTCCAGAATGAGGATATCGAATTTCTGGAAGTCGCCGGCGGCGGCCTCACGCTCCAGTGACACTCTGGCATCTCCCAGAACGACATCCACCTTGGCGGCTGACTGGTTCAAAAATGTAAAAGTTGCCTCGGGGCCATAGGAGATTCTCTTGATGATAGGATCAATCTCATAAAACCAAAAGTTGTCTTGCCTGCGGCCATAGGCGGCAAGCGTACCCGCCCCAAGGCCCACAACACCGACGCGCAACCCCGCGGCGGTGTTTTTAAAAACCCTCGCAGGATACTTGTTGAGCAGAATCCCTATCCCCGTGTCTGTGCCGTAATAGGTCGTCGGAGTGGCCTGATGGAACGGATCGCGCAATTGCCAGCCGTGGATGGTCTGGCCGTGTAAAAGCATCCATCCGCTCTCCCAGTCCGAAATCCGAAACGAGCCGAAAAAACTGCGGAAACGGGTCACGGATCCTTCCACCTGAGAGCGAGCGTGCGTCAGAAAAGCACTGCCCATCAATGCGAACGCGCCCAGAGCGTAGATCTGGAGCCACAGAGACCGTCGCGTGGAGTTGCCGAGCCTCAGTGCCGGCCACACCGCCAGCAATGCGGCAGCCCCAAAGGTCCAACGCATGACTGACTGCGGTGGGAGCAGCATCGCAAGCGATGGCAAAAAGATCGCCGCGGCCTCGACTGCAGCAGCAGTCCCCACTGCCATGACTAAGGGCAGCCAACCCGGGCCCCGATAAAACCAGGACTTGCGATCGCGAAGCAGCACCAACACAAGCAGAAACCCGCAGCCCCAGCCGGCCAATTGAAACTCCCAGAACGCCGGAAAGATCAGCGGAGCCACGAGTCCCACAAAAACGCCGGCGATCGCGCCTCCGGCCGCGATCATCAAGTAAAAGGATGTAAGGTATTTTACGGCGGGTTTCAATCGGACCAACTCTCCGTGGCAGATCATCCCCACCACCAGGAGCGCCAGCGAGTAACTCCCTATCTGCCGCAGGACTACCGAGTTTTTGGTCACCAGGACGATCAGCAAGGCGACAAAGTACAGAGGATGGAAAAGAGCGCGGGGGTACCAGCGGCTGCTGCTGAAGCAGGCGATGAACGTGAGCAGGTATAGACTCAGGGGCAGCACCCAGAGGAATGGAATGACCGCCATTTCCTGACAGAGCATATTCGTCGTGGCCAGGAACATCATGCAGGCACAGGATGCCAGGAACATCCAAAGAGATTGGAGGCCCAGCCCGGGCTTCGCCTCCTCGACAGCTTCCTGAGCGGATATCGCAGTTGCTGCGAGCGGCACGGCATCCGCGGCGCGCCAGGCGGGCAGCGCGCAAGCCGCACACATCCCCGCGTAAATCACGTAACCGATGGACCAGAACCAAGCCTGCCGGCGCAGTGAGAGATTGGGCTCAAGAAGAAACGGGTACGTGAGCAAGCCCAACAGGGAACCGACATTCGAAAGGGCGTACAAGCGGTAGGGCGAGCGTTTCAGCGTGCGTCCGAACCATCCCTGGAGAAGCGGACTGGTGGTCGCCAGTAAAGAAAAGGGGACCCCGACGCCTACAACCAGCAGCCTGACGATCTGCCAGATCGGCTGGGATCCGCCTGCCGGTTTCCAGGCGCCTCCTGGCGTGATGGGAGAAGGCCAGATGCAGGCCAACCCTGCCAGTAACGCGACGGAAACCCCCAATAGCAGCAGATGCACTCGGGCCTGCGTCCGTAGCGCACAGCGCGTGGACAGCAGGTGCGCGTATCCATAGCCGATCAGAAGCAATACTTGAAACAGCAGCATGCAGGCGGTCCAAACGGAGGGTCCGCCTCCAAACCACGGCAGGATGTACTTGCCGAGGATGAGCTGCACTTGAAAGAGAAGAAACGCGCCCACCAGCATGACCGTGCCATAAAGCAGGGCAAGCCGCCGGCGTTCCCGGACGATGTCATTTTCAAACGCCATATCCCGCTCTAGGTCCATGGAACTCGTTTTTCTTGACGGGCAAGAATATCACTGATTCGAAATTGAGGACAGTCGTCTCTTTTCGACGGCAGAATCTCGGTTTATTTGAGAAGAGATGGCGAAAAGAGACGACTGTCCTCAATTTCGCAAGGGGATTCCTGGTCCTTGGACTTGTGAAGCCGGGCATACGCGTTCTAAACTTCATATTCAGGGTTAAGGTTTCCATTGAACGCGTTCTTTGGGGTAACCAACGCAAGACACGGTCAGAGCATAAACCAGGAGGGGGAGACAGAATGAAGCGCTTAATGATTGCGGGTCTGGCAACTTTTGTCATGATGTGCTCCTACGCAATTTCTCTGGGGCAGGCCGGCGGGGCCGCACAGAAAGGGATGGCAGTCAAAGAGGCGATCGCGGTTGTCCACCCGGCTTCCAGCAGCAACTGCAAGGGGATCGTGCGTTTCACGGAAGTAACCGGAGGGGTCAGGATCGTTGCCGATATCGAGGGGCTCGCACCCAATTCGACCCACGGATTCCACGTTCACGAGTTCGGCGATTGCAGCGCCCCGGATGCAGCCAGCGCCGGCAGTCACTATGATGCCGCAATGACCATGCATCACGGCAGTCCCGAAGACACGGTCCGCCATACGGGAGACATGGGAAACATCCTGGCTGATGCCGCCGGCAAGGCCCATCTTGACCTGGTCCTCAAAGGCGCCACGATCGGCGGCATGGATGCGCCGATCCTGGGCCGATCCGTCATCGTGCACGCCAATCCCGACGATTTCAGCCAGCCCGTGGGCAACGCGGGAGCCCGCATTGGCTGCGGTGTCATCGGCGTCATGAAACCTTCGGCAAAGTAACGGCCTGAATCCAGGGTCTCGGGATGGCGCACGCCGTTTCAGACGGAGAATTCGCTTGATTACGCGATGTCTTCAGGGATAGAAACACGCATAGGTAATGTACCCGTGCGCGACTGGCGCAAACCGCCGCCACACATCGGCGGCGAACCTAGGGCCTGTCAATGAATAACGTTTGCACTTTGGCGCGAGCGCCGGGCGGGCAGATGCGAGGCGCCGCGACGCAGGCGATGCCGTTTCGCATCGTCGAGGAGCGGCAACGAAGCAGATGCCCGCCCGCCGCCGCGACCCTCTGGGCTGCGGCCCGCAGGCCCGCTGGCTTTGTTGCTCGCTCCTTACAGACCAAAGAGTATGCTCGTCGCTCGCGCCGCGCCAGCGGGCCTGGGGGCCAGCAGCAAAGTGTAAACGTTATTCACTGACAGGCCCTCACCTTGGAGAAAACGCATGCGAACCAATCTCATCGGTCTCTTGATTCTCTCACTCGCGGGCATTGTTGTTTCCGGCCAGAACGCGCCATCGCAAGGCCGCGGCGGCACAAACCCGGATCTGGTGGCCCAGAGGAATGCCAACGAAAAGGCTCTGGAGTCGGTCGCTATCATTGAGCGCAAGCTGATGGTGCCGATGCGCGACGGCAAGCGCATGGCGACGGACGTCTACCGTCCGAAGGATAGCTCGAAGAAGTACCCCACAGTCTTCGTGCGCACGCCGTACAACTTCAACTTCTGGGACGTGCGCAACGGCGCGCCCGCCGATATGACCGCTCAATTGGATGCGGTGAAACGCGGGTATGCTTATGTTTTGATGAACGAGCGCGGCCACTTTTTTTCCGAAGGCGATTACGACATCCTGGGCCCGCCCCGCTCCGACGGTTCCGATGCCATTTCCTGGATCGCCAAACAGCCGTGGTCTAACGGCAAAGTCGGCACGATCGGCTGCTCGTCGACCGCAGAGTGGCAACTGGGAGTAGCCGCGCTCGGCAATCCGGCGTTCGCGGCGATGATCCCACAGGGATTCGGAGCAGGCGTAGGGCGGGTGAGCCCTTACTACGAACAAGGGAACTGGTATCGGGGCGGCGCAGTCCAGATGCTGTTTATCACCTGGATCTACGGGGAACAGAATCAGGTGCGGCCGATGTTCTCGCCGAATGCATCACAGGAGGATCTGATTGGCGCCTCGAGGTTGTTTGACCTGGCTCCCCAGATGCCGCCGGTCGACTGGTCGCAGGCGCTGCGGCATCTACCCGAAATGGATATCATCAAAGCCGTGGACGGGCCGCGCGGGATCTTCGCCGATCCGATGCCCGTCGACACCCGCGGCGCGATGATCCGGCGCGCGCCCAACGACCCCGCCTGGTACCGGGGCGGACTCTGGCATGACAACATGACCATCAACGTGCCCGGCTTCTGGTTCATGTCCTGGTACGACGTATCGGTAGGACCCAACCTGGCGGCTTATAATTACGTGCGCAAGACGGCAAGGCCGGAAATCGCCAATCAGCAATACGCGGTCATCGCGCCCACGCTCCACTGCAGCTACAAACGTGCCACGGAAAATACGATGGTCGGAGAGCGCAACGTCGGCGATGCCCGGCTCGACTACGACACCCTTACCTGGAACTGGTTTGACTACTTTCTCAAGGGAGAAGACAACCACGTTCTTCAGACAATGCCCAAAGTCCGTTATTACACGATGGGAATGAACAAGTGGCAAACCTCGGACACCTGGCCGCCAACAGGGGCGCAACCGATGACCTTTTTCCTGTCAAGCGGCGGCAAAGCAAACACGCTTGCGGGCGATGGAGTGCTTGCGGCTGCCGCACCGCCAACTGACAATCCTGATGGCTTTACGTATGATCCGATGAACCCTGTGCCCTCCTACGGCGGTAATGTCTGCTGCTCGGGCAACGCAGTCGCCGGCGGCTCGTTCGACCAGCGCAAGTTGGAGGCATCGCGCTCCGACATCCTGGTCTACACCAGCGAGCCCCTCAGGGAGGGTCTCGAAGTCAGCGGTCCGATCGATGTCACTCTTCAGGTGTCATCGGACGCCAAGGACACTGACTTCACTGTGAAGTTTATCGATGTCTATCCGGACGGGTCTGCCTACAACCTGGACGAAACCATTCAAAGGCTCCGATATCGGGACGGGTATGACAAGCCGTTGGTCTGGATGGAGACGGGCCAAGTCTACAAGGTGACGCTCCAGCCGATGACGACCAGCAATTATTTCGAGGCCGGCCATCGAATTCGCATCGAGGTATCAAGCAGCAATTTCCCTCGCTTCGACCGCAACATGAACACCGGCGGCAATAACTACGACGAAGTGAAAGGCACAGTGGCGCACAACGAGGTTCATCACTCGAAGCAGTATCCATCGCAAATTGCGATTACGGTTGTAAAACGATAGCTACCGCCGTCAGGACGATCTTGAAAAATGTGTCGAGTACAAGAGCGTCCAAGACCAAGTCCACGTTTAGGTCCAAGTCTGAGTCTAACTCTACGTCCACGGGGCGAATTGGCTTAAGTTAGCTCTTACGGGGCTCACACCATGGCATTGTCACTGTCCGCGTCGCAGATTCGACATAACATGAAATTGACATTCTATTTAAGTACGGGTAAAGTGAATCAGAGTGTGCCAGGAATTCGCACCGCGTTTGAATGATAAAGACCGACCAAGGCTGAGTCCGCGATCCTCTGCTGATCAGTGTTCGTGAGGATGAGTGGGCGCCGGCTCCATCAGGTGCACGGACAGCACGCTGCATTTAAGACCATCTGGCAAAGGAGCATAGGTATGGATGCGCAGTTAGAATCAGTGCCTGCTCGATCGACTCTCGACGAGGCCAAAATCGAGAGATTTCTCGAAAGGGCTGTGAACGATCTTGGAGCTGCAGTAAGTGCCGCGCTGGTGGTAATCGGAGACAAGCTTGGCCTTTACAAGGCGATGGCGGGCGCGCCGCCCATGAACTCGGTGGAGTTGGCAGAGCGCACCGGCACGTCGGAACGCTACATTCGCGAATGGCTGGTGAATCAGGCCGCCGGCGGTTACATTGAATACGATGCGGCCACGGGCAAATATTTCCTGCCTCCCGAACATGCCTTAGCTCTTGCCGATGATCAAAGTCACTTTTTCGTCGGCGGCGGCTTTCAAGTAATCACCGCGATGGTAAAGGCGGATGAACGCATCGTCAAAGCTTTCAGGACCGGGGAAGGGATGTTCTGGGGAGAGCACCATCATGACCTGTTTGAGGGAACGGAACGCTTCTTCCGCCCCGGATATGCAGCACATCTGATTTCCACCTGGATACCTTCCCTTGACGGCGTCCAGAAAAAGTTGGAAGCCGGAGCACTGGTAGGCGACATTGGTTGCGGCCATGGCGCATCGACCGTCATCATGGCTCAAGCCTTTCCAAATTCTCGGTTCCACGGGTTCGATAATCATGCCCCATCGATTGTTCGGGCGCGCAAGACAGCGTTTCAGGCAGGGGTAGCGAGCCGTGTGCATTTTGACATTGCCGGAGCTACCAATTTCCCTAACGCCGGCGGATATGACTTCATTGCTTTCTTCGATTGCCTCCACGACTTGGGCGATCCGGCCGGATCTTTGAATCGGGCTCGTGAGACCCTGAAGCCGGACGGCGTTTTAATGATCGTAGAGCCAATGGCGGCGGAAGAGGTCGAAGGAAATCTCAATCCGGTAGGCAGGGTCTTTTCCGGGGCTTCTGTACTTTGCTGTACACCAAACGCCATCGCCTCGGGTCAGACGGCGCTCGGAACGCTTGCTACGGAAGCGCAACTCAAAAAAGTTGCGCTGCAGGCAGGATTCAAGCGGTTTCGTTGCACCTGCAAAACGCCGTTCAATCGTGTTTTTGAGGCTCGCCCGTAGGCACCCTCATTTTTTTCCGAGGAAGCGTATGCGCGCGACGAAAGCCCGTCCCCGCGAACCGCTGAACCTGCCAAAATCCGTGGAGTCAACGTTGTTGTTGACGACGGTCGGATTCTTGTGGCCGGTCAGATCGTTGAAGCCTGCACGCAGGCCCCAGTAGGCATGGAAGAGATGAATGCGCCGCTCTGCCTGCAAATTCAGGCTGAAGTAATCGGGAAGGCGGCGCGAATTGGGGGCGCCCACCAGCTGTTGAAACTGATCGACTTGGCTCCAGGGCACTCCGCTGCGCCATTCCGCAAAATAAGCCAGCGAGTAGTTTTTCATGTACGGCACGGGAAGCGTCGACCATGAAATCAGCCGGTTGGGGGTATCCCAGTTCATCGGCCCGGCAGCCTGGCGGGCGAAAACCGGATTGTCCAGAGAAAAGTCTACAATTTCGGAAGAGCGAGCGCTCGACCGGGCGTACGACACAAGCCATGGATACTTGCCGCGAAATGTGCGCGACAGCGCGACATCAAGATAGGAGTAACTATCGCGCCGAGTGCTTCCCAGCTGATAGACATATTGCCAAGGCGACTCCTCCGCGGATGGAAGCAGATTGTAGGCCCATCCCTCACGGCCCGTTCGCCGGACAAAATTCGTCTCCACGTAAAACCCGCGCAGGATCTTTTGTTGCCAGCCCAAACTCCAATTCCGATAATAAGGCGCCCTCAAATCGCGTTCATTGGCGGCAAAACGGGTAACGATCGGTTCGCCCTGTGCTGGAACGCCTTGCTGGGCGCAAAAGATGTCCGTGCGCTGCTGGTCCAGGGAACGTGTCAACATATCCAGGTTCGTCGCGTCATAAAAAATACCGAAGCCTGCTGAAAACTTCGAATCGGGAAAACGCGCAGGCCCCCAGGTGATGGCGAGACGCGGCGACCACAAAGGCTGTCTGAGTATCTGATCCCAATCGAAGCGCACGCCGGCTTCGACGAACACCTGTTCGTCTATCGTCCAGCTATCCTGCAGGAAGCCGCTGAACTCCGACGTATTCCTTCCGAAGCGTGGGTCGCCCTGAAACTCAACCTGTCGAGTGAAAACACCATTGTTGTCGACTGTTGCGAAAGGCCGGCGCTCCGCAAACTGCCGATAGCGGACCGAATCGGCATCGATGCCATACTTCAATATGTGCCGCCCATGCCAGTTCTGGATCGGCGGCAAAACCGAGGCGAGGTACTGCACGCGGGTCACCCTGCTCTGTGACTGCATATAGAAGTTTCCCGATCGGCCTTCGGGGCTGATGACGTAGAGTTGTTCACCCAACGGCAGTGCCCGGTTGTTGCTCTGGTCCAGGGCAACCCCGGCCTCCAGCACCCAACCTCCTATAAAGGCCTGGTCCTTTAGGTTGAAAAACAACAATCGATCGCTAAGATTCCTGCTCGTTTCGACGGGATCCAGCGGGCTTATGCCGTCATGCCTGGATCGCCGAAAATTGAAAAGGAAGCCGCCGCTGAGGATATTCCGGTTCGTAAGATTCACTTGGATGCGGGTCAGGTCGCTGTCCATCCAGCTGTGATTGGAGTTGGCTCCTGGTGGCAGTTCCCTGATTCTGTTCTGGCCGTACTGCAGATCGAGGGCACTATAAAACCAGGCACGGCCCTTCGCGATAGGGCCGGAGATCGTGGCGCGCGGACTCCAGCTGCTGAGTTCGAAGCCATTCTGAATCGCAAAGGATGGAAGAAAACTGTTGGACGAAAAACGGAAGTGGTCATCTCCCTGGGATGACTCGATGGCCAGAACCCCTGCTGATCCTCTGCCGAATTCTGC
>Ga0187850_10001847_pt1 | contig 21260 bp, 12 predicted proteins | sample June2016WEW_4_15_FD_132436 | JGI IMG/M metagenome (GOLD analysis project Ga0187850, IMG submission 132436) | Peatland microbial communities from SPRUCE experiment site at the Marcell Experimental Forest, Minnesota, USA - June2016WEW_4_150 | ecosystem: Environmental > Terrestrial > Soil >...
AGAGGCAGCAGCATGCCTGCGAATACAATCGCGCGCTGGGCCGTCACCAGGGGGTGCCCTCTGGGCCCGGCGCGGTGGAAATTGTTCTGCCGGTGACGCATCCCGGCCGCACCCACATCGTCAACCAGTACACCTTGCGGGTGCGCCGGGGCAGCTCATGGCAATCAGGCGAATCCCCGCGCGATGCCTTGCGGCGCTTCCTTCAGGAGCGCGGGATCGCGTCGGCGATCTATTACCCGGTGCCGTTGCACGCGCAGGAGTGCTTCCGGATCCTCGGGCCCCACCGCGCATTGCCGGTGGTGGAGGCGCTGGCGGATGAAGTGATCAGCCTGCCCGTATTCCCGGAGATGACGCCCGAGGAGCGCGGCGCGGTGGTGGCGGCGATTCTGGATTTCTCCGGCTGAGGGTTCTCCGCTATTCCGAGACCGTGAGATGCCAGGGGGCGCGGTACGTCTTGCTCAACAGCCTGGATGCCTCGGCATCGCCCACGATCTGCTCCTTTTCCGCATCCCAACGGACCTTGCGCCCGGTGCGGTAGGAGATGTTCCCCAGGTGGCACGGAATGATCGACCGGTGGCCGATTTCGACGTCGGCCACGGGCCTGTTCCGGCTCTTGACGCAGTCCAGGAAGTTCTGCACGTGCTGGATCTGGATCTCGGGGTCGAGTGAGATCCCGGTAACTTTGATCGGTTCGCAGAGCGGGGAAGGGGAAGGCTCGCGCCGCGCGGGCCGGGGCGCTCCGGTCACCTCGCGCTGGCGCGATTCGAGCATATCTTGCACCTGGTCCAGATCGGATCGCACGATAGCCGAGAAGCGCGAGGGCATCACCTCGTAGCCCTTCCGGTCCACGAACAGCGTGCCCTTGGTCCCGTAAATCAGGGTCCCGGCATACCGGTCCATTTTCAGTCCCACCTGGCTGTTGACGAAACGCACGGCGAATTTGGGGTATTCGAAGGTGGCCAGGAAGGAATCGGGGGTATCGCGATTGTCCTTGAGATAACGCCCGCCCGCGGCGTAGGCGCTCTTGGGCGCATCCACGTTCATGATCTGGTGAATGCTGTCCAGGTGGTGCGCGCCCCAATCCGTCATGTTGCCGCCGGAATAGTCCCAGAACCACCGGAAATTCCAGATGTAGCGGTTGCGGTTATAGGGCGCCTGGGGAGCCGGACCGAGGTACAGATCCCAGTCGAGGCCCGCGGGCGGGTCGGAATCGGGCACGTCGCCGAACCCCTGCGGGTACTCGTTGGAGACGATCCAGCAGTCGATGTCGGAGACCTCCCCGATATAGCCGCTCTGGACGAGCTCCGCGCACTTGGCGAAGTGCGGCGCGGAGCGCTGCTGGCTGCCGACCTGCATGACGCGGTTGTGCCTGCGGGCGGCCTGGATCATGCGGCGCCCCTCTGCCACGACGTGGGAAAGCGGTTTCTCGCAGTAGACGTCCTTGCCCGCCTGGCAGGCCATGATGGAGATGGGCGCGTGCCAGTGGTCCGGAGTGGACACGAACACCGCGTCGATGTCCTTCCGCTCCAGAATCCGGCGGAAATCGGTGTAGGACTCGCAGTGTCCACCGACCTTCTGACGGGTCAGGTCCGCCAGCGGCCGATAGACGTCGCACACCGCGGCCAGGTCCACCATGGGGTTCTTGGAAGTGAGCGTAACTTCGTAGTAGCCTCGGGCGCCGAGTCCGATCTGGCCCACGACGATGCGATCGTTGGCGCCGAGCACCCGGCTTAGAAACGGCCCGGCGGCCGCCGCGGCCGCGGCCGTGTGAATGAAATCTCTGCGCTCCATATCGTGCCTGCTAACACCGTATCAGATGGTCCGCGGCAGCGCCACCGACCACCGCGGTATGTTCGGCGCTTGACTTGCCCCTGGCCCAATCCAGAGGGATAGTGAGGATGGGAAAGGGTTCCGATGATCGATTTCGAATTGCATCACATGCCTCCGCCGCCGCTGCGGAAGGACTGGCGAATCGGCGCGATCGGCGCCGGTTTTATCATGCGAGACGTCCAGCTTCCGGCATACCGGAAGGCCGGCTATTCGGTGGTCGCACTGGCGGGAAAGCCCCTGAGCCAGGCCCGGGAAGTGGCGGAGCTGCGCGGCATCCCGCGCGTGTACGACACCTACCAGGAGTTGCTGGCCGACCCCTCCATCGAGGTGGTAGACATCGCCGTGCCGCCCGATCTGCAACCCGGTGTCATCTCCGAGGCGATCCACCAGGCCGGCCACATCCGCGGCATCCTGGCACAGAAGCCGCTGGCCATGAGCTACCGCGGCGCGTGCAGCGTGGTGGAGGCGTGCGAGCAGGCCGGAATCGTCCTCGCGGTGAACCAGAATATGCGTTACGACCAGTCGATTCGCGCGCTGAAGACGCTGCTGGAGCGGGGCGAGTTAGGCGAACCGGTCCTGGCCACCATTGAAATGCGCGCGATCCCGCATTGGCAGCCCTGGTTAAGATCGTACAGCGGCCTGACGCTGGCGGCGATGAGCATTCATCATCTGGACTGCTTCCGCTTCCTGTTCGGCGACCCGCGGTCTGTCTATGCCAGCGCCCGCACCGATCCTCGCACGGACTTTCCCCACCGCGACGGCATTGTGCTGTACATCCTCGAATACGACAACGGCCTGCGCGCCTCCGCGTGGGACGACGTCTGGACGGGGCCCGCGCGCGAGGGCGCGGCCCCCGACATTTACATCCGGTGGCGCGTCGAGGGCACCGACGGCCTGGCAAAGGGCACCATCGGCTGGCCGGAATACCCCAGCGCCGTTCCGAGCACGATCGACTTTACGACGAAGCGGCGGCCGGGCGAGTGGTTCAAGCCCAGATGGGACGAGGTCTGGTTTCCGGACGCTTTTCAAGGGACCATGGGGGAATTACTTGACAGCCTGGCGACGGGCCGCGCGCCTGCCATCAGCGGCCGGGGGAATCTGGGCACGATGGCCCTGGTGGAGGCCTGTTATCGTTCGCTGGAGGAGCATCGCCCGGTTGATTTGGATGAGATTATGGGAGAAAGGCCATGAAACTCGGTTTGATCAACTCCGCCTGGTTTGGCTCGCCGGTGGGGACAGCCGAAGGCATTCGGCTCACGAAAGAGATCGGTTTCGACACGATCGACATTTTTGCCGACCCGCTGGAGATCGGTGCCCAGGAGCGGCGCCTGATCCGCGACAGTTGCCGGGAGGCGGGCCTTCCGGTGATCTCGGTGGTGTGCGTGGCGCTGGGCATCGCCGATTTCAACGGGCCGGTGCGCCGGTTCCACGTCGAGCGCGCCAAGAGATTCCTCGATCTGGGGTACGAGCTGTACGCCAAGAACCTGTTGCTGGTTCTGGGCGAGTACACCTGGCAGCAGGAGGTGATTGCGCCCCGCGATCAGTGGAACTGGGCGGTGGAGTGCGTGCGGGAACTGGGCGCCTACTCCGCGGGCATGGGACTCGAGATTGCCATCGAACTCGAGCCGTTCCATCTTTCGCTCGTCAACGACCTGCCCAAGATGGCGCGTTTCCTCGACGACGTGTCGCACCCGGCGGTAAAGGCCAATCTGGACATCTCGCACCTGGCTCTGGCCCGAACGGAAGCTTCGGAAATCGCGAAGCTCGAAGGGCGCATCGCGCACGTGCACTTCTCGGATTGCGACGGGACCAAGCACGGAGACCTGCCGCCGGGACGCGGGGTGGTGGAATTCATGCCGTATCTCCGGGAACTGAAAAAGGCGGGCTTCGGTGGCACGATCAGCATCGAACTGGAGTATTCGCCGGATCCCGGCAAGATCGTGGAGTGGGTGCGGGAGGCGTATCGCGAGACCGATCGGATGATGCAGTCGCTGGGAATCCGTGATTAAGTGACCGCCGATGTGGGGCAGGATTGCCCGCCCCACAATCTATGGCGTGGAGGTTCGACATGAGCACATCGGGTCGGGATGTAGTCGTTAGCGCGCTGAATCACCGCGCCACGGGGCGAATTCCGGTCGATTTTGGGAGCACGGCGGTTACCGGAATCCACGTCAGTTGCGTGGCGGCCCTGCGTGAGCACTACGGACTGGAGAGACGGCCGGTAAAGGTCCACGAACCGTACCAGATGCTCGGCCTTTTGGACGACGACCTGCAACAGGCCATGGGCATCGATGTAGAAGGCGTCTTTCCCAGGAACACGATGTTCGGTTTTCCGATTGAGGATTGGAAGCCGTGGATCTTCCGGGGGATGGAGGTGCTGGTGCCGGCGGGTTTCCAAACCAGGGTCGAGCCGAACGGCGACACCTTGATTTATCCGGAAGGGGATACGTCGGTGGCCCCCAGTGGCCGCATGCCGAAAGACGGGTTCTTCTTCGATTCCATCGTGCGCCAAAAACCGATCGACGAAAGCAAGCTCGATCCCGCCGACAACCTGGAAGAGTTCACGGCGATCGGGAAAGCGGACCTGGCGTGGTTCGCCCGCTCGGCCCGCAACGCTCGCGCCACGGGACGGGCCGTGATCGCCAACTTCGGGGGCACGGCGTTCGGCGACATCGCCCTGGTCCCGGCGCCTTTTCTCAAGGACCCCAAGGGAATCCGCGACGTTGCCGAGTGGTATATGTCCACGCGAAGCAGGCGGGAGTACGTCCACCAGGTTTTCTCGCGGCAGTGCGACACGGCCATAGAAAACCTGGAGAAGATTCGCGTGGCGGTGGGCGACTCGGTGGACGCGGTGTTTACGTGCGGCACGGATTTCGGCACGCAGAGCTCGGCGTTCTGTTCCGTGCCGGCCTTCCGGGAGTTGTATTTTCCGTACTACAAGCGGCTGAACGAGTGGATCCACCGGAACACGAACTGGAAGATCTTCAAGCATTCCTGCGGCTCCGTGGAACGCTTCATCGATTCCTTCATCGAGTGCGGGTTCGACATTCTGAACCCGGTGCAGTGTTCGGCGGCGGGCATGGATCCCGTCCACCTGAAACAACGGTATGGCGATCGAATGGTGTTCTGGGGCGGCGGCGTGGATACGCAGCACGTCCTTCCGTTTGGAACGCCGGTCCAGGTGCGGGAACAGGTTCTGGAACGTTGCGAGGTGTTTTCCGGAAATGGAGGATTCGTGTTCAACACGATTCACAATATTCAGGCACAAACGCCGGTGGAGAACGTGGTAGCGATGATCGACGCCGTGCACGAGTTCGATGGGAGCCTGTCGTAGTGACGAGGATCTGCGAACTTGCCATCCCGGACCAAGCCGGGCTGGTTTTCGGCAGGGCGCCGAAGCCGGTGGAGTGCGGCTTTGGGTTGCGGATCGGCGCGGGGAGTGTTTTTCCGGAGGTGAGCTTCACCCTGCCGGCCATCTCCATCTGCCGGGAAACCTGGCGCGAAATCGTGTCTCAGTACCAAGACATGGGAACCGCCATCGTGCGGCGCGCCGTGGCACTGAAGGTCCCCGGACTTGTGGTGGAATTCGAACTTCTGCCGGCGATGACCGAGACGCCCGAGTGGGGCGCGGAGATCACGGCACTGCTCCTGGGCCATCTGAGCGAGGCGTGGCGGGAACACGGGCTGCGAAGCGCGCTTCGCGTGACGCCCGCGGACATCCGCGATCAGGGCAAGCCGCCGCAGCTCAGGAGCGGGCCGGCCTGGGAAAACCTGAGACGGTCCTTCACGTTGTCGATCGCGGCCGGCGGCCATATCATGTCCATCGAATCGGTGGGCGGCAAGGAAGTACACGACCAGGCGTTGATGTACGGCGACCTGACCGGCATGGTTTTCGCGCTGGGCGTGCTGGCGCCGCGCGACGTGCGCTGGCTGTGGAGCAACATCGCCGGCATGTGCCACGCGGGACATTCGATCCCCGGCGGCGATACGGCGTGCGGTTTCGCGAACACCGCCATGCAGCTCGCGAACCAGAGAATGCTGCCGGAAGTCCTGGCGGCGGTGGTGCGCGCCATGGCTGCCGTTCGCAGCCTGGTGGCCTATGAGAGCGGCGCCATCGGCCCATCGAAGGACTGCGCTTATGAAGGTCCCGTGATCAAGGCGGTGGCCGGCGTGCCGATCTCCATGGAGGGCAAGTCGGCGAGTTGCGCGCATTTCAGCCCGATGGGGAACATCGCCGCCGCGATGTGCGACCTGTGGAGCAACGAGAGCGTGCAGAACGTGCGCCTGCTTTCCGGCAGCGCGGTGGAAGCCTTCACGGAGCTGCTGGCATACGACTGCCGCTTGATGAACCAGGCCCTCAAACAGGGGGAAGAGACCCGGCTGCGGGACTGGCTGACGGAGTCCGACGAATGGCTCAGCCCGCAGGCCGCGGTGCTGTCGCCGGAAGCGACGATGGCGATTGCGCGGGCCATTGTGCTGGAACGTGACGACTACCGGCGCACCGTGGCGGCCGGACGGGCAGCCGCCAAGATTCTGCGCGACGGCCTCTCCGCCGGCAAGCTTGTGCTGGCAAAGAAGGAACAGAATTGGCTGATGCGCATCGAGAACGATCTGGCGGGATTGCCTGAGACCGAGGACGAGATGATGGCCCGAGTCGCCGGCCAGTACCAAGCGTTGTGGGATCCAACCAGTTACGGTTTGGCGGAATGATGCCGGCGGTCCGAGGGGCTTCCCTACGTTCCCCAAAGGTTGAAGGTGTTGACCGGCTTTCCTTGCAGCTTCAGGTAATAGAAGAGTTGTCCCTTGTGTTGCTTCAGGTGTTCCACCATCTGGAGAAGACGGTGCCCCAGCACAATGGGCGTTGGATCCCACGGGGCTGGAGCCAGCTTGTGTGCGAGGTCTTCTTCGCCACACGCCGCCAACATCTCAAGGGCTACCTGTTGGTCTTCGTGTAACAAGCGACTGGCCTCGGCAACGCTGTCAATGGTGGGCAGCTTCTCCGCCGCCGGCAACTGCTCTTCCGGCGGGAGCGCGCTGATATCCACGCCTTCGGGCATCCCCCAGTCACCCGTGACGAAGCCTCGGAAACAGGCGCCGCAGGCCATCGTGATGTGCTTGAGGAGTTGGCCTGTGGTCATCCAATTGCGGCCCGTGGCGGGTTTCCATTGGAGACTCTCATCATCCACCAGGGCGAGCAACTGGTATGTGACCGTGTAGGTGGACTGGATCTCCGCTTTGAGCAAGTCATTCCAGTTCATAATGACACCGTTTCGCTTAAGCCGCACACCCGGCCGCCACCATCAGGGAACGGAGGGCTTCCTGACCTCCAAGCCGCCGACGGCTTGTTCCTCTTGCATACCTCAAGAACCTGACCAGCCCCCACCCGTCGTGGGGGCTGGCCGGTTTGCGCTATGTCAGAAACTCAGACGCGCTCCCACCTGCAACTGGCGCGCGTTGGAGACGGTGCCCGTGATCACGCTGTAGTTCCCATAGCTCCTGACGGAGCCGTCGGGGTTGAACGTGGGTGCCGCAAACGTGGCGTTCGGGACGGAGAACGACGGGTGATTGGTCAGGTTGAAAGCTTCGCCGCGCAATTGCAGCTTGATCCTCTCTCCTTTGAAGCTGAAGGTCCGGGAAACGTTCTCGTCCATATTGAAGAAGCCCGGGCCGCGCAGGAGGTCTCTGCCGGTGGTTCCGAGCGTCCCCACGGGGGGGTTGGTGAAGGCCGTCCCGTCAAAATACGGGGTATTGGCGTCGTGGCCGCCCAGGATATTCACTACCGGATTGATCTGGGTCGCCGTCTGCCCTTGGCCTCCGGCATTTACGGAGTTGTTGGAGCCAAGCGTGAATGGAATGCCGCTGAACCGGCTGAGAGTGCCGGCAATCTGGAACCCGCCGACGATCTGGGCAATGGCCCCGTGGTTGAGAAACTTGTGCCCCTTGCCGAACGGAAACTGGTAGACGTGATGAAGCTGGAAAATGTGTTTGCGGTCGAAACCCGCCAACTGCTTGTCCAGGGCATAGGACACCGGGTAGGCGCGGAACAAGGTGCCGTCGCCGTTGTCGCCATTGTAATTGTTGATGGCCCTGGAGAACGTGTAAGAGACGCCGATTAGCGACGCGCCGATCCGCTTGGTCAGATCGCCATGCAGGCCGTGGTATGTCATGTTGCCGAACGGCTCGACGAAGTTAAAGTCGCTCGTCTCGTACGGATAGAGCTGGCGGCCGGCAGTGCCCGTGTTAGGGGCCGATCCGTTGATGTTGACGTACATCATCTGGTGGACGGCGTGCGTGCCGGTGTACCCCACGTCCGCGGTGAGGCTCGGGGTGAACTCGCGCTGGATGAAGACGTTCCAGCTCTGAATGTATCCCCGGTTCATGTACTGGGGGAACGACGCGGCCATGCTGGTGCTCGGCAAATATGTAGAGGGGGATGCGGTGGTCGACGGCGTAATCTTGCCGACGGTAATGTCCGGGTACGTCGGCAAGGGGAGGCCGGTGCGCAGCGAGGGTTGGGCAACTCCGGGCATGGAGACGAACTGGTACGTGGCCGGCTGGTTGTAGTCCTGGTTAATCACCGAGGGGAACGCATTGCGCTGGTTGCGCATGTTGTCCGGGTCCACGGTAATGCCGTAACCGGTGCGGACCACGGTCTTCGAATTCAGGCGGTAGGCCAAACCCAGGCGCGGAGCGAAGCCCTTCTTGCTGGCGCTGGCGCCGGCATCCCAGGGCACGCCGCCCTCGCCGCCAATCAGGACGGTGTAGGTAGCCAGGTCGTACCGCACCGCGCCGTACCAGTTGTGGGAGAAAATCGGATAGTATTCCCAGCGCAAGCCATAGGTCACGGTCAGGCTGCGAGTCACTTGCCACTGGTCGCGCGCGTACAGACCCCAACTGGCGAAACGCAGCGCGTTGGGGTTTTGGAACTGGGTGATTTTTCCCATATGGCTGGGGTAGCCGAGCAGGAACTGAGCCCAGGAGTTGGCCGGCACGCCGTTGAAATTAATCGCGGGACCGCCATTCAACGCCGTCAGGTCACCGTTAAAGCCAAAAGTGCCGCGCGCCGTGCCGAAGGTCCCGCCCTGCGGCTGGAAGTGGTTGAGCGCATATTTCTCATACTCAAAGCCGAAGCGCAGGTTGTGCGCCCCGCGGACCTTACCCAGGTTGAACGCGGTGGTGTATTGGTTGTCGCGGAACAGAAACGGGCTGCCGGTGTTGGTATTGCCGATGTTGGCAACGCCGGTGGTCTGGAATCCCGGCATGCCGTAATAGTTGTCACCGACGCCGTTGGTGCCCGGGATCTTCAGGGTGTTCAGCCCGTAGAGGCCGTTCTGTGGGTCGCCGGTAGCGCCAATGTTCTGCCGCGTATAACCGACGTTGCCATCGAGCAGAAGCGTGGGCGAGAAGGTGTAAGTAAAGCCGGCAGCGGTGGTTTGGACCCGGCCGCCCGCGACGCCCGGCTGGCCTCCGCCGAACACATCGCCTCCCGCCGGTCCCAGCTCAAAAAAGCCAGGAATACTCATAGGCGAAAGGCTGTACCGGCCCCAGATCATGGCCTTGTCGGTGGGGTTGTAATTCACCTTGAAATCCCAATTGCTGCGGTTGTACTGGGTTCCGCCGTAAGCGTCGTAATTGCTGGTATACGTACTCGGCCGGGTCAAAGCGGGCATCAGCGCCGTCAACGTCGCCGACGCCGGGTCGATCCGGTTGCTGGGAATTGTGTTGTTGGTAAATGGTGTGCGGCCCGTGCCATTCGCATTCCCGGTGAGCGGATCATAAATGGTGACGCCGGTGGCGCTGAAGTCTCCCGTCCGCATGGCCGCCGTGGGAAGCGTCATATTCGGTTGGGCGGCGTATTGGCGGCGCTTGATGCCCTGGAAGTCGGCAAAGAAGAACAGCTTGTTCCTGCCGTGAACGATCTTCGGTATCCAGACGGGTCCGCCTATCGCGAATCCATACTGGTTGAAGATGTTCTTGTTCAACGGGCTGGTGTGGCTGAAGTAGTTCACCGCCGTCATGTCGTTGTTCTGGTTGTACTCGAACACGGCCCCGTGCAACTGGTTGGTTCCGGTCTTGATGTGGACGTTGACCGCCGCGCCACCAGCCGCGCCCTGCTCAGCATCGAAAGAGTTGGTGGTGATGTTGACGGTTTCGATGGCTTCCGTCGGCGCCACGTAGGCGATATTCACCGGGAGCCACGGGTAGGCGACGGTGGCGCCATCCATCTTGGTGCTGTTGCCGGTGGAGGAGACGCCGTTCATGAAGAGCGTCTGCGCGCGCTGTGGATTGCCGGCTTCCGAGTTGGCCTCGCGGCTGGCCGGTATGCCGGCGCCGGGGACCATATATAGCAGGCTCTGGAAATTCTTGCCTTCGCCGCCGGTATAGGGCAATTCCACCACTGCCTGGGCCGGGATATCCTCGCGGACATCAGCCTTGTCCGTTTGCAGAATAACGGCCGAAGCGTTCACTTCAACGGTCTCGCTGGTGGTGGCGATTTGCAGACCCGTATCGATGCGCCGGACTTCGTTGGCGTTGATCCTGACGTTGTCCGCGACTACCGTCTTGAACGACTTGGCCGTGAACGTGATCTTGTAAACCCCTGGCGGAAGGTTACTGAAAAGGTAGGCGCCGCGTTCATCGCTATTGGCCTGCCGGGCGACGCCGGTGTCCACATTCAGCGCTTCCACCTTGGCCCCCACAACGGCGGCGGAACTGGGATCGGTCACGTTTCCGGTGAGCGATCCATAAAGAACCTGGGCGTTGGCAACGCCGCAAACGGATACCAATGCCAGTAGCGCCACGGCGCAGCCGATGGCAAACAGAACTCCTTTGCTCATTTGCTAACCTCTTTCGGACACGAGGATCGACTTCGTTTGGACTTCAAACTATATATACACCATCGCCTGAAAAAGTCAAGCCTGTCCGATTCGGGGAATTCCGGGCGAAAGCCGCTTCGTCGCTTAGCGCCGGGCGCTCGGATCACCTGTGGGGGGCGGTGCATGGTCCTCCTTGCCGGGAGGGCCGAGCAACTCGCTGAAAATGGGCTTCAACGCATCCGCCCAGATCTGGTAGCCCTTGATCGTGGGATGGAGTTTGTCGCCGGCGTTCATCATACCGTCGAACAGCTTGCCGTCCTTGTCGGCCAGCTTGTCATTCACGTTGAGATAGCGGATCTTTCTGCCGTCGGCGAGTTTGGAGAGATGGTTGTTAATTTTGTCGATCGTGGGCATCACTGCCGGATTGTCGTTGCGAGGGAAAATGCCCGTCAGGACGATGGCGGCGTCGGGGGCCTTCGTCTCCACGATTCTCAATAGGGCCTGAATACCCCTGGTTATGTCCGCTACTTTGGCCTCATCGCCGCCAGGGGAGACGGTATTGCCGACGTTGTTGGTTCCGGCGAGCAGAACAACAATCTCCGGATTGACCCCGTCCAGTTCCCCATGGTGGAGGCGCCAGAGGATGTTTTGAATCGTGTCGGCGCCCCAGCCGAAATCGGCTGCATTCCAGCCGAAGAAATTCCGGTTCCAATTGGCCAGCAGATCCGGATAATCGGTAGCCCCCCAGCGGCGCGTAATGGAGTCGCCCTCAAAATAGATATCGATGCGGCCCTTCCTGGCTTTTTCCAAAAGCTGGGCATGGGCGGTCATAGAGTTCTGGTCGGTTCGGGCAACCGGTTCATCGGCCGGAACGAAGGCGGGCGGCGCCGTGTGTCTGATGAACTTATCGGCCCACGGAATGAAGTACTTCCAGTTCGGACCATCGGTGTGTCCGCCGTCATGCTGGCGCCAGGCGAGTTGGCCGTCGAGCAAGCCCACATTCACCGCCGGCATTTTTTCGGTGCGATAGTCATCCGAGGTTCCCAGATCCCTGGCGCCCAAGAGCCTGAATACCGGCCCGGCGGCGACGGCAGCCATGTAGCTGCCCTGGTGGTCCAGCCATTTCGCGTCGCCCTTCTCCGGCACGCCGTAGCTGATAAAGGTCAAGCGCGGCGCGCACAGCGCGATCAGCTCGTGAGCATCCACCGGCAGGTCGCCGGCGTTCTTGCTGCCAAAGGCGGCTTCCGCGGCGCCGTACTTCAGGAAGTTGCCGGCCATCCAGTGGTATTCTCCTGGTCCCGTGAGGTTCTCGACCGCTTCTCCCCAATTGCGGCGATGCAGTTTGGCGCCGCCTTCGCCGGAAGAGCCGACCAGGACAAGAGCAAAGCGGGTGTCGAAGGCCATGGTCACGAGGGCAGCCTTGCCATGGCGAGAAACGCCTTCGATCCCCACGTGTTTGGCGTCCACCGCTGGATCGGTTTCCAGATAGTCCAAAGCGCGAGCGGCGCCCCAGGCCCAGGCTCGCAAAGCGCCCCAGTCGTCCGGCTTGCGGGGTTGGCCCAGGTTGACCAGGCCGATGATGCCTTTGGTCAAGCCAGCGCCGTTGTCGGCTTGAATGCTGCCGGGGTCGATGTACGCGTAGCCCCAGCCATCGTCGATCAATTGCTCCGTCGCTGGTGGGTCGCCGCCGCTCGGACCACCGCGCCCGCCGCCGGAGCCGAACATCATCATCACCGGAACCGGACCGGGCGCGTTCGAAGGGGTGAGCAGCGTCATCCGGATATCGACGCTGATCGCCGGGTACGAAGAATTGTCCACATGCCCCACGAGTTGCCTGCTCACCGTCGCTCGCGGACCGACCGCCCCGAAGGCCGTTTCAGCGACCGTCCACGTCACTTTGGGAACGTTCTTCGGAACACGGCCAAGCACCTCTCGCTCGAAATCCTCGACGATCTCTGGGCGGCGCTGGTCCCACCACATTTGCGCCGTGGTGACTTTCCTGCCGCTCTTCAGCGTCAGGGGATCGGGCAGGTTGGGGAAAGGATTGGCCTTGGCCTCGTCGTAGTTGGCATGATTGGGCGCCGTCTCGGTACCGCTGGGGCCGGGACGGAGCGCCTTGATGCCAAGCTGCTCCATCATGTTCCGATGATCTTCGGCGGCGGTCCAATTCATGGGTTGAGGCGGGCCGCTCGGGTTGGCGGGCGCCGCGGCCACAACCGGCGCCAATAGGATCTCGACGTAATCGAGCGCGGCGGGATCGGCGCCATCGGGCATGCCTTCGATGCGGATCTCGTCTCCGGGGCGCAGGGCGATACCGGGGATGACGCGCCGGACTGAGGACGAACCGTCGATTTTGCGCGCGGGCAGACGATCGGCGGCGGCCCATTCGTCGGCAACCTGGTTGGCCACCAGGACGCGGAAGCGCGCGACGCCAATCGGCAGGTCGAAATACTGGACGCGCAGCGTATACCAGCCGGGCGCGCCGTCGAAATGCAGGGTGGCCGCGCATTGCGCCGCGGGACATGCGATGGCTTTTCCGCCGGAAGCGGCTTCCCACGGTGTGACATCCCGGACGGTGTAGCCCTCGAGGGTCATCGACTCGGCTTCGAAACGGCCCGGGTAGCGGCCCACGCGGCCCTGCGCATCGGGGATGCCGGAGGCGCGCAGAAACCACCTCGTGACGGCGTCGCGCCAGACCTGAGCCTGGCCGGCCTGATATTCCAGTTGCGCCAGCACCTCGCTGTATCGCCGTTCATCGATGCCGCCTTTAAGCGGCTTCCAGGCATCCACGTAACCCGCCACGGCGTCCGCTCCGTCGTAGTGCGAATCGTAGATGTACTGGATGACGGTCTTGCCGGAGCGCAGCTCGTAGGTATAGGGGACATGGTGCAGAAACAGCAGCAAATCGTCGGGACAGGTGGCCAGCGATTCGTATGCCCCGGCCACGGCGGGTTGGTACTGCCCGATGAAGCCGGTGCCGGTGGCCACGGTGCGGTCCATGCCCACGCCCTTCTCGTCGGCGTTGTGCCATTGGCCCCAGCCGTTGCGCTCGGAAGCTTCCACGGCGACTCCGTAATGATCGCCGGTGATGTCGGTAAGGGTCTGCAGCCCGAGTGGTCCGGTGTAATTCTCGTAAGTGCGCCAGGAGCTGAGCAGCAGGCCAGTGATGGTCTCGACCACTTTGGGATCATCACCGAAGGTGAGGCGCGTCCACTCCCCGGCGAGGCGCCGGGCGCTCAGATCGGGATCCCACGCCAGCCGGCCGAAGCCGTAGAGATTCGCCATCGAGAGGTGATTGCCCGCCCAGTTTTCATCCAGCCCCACGTTGGCGACGCCCACCAACCCGCCGGGGGGCCGGTGGAAGACTTGGCCTGCCACGAGCGCCTTCACGGGTGTTGGGGCGTCGGTGATGTGCATATCGAAGTCGAGTGTCTCCTTCCACATGGGAACCAGGTAGACCATGTGCCGGGCCTGTCCCATGTACTCCTGGGTGATTTGCAGCTCCACCGCCTGGCTGGTCTTTTCGAGCGCGCCAAACAGCGGGGATGCAGGCTCGCGCACCTGGAAATCGATGGGACCGTTCTTGATCTGGACGACAACGTTGTCATCGAATTTGCCGTCGAGTTGCTTGAAGTTGTCGTAAGCGGCGCGGGCGCGATCGTTCTTGGGGTTGCGCCAGTCCATGTGGTGGTCGTAGACGAAGCCACGGTAAAAGATGAGACCACCGTGCGGCTGGAGCGCCCGAGCCACCACGTTGGCGGCATCCGCATGCGTTCTTCCGTAGGCCGAAGGGCCCACGCGGCCTTCGGAATCCGCCTTCAAAACGAAGCCGGCCAGGTCGGGGATGGCGCGGTAGATCTTATCCACGGTGGATTTCCACCAGGCGGCCACGCGCGGGTCGAGCGGGTCGAATGTATCCAGGCCGCCGACCGTCTGGGGACTTCCAAAATCCACCGAGAGCGCTACCTGGATGCCCCAGGGCCGGAAAGCCGCGGCCACGCGCGCCACCTGCGGGATGAAGTCGGAGGCCAGGATGCGGGGGTTGGCGTTGACGTTGTTGATGGAGCAGCCATTGATGCCAAGCGAGGCCAGCAGGCGGGCGTACTCGCCGGCGCGGCCCAGGTCGTCGCGCGCGTGGTTGTTCTCCCAGAAAATAGAGCGGCCGCCGTAGCCGCGCTCGATGGAGCCATCGAGATTGTCCCACTGGTTGATCCACCGCACCGGAGCGAAGGGCGCCTGCCTCTCATCCAGGTCGCCCACCGGCTCGCCAAGGGCAATCTTCCGCAGAAGCGCGAACGCGCCGTATAGAACTCCGCGATCGTTGGCCGCAGTGACGATGGTGTAGCGGGCGACGCCGGCCCGCAGGGTTTTCAGCCAATATCCATCAGGGACCAGGTTCGCGGCATCGAGCTGCGGAAAGGCCTGCCGGACACGTCCCAGGGTGCCGAGCACGATGGCTGGCTCGGCGGGCACACGGGAATCCACACGTAGCGTCCTGCCGAGCATGCCACGAATGCCCAGGAGCAATTCGCGCCGTGCGCTCTCGAGGGGAGCGGCGTCGCCCAAGGTGGCGACCACCGCCGGCACGATCTCGCGGTATTGGCGGGCGGGGGGGTCGCTCAGCGCCGCGTATCGCAGCCAGGCGGCGCGGCCGCTCTCGGCGTGAAGGCCGGCGGCCGCGAACAGACCCAGGAGCAGCCAGATTGGTACCCCAATTCGTAAATACGGCCGCGTGCTGCTCGTTGCGTCTACCCACCGCTCCCTTACGGTCGCGGCTCTGTCTGAGGCGATTTTCAGAGCCGGGCCCAGAGGGCGCCCCGTAAGGGAGCGGTGGGGCCTGAACAGTGTACTTAAGCAGGTTCGCATCTCAGAAAGGAATCCGCACCGGCCGGCCGTCTTTCGGATCGGCCCAGCGGTCGTTGGGAACAATCGGGGTCCAGCCGGGCCTGGCCGGGTCCTGGTCATAAGGGTAGCCCCCTAACCTCTGGTAGAGTTCACTGTACTGGCGAAGCTTGTCACGATTGAGCTTGACGCCCAATCCGGGTCCCTGCGGCACGCGGATGGCGCCGTTTTCGTATTGCATCGGGCCGCCTTCGATGATGTCGTCGGTCAGATGATGGTAGTGGGCATCGGCCGCGAACGAAAGGTTGGGAAGAACGGCGCCGAGATGCAGCATGGTGGCCAGTTGGATTCCCAGCTCGCCCGAAGAGTGAACGGCAACGCCCAGTTGGAATGTCTCGCACACCGCGGCGGCCTTCACACAGGCTCGGATTCCGCCCCAAAAGGTGGTGTCGAGGAGAATCACGTCCACCGCCGGCGCGAGCACATTGGCGGCCAGTTGCTCGAAGTTGACCACCACGGTATTAGTGGCGAGCGGAACCCGCACCATCTGGCGGGTACGCCGCATGCCGTTGAGGCCGCAGACCGGGTCTTCCAGATAGTCGTTGCGCAGGGCCTCGATGGCCTGTCCGAAACGGATGGCCTGCTCGGTGGACCAGACGGCGTTGGGGTCGAATCGCAACGAGTCTTCTGGAAAAGCCGCGGCCAGCGCGCGGTAAGCCTCCAGCTCGTAGTCCGGAGGGAAAACGCCGGCCTTCAGCTTGTGGGTGGCAAATCCGAAGCGCTGCTTGAGGGAGCGGGCGTGTTCCACCAGTTGGTCGATGGTGCGCACTTCACCGGCGCCCGTGCGCGGGTCCGGATAGCGGAAAAAGCAGTAGGCGGCAAACGGAACGCGTTCGCGGAGACGCCCGCCCAGGATGTCGCACACGGGAACGCCCCAGGCTTGCCCCAGAATGTCCAGGCAGGCGAATTCCAGCGCGGCCAGCACCTGGGTCCGGTTGTTGTACAGCGACGCCGTTGGATTGGCGATGAGGAAGCGCATCTCCTCGAGGCGCGCCGGATCGTGCCCCACCAGATACGATTTCATGGCCCGGAACACGGCCTCGGCGGATTCCCCGCCACCGCCCATCTCGCCAAGCCCAACCAAGCCGTTGTCGGTCTCGACTTCGACGATGGTGCGCACAAAGCGGCCCCAGTGGCAGCCGTTGGGATGGCGGAGCGGTGCTTCCAGCGGGACGGTAACAGTAGTCGCCCGGACATCCACGACCTTCATAATTGGTCTCATGATACAACAAGCAACCTTTGAAACTCCTATTGACAGTGGCATCGGAAACATGTAAAACCGGTACATAGTTCGATCTGTGAACGAACTGCGCTAATGTGATCCATGCGCCCCGAACAATGGCAGTGCTTTAAAAGGGCGGCCAAGCGCGCCCCCAACGCCACGACACCCGTCGCGCTGATCGTTGACAGTCCCTGGATCCCCGGATATATCGGAATTAGTCACCTGGACTATTACCTGGACCCGGAACTGTGGTTCCAGGCGAATTTGAGGATCATAAGGGAATTCTCCGATATCATCCTGCTGCCTTCGTGGTGGGTGGAATACGGAATGGCGATCGAACCATCGGCGTTCGGCAATCGGATCCATTTTTGGCAAGACCAGCCGCCCGGGCAGTCGCCGGTCCTGAAACGCATCGAGGACGTGGACGGGATGGCGGCGGTCAACCCGCTGACCGACGGGCTGATGCCTTTTGCGCTGCAACTCTACCGCATGCACCGGCGCCGCATTCTGGACGCGGGCTATACGATACCGGTGATAGCCGCCCGCGGCCCGCTGTGCCTGGCCTCATTTCTGCGGGGCGTTTCCGAATTCATGATGGATACCGCCGAGAACCCCGCGGGGGTCCACAAGCTGCTCGCCCTGACCACCCGGACGGTGATCGATTGGCTGAAGGCGCAAGCGGAGACGGTCGGAGACACCGTCGAAGGCATTCTGGTTCTCGACGACATCGTGGGGTTCCTCTCAGCCAACGCTTACCGGGAATTCGCGCATCCCTATCTCAAGCAGATCTGCAACGCATTCCCGGCCGATTGGGTCAAGGTCTATCACAACGACGCCAACATCCGGCCGTTCCTGGCCGATTTGCCCGACACCGGTTTCGACGTTCTGAACTGGAGCCACAAGATCGACGTTATGCAGGCGCGGGAGAGGACCAACGGACGCCTCTGCCTGATGGGGAACGTATCGCCGCTGGAGATTGGGGTCCGTGGCACGCCGGAAATGGTAAGAAAAGCCGCAGGAGAGATCCTGGCGAAGAACAACGGCGCGGGTCTCATCCTGTCGGTTGGAGGCGGGGTCAGCCCGGGGATGCCGAAAGAAAATGTCTTGGCTCTCGCGGAGGCTCTCAGCCTGGCGTGCGCCGGGGACTGACACCCGCGTCCCAAGGCGCGTTTTTTGGTACTGAGCTAATTTCTGTGTTGCTCATGGCAGGGGCTTGAGTTTCGGATTTGCAAACCCGATAATGAGCAGATTTAATATAGAATGGCTCGCCGTCCGGAGGCCACGAATTGATGCAGCGTCACGAACAAAAGACAATACAGAAGTTGCTCGCCGAGCTAGTGCGTAAGAAGCGCTGCCCGTTTCCTGGCCCTGGGGAGAAGCTTGAAGCGTCAAAGGGGAAAGGCGTCTACATAATTTACCACCCGCAGGGTAGAGTGTTTCATGTTGGTAGCACCCCTCGGGCCAAGGGCGGCGTGGCCCAACGGTTGCGCGACCACCTAGCTGGCAGATCGTCCTTCGTACAAAAAGAGTTCAATGGGGACGGCTCGCAACTCAGAAGGGTGTATGAGTTCCAGTATTTGGTCGTTGAAAACGGCCGCCGCCGGGCCCTTTTGGAGGCGTTGGGGACAGGTCAGCTTTGCCCTAAACATATAGGGCATGGCGGGGACGAATAGCTGCTTTCGGCACCACAGAAATTGGCTGAGTGCTCGTTTTTTGCGCCGCGTGGACGCTGGTGTCTGTCCCCGAATTTTGCGGCCTACTGCGCCGGAGGCGGCTCCGCCGGGAACTGGTCAAATCGCCCGCTGACGGTTTTCCCCAGCAGGTATTTGTCCGCAAAGGCGAACAGGGCATCCCAGTCTGCTTGCACCATTCCGTGAGGGCGGTTCGCCCAGCTCACGCCGAGCCGGTCCGTGGCATGGAACAATGCGTAGGCGGGCTGGGCGGCGAGCCAGGATTGACGCACACCGTTGATGACCACGTTCTGGTCGTGATCTCCCTCGAGTGCAATGAATGGCCGCGGCGCAACCAGCGCCATGAACCAATGCTCATCGAACGGCAACTTGTCCGGCTGCCCCCAAAACTCATGCAGATGCGGCCCGAACCAATTGGGGTACTTGCGCACCATCTCGGTGAGGCCTTCTTTGCCGCCGCGCGGCGGCTGCGAGCCGCTGAACCGGAAGGCGGGAGTGCCGCCACCCGAGCTGGCTACGGGAGCAACCAAGGCCAGACGGTCATCGAATGCGCCGGCGATCAAGGCGGATTTGCCGGTTCGCGAGACGCCGGTGACGATGAGTTTGGACTTATCGATGGACGGATCTTTTTCCAGATAATCCACGATTCGCGAGACGCCCCACGCCCAGCCTTGCAAGATTCCCCAGTCATAACCAGGGTAAGCCGGATAGAAGCGCGTGGTGCGAAACGCCCAACTGCCGTCGGCATTGCGGAGAGTGGTATCCTCGGCGCAATCGTTGTTGTTAAACGTCACGAACGCAAAGCCATGGGCCAGCGCCGGATTGCCGGCCGCGATGGTTTCGGCGGTACGGGGACCGCCGGGCCCAGAGGGCACCCCCCCGCGGCCCGCTGGCTGAGTGGTTGACGGATTTCCAGGCCCCACCAGGAGCAACACATCCTCGTTCCTTCCCTGGTTTGGTCCATTCGCCAGCCGCGGCGACGGAGTTGCGCCCGGAGGCGAGCCGGATGGCGAGATCAATGCGGGGAATGGTCCGCCCTCGGGGGGAGTAAAGATGCCGATATCGAGGCTGAGACTCTCTTGGGGTCCGAACGTGAGGTGTACCAAACGGTACTTAACCTTGCCGTTCATCACCGTTTCCGAGCTTGCTTCACGCCCCTTCACATTTCCCGGGGCGGGGGGAGCCTGGCCGACGGCGTAGTACTCGAGAATTCGTTTCATCTCCTCGCGGCGCCGCTTCCACTGTTCAACGGTCCTGACCTTTTGTCCGTTGTTCATGGTCAGAACGTCGGGCATTTCAGGACGGCTGGGAAGCTTGTCGACGCTCGGCATCGCCTTCATCGACGTTTTGATCGGGGGAACAGGAATCTCCTTCGGATCTGGCCTTGGAGGGACGGGCGACGGCGGCGGCTGCGCCTGTCCGCTCAGTATCCCCGCCACGGCTGCGGCGGCCAAAACCCCATGGATGATGCGATTCTTCATGACGATTCTCCTTGAGCCGTTGTGCACCGTGGTTTCACGAAGCGTTGATCGTAACACTTATATTGAATCTATAAAGCGACGAGAGTTTTTCTCTCTGGCGCCCGTTTACGCGCGCGGCTCGGGATCGCACCGGTTCCGAGCCGCTATTCTGAGAGGGAACAACCCAATTCCGAATCCGGGAACCAAGGAGCGCAGTGTATGGCGAAAATTAGTCGTCGTGAGTGGATGATCGAAACCGGTGCGCTGGCGGCCGCCGGCGCGGTTTTTGGCCAGCCAAGCCCGGCCCAGGGCTGGTACGACCGGCCGATGCGCTGGGCCCAGGTGGCTTTCGTTGAGGACGATCCGGGCCGCTACGACCTCGGTTTCTGGCTCGACTACCTGAAGCGGATTCACGCCGACGCCGCGTGCCTCAGCGCCGGCGGATGCGTTGCCTTCTATCCCACCAAGGTGCCGCTGCACTACCGCAGCAAGTTCCTCGGCAATGGCGACGCTTTCGGCGAATTGCTCGCCGGCTGCCGGAAACTCGGCATGCATGTGATCGCACGCGTCGATCCCCACGCCGCGCATCAGGACGTCTACGACGCTCACCCGGATTGGATCGCGGTGGAGGCCAACGGCCAGCCTCGCCGCCATTGGGCGATGCCGACCTCCTGGGTAACCTGCGCGCTCGGCCCGTACAACTTCGAGTTCATGACCAGCGTGATCCAGGAAATTATGACCCTTTACAAGGTCGATGGTATTTTCGCGAATCGCTGGAGCGGGTCGGGCATGTGCTACTGCGAGCACTGCCGGCGGAATTTCAAGGAATTCAGCGGCTTGGAGCTTCCGCGGACGACCGGCGCGCCAGGCGACGCCCGGAGCCAATATGCCGCGTGGCAACGGAAACGCCTGTTCGAGTTGTATTCACTCTGGGATGCCGAGATCCGGAAGCGCAACCCGGGCGCGGCGTTCTTCCCAAATGGATTCGACCAGATTCGTGACAGCGCTGCGGTCCCGATTCTGATTGCCGACCGGCAGTCTCGCGATGGATACACGCCGCCCTGGCAGAACGGAAAGAATGCCAAGGATGCCCGCTCGACCATGGGATCGAAGCCCATCGTGGGCATATTCAGCGTGGGACTGGAGACGCCGTACCGCTGGAAGGACTCCGTTCAGAACCCCAACGAGATCCGGATTTGGGCGGTGGATGGCATCGCCCAGGGCTTCCGCCCCTGGTTCGTCAAGTTTAATGCCAAGCCGCTCGACCGCCGCTGGTTCAAGCCCGTCGAGGAGCTCTACGTCTGGCACTGGAAGAATGAAAAGTACCTGCGCCATGAGC
>Ga0187850_10001856_pt1 | contig 21161 bp, 15 predicted proteins | sample June2016WEW_4_15_FD_132436 | JGI IMG/M metagenome (GOLD analysis project Ga0187850, IMG submission 132436) | Peatland microbial communities from SPRUCE experiment site at the Marcell Experimental Forest, Minnesota, USA - June2016WEW_4_150 | ecosystem: Environmental > Terrestrial > Soil >...
GATGGTGTCGAGGATCGGCTGCAAGCGTCCGCCGAGCTGGCGATAGTGGCGATCGTCGAAGCTCTTGAGGTCCACCTTGCAGAGATCGAGCCAGGGATGGAGATACTCAAGCACCTGCGGCGTCCCGTTGCCATTCGAAACAAACGCGGTGAGCAGGCCCGCTTGGCGCGCCTGGCGGAAGATTGCAACCGCCCACTCGCTGGTAATCAGCGGCTCGTTATAGGTGCTGACCACAACTTTTGCGCCGTGGGCAAGCGCATCTTTGGCCAGCAGTTCCGGATCGGCCTCGAGTGGCGCTGAAGCGGCTTCCGGGTCGCGCAGCGCTTGCGAAGTGACCCAGTTCTGGCAATAGGAGCAGTGCAGATCGCAGCCCAGCATTCCGAAGCTGTAGGCGAGGGCTCCGGGGTAGGCGTGGAAAAACGGCTTCTTCTCGATCGGGTCGCACTGCACTCCAGCAACATATCCCCAGGGAACGTAGAGCGTACCCCCGAGGTTGAAGCGAACCTTGCAGACGCCGGGTTGTCCCTCGGGAATCGGACAGCAATGGCCGCAGGCATAGCAGCGCACTCGATTGCGATCCAGCTTTTCCCAAAGAGCAGGGTCGCCTTCGCGGACACGCTCGTCTGCCGTGAGAATGTCGCGCAACGTGGCCACACCGATATTCTACGGCTGCGGGACTGGGTCTGTCTGGCGTTGGCTGTCGTCGGATGGCGTGGATGGATCGGCGGAGAATCCGGGTCAGTTCGCCTCGGACTTCGCTCGTTGGCTGCGAGTGTGGATCCAGTCTTCGGCCTGCTGGCGGGCGGCGGAGATCTGCGCGTGGGTCATTTGGGAGGCCAGCCCTTCGAGTCGAGATTTGCTGTTCTCGTCACCCTCGGCGAACGCGATCGCAGACCAGAAGTAGGCTTGCGACAAATCTTGAGGAACTCCACGCCCCGCCCAATAGTAAGCGCCGAGAGTAGCCTGCGCCGCAACATTGCCCTGTTCGGCGGCACGCAGAAACCACTGCATGGCCTGCGCGTCATCCTGTGGAACGCCCTCTCCATTGTGGTAGCGGACGCCCATCTGCCATTGTGCGTCCGCGTTTCCCTGATCGGCGAGCTTTCGCAAATCGGCCAGAGACCTCGCTGGCGCGCGTTGATCGGCCGAGCTACGATCGGCCGCGCGTTGCCCGGAAACCGCCTCGGCCGTCTTGACCGACGACCGCTGTGCCGCCTGCGGCGAGTTGGCCTCTTGCTTGTCGATTAGTGGAGCGACTAAATAGCCAAGGGCCATACACACCACTGCAATTGCCAGCCCAAGCAGGGCTCGCGGAAGCAAGCGAGACGGAGCTGTGGGCGCGGGTTTTGAAATCTGGTCCGGAACCTCCGCTGAGGCGACTTGTCCGCTGACCTGCTGCGAGACTTGCTCGGAGACTTCGGCCTCCCGATTCCGCAAAGCCTCGCACATCGCACGGATCGAGTCTAACTCGATCGAGCCCAACTCTATCGAACCCGACTCCGAAGCAGGAGGCCGCGACGCGCCTGACACAGCTTCTGGCCTGCTCGGCGTTTCCGGTTGAGTCTCTTCAGGCTGGGTCTTGCCAGGTCCGGCGTTTTCACGATGGGTTTTGGGAATCATTTCGACGAGCCAGTCTAAAACCGTCTCGTGGGCCTTCGTGAAACCGCGCAGATGCGGAGAGGAAACCTCCAGCAGGCCGACTACCCCGAAATCGGACACGATGGGAGCGGCCATGAGCGAGCCTATGCCCAGTGCGCGAGCGACTTCCGGGTCGACACGCAGATCGTTTTCCGTATCCTCGCACGAGACGAGTTGAGCACTGCGAACGCATTCTCCAGAGAGCCCTTGGTTCACGTCCACAGGGGCTCCCAGCGGCGGAGCTGGTTCGCCGGCTCGCGCTCGGCAGATTATCTTGTCATCCGTGAGAAACGCCAGGGCCGCGCCACTGGCTTCGGTGAGGCTTAAGGCGCGCTCGGTGATGAGCTGCAAAACTGCATTGAGATCGTCGCCGATCTCGCGGACCTCGCGGCGAACTGCCTCCATTGAAGAGAACAATTCGCTTCGATCCGAAATCGGGACGACAGCGCTCGATTGATTCGCCGGCGCCGGCTCGGGCGATCTCTCTTCCTCGCGCCGCGCCATTTGCTCGGTTCGAGCGGAGTAATTGGAGCAGGCAATCAGCAGATTGGCAAAGAGCCACTCTTTCAGTATTCGCCGGGAACTCTCAGGAAGCGCGGAAAATCGAATACCTCCGCGGCCAGCGTCATCGCTCCACACCACCTGGCCGCTGCCATGAATGTAACTTTTGGTTTCCGGCAGATCGAGGCAAAGCGTTACGGGCCGGTTCATTTCCAGGCGTTCACTGGTCTGGACGGCGAAGCCCTCTTCGTGCAGATCGAGCAATTCGCTCAGGTCCACAACCATGCCAGTCTGCGGGCCATTGAAACTGGCGTAAACCGGACTGTGGAGTTTTTGACGAACACAACGGCGCCGCTCTCCGTTGGGAGCCCCAGCAACTGGATCCGGTAATCCGAGAGTGCTCCGATCCATAATTGCCTCCATATTAACTCAGAGATCGAAACAAAGGGAGCAAGATCGGCACAGGAGGCCAGCTAGTGTCGCGTCCCATGAATTCGCAACATAGGGTTGAGTTGTCATCTTCGCCGAAGCCCACGCAGGGGCGGCTGGGGGGCGGATGTCCCTACGTTCGCTTCGCTCTTGATGACAAAGTCTGGCGGAATCCGTTACAGGTTCGCGGCCAGAATCCGGGTGTCGCCTGGCACAGCCGGCACGAGAACCTCGGGCATGGTCAACACTCGATGGAGCGCGTCGGCGAGGGTAGCGGGAAACTCGGAAGTCAGGAGGTTGACATCCAATTGAAGATCGCGGCGGCTGTAGACGCGGTAGACCACGAGTGACCCGCGGGGCTGGTTCGAAGTTGTCACCAGGTCAAGCGTCAGCTTCCACGAAGGCTGGCTCGAAATTGCCGCCATGTGAGGAAACTTGCTCCAGTGGAAGTGGCGGTCGGTTTCGCTGGGCACGGCTTGATCACCGGGAAGCGACTTCAGCTGCAATTCGAAGGCATCGAAATCGTTGCTATCGAAGGCGGCGACCAGCACGCTGCGCACCTGATTGAAATCCCCGGCCACTTTGAGTTCCTCGACCGCGCGGCGCACGGCAAGATCGTTGATCACGATCTGCCGCTGGTCAATGGTGCGCTGCGCCACTCGCCGCAGTTCGCCAAACTCCAGGTAATTCAGATGCTGGACACCCAGCCAGATGCCGGTGCCCACCACGACGAGCACAAGTCCCAGAGTACTTCCGGTCGGCCAAAGCAGGAACAGGCTGAGCATGGCAAATATTGCGGAGACGGCGTAGAGAACGATCACAACCTGGCGATGCGAAAAACCCATCTCCAGCAACTTGTGGTGGATGTGTTCGCGATCGGCGGTAAAAATCGGGCGCCCGCTCATCAGCCGTCGCAGGATGGATAACAACGTTTCCAGAATCGGCAATCCGAACGAGACCACCGGGATGGCCACGGCCACGAACGTCGGCGCTTTCTGCGCCCCTGCCAGAGCCAGCGCGCTGAGCATGAAACCGATGAACAGGCTGCCCGAGTCACCCAGGAAAATCGTGGCCGGATTGAAGTTGAAGCGAAGGAATCCCAGGATGGCGCCGGCGAGCGTCACGCTCATCAGGGAACCGAGCCATGAATGATCGACCAGCGAGACGACAAAAAACACCATCGTCGAAAACAGGGCCGACCCGGCTGCTAAGCCATCCAGACCATCGATCAGGTTAAACGCATTCGTGATCGCGACCACCCACAACACCGTGAGGGGCAACCCGACGAACCAGGGCAGCGAGTAGGAGCCGAAGATCAGCGGCAGATCGAGAACGCGCATTCCGCCGGCGAAGAGCATCGCAGCGGCAATCGCCTGCACGGCAAACTTCAAGTACGGACCAGCGCCGCGAAGATCATCGTAGATACCGAGACAAAAAATCAGGCAGGCCGGAACATAAATACGGAGAAGCGTGATCGGAGCGAGTCCATCGCGCAGGCGGGGAAATACGAGGGAGAGCCCCAGCCACATGCCCAAGCTGACCGAGAAAGCCAGGAAAATCGCCACGCCCCCCAAACGGGGAAGCGGGGCCTGATGGACATGCCGTCCCTCGCGCGGCGCGGAAACCCAGCCTCTGCGGGTTGCCAGGTCTCGCACTTCACGCGTACCCACAAACGACAAGGCCAGCGAGAACGCGAATAACCCAAAGAACAGGAGCGTCAAAATCAGAGTCCTCTTCCGGCTGAAACACCCGGCATCTCAGACCACATCTGCTGTGCGGAAGTTCCAGTCAATTCTTTCAGACGGGGTTTCCCCATTCAGCGGCGCCAGTGTGATGAAATATTTATTTGTTGAGACTATACAACTCATTGCAGTCGATGAGCAACTATTGTGGCGCATTTCTTCGTTTACTCTTGCTGTTCCCCGCGATGTGAGACAGGGCGCTCTGCGCCGATTCTACCGGGTTGCGTGTGTTAAACTCGACGCACGCGTAAATTCAGGAGTCTTGATATGTCCGGGCGGAATCGCCGCTTCCTTTTGCGAAGCTTGTACGTGCTTCTTTTTGGGTTGTGCAGCCTCCACCTTCTGGCCCAGACACCGTCCGCGGGAGAGGCGCCGCAGCCCGCGCCTGCGAACGAGACCGCTTCGCCCCAATCGTCTCACCTGCTGGCGAATTCCAATGTGAAGCTGGGCATCGGCGATCTGATCGAGATCAGTGTGTTCGGAGTCCCTGATCTCTCGATCAAGACTCGCATCAGTGGCTCCGGAGACGTCTACCTTCCCCTGATTGACTATGTTCACGTTGCCGACCTGACCACCGATGAAGCGCAGGAGTTGATCCAAAAGCGGCTGGAGGATGGAGGCTTTGTCCGCGGCCCGCACGTTTCCATTTTCGTGGACGAATCCGCTTCGCAAGCCATCACATTGTTAGGAGAGGTCAATCGCCCCGGGCCGTACCCTGCGATTGGCGATCGCCGCCTTTTCGACTTGATCTCGGCAGCGGGAGGATTGACCGACAAGGCGGGCCGCGTCGTGACCATCGAGCATCGCGGGAATCCCGGTCAGAGGGTTGAGTTGCAGCTATCGTCGAACCTGGCGGAAGATACCCAGAACAACGTGGATGTTTTCCCGGGAGACATGATTATTGTGTCGCGCGCCGGGATCATTTACGTCGTGGGCGATGTGGGACATCCCAGCGGCTTTCTGATTGAGGACAACTCCCTTTCCGTTCTCAAAGCCCTGGCGCTGGCCGGCGGCAGCACCCGCACCTCTGCCTTGAACAAAACCAGGATCCTGCGGCAGACGCCGAACGGGGTTCAGGAAATTCCCATCAACCTCAAGAAGGTACTTTATGCCAAGGCGCCGGATATGGCTCTGGTGAAGGGAGACATTCTGTTTATCCCCGGCAGTTCGGCCAAGGCTGCGGCATATCGCACTGCGGATGCAGCAGTGTCGCTGTCCACCTCCTTGGGAATCGTCGCGGTTACTCACTAGGTTCCGGGCTTGGATCGTGTGGCGCGGACACTCCTGTCCGCGGCCCGTGTATTTGCCTGGGATATCCGCTTCGCAAACAGGACTGTACCCGCTAGAGACCCAGCGATTCAAGCACAGCGATGTAGTCCTGCGCCGTTTTTTCGCGGGAAAATCTATTGACGACGTATTGCCGCCCGCTGGCTCCCATTCGTCGTCTGTGCTCGGGATCCTCCGCCAGGTCGAGGATCGCTTCCACCAGCGCTTCACTGTTCTCGGGCTCCACAAAAATGCCGGCGCCGGCTTCTTCGACAATCTCGCGAGCCTGCCCATCGACAGCGACGACGACCGGCCGCTCGCACGCCATGTATTCGAGGAGCTTGGTGGGAATCACCGTCTTGAACAGCTCGGTCTTTTTCAGCATGACTAGGCAAAGGTCGGCCGCCGAAACATACGCGGGAATCCGTCCCCGCGGCTGCTGACCAAGAAACCGAATGTTGGTGAGTCCGCGCGCAGCGGCGAGTTCCACGATCCGTTCCTTTTCCGCGCCTTCGTCAATCAGTAAGAACATCGCGTTCGGCAACACAGTCTGCAGTTCTTGGGCGACGACGATCAAAGTCTCCAGTCCATGCGCATTGCCCATCGTGCCGATGTAGCAAATCAGAAAACGACCTTCGAGCTGCAGTTGCTTTCGCACTTCCATCGCCGCCGGGTCGAGCCGGAAAAGATCGGTCTCCACTCCATTCTCGACGATGGAGATCTTTGCCGCGGGAACCTTCCAATGCCGCATCAGGTGGTCCTTGAAAGCCGGCGACACGACAACGATGCAGTCGGCGCGGTGGTAAAGAAATCCGGCGATTGCTCCCAGCGTGCGATGGAGCAAGGTTCCTTCGCTGCCCGCGCCGACGGCCGCCAGCGATTCCGGCCAAAGATCGCGCACTTCGAAGACTAAGGGGACGCGCTTCCAAAACGCCAGCCACCATCCTGAAAGCGCGCACAGCAATTGCGGAGACGTGGCGATGACCACCTCCGGCTTGTGCAGAGCCAACCCGCTGACCGCTGCCGAAATACAGAACGACGCGTAATTGCGAATTCTCTCGTGCGCCTTGCGATTCGGCAGCGGCCAGAGCCACGTGCGAACGACGCGCACTCCATCGACGGTTTCCGTGTAGCGAAGCCGGTGGAATCGCGAGCGCCATTCCTCGGGCACGACGCCCGTCGGATGGTTCGGAAATCCGGTGAAAACAGTCACATCATGCCCCATCCGCGCCCAATGCCGGGACAACTCCGCAGCGCGCGCCGCTGGCGCTCCCATTTCAGGCGGAAAATATTGCGAGACGTAGAGAATCTTCACGATGAGTCTTAGGCCAATCAGTATGCGAGTAATTATCCTGTAAATCGTTTTGGTAGGGCACGGCTTCAGCCGTGCCGCCCAGAGCCAATAAATACGAGGGCTTTAGCCCCTGAGGGCCACCGCAGTATCCTTCATCACGACACGGCCTTTAATAGTGCAATAATTTGAAAACGCTTTTCTCGACCAGGGCGCGGGTCCGATTGCTGCGGCGCTGCGCGTAGCCTTCCCACCGTTCGGCAACCGCCGCAAAGCGAGCGTCGCCCGTTAGCTTGGACATCACGCGCAACTGTACGATATGCAACCGGTGATAGAAAGGGCTCGCCAGCATTTTCATCCGGGATCCCGATCGCTCATAACCAGATTGTTCATACAAGGACCAGTATCCGGTATCGAAGCGCGCCAGATTGTGAACCAAAGTCTCGACGCCGCGGTCGAAAATTCCCTTTGCCGAAGCATCCGCGCGCGCCAGCCAGAAATCGAACACACCCCACAGCGCCCATATGAATCCGTTCAAAATGTGCGTCGGCGGATCAACGAGATACTCTTCGATCCACAGGTTCTTCTCTTCATCCTCAAAGAGTACGCCACCTTCGGCAATGGGCCGCGTCAGCGCGACAAACGCCTTATCGGCCGCGCGTTGATACTTCTCGTCTTTGGAATGAGCATGAGCCCGCAAAAGAAGCGAAACGCCCTGTCCCTGCGCGAGTCCCGAATACCATGGCGCCTTGAGCGTGTCACGATACTCCCAGTCAAAATGATGGCTCCAAACCGAAAGCCCGTGAGCATTCTGTTCCAGGTTGGCGGCAAGCCAATCGGCAGCTTTGAGAGTTTTCTGCCAGCGAGCGCCGTCACCGGTCTCGCGGAAACGGTTGTAGTTCGCGAGCCCCCACTGTGCAATCGCAATCGGGTTGTACTGCAAGCCGATCACTCCGTGATAGTCGAGCATGGGAATGCCGGCAGCATCGTAGTGCCCGGCATATTCCGCCTTCTCGCGAAACATCATGTGGTACTCGCCAAGCCGATCAGCGGTGGCGCGCGGATTGATCTCCGGCGCCTCATGCCAGAACGTCAACTGGCTTCGTCCAGGAGCAAGGTAGGCGCGGGCGATACGACGGTAGTAATGCCAACGCGTGGCCAGGCTCATGACGACTCAACTTCCCAGAGGGTGGTGACCAAATCGTCCGGCTCGACGGCGATGGTCGTAGCTGCAAGATAATTGGTGGAATTGTCGCCGTCGGGCAGGAAGGCGTTACCGTACTGAAAATACCGCATCGGCAAGTTGTCTTTCTTCCAGCGAGCCAGCACCTGCCAGTTCGCTCCGTCTCTGCAGCCGGCGATTTGCACTTCACGGCTGGTGTTCACGGCGCTGGGCTCGATCATGGTCGAAAAAAATACCGCCTCGCCAACCCGGCAACTAACCCTACAACCAAAGATCGAAGAGCTGGCGAGGTCGCCGACCTGCTCGACGTTCCCCGCCCGATCGAGCCGATACACATGGTTCTTTTCGAAGGGCGTGTCGGTCGAAAGATACAATCCGCTTTGCGTTGGAATCGCAGCCACGGCCCGGGCTTGCTGGTTGCCGGCGAGCACCACTTCCACCGAGCGAAGATCGCAGGAAGCGCGCAGAACCTTGCACTCGGCGCCTTCATCTCCCGTCAGTATCCAAAGGCAATCGCCCCAACGGTCGTAAACAATGTTGTGGACGTGCCGGATGCTTCCCGCCGGAAACGTGTAGGCAATCTGCCAGGTGCATCCTCGATCGGTCGAAACGTAGATGTGGACTTCCGCGCGCTCGCGATTGTCGAAATACTCGCCCCAGTAAATGCTTCCCGACGGAACAGCGGTGACGTGCAGCGGTCGTTTGCCGCGCTGAACTTGATGAGTGACATGAAATTCATCGGTGTCCGGAGTTCGCGTTACGAGTGCGCCTGGAACCGCGCCCACCATCGTCTGGCCGTTTGTTTGGCCGTCGAGTGTCTGATCGTTGTTTGTCTGGTCGCTGGGAATGGCCAGCGCATGAAAGCCATCACGCACCAGGCGATAACTCAGCGCGCAGCGTGACGTAAGATTCCTCCACCAAGCTGGACGAAAACGCGCGACCGTTTCCCAGTGCGCATCGTCGCCGACGCGCAGACGAACGATTTGATAACCACGGCAGCCATAGAGAACGTCGCCATCCCACGCGAGCACTCGAATGCCGTGCCAGGCACCGACTCTACGAAGCTTTAGAGCGGAGGATGCAGCCACCGCAACTGGAGTCTCAGTCATGGCGGGTTATGCCGGTTCAGACTTGCACGCGAAAAAGGGGCCGATGGCTAGCACATCCATTTTCGTTCGCTGGAAGCAATCGATGGCTTCCTGCGGCGTGCACACGATCGGCTCATTCTCGTTAAAGCTCGTGTTCAGGATCACCGGGGTCCCAGTCTTCTTGCCAAACGTCTGGATCAGGTCGTAGTAGAGCGGATTCTCTTCCCGCGCCACCGTTTGCAATCGCCCGGTGTTGTCCACGTGGTTCACAGCGCAGAGGCTCTTCCGCTTCTCCGGGCGAATCTTGTACACATGGAGCATGTAGGGCGATGGATGATCGTGCTCGAAATATTCGTGCTGCGCTTCGGCCAGAATGGAGGGAGCAAAGGGACGGAACCATTCGCGGTGCTTGATGCGAGCGTTCAGCACATCCTTCATGTCGGGCAGGCCCGGATGCGTCACGATCGAACGATTGCCGAGCGCGCGCGGTCCCCACTCCATGCGGCCCTGAAACCATCCCACAACATTGCCCTGCACCATCCGATCGGAAACCGCGTCGAGCAGCGGCGCGCGCTCCAGTCGCCGATACTTTACGCCCGCGCTTTTCAAGGCTGATTCAATCTGCGCTTCAGAAAACTCCGGCCCGAGGTAGGCATGATCCATCTGCTCCCGGAGCGGCTGTTTCAGCACCGAGTGATATGTGTGCAGCGCGGCGCCAATCGCCAGGCCTTCGTCGCCCGCCGCCGGCTGAATGCAGGTGCGCCGGAATGGCGTCCGGGAAAATATTTTGCCGTTGGCTACGCTATTAAGTGCGCAGCCTCCCGCCATCGCAAGGTTCTCATCGGGTACGCGCTTGTGCAGCTCGTTCGCAAAATGAAAGAACACTTCCTCGAAACAATATTGCATGGCATAAGCCAGATCCATATCCCGCTGCGTGATCTTGGCGTAGGGCTCGCGGGGCGCGCCGAAGAGCTTTTCCATCTTGTCGGAGAAATGCCGCGCCAGGCGCACTGTTCCGTCGGGCAGCACCTGCATTCCTTGACTGCTCCCGAGCGGTTTGAAGTAGCTCATGTTGAGTTGGAAGTTGCCATTTTTTAGCGCCACGACCTTCCGAATCTCGTCGAGGTAGGTGTCTTTCCCGTACGGCGCCAGCCCCATGACTTTGCCTTCATCGCCATATTTTCTGTAGCCGATAAAATCGCAGATCATGGTGTAGAAGCTGCCGAGCGAGTGCGGCAGGAACACTCGGTCGAGCACCTGGATTTCGTGGCCTTCACAGCGCGCCATCATGGTGGAGACAAAATCTCCGGAACCGTCGTAGCTAAAACCCGCTGCCTTTTCCCACGGCGAACAATAGTACGCACTGGCGATGTGCGCGATGTGGTGCTCCAGATGATGCTCCTGAAACTTCAGCGTGGAGGCATCTAGGTCGAGCGCCTGCCCGAGCAGCGAACGCACCTCGCGCATCGACTCCTTGCGCTGCCGCATCTTGATAAAATTCAGAATTTTCGCCGGGTTCGCCAGCGCATACTGCACCTTCTTGGCGAGGTTGGCATCACTGTCCTGCCCCACGGCAACGTGCTGAACGTCGGTGATCTTCGCGCCCGCCCCGTCCAGACACGCTTTCACCGCCAGTGCAGGAAAGCCGCCGTAATGTTTATGCCGGTTGAGCCGCTCTTCGGCCACCGCAAAAAGAATTTTTCCATCTTCGACGATCACGGCCGACGCGTCGGCATGAAACATATTCAGGCCCAGAATCAACATTTACGGCTCGTTCCCTTCTCTTGTCATTCCATTTTTTCTAGTGCGTGTTTTTCTTAGTGCGGATTTATCGCTGCGACGACGTTCCCTGCAGGGCCGAAGCAACGAACTCACTCAACTGCACCGTCAGAGGTTGCCCGGTCTGGCATGAATTCTGCAGTCGAAGGGTCGCGAGAGTCGAGCCCACGACCTGTTCAAACGGAATGGGCAGCGGCGTTTTGCCCAGAAGCGCATCCACGAATGCCTGCATCTCCGCTTTGTGGCCCTTGTCTTGTGCCCACCGCGCGCGTGTGATTTGTTTGCGCCCGTTGCGAACAAGTTCGAGCCGCCGAAAATCTTCGAGAATCGCAACCGAGCCACCGCCAAAGACTTCCACGCGCTCCTTCGCAGCCGACTTGTCGCCGTTGGCGAGATAGCTGATTGTTCCCAACGTGCCGTTCGCGAACTTGAGCGATGCGACGACGTTATCCATGCTGTACTGCCCCGGATTGCCCACGGTCTGCGCTTGCACTTCGACGGGGCACGCGCCCGCGAGAAAGCAGAGAAAGTCCACAAAATGGCAGACCTCGCCGAGAATGCGTCCGCCTCCCTGCTCGGGATCGTTGACCCAATGATCGGCGGGAATATAACCTGCATTCACGCGGTAGTGGATGGCCAACGGTTCGTGGACCTCCGACAAGAACTGCTTCATCTGCACGGCCATGGGCGCGAATCGGCGATTGAAACCGACCATCAGGAGCGGCGCATTTTCGTCAGCCGACGCACACACCAGCGCCGCCAGTTCACTTTCATTCAGGCAAAGCGGCTTTTCGCAGAAGACCGCCTTCCCCGCGCGCAGCGCTCGGAGCGACTGGCCGCCATGAAGGTGGTGGCGCGTGGCAATCAGCACCGCTTTGATGTTTGCATCCTGCAGAAGCTCTTGTTCTGAATTCGAACAATAGGAAAATCCAAATTTCTCCGCCGCGCTCCGGCTGCGCGGCCCGGTCGCATTGCAGACGCCAATGAAAGAAACGCCCGGGATCGCCTTCAGCGCGGGCAAGAGCGTGTTCTGCGCGAAACTTCCCGCTCCCAGCACGCCCAGGCCAATGGAGCCCGACGACGGCACGACGGTAGACACCGGAATTCTCTCCGACAAATTCGGCGCGATTCCAGATTCGGTACCCGCGTAGGTAATCAACGCGGCGAGAAACGGCTCGCCTGTGCTGCCAGTAATCAGGTCATAGGCCCGCGTCGCCTGTTCCATCGGAAAACGATGAGTAATCAGCGACGGCAGATTCAGTTTGCCCTCCGCAATGAATTGCAGAAACGCTGCCAGGTTGCGCGTTTCCGTCCACCGCACATGTCCAATCGGATAATCGCGCCCTTTCTGCTCATACGCGGCGTCGTAACGGCCGGGGCCATAGGAGCGCGAAATTCGAAAGTCCAATTCCTTCTCGTAATACAGTTTGCGCTGCAACTCCATGCCGACGGTTCCCACGGCAACCACAACGGCGCGATCGCGCGTCAGTTCCGCGGCGAGATTCACCGGTGCGCTGCTTGGGGTCCCCGCCGTAATCAGCACCGAGTCCACGCCCACGCCGCCCGTTTTCTGGAAGCACAAATCGCGGAACTCGCGCGTGCTGGTGCATGCGGCCTCGGCTCCGTTTCCGATCGCGAGATCGGCGCGCTGCCGCAACAGATCCATCCCAAAGACGCGGCAACCGGCGGCCTTCAGTAACTGAACCGTGATTTGTCCGAGCAACCCGAGACCGATCACCGCGACCGTGTCGCCGAGCGCGACTTCCGCGGTTCGAATGCCGTGCAGGCAAATTGCCCCCACCGTCCCGAAGGCCGCTTCTTCACATGAAACATTGCCGCCCTCAGGAATCTTCGCGACCAACATGCGCGGCACGCAGGCAAACTCGGCATGAACAGCATATCCCGCGCCAGCGCAAGCGACGCGATCGCCCACGTTGATGTCGGCAATGCCATCGCCAACCGCAACCACCACTCCGGCGCTGCTGTAGCCTACCGATTGCGGCTGATCCAGGCGGGACCGCACGGTTTGCAGGGTGGAAGCCAATCCATCCCGCTGCATCTTGGCCAACACATCGCGCACCAGGTCAGGACGAGCCTTTGCCTTCGCCAGCAGACTTTTGCTGGCAAATTCAGCCGACGCGCGCTCCGTGCCGGCCGACACCAGAGACGCCGCGACTCGCACGAGCACACAGCCGGGCAGCAATTGCGGAGCCGGAACTTCCGCGACCTTTAACTCACCCGTCCGCGCGTCTTGTAGGAGTTGCTTCATGCCGTCGTTAGTCTTACTTGGGACAGTTGAGATGCGTCGATCTGCCGCTGAGCGAACGATCTTGCGCCACCGTCGAGAAAAAGCTGCATCCAGATTTCGAGCGTCAGCAGTTGCCAGATTTGCATCGACCAGTCTTCCGCGCCCCGCCGGTGCTCTTCAATGTAGGCGCGCACAACTTGCGGACGGAACAGCCCACGGCGCCGCACTTGAGGCTCCGAAAGAAGATCGTCCACCATGGGACGCAAATCGTGCGCCAGCCAATAATCTACCGGCGCCGCGAAGCCCGCTTTCGGCTGCCGCATCACCTCTTCTGGCAGCATACTACGCATGGCTGCACGGAAGATGTGCTTCGTCACCGGACGCCATTTCCCTTTCAGCTTCCACTCCGGCCTCACATTCCACGCAACGAATTCGGCGAGCTCGCGGTCGAGAAACGGCACGCGCACCTCGACCGACGACGCCATGCTCATTTTGTCGTTGTAAGTCAGGTTTAGTGTGGGCATGAAAATTTTGGTATCCAGATAGAGCATCTGGTTGAGAAAATCCGCGTGCCGCACCTTGCCGAACGCCGCCAGATGCTGGTCGTCAGCATCAGGATTGTCGCTTGCTAACTGCTGCGATTTTAGAGCATATAAGTCAGTCTTCTGCTGGGCATCAAGATACGTGCAATTTCTGATGAAAGCTTCCTCTGGGCTGAGCGCCGCGCTGCGCGCCATTTTTTTCGCCAGACGCACAGATCCTTTCATGCGCGTTCCACGCAGCGACGGCAATCCCAGCAGGACGCGCTCCGCGGCGAAGCGGGCGAAACCCGGGACGCGCCGATATTCTTCCGCCCACGCGTGAGCTACATGCTTACGATATCCCGCGAAAATCTCGTCGCCGCCCACTCCCGACAAAAGCACGGTCGCCTGTTTTCGCGCCTCGCGGCACACCAGATACGCCGTGATGATCGCCGGATCGGCCGTGGGTTCATCCATGTGCCAGGTCAGACTCGGCAACAGGCCGACCACATCAGGCTCGACCACGATCTCATGATGCTCGCAGCCCAGCTTGCGTGCGAGGCGCCGCGGAATGCTTGGATCGTCAATCGTCGTCTCGCCCACGCGATATTTCTCGGGAAACGTAATCGTGTAGGTCCGCACCGGCTGCTTTCGCGCCATGGCCGCCACGATGCTCGACGAATCCAGCCCCGCGCTCAGAAACGCGCCGATTGGAACATCGCTCACCATCTGCTGCTCGACCGAGGCGCAGAACCTCTCTCGAATCTCATTCGCCAGATCCGCTTCCGTTCGTGCGAAGCGATGTCCCGCCGGAGGAAACGTTAAGTCCCAATACTGTTCGATCCTGAACTCGCCGCGTCGCCAGATCGCGTAGTGACCCGCCGGCAGCTTGCGGATTCCCTCGAACATCGTCAGCGGATCTGGCACCCAGAGGAATGTCAGGTATTTGTCGAGGGCCTCCAGGTTCATGCGCGCTTCAATTCCCGGCACTTCGAGCACCGCCTTCACCTCGGAAGCGAAAGCGAGTTTTCCGCCGCGCTCCCAGTAATGAAGCGGCTTGATTCCAAAATGATCGCGCGCCAGAAACAACTTCGGCGAACGGCCACGCAAGTCGCAGATTGCGAGGGCGAACATGCCGTTCAGGCGGTTCAGGCAGTCTTTGAGGCAGTCGGGGCCATATTCTTCGTAGAGATGGACGATAGCTTCCGTATCCGTGTGCGAACGAAAACGATGCCCTTCGCCTTCGAGCTCTCGGCGCAGATCGGCGAAGTTGTAGATCTCGCCGTTGTACGTGATCCACACGGTCCCATCTTCGTTGCTCATGGGCATGTGGCCATCTGCGGAGAGATCGAGAATGGCAAGCCGGCGGCTGCCCAGTCCGATGTATCCCCCATCGGGGAAATGCCGCTCCCAGAGCCCCGAGTCGTCGGGACCGCGGTGCGTCTGCACGTTCGTCATCCGGGCGAGCGTCTCCCGGTCGCCGCAGTTCACGAGTCCGCCGATGCCGCACATGACTCAGTTCCTCCCGATCCGCAGCTCGTAGATTTTCGCCTTGGAATGGAACATCTGCACCGCTTGAAAGACGCAGTAGATCAGCCCCGGCACACCATCGAGAAATCCCAGACGAAAAACATAACGATAGAGGAAGAGCAGAACCGGAGAGCCCGGCAAGCGATAGAGATTTCGCTTGAGCCATCTTCGGCGCTGCGCTTGCGCGCCGAATAAATCGGCGCTCACTTCTTCAGGATCGCCTTCTGGCCGCAGAAGCACGCGCGCTTCCCAGTTCGAGTACTCATTGTGTTTCAGGATGTAGCGCGACAAAGAACCAACATTGTGGTGGACCAGCGCATTGCGCAGTTCCGCGGTGGGCCCATCCACCACCACATGTTCGTGGATCTCAATGTCGGCCATCGAGGAATCCTGGTCCTTCAAGCGGCATTCAAAACGGCCCCGCCCTTTGCGGAACAGCGACAGCTTCCAGAAGCTCGCATCGCAATACCGCAAGACCCTGCCGAGAAAATACATCTGCAGGCGGATGGAATACCCGTTCACCTCGGGGTTTTGAACTGCGCGCCGAATTTCTTCCACCAGTTCCGGCGTCAGGACTTCATCCGCATCGAGCAGCAGAATCCAGTCGTACGCGAGCGGCAGCGTGTCCATGGCCCATTGGCGCTTCTTCGGCCAGCCCCCCGCATAATGAAACTGGATCACCTTCGCGCCACACGACTGAGCAATCGCAACCGTCTCGTCCGTGCTCTCGGAATCGATGACATACACTTCGCCGAACCCCGCAAGCGACTCCAGGCAGCACGGCAGGTTGCGGGCCTCGTTGCGCACCGGAACGATCACACTTACAGGGAGCACCTGCCGAGCGGCGCTGGAGTTCGACACCTCAGCCTCTGATTTTGCTTCGATCAAGTCCATTCCGTCGGCAGGTAGAAGGTCTCACTATGTTAGCTGAATTGAGGACATTCTTGAACGCAAGATCGTCAACGCAGCATCCGTGGACGAAACACCGTTCCTGCCCGACTTCGCCCGCCAGGCGGGCGAGGGCGATGCTTTTCATAGGTTCTGCTCGCACCAGCGCTTCAGGACAAAAAGTGACCAGGGCCGCGACCAGGAAGTCTCCCCCGCAAGAAAGCGATTCCACACTTCTCGCACGGCGCCGGCGCTGATAGAAGTCTGATCCCAATTACTCTTTCGCAGCGCGTCTTCGACGACCGCCCTTATCTCGCCCCGCAGCCATCGCTCAAAGGGCAGCGTGAATCCGCGTTTCGGACGATTCACGACCTCCCTGGGCAACTCGACGCCAAGGCTCGCCAGCAGCAGGCTCTTCGGCAAGTCGCCTTGTAACTTCTTATTCCCCGGAATGCGGAAGCAGGCTTCGACCAGCGCCCGATCGAGAAAAGGCACTCGCAGTTCGAGGCCATGCGCCATGCTCATGAAATCGGAATCCCGAAGAAGCGTGTTGCGCGTGTAGAAGTGCGATTCGAGGTAAGAGACGCGATTGACTGGATCAAGAGATTGGCTTTCCGTGATCGATTCTTGCAGCACTCGATCAAGCGATCGCTGCGAGGCTCGGTAATCCGGCGCCGAAAACAGCGCCTCGCGCTCCGCCGCCCCAAACAGCATGCGCACCAGGAAATACGGATGGACGACGGACTCATGGCCCGTGGCCAACTCGGCCAGCTTGCGGCTGCGATCTCCCTTGCCTCCAAACAGCGCGATGGACGCGGCGAGTGGCCGCCGCGCCAGCCTCGGCAGTCGTCCAAATCGTTTAGAAAGGCTTTCCATCCTCGGCACGCGACGAAAATTCGAGTAGCCCGCGAACATCTCGTCGGCACCCAGGCCAGTCAAAGCAACTTTCACTCCCGCAGCCCTCGTCTTAGCGGACACGAGATAGGTATTGATGCCATCAATGGTTGGTTGGTCCATCGCGCATAGAGCTTCGGGCAACACCGCCAGCGTGTCTTGCTGCGAGACTGGAATTTCATGATGTTCGGTGCCGAAGCGGCGGGCAATTTCCCGCGAATACTGCCCTTCGTTGAACTCCTCTTCCTGAAATACCAGCGAGAAGGTGTTCGCGCGCACGCCATTGTGGCTGAGGACGGCAACCAGAGCGCTGGAATCGATTCCGCCCGAAAGAAACACTCCAACGGGTACGTCACTGACAAGATGCGACAGCACCGCATCGCGCAAGATCGCGGGCAGTTGATCTGCCATCGCGCTTCCATTGCCCGATCGTGGTTCCGACTCGGCCCGTGAAAAAGACTGCAGCGGATTCCAGTATTCGCGGCCGCTCACCGATCCGTTTTCTACGGTGAGCACATGTCCCGGTGGAACGGCCATCATTCCTTCCACGATCGTCCAGGGCTCATAGACGGAACCGAACGCCAGGTAGCTCAAAACCCCCGTGGGATCGACCTTTCGCGGCACCAGTCCCGTCCCCAAAAGCGTTCGAACCTCCGAAGCAAAAACAAAAATCTGCTCTGACTGGTGGTAGTACAGTGGCTTGATTCCCATGGGATCGCGAGCCAATAGCAGCCGCTTTCGCGGCGCGTCCCAGAGGGCAAACGCAAACATGCCGCCCAGCCGCGTCAGGCAGGACTCGCCCCACACACGATAGGCGGCAAGGATCACTTCCGTGTCAGAATGACTCTTGAACTCGACGCCGGCGGCTTCGAGTTCCTTACGAAGTTCGCGGAAGTTGTAGATCTCGCCATTGAAGACGATCCAGTTGCCGGTAACCGGATCCTGCATGGGCTGGTGCCCGAGTGGCGAAAGATCGAGAATCGCCAATCGCCGGTGACCCAAGCCGATCTCCAGCGGCTCCGGTTCGGCATCTTTTAGCAGCACGGTACCGTAATCATCGGGTCCTCGGTGCGCGAGCGAGCGGGTGGCTTGTTCCAGAACTTCAGGAGGGATCTGGGTCTTACGCGCCAGTATGCCAACGATGCCGCACATCTGAAATATTTGCTCGCTTCCCTACGGCTGTTGTTCCATCTTACCGCGAAGGTAGGCATAGCCTGACTCGGCATGGATCCAGGCTTGATGCACATTCTTGCGCTCCTTGAGGCGGTCTCCAATGACACCTTTGCCGGCAGCGGCTCGCTTGAAATTTCTCCTTCCCCCTTTCAGGCTCCGGTGTCCGGTTCACGGTTCATACCGAAGAAGTCGGCGTAAAACGAAATGCTGTGCTGTTGATAACAAATGACTTGTTGGCTTCGTTTCGCAAAATCGCGTTTCGCCAGTTGCCCCGGTGGATCCACATCGGTGACTTGGACTACCCACACCCTCGGACAAGAAACGCGCATTGTCCAGCGATAGTAAGCAAAAGTGGTTTGGACGGAGTCCATCCAATTCGATCGAGTTCTCAACCCTGCAGGACAATCCCCTTCTTGCGCCTTTGGCAATCATGAATTACGGATCAGGTTGTCCCTCCAGTCGTGGTCACCATCGCGATGGCCGGCGTCAGTTCTCGCCCTCCCTCCTTTCTGTTTGCATCTTACGCAGTGTCTCGATGGCGCGATAGAGATCGCGCTTTAACTTCGCCTGGTAGCGAGTCACGCTCTCAAGTGCACTCCCCATAACAGCCTCTATCTCAAGGTGATCGACGTTCTTGTTGTCGCTGTTTTCTGAGCTCTTAAGAGCCTCGACTACGTGACCTTGCACGAAACCGGGCCCACGCACCGCGGTGGAGTGATGGTGGTCCTTGGTGGCAACAGTTCGAACAACCACCCGCTCGTAGTCCCACCCGCGATCAAGCGGAAGATGACGCGGAAGATCTAAGTTGCGAATGGGCAGCTCAAGATCTTTGTGTAAAACGCTGCTCACGTCATCTGAAAGTCCTTGGCGCCGCAAAAGTTCACGGACCTCAAGGAATGCCGTGATCCCGAGCTTCCATAACAGGGTCGCAATTTCCTCCACCAGAAATTTCTCGATCAACCCAATCGGATGAAGCTCTGTTTTGCAAACTTGCCACAACTCCAAAAACTCAGCCCGTTGTTCGTCATCGTCGAATTCCACTTTTCTGGCGAGTATGCCGTGACGCAAAGCGTTTTTGCTTGAATTTGATTTTCCGTGTTCGGTCCGGGGACCGGAGGAGGATTGCGAGTTGGCTCGATTGGCAGCCAGAACAGCGTCGCTGACTTTCTTTTTGCGTTTCATATCCTAATCTCCTAGAGGTAAGATTCCGGCAGTGCGGCCGGCTCCGTTTGAAGCCCAAGCGCAAGATGACCCGCCGGGTCGCGCAATACAGCTAGCTCCCAAGATTCGAAAATTGGTTCAGAGACTTAGCAAGAGGCGTTCAAACGATACCTATCATCTGAAGAGTACTTATCGGCTCATCATGAAGCGTATTTATCGGCTCATCCGAAGACTTATTTATCCAAAATCTCAGGTATTGGCATACCAGGAGAGATCGGCCCATTTCTGTGCCGACCTGCACTAACTTTAGCGCAGGTATAATACGCGAGTCAAGGATTGCAAGTACCTTTTCATCAGTCGCTTAGTGCCCTCTGTTTCGCAGTCAACACGAGTTCCCTCAGTGAGGGCGAATCGCTTTCTCGTCCTTGACCCTAAGCCTCCTGCTTGGCGACTAGGCGCTGCATGAACTTGCGCCCTCTTTTTGACAACTGTCAAGGTCAATGCCGGGGCGCCAATGCCAAACGCGCTATTGGGTACAAGAGAGTTCCCGCAGCACAGCTTCCGGCGACATGGGGGCAACTGATTCCACAGGAAATTCGTGCGCACCAGAACGGATGGCGGATTGGTTTCCGCGGAATTGATCCGCAACGAAAACATCTTGGCCAGCAGGCCGTGCCTGAACTTTCACCACAGCATGTTAGGGCTCTTGTTCCTGCAGGCATGGCCCTTAAGGGCGGATTGTACGCATCTATTACGCCCACCCAAACGGACTTGGGCAGTTTATTGGGCGTTAACCAAGGCACCTCGACTACCGTTGCGATTCTCGTGGGGAAAAAGCCATAGCAAGGAAGCCAAGCGACCAGCATCAAAACGGCTGTGAACGCGAAACGGCACCAGTACCAAACCGAAGGCAACCAGAGCGGGAGGGGCGGTCTCATCTTCGTGCCACGAGAAGTGGCATGATGGCAAAACCCGCTGTGGGAGGACCGCGGCCTGGCAATTGGCCCTTGACACGGAGTGGCGGCACTAGTGCAATGGCGACAGTCTGAAACGCAGAATGGAGCAAATCAATGAAGAGAACACTCGTGTGGTGTGCAGTGGCATTGATGTCGCTGATGGTCGCGGCACAAACAAAAGACAACAAGATGGGCGGCGGAACCGAGCAGGCGATCGCCGGACTCGAGCAGCAGTGGGCAGACGCCTCAAAGGCGAGCAATCCGGAGCCGATCGCTCCTCTTCTGGCGGACAACTTCGTCAACACCGGTAGCGACGGAAAGGTGATTGGGAAAGCCGAGACGCTCGCGCATATCAAGGCGGCAAAGTGGGAGACAAACCAGATCAGCGATGTGAAGGTAACGGTATTCGGGAACACGGCCATCGCGACCGGAGACTGGGCAGGCAAAGGGACGGACGAGAATGGGAAGCCGGTCGATGCCCACGAGCGCTGGACTGATACCTGGCTGAAGATGTCCGATGGAAAATGGCAATGCGTCGCTAGCCACAGCTCTACGATCAAAATGTAGGGAACACGATTTGCGAATGCCCGGCGACAGCCGGGCTCTTTCGTCTCAGCGAGTTTAATCTCGGCAGGCGCTGGGGTTGGCTGATACGCCGCGCGGTGCTAGGAACGACAGTCACAGACTTCACTGCTGCCCCCGACCTCGCCCAGATCGTCCTAGTATTACTACGTTAAGTTATTGACACGGGCAGTCTTTTCCAATCGAAGGATGAGCCTAAAGGGGAGCCTGGACGGTGGCGGAGGAAAGCTCCTTTCTGGATTGGATTCTGAGAAAGTCTAGCAGCCGCAGCCGGGGCGGTGGGAATGTGGA
>Ga0187850_10001858_pt1 | contig 21158 bp, 14 predicted proteins | sample June2016WEW_4_15_FD_132436 | JGI IMG/M metagenome (GOLD analysis project Ga0187850, IMG submission 132436) | Peatland microbial communities from SPRUCE experiment site at the Marcell Experimental Forest, Minnesota, USA - June2016WEW_4_150 | ecosystem: Environmental > Terrestrial > Soil >...
CGGTCAGCACCGCGTTGGCGCTGGTGGCGGTGCCGGCGCTGTTGGAAACAACAACCGCATAGGCGCCCGCATCCCCAAGCTGCACATGCGTCAGCACCAGCGAACTGCCGGTCGCGCCAGGGAGGTTGGTGCTGTTGAGTTGCCATTGGTAGCTCAGCGGCGGCGAGCCGCTGGCGGTGACGCTCAAGGTCACGGTCGTGCCGACGAGCACCGTCTGGCTTTGAGGTTGAATTGCAATCACCGGGGCCACAGCGCACTTCCCCGAGCTCCCGGCGGCGGCGATGGCCTGAATCTCGGCGGCTGAAAGGGCGCGGCTATAGATGCTCACTTCATCCATCTGGCCGGCGAAGCGCACGCCCGCGCCGGAATCGTACGGCCTTACCCCGAGATAAACGTCCCCCAGCGTCATGGGGGTAAAATTGCCCAGATTGGCCTGGCCAACGACCGCCCCGTTCAGATACGCCACTGCCATGCCGCTGGTCTTGTCGTAAGTGACAGCCACGTGCTGGAAGCTGTTGGCGTTCAATGCCCCGGGGGGCGAGTTGACAGCGTGCCCGGCTAGATTGATGTCTTTGAAGTAACCACAGAAGGATCCCGCTCCGGCCCCCCCCACGCTGACCGGCACCGCGATGTCCAACAGCACGCCAAACCGCCCGTCATTCCACTCGACAATCGGCTGGCTGGCCACGACGTCAGCCGGCTTTATCCAGACCTCAATCGTCATGCCGCCGCCGGTGCCGACGTTCAGAGCTGGCGACGCGGGCACGCGCACGTCCGCATCGGTCCCGTTTAAACTGAAGGCCTGACCGACTTCACCGGCCAGGAAAGTCACCCCCCCTTCCAGGAGGCCGTTGTTCGCGCCGGTGCTGTCGGCGGCATTGCCTTCGCCGGCCCACCAGCCCACCAGGCCCGCAGGGACAGGGGCACAGTTTGTCTGGGCGGAGACATGGTTGCTGGTGAAAAGAGCCGCTATACTAGCTACGGCCGCCAGGAAAACTCCGAGCGAAATTCTCATATTGGACCTCTAATCTGGCATTTTAGGGGGAAACACGCTCGAATGTCAACAAAAAAAAGGGGGAAACAGCCCATTTTAACAAAGCCGGTTATTGAATAGATTAGATGAAATCAATTCTGCCCGGGGCGGCCTGCCGCGCTCGACGGGGTGGCGCAATTTGGGGATTGAGATTGAATGGCAACCCGATAATCTTGTTTGTCTTTTGGCAAGAGTATGAAATCACCAGGCGCCAATGTTCGGCCGCCTTCGCCGGTTCCGGGGCGGGGCTCGGGCCTTCGCCAGTTCGGTCTGATGGCGGTTCTTTTGATTGGCCTGGAACTCCTCCTCTTCTGGAAGGCGATCGGCCCGGACTACACGGATTTCTCCAATGACGGTCCCCTGGGCCAAATCAGCGCTCGCTACGCTGATTTGCCCAGCGGGTTGTTCTCCGTTTGGCAGGATCTGAATTGGCTCGGCAGCGCAGGTCTCAGCGGGATCCCCAGCATCGCGATCATGCTCAATATGGTCTTTGGCCATTTAACCTATTCGAAGATCTACGCCCCGTTTGCGATTTTGTTTCTGGGCCTGAGCGCGTGGTTTTGTTTTCGGCAGCGGAAATTCTCGCCGGCGGTCTGCGTATTGGGCGGGTTGGCGGCGGCTTTCAATTCGGACTTTTTCTCGACGGCCCGCTGGGGTGTGGCGTCGCAGCCGATCGCTTTCGGGCTGGCTTTCCTGGCGCTGGCGGCGTTGGCGGATGAGTCCAGCCCGAGGCGGTGGGTCAGGGTGGTCCTGGCGGGGACGGCGGTGGGGATGGGAGTGACGGAGGCGTTTGACATGGGGGCGCTCTTCAGCCTGTTGGTGGCGGCCTTTGTCATTTTCCAGCCCTTCTTCACCGGCGAAGGGGCGCCGGGCCGGAAGCTGGCCCGCGGCCTGGAGCGGCTCATGGTGGTGGCGGGTTTTGCCGCCTTCCTGGCGGCGGGCGCCCTGAGCAGTCTTATCGGCACGCAGGTGCAAGGCATCGTCGGGACGGGGCAGGACGCGGCGACCAAGGCCCAGCGGTGGAATGAGGCCACCCTCTGGAGCCTGCCCAAGAAGGAAACGGCGGGCATTCTGGTTCCGGGGCTGTTCGGCTTTCGCATGGACACGCCCATGGACATGGCCATGTTCAAGGGGTGGTTCCAGGGCGGCGAATATTGGGGAGCGGTGGCGCAGGACCCATCTTACGACAGGTACTTCGAGGCCAAGAAGGCCGGGAAAGAAGCGCCGCCGCCCAGCGGGCTTAGGCGCTACAGCGGGGGCGGCTGTTACGCGGGGGTGCTGGTGATTTTGGTCGCGGTCTGGGGAGCCGTGCAATCGTTCCGGAAGACAAACGGGGCGTTTTCGGCGAGTGAGCGCCGGTTTGTGCGGTTTTGGCTGGCCGCGGCGGCGGTGTCGCTCTTGCTGGCTTATGGGCGTTTTGCGCCGTTTTACCAGTTGTTCTACGCGCTACCCTACGCTTCGACGATCCGCAACCCGGCCAAGTTCGTGCACCTGTTCTCATGGGCGCTGGTAATCCTGTTTGTCTATGGGCTGCAAGGCTTGAGCCGGCTTTGCCTGGAGGGGCCGGCGGGGGCGGCGGGCGACCTGCGGTCCCAATGGAAGGCCTGGTGGGGGAAGGCGGGTGCCTGGGAGCGGACGTGGGTGAAGGGCTCGGCGGTGGCGCTGGCGGCGAGCCTGGTGGCGTGGCTGGTGTATGCCAGCAAGCGCGACCGCCTGGTGGCCTACCTGCAAGAGGTCGGTTTCGATGCGGCCAGGGGCGATGTCCTGGCCGGCTTCAGCCTGCGGCAGGTGGGCTGGTTCATCTTTTTCCTGGCGCTGGGCCTGGGCCTGGTGGCGGTAACGCTGAGCGGCTATTTCAAGGGGCGGCGGGCGAGGACGGGGGTCGTGCTGATGGGAGTCTTGCTGGGGGTGGATTTGCTGGCGGCCAACCTGCCGTGGGTCATTATCTATAACTGGAGAGAAGCCTACGCGTCGAACCCGGTGGTCGATTTCCTGCGCGAAAGGCCCTACGAGCAGCGCGTGTCGGTGTTGCCGCTGGAACAGTTTGTCCAGTTCGAGAAGTTCCCGCCCGAGGCGAGGCCGCTGCTCGAGACTTACGGGCGGATGCGCGGGCTCTACGACACCGAGTGGAAGCAGCATCTCTTCCAGTATTACAACATCCAGTCGCTGGATATTATCATGCTGCCGCGCGTGCCGCTGGAGTACCAGGCGTTTTCGAACGCGCTGTGGCGGGCGCCGCTGCGGCGGTGGGAACTGACGAACACGCGCTACTTGCTCAGCCTGGCGATTCCGCCCGACCAGCTCAACCGGCTCCTTGACCCGATCCAGAGGCGGTTCAAGATCGCGAGGTATTTCGACGTGGCGCCCAAGCCGGGCCTCACGGGCCCGTTGGAAAGCTACGAGCAATTGACCGCTGTGCTCACCACCAACGGTCCTTGCGCCCTCTACGAGTTCACCGGCGCACTGCCGCGCGCCAAGCTCTACACCAACTGGCAAGTGAGCACCAATGACGAGGAAACGCTCAAGCAAATGGCCAGCCCCGCTTTCGACCCGGCGCAAAAGGTGCTCGTGGCCGGCCCGCTGCCGGCCCCCGGCGCCACCAACCAGTCGGCCGGCACGGTGGACTTCACCAGCTACACCCCCAAGGAAATCCATCTCCGTGCAAAGGCCGGCGCGCCCTCGGTGCTGCTCTTGAACGACAAGTTCGATCCCGGTTGGAAAGTGACGGTGGATGGGAAACCGGCGGAGTTGCTGCGCTGCAATTACGTCATGCGCGGCGTGCGGGTGCCGGCCGGGGAGCACCAAGTGGAATTCCGGTTCACCGCGTCCATCACCACGCTGTGCGTTAGCGTCGCGGGGATGGCCTTGGGCGTTGTGCTGCTCGTGTACCTTGGAGTAACGAGCAAGCCGGAGGAGAGCGAAGGAGGGAAGTTCGAAGTTCGAAGTTCGAGGCTCGAAGCTGGGAGCTCGAGGTCGGAAGTCCGAAGCCCAGGCGGGAAGGTCTGAGGTGCGGGCTCAAGGCCAGGGCTAAGCGGGGGTCTGCGCTTTGCTTCGACCCCCGGCCACTTTCTGGCCGACATTTTTGATCGCACCCGGCCAGCTTCTGCTGGTTGACACCCCCGCCGCGACGCTGCTAATATCGGGGCAAAATGAGCATCAGGAATGCGACAAGCGGCCGGGTGTCTCTGCCCTGGGAAGCGCCAGAGGGGGGATTTTCCGTCAGCGTATGAATACCGATCAAGAATGGGAAAAATGGGGGAAAAAGGACCCGTATTTCGCGGTGCTTACAGGGCCGCAGTACCGTTCCGGGAGTTTGACGCCAGAGAGCAAACGGGAGTTTTTTCAGCTCGGGGAAGACCATTTCCACGGCATCCTGGAAGCCTGCTTGCGGATTGAACCCGGCTTTCAGCCAAAAAGAACGTTGGAGTTCGGGTGCGGGGTGGGAAGGCTGCTGATGCCGATGGCCAGAATCTGCCAGCAGGCGGTGGGGGTGGACATATCCGATTCGATGCTCAAGCGGGCTGCAATCCACTGCCAGGAACAAGGCCTTCGGAACATCACTCTTTTGCGCTCCGACGATTCGTTGTCGCTGGTTCAAGGGAAGTTCGACCTCATCATTTCCTTCATTGTTTTGCAGCACATTCCGGTCAAACGGGGGAAGGCGATCTTCTCCAGGCTCTTGGAGCTCCTGGAAGATGGTGGCATCGCGGCGATCGATGTGCCCTACGCCAGAGTTGGGCACAGTCGAATCTATGACGCCGACGCCTTGAGGCCGCTCAAGCGAGCGCTGCGCCTGATGTTGCCCTTCATATTCCGAGACCCCGAGATGCAGATGAACCGCTATTCCATGGATGCCCTGCTAACACGGGCACAGCGCAGCGGGATCAAGAACGTCCACATCGAGTTTTCCGCCCGCGGGGCCTATCTCTCCGCTTTTCTGTATTGCCAAAAAGGTAAGCGGCCTCGCCCTGAGGACAACGAGGTGAATAGCCAGCGCTCCCGGTGATGCGACTAGTGAGGCGAGGCTCGCGCAACGGAACATCGGTGAGCCCCGTTCTCACCGCAGCGTGCTTCTCAGGAAGATCCCCCGGGCCAAACGATCGCGCTAGGGAAGCGCAACCACACGGTAGAACCGCCGCGTGCCTCCGCTGACGTTGACACTGGTGTCCACCCACAGTTGCACGGAATTCGTCAGGGTAACGGTCGCGGCGGTAGTCCAGTTCGGAGTGCTTAAGTCGGTTGTGTATTGAATGCCGAAAGTCTTGCCTATCGCGCCATTGATTGTCACGCCGGCGTACAGGCCAATTGAAATCCCCGCCGGATTGACCACGAGGTTAGCCACGCTGCTCGTGGCGCTGCCGTAGTTGTTGGTGACGACAACCCAATATTGGCCGGCGGCAGTCAGCTCGAGATTCTTCAGGGTGAGCGTCGAGCCCGTGCCGGAAAAATTGGTTCCCGCAGGGATGGGCACTCCATCGAAATACCATTGGTAAGCCAACGGCGGTGTGCCGGTCGCCTCCACCCTAAAGAAAATGTCCCCTCCCCAGGAGCCGACCTCGCTGGCGGGCTGCGTCACGATTTCTGCAGGAGCCAGAACGGTCAGGGTGGCCGAGAGGCTAACGACAGAACCCGCCGAATTCATGACGGTCACCGCGTAAGCGCCCATGTCTCCAAGTTCAACATTGGTCAGAATTAAAGTCGAGTTAGTTGCGCCTGGGATACTCGCACCCATGAAACTCCACTGGTAGCTAAGGGGCAAGAGCCCGGTTGCAAAGACGGTGAATAGGGCGTTACTGCCGGCGGGAACTGACTGGCTTTGGGGTTCGGCGACAATGACAGGGGCTAACCCACGCAACGAGGCCTGGAACTGAAAGTTGCTGATCTGCTGTTGCTGTGCCGCTGCGCCGCAACTGCCGCCAAATCCGACATACGCTGTGCTCCCCCCGACAGCGGCCAACAGGTCAACTACGTAATGAGTCGTAAACGTCCCGCCGGTCGCGGTATCGACCAGGGATTCGGTTAAGGTGGTCCCGTCGTAGGTCAGGGTGGCGTCGATGGTGTCCAGCAAATCCACAGGGGCCACACTCTGGTAGGTGCCGGTGGGCACCGCAGTCGGAGCATATCCCGTTCCCCTTACTGCTCCTGAACCGGTAAACAGATTGAAGGCCACACCGGTGGCGTTGGAAATTCCCTGGTAGCCGTACCCTCCTCCCAGCGCAGCAGGCCCCTGGTTCTGGAGCACAAATACTATGCCGTCGCCAACCTGCCCTCCGTCCAGATGCTTGCTCTGATATGTGAATGAAACCGTAAACGCGGTGATGTTCTGTGGGATGTTGTAGAAGGCGCTGCCGGTCTGGTAACTCCTGCCATCGGTGACCTGCAAAACATTGGTTGATACGGTAGCCACCCCGTTCGTGGTCCAACCCGTGCCATTCCCTCCGAAACCGTTGATGTTGGCCTGCATGGGAGTGCTAGGAGTGCCTTTGGTGATCCGGTCGTTCCATGTATCCGCCACATAGACATTGCCCGCGCTGTCCACCGCCAGGCCGCTAGGGTGGTCGAAACGGGCCGCGCTCCCGGTGCCGTCCGCGGTGCCAGCATTCACGGCCAGCCCCGCCAGCGTCGTCACCACGCCCGCGGCCGTGATCTTGCGAATCGTGTAGTTGAACTGATCTCCCACATAAACGCTGCCCATGCTGTCGACCGCCACGCCGCTGGGGTGGTAGAACTGCGCGCCGCTCCCCGTGCCGTCCGCGCTGCCAGCATTCCCGACCTGCCCCGCCAGCGTCGCCACCACGCCCGCGGGCGTGATCGTACGAATCGTGTGGTTGAACTGATCCGCCACATAAACGTTGCCCGCGCTGTCCACCGCCACGTTGACGGGGGCGTAGAACCGCGCCGCGCTCCCGGTGCCGTCCGCGCTGCCGGCATTCCCGGCCAGCCCAGCCAGCGTCATCACCACGCCCGCGGGCGTGACCTTGCGAATCGTGTTGTTGAAGTAATCCGCTACATAAACGTTGCCCGCGCTGTCCACCGCCACGCCGGCGGGCTTGTAGAACCGCGCCGCGCTCCCGGTGCCGTCCGCGCTGCCCGAAATTCCCGCCAGGCCCGCCACCGTCGTCACCGCCCCGCCCGGCGCCACCTTCCGAATCGTCTGGTTGCCGGTATCCCCCACATACACGTTGCCGGCGCTGTCCACCGCCACACCGGTGGGGCTGTAGAACCGCGCCGCGCTCCCGGTGCCGTCCGCGCTGCCCGAAATTCCCGCCAGGCCCGCCAGCGTCGTCACTACCCGGCCCGGCGTCACTTTCCGAATCGTGTGGTTGCCGTTATCCCCAACATAAACGTTGCCCGTGCTGTCCATCGCCGCGCCAAAAGGGCTGTTGAACCGCGCCGCGCTCCCCGTGCCGTCGGCGCTGCCGGAAACGGCGGGCATTCCGGCGAAATTCGTGAAGGTGTAAGGTGTGTACGTTGACTGGGCGAGGATTTGAGTGCCGCTCCCAGCGAACGCGAGTAATGCGAGGACCAATACTGTGCAATTCGCGTGTTTCATATTATTTCTCCTGATGACTCCTCCAAATGGACTGGAGCTTGTGCACGGAGGCAGTTTATGCACGGAACACAGCCAGAGTCAAGCACTAATTTTGCCTTATTTACGGCTCCGCCGCAGGCTCAGCAGGGTGTCGCGAGGTTGCTTTTCGGCAGGCGTCCTCTACACTGCCTCCGTCTCTGCCGATGAAAATACTCGTCGTGCTCAACAGCCAGATGGACTCCAAATCCGTCTCGGGTGTGATGCGCCTGTATGCGATGGCGGCGCAGGTCTGGATGGCTCGGGGACATCAGACGGATTTCCTGCTGGCCCAGGCCGGGTTTCCCCAACTGCGGCAACAGGCGCCGGCGGGTTCGCGGCTGATTGCCAGCGACCGTTGGTTCGATGCGACCCGCTACCTGGCCAAGACCTGGCTGTACTTTCCTGCCTACTTTTGGCGAATGCTCACCTGCCACTGGACGCGCCTGCCGGAGCGCTACGACCTCGTCTATGCGACCAACCAGTTCGTGGTGGAGTTTTACACGGCGATGGTCCTGGCGCGGCGGCAGGGGGCGAAGCTGGCCGTGAAGGTGCACCATGTCCTGCAGTTCCAGCCGGGTCGGCGCAGCGCCTGGGACAACCTTTTCCTCCGGGCCGAGCGCCTGAGCGCCCGGCTCATCAACCGCCATGCGGCGGCGGTTTTTTGCCTGAACCGATTGATTGCCGGCGACTTCCGTAGGTTAGAAGAACAGTGCGGGTTGAAGCCGTCCCCGGTGACCCTGATTGCGGACGGGATCGATGTTGAGGCCCTGGCCCAAATGCCTGCGGAAACCAAGGAATTCGACGCGGTGTTTCTTGGCCGGATGCACCTGCACAAAGGCGTGCTCGAACTGCCCAAGGTCTGGCAGCAGGTCGTCCGGCAGCGGCCCAAGGCGCGCCTGGTGGTGATCGGCGAGGGGCCGCACCGCCTCCAAAGCCAGCGGATGTTTCAGGACCTGGGTTTAAGCGAGTCGGTGCTTTTCACGGGGGGCATTAGCGAGGCCGAGAAAAACCGGTTTCTCAAGCAGGCCCGGCTGGGACTGAGCCTGTCTTACGAGGAAGGCTGGGGGCTGTCGGTGATGGAGTTTCTGGCGGCCGGGCTGCCGGTGGTTTCGTACGATCTGCCGGTCTTTCGCGAGGTCTTCCCCGGCTGCTTTGAGTTGGTTCCCTTGGGCGACATCGCCGGGGCGGCCAGGGAAATCCTGCGCCTGCTGGCGGACGAGGATTTGCTGCAGCGCCGCGGCCGCGAAGGGCAGGAATTCGTCCCGCGCTACGACTATCGTGTCTTTGCCGCAAAGGAGTTGGAAGTCCTGCAAGGCGCGTGCGCAGGCCGCGCGCCGTGAGGGCCGGGGGCATTGGACACAGCGTCGTCGCAAGAAACGGGCCCGTTTCGCAGGCCTCTGCCAGCACCGAGAGCGGCAGTCCCCGTTCCGGACCCGCAGCCGCAGGTGAAGATCATCGAATAAGCTCACCGCTCTTGCGCCGTGCTCCGCCGCTTTACCGTTCTCGCCTCACACGCATGGTCCAAAACTCGCGCGCTTCGCGGACCAGGCCGGGCAGGAGCGGCGTGCGCATCGGGTTGCCGAAGTAAGAAACGGCGCGGCCGACCGTCAGGCGGAGAGCGTGGTGGTACCAACGCAGGCCGTGCCGGGCGTAAAGCTGGTTGAGTTGCTCCCGAACGCGATGGTAATACTTCATCGCCCCCATGTCCGGGTGCACGGTATAATACGTGTGAACGCGCGGGAGCGAGCCAATCCGGTCACCGCCGGCCAGTACCCGGAGGTAGAATTCGACATCCGGGCAGACCGAAAATTCGGGATCGAACTTGCCATGCCGCCGCAACCGCTGGCGCCAGCCGAAGAAGGTTCCGTGCATCACCGGGCAGACAACGTAGCGGAGCACCAGGATCCGTTTGAGCCTTTCCGGGCTGAGCTCGCCCCGATAGGTCACCGCCCCCCGGCCCAGCGACTTCCCGGCCGGGTCCACGTAGAGCACGTCTGCGCCGACGCCCACGTATTGAGGATGCGCGAGCAAAAACTCGACGGACTTTTCAACCGCGTCCGGCACGTAGAAATCATCGCTGGCTTGAATGCCCAGGATGTCGCCCCGGGCCAGGTCGAGGCCCTTGTTGGTGGCATAAGTTTCTCCCTGGTCGGGTTCGGAGATGAAGCGGAGGCGCGGGTCGGCGGCGGCCAGCCGTTGCAGGAGGGCCACCGTGCCGTCCTTGGAACCGCCGTCCATCACCAGGCATTCGAGGCGGCGATAGGTCTGGTCGAGGACGCTGCGCAGGCAGCGCTCCAGGAAATGCCCGCGGTTGAAGGTGGGCACAATGATTGAGATCAGCGGAGCCTGATTGCCAATCTCCGATTTGCAGTTCTCCATTTCTTTTTGTCGAGGATCAGTCGTCACACATGCGACGGCGCCGACTGCCAATGACGGCTGCGGATTTCCTGCTCCTGACTGGCGCCATAGCTCACTGGATCTGCTTGGGTGCTTCACCCTGCGCGCCTTTGGCCAGCAGGCTTCGGCCCTCGGTTTGAAACCATTCGATCGTGCGGGCCAGGCCGTGGGCCAGCTCATCGAATTCGGCCCGCATGTTCCCGACGCTGGTCACCATGGCGGGGGTGCCGGCGCCAGCGTGAGCTAACACACGTTCGCAACCCGGCAACTGCACTTCCAGCAGCGACTGATCGAGTCTCTGGCCGCGCGCCCAGCGGAACACCGGGATCGGCATCAGTAACTTGCCGATCGGCGCGGAGCACGGCAAGCGCCGGCTTTGGCCGCCGCCGTGGAGGATAAGCTGGCGGCTCCGGCCAAGCCCTTCAGCGAAGGGCTTCCCCGCGCCCGTTGCCTGCCAGGCCCCCGCCGGCAGGTTGGCCGTGCCCCCGCCTGAACCCAGCGACTGGCCGGGAGGATCGCACGCAGCAAAGCAGGCCGGTCGGCTGCGCTGTTCCAGCCTTTCGAACTCCTGCGCCATGGGCGACGGGAGCGTGAGCAGATGTTGTGTCGGTGTCACTGCAGCCGCCAAACAGTCTAGCCCTTCCCCCAAAAAAGTGCACCGTTTTCTTGAAACTGAAAGGGTCAGCCCCGGGAATCGGAAACATGGCTTGACGGAACGGCCGATTGAGGGCAGGATGCGTGCCGGCGGCTCGGCCGAAGGGCCGGCCCAGAGCAGCGGTTTGCTGCTCGGACTTTCGGACGAGCTCACGGCGCCGCAAGCGCCCGCCCCGGAACTTCCAGGGCCGCTGGCGGGGGCCAACCGCGGCGGGGAAAAACGCGCCCTGCGGAATTTTAGCGGGCGCGCAATCACGCGCTCCTCTCCGCGCCGCCGCCGCTGGCCCGGCCAGGCCGGGCCATTGCAGACTGAAAACTGCAAATTGAATCTGTATGACACCGGATGAGTCAGCGGAGCGGCGGTGGCGGTTGGCGGCCCGGGCAGGAAAAGTACCGGCTGCGCGGCCAGAGACCCGGCCGCCACGGCCGGAGATGGCTCAATTTAAAATCTTCAATTTGCGATTTACCCTTCCCAGGCCGCCTTGGTTGCGGCTCCGCCGCGCAACGCCCTGGGAGTAACCTGAGCGCGGATATGCCCTCCCAGGAACTGCACGTCGTCACCGGCGCTTTCGGCTACTCCGGCAAGTACATCGCCGCCCGTCTGTTGCAGGCCGGGCATCGGGTGCGCACCCTCACCAACTCGCCGGGGCGCGCCAATCCCTTCGGCAACCAGGTCGAGGCCCGGCCGTTTCACTTTGATGACCCGGCCCGGCTGGTCGAGTCGCTGCGCGGCGCGGCCACCTTCTACAACACCTATTGGGTCCGCTTCGACTACGGCAACTTCTACCATGCCCTGGCCGAGGAGAACACGTTGAAACTCTTCGCCGCCTGCCGCGAGGCCGGGGTGCGCCGCGTGGTGCACGTGAGCATCACTAATCCCTCCGAACAGTCGCCGCTGGCATATTTCCGCGGCAAAGCCAGGCTGGAACGGGCGCTCCAGGAGTCCGGTTTGTCTTGCGCCATCCTCCGGCCGGCCGTCCTGTTCGGCAAGGAAGACATCCTGATCAACAACATCGCCTGGTGCCTGCGCCGCTTTCCGGTCTTCGCCGTCTTCGGCGACGGACAATACAAGCTGCAGCCGCTCTACGTGGACGACCTGGCCAGGCTGGCCGTCGAGCAGGGGCGCGAGCCGGCCCACCGGATCATCGAGGCCATCGGCCCGGAGACTTTCAGCTATCGCGAGCTTGTCCGCAACCTCGGCGTCATCATCGGCAAGCCCCGCCCCATCATTTCGGTTCCGCCCGCCTTGGGTTACGCCCTGGGCCGGCTCATCGGCAAGTTCACCGGGGACGTCCCGCTCACCCGCGCGGAAATTGCGGGCCTGATGCAGAACCTGCTCTGCGGGGCCTCGCCGCCCGCCGGCGCCACCCGCCTGACCGATTGGGCGCGGGCCGAGGCGGCCAACCTGGGCCGCCACTACGCCAGCGAACTGGCCCGCCGCAGGCGGTGAGGCCCGACCATGCCGCGCGGCGGCATCTTGATATTGCGCCCGCCTGGCAGCAGGGCAAGCCTCCGGCCTGGCTCCGGGTTGGCGAGCGGGGCAGGGTGGGGCCTGCGAGCGGAGGCATGGCTGCCTGAGGCAAGCTGAAAGGATGCGCCACCAACCGGGGCGAGTATTAAAATGCGCGGGCGTTGCGCGTGGGCAAAATTTCACTTGTGACGGTCCGGAGATTGGTGCTACTATACTTTCGAGATCGATGCTACTAGCTTCTCGAGATTGATGCTGCCATCCTTTCAGCGGATGGGCAACCATGGCAGTTCGGCTGACGCAACATGAAAGTACTATTGGTGTATCCACAGAATCCGGACACGTTCTGGAGCTTCAAGCACGTGCTCCGGACGGTGTCCAAGCGCTCCTCTTTTGCGCCCTTGGGCCTGCTGACGGTGGCGGCGATGTTGCCGGCGGACTGGCAGCTCAAGCTGGTGGACCTCAACGTCGAGCGCCTGAAAGACAGTGATTTGCGCTGGGCCGATTACGTCATGCTTAGCGCGATGATCGTGCACAAAGAGTCGGTCAATGGAATCGTGGCGCGCTGCCAGGCCCAGCAAAAACCGGTCATTGCCGGCGGCCCGCTCTTCACCACCGGCTACGAAGAGTTCCCCTCGGTCCAGCATTTCGTCCTGGGCGAGGCCGAAGACCTCATGCCGCAGTTGGTGGCCGACATGCTGGCCGGCACGGTCCGCCCGCAATACCGCGCTCCCGCCCACCCCGACATCACCCGTGTGCCCGCCCCGCGCTGGGACCTCATCGATTCCCGACATTACGTCACCATGGCGGTCCAGTTTTCGCGCGGCTGCCCTTATGACTGCGAATTCTGCGACATCATCATCATGAACGGCCGGGTGCCCCGCACCAAGACCCCGGCCCAACTCATCGGGGAACTGGACACCCTCCGCCTCCAAGGCTGGAAGGACATGGTTTTCGTTGTCGACGACAATTTCATCGGCGACCAGAAGCGGACCAAGGTGCTGCTGCGGGAGATGATCGCCTGGCGCGAGCGCGTCCGGCCCAGCATGGGGTTTTTCACCGAGGCCTCGGTCAACCTGGTGGATGACCCCGAACTGTGCGACCTGATGGTCCGGGCCGGCTTCAAAAAGGTCTTCGTCGGCATCGAGACGCCGCAGCCCGAAAGCCTCCAGGAATGTCACAAGCTCCACAACAAAGGCCGCGACCTGGTGGAGGCCGTCAAGACCCTCCAGCGCGCCGGCCTGGAAGTCATGGGCGGCTTCATCGTCGGCTTCGACCACGACCGGCAGGATATCTTCAAACGCCAGTTCGAGTTCATCCAGCGCTCCGGCGTCGCCACGGCCATGGTCGGTTTGCTCCAGGCCCTGCCCCAGACCAGGCTCTACCATCGCCTCCGGCGCGAGGGGCGCCTGGAATCCAACTCCACCGGCAACAACACCGAAGCGTTCCTCAATTTCAAACCCAAATTGAACCGCGAGTTTCTCCAGGCCGGCTACCGCGACCTGATGAAAAAGCTTTACGAGCCCAAGGTCTATTACCAGAGAATCCGGACCTTCATGGACCAGCACCGGCCGCGCGGCCCGCGCACGCGCGTCTCGCCCGCCGATTTCCAGGCCTTTCTCAGGTCCTTCTGGCTGCTGGGCATCCGGGAGCGTGGACGCCACAATTACTGGCGCTTGTTCTGGAGCACCTTGCTGCGCCGACCCCGCCAGCTCCGTTGCGCCATCGAACTCGCCATCATGGGCTACCACTTCCGCCGCGTCGCCAGCCGGCTTTGATCGCACTGAAGACGCACCCAAGCGGCGGGCGTTTCGGAGTTCAGTTTAGTAGTCTATGAACGCCTCGGCCTGCCCGCCGGTCCGTCTGGAGTTGCTGCCGCTGGGCAAGGTCGTGTCCGTTGAGCCGGGCACGAGCTTGCAGGACGTGCTGTTCGTCCAGGGCGTCGAGTTTCCCTGCGGGGGACGCGGCCGGTGCAAGGGTTGCAGGATCAAGGTGCTGGCGGGCTCCCTGGCCGTCACCGAGGGAGACAAACAAAAGTTTTCAGCGGCCGAGCTGGCCGAGGGCTGGCGCCTGGCCTGCCGGGCCCGCGCCGAAGGTGATTTGCAGATCGAGTTGGCGCAATGGGAGGCGGCCATCCTGAGCGACGAGTCGGCCTTTGCGTTCGCGCCGCAGCCGGGCCTGGGCATCGCCGTTGATTTGGGCACCACCACGGTCGTAGCGCAGTTGCTGGACCTGGAGACTGGGCAGGTCCTTGGGGTGCGCGCCGAGTTGAATGCCCAGGCCAAACACGGCGCCGACATCATGAGCCGGGTGGAATTCGCCGTCGCCGCTGGCGGCCAGCGGGTTTTGGAAACACAAATCCGCAAGCAGATTGGCCGCCTGATCCGTGAGCTGCTTTACGGCGCTCGCAGCGGGGCCGGCGTCTCGCCCTCCGGTAGTGGGGCAGGCGTCCCGCCTGTCGGCGCCGCTGCCCTCCCTTCCCGCCATGAACCAGGCGCGCGCCGGCTTAACCGCATCGTGCTGGTCGGCAACACGGTGATGCACCATCTGTTCTGCGGGCTGAGCCTGGAGCCGCTTTCGCACTATCCCTTTGAGCCTGAGCAGCCTGGCTTGCGCGTGTGCCCGGCCGCCGAGCTGGGCTGGGAGTTGCCCGGCAATCCCGCCGTGCATTTCCTGCCCTGCCTGGGCGGATTCGTCGGCAGCGATATCCTGGCCGGGGTGCTGGCGACCCGCCTGCACGAGGCCGAGTCCCCGGCCGCGCTGATTGATCTGGGGACCAACGGGGAAATCGTGGTCGGCAACCGCGAAGGCCTCTTATGCGCTGCCACCGCCGCCGGGCCGGCGTTCGAAGGCGCGCGCATCTCCAGGGGCATGCGGGCGGCGACGGGCGCGATCTCCGAGGTGCGGCTCCAATCCGGCCGGCTGTGCTGCCGCGTGCTCGGCCAGGGGGAGCCGCGCGGCCTCTGCGGCAGCGGGTTGGTGGACGCCGTGGCCGCCGGCCTTGACCTCGGTTGGATTCGACCCACGGGCCGGTTGGCCAAGGGTGATTCATTCCTGCTGGCTGGGCCCGTTTGGCTGACGCAGCAGGACGTGCGCGAATTACAACTGGCCAAAGGGGCCATCGCCGCCGGCCTGCGCCTCCTGCTACAGCAGCGCGGCACGGCCCAGGGCGAGGTCACCCGCGTTTATCTCGCCGGCGCCTTCGGCAATTATATCAATTACGCCAGCGCCCGCCGCATCGGCCTGCTGGGATTCCCCCCGGAAAAGGTCCAAGCCGCGGGCAACACGGCCCTGCTCGGGGCCAAACTTGCCCTTTTCAACCTCCACGAACACAACGGCGCCTATCCGGACCTGCGGCGCAGGGTCAGGCATGTTTCCCTCAACGAAGACCCCCACTTCCAGGATGCCTTTGTCCAGGAGATGGGATTTCCGGACAAGAGTTAATTCCAATTCGCGTTCAAGATGGCACTAATTCGCTTGTCCTTTGGGCCTCTGGCTTCGTTGCTCGCTCGTTGCAGATCGCTGCGGATATGCGCCTCGCTTGCGCCTCGCCAGAGGCCCAAAGTCCTGCGCGCCTTAGTGCCATCTTGAACGCTCGTTGGAATAAAAGGGTTGCCGGCGCAATTCCGCGTTTTAGTTGACTCGCGTCAAGGCCTGGCGCCCTCGCTGGCCGCAATTTATGCCAATGAAAGAGCAAAGGATGTGTGGTGAGACGCGGCGGCCAGCGGGAAAATGCGAGCCGTCAATATGAACTGGACGAAGCCACTGGGACCAGGCTGCCGGGGAGAAGCCCCGTGTGAGATTTGCCCCTTGAACCGGGTCAAAGCCGGCGTGGCCGTGCGCATCAAGAAGCTGTGCGCGTCGCCCGAGATGCAGGACCGGCTGCGTGAAATCGGCTTCTGCGAAGAGCGGATCATCAGGCTGCTGACCAGCCACACCAACTACATCTGCCAGGTCTGCAACGCCCGCCTGGCCATTAGCGAGCGCTTGGCGCGGCTCATTATGGTCGAACCGGTCCAGCCGCCGCTGGCGCGGGCGTCGCGGTGAGCCAGGGGGAAATCGGCCGGTGCGGGTGCTGCCAGACTTGCTTGCTTTTCGAGACTTGGGGTAAAGCAGTCGAGTTTTTCAGGCGGCGATTTTGGCTTGGGCAAGGGCTTGGTCACCCTGCGCGGCGCTGCTTATTCGCCTCCAAACTGGAAGGATATTCTCGAGGACCGGGATGCGGATTTAGGGGCCGCTCTTGAAGAAGCTCTCCCGTTGCTCAAAGAAAAAACCTGAATATGATTTCGGGTGGTTCGGCGGCGCGCCCGGCGGCAAGTGATCAAAGCTCCGTCGTAAAGCGATCGCTTCGACTGCGAACTGCGGTGTAAGTGCAAAGAAGAGGACTTGAAGGAACAGAGCAGGGGCGATCCGGCCAAGGTGGCGATGGCGGGGCGGTTGCGGCGCGAGACCACTTTGACCGTCCGGCAGATAGCGCAACGGCCTGGGAAGCTGGAAAAGCCTCAACCACAAGCTTTACCTGCGCGGCAAAGCAGGCCCTTGGGCAGCGGCGAGCAACCTGATGAAGAAAAAAAATCGGGAACGGCAGTTTTTTTACCTGTTGACACCCGCCCTAAAGGGTGACGCCTTTCTGCGACTCCTCTCTGTCCCCGGTTTTCCTGTCCGCCTTCAAGGTCAACCCACCTCTCTCCGCCGGCGGTTTTGGCTTCCCTTACGCCCTCATTTCCTTGACAATCTGGCCCGCCTTGAACACGAATCGAGCCGTTTTCCTCGACCGCGACGGGACGATTATTGAAGAGAAGCATTATCTTCACCGCCCCGAGCAGGTCGTGCTCTTTCCCGGCGCCGCCGCCGCCCTCAAGCGCCTCCAGGACGCCGGGTTCAAACTCATCATCATCTCGAACCAGGCCGGCGTCGGGCGCGGCTATTTCACGCTGGCGGATGTCGAGCGCGTCCACCGGCATCTGCACGCCGAATTGGGCCGCCACGGCGTGCGCCTCGACAAAATCTACGTCGCCCCCGAGGCCCCGGACCAGCCGAGCCACGGGCGCAAACCCTCCCCCCAATTCCTCTTGGACGCCCGCGACCAATTCGCGCTCGACCTTGCGGAAAGCTACCTGATCGGCGACAAAGTCATTGATTTGGAATGCGGCTGGAACGGGGGCGTGAAAAAATGCCTGCTGGTGCGCACCGGCTACGGCGCCGACCTCGAGCGCACCGCCCCCGACCAGCTCCCTCCCGCCGTGGTGGTGGACGACTTGCCGGCGGCGGCCGACTGGATTCTCAACGCCTCCCGCCCTACATTGACCGATCACCGGTCACTGACCACCAATCACCAACCACCAATCACCAGTCACCAAGGGAATTGAACGTATGTGCGGCATCGTAGGATATATCGGCAAGCAAACGGCCACCCCGCTCCTCGTGGAGGGATTGCGGCGGCTGGAATATCGCGGTTATGACTCGGCGGGGCTTTGCACGCTCGCGGACGGCGCCCTGGTGGTGCGCAAATGCATGGGCCGCGTGGCCCGCCTGGCCGAACTGGTCGAGCAACACCCGGCCGGCGGCTGCCTGGGCATCAGCCACACCCGCTGGGCCACCCACGGCCTGCCCAGCGACGCCAACGCCCACCCGCACCTGGACCGCTCCGGCAACCTGGCCCTGGTCCACAACGGCATCATCGAAAACTACGCCGCCCTCCGCCAAAAACTCCTCAAGGACAAACACCACTTCCTCTCCCAAACCGACACCGAGGTCCTGGCCCACCTGATCGGCCATCACCTCGACCAGCGCCTGGCCGGGGGCCAGCCGCTCACGGCCGCACTGCTCGCCCACGCCGTCCTGGCCGCCACCCGCCAGGTCATCGGCACCTACGCCATCGCCCTGGTCGACGCCCGCCTGCCCGGCCACCTCCTCGGCGCCCGACGCGGCTCGCCCCTCGTCCTGGGCCTCGGCCAGGGCGAAAACTTCCTGGCCAGCGACGTCTCCCCCATCGTCGCCCACACCCGCAAAGTGATCTACCTGCACGACAGCGACATCGTCATCCTCACGCCGGGGACCTGCTCGATCACCGCCGGCGGCAAACCAGCCCGCCGCGCCGTCAGCACCGTCGATTGGTCGGCCGAGGCCGCCGAGCGCGGGGAGTTCCCCCACTACATGCTCAAGGAGATTCACGAGCAACCGGAGCGCGTGGCCGACCTGCTCCGCCGCGTGCTGCGGCCCGGCGCCGACGCGGTCCAGTTCGAGCAGGCGGCGCTCAGCCAGCGCCACTTGGGCCGGGTCCGGCGCTTGCTGCTGGTGGCCTGCGGCACCAGTTGGCACGCCGCGCTGGCGGGCGAATACATCATCGAGAGCTTGGCCCGGCTGCCCGTGGAAGTCGAATGCGCCAGCGAAATGCGTTACCGGAACCGGCCGCTCGAGCCCCAGACGCTGGTGGTGTCCATCTCGCAATCCGGCGAGACCGCCGACACCCTGGCCGCCATCCGCGGCGCCCGCGCCCAGGGCGCCCGCACCTTGGCCATCGTCAATGTGGCCGGCTCGACCATCGCCCGCGAATCCGAGGCCGACCTGCAAATGCGCGCCGGCCCGGAGATCGGCGTCGCCTCGACCAAGGCCTTTGTCATGCAGGTCCTCTGGCTCACTCTGCTCGGCCTGGCGCTCGGACGCCAGCGCGGCCACCTCTCCCCCGCCCAGGGCCGCAAGCTCGTCCGCGAACTCCAGGCCATCCCGGACAAGCTCCGCCAGGTCCTGGCCGGCGAGGCTCGCATCCTGGCCGTGGCCAAAAAGTACGCCCAGGCCAGGGGATTCCTCTACATGGGCCGACAATACAATTTCCCCATCGCCCTCGAAGGCGCGCTCAAGCTCAAGGAAATCTCCTACATCCACGCCGAGGGCTATCCCTCCGCCGAGATGAAACACGGCCCCATCGCCCTCATCTCCCCCGACTTCCCGAGCCTCTTTGTCCTGCCGCGCGACGCCATGTACGACAAAAACATGAGCAACGTCCAGGAAATCAAGGCCCGCAAAGGCCCCATCATCGCCGTGGCCACCGAAGGAGACCAAGAAATCGCCCGCCAGGCCGACGACGTGATTTACGTCCCGCCCACGCTCGACTGCCTGCAACCGCTGCTGACCGTGGTGCCCCTCCAACTGCTGGCCTACCACATCGCCGTCCTCCGCGGCTGCGACGTCGACAAACCCCGCAACCTCGCCAAAAGCGTGACGGTGGAGTAAAGAAACACTTGTGGGCCGGAGTGTGTATCCACGGAATAATGATGGAAACCAGGTAATAAAGTCGGAAACTGCGGAATAAACATGGAAACTGGAGGGCCTTTGGGGAGGCTTTGGCAGGGAATAAACTTGGAAACTGTCATAACTCGTTTCCTGGCAGCTAGATACGCATGCTCTCATCCGCTGTTGATTACGTTTACTGACCTGACGGATAAGCGTCCCAAACTACCGCGCCACGTCGCGACAGTGCCATATTGACTCAGTTGCCACTCCATCAGGCGGCCTGCAAACACTTTCCGATTTGGAGAAACCTCTGGAGGCCGGAGTAACTGCTGACGACTGGTGACGCCCCCATAGAACCGCCTCAGACACGGTAAGCGGCTTGGAACATGGGCGCCTTGTGCGGCCAGGGTCCCGAGGATCCCCGCTTTGCGGGACATCCCACTGTGACCTGCTCCGACAATGCCGCCCGCCACGCCAGCCGCGTGGACCCGGAGTTGGTGGCCCAAATCCCGGTGCTGATGTTCCGGGACCTCTTGGAGCGCCGCACCTTTGATAGCGTCCGCACTTTTGACCGCTGGTATGTCATGGTGGCCGATGGCAGCGTTAAGGGAAAATGCCGTCAGGGCTTCCAAGAGGGCGGCAAGTCCTCCACAGGCGGCGCTCGCTACCGCTATGTCCTCCAACTCTCGGTCATCGGACCCGAGGGCACACTCTTACCACACAATCCGCCCCCACCGGTCACTCGACCACGATAGCCCCGTCCCCCGGCTGGTCCAGTCAGCGGATCGTCGCCAGGTGGTCGAATTACCCTTAGTCGGTGGCCTCCATCATTGTTACCTGCGACAGGCCGCCTGACGAAAAGGCAGATGGGCCACTCGTCAGGGTCCGCTCGGAGCACCGGGGCTGATCCGGTCCACGTGCGGAGGGGCTCAGGTGTCTTCCCGGCTTCATGATTTTCATCCCCGAAAGGGGAGTTTCCGTAGGCGACAGACTGGCCGACGTTCGGCAAGGAGGCACGATGTGCCGGCGACAAGGTTTCTGCTACCCACAGCGAGGGCTTCTTTGAGTCGCGGTTTGCCGGGAAGTGGAATCCTGTCTCCGCGTTGTTTTGTTCTCTCGGAACAGGATCGAAGGCATTCGAATCTTCACCGCGTTTTCGCCTCGGGAGTGCTTGCTTGCGAGTGTGGCTGAGTATCCCATATCTTCACCGTCCGATCCAGGCTTGCCGCGGCCAGCCGTTTCCCGTCCGGGCTAAACGCCACGCTCATGACTACGTCGGTGTGCCCTTTCAACGTGAGCGTCTCCTGACCGCTCGTGGCGTCCCACACCTTCACCGTCCGATACCAGCTTGCTGACGCGAGCCGGTTCCCGTCTGGGCTAAACGCCACACTCCTGACCGGGCCGCTGTACCCTTTCAACGTCAGGGTCGCCTGACCGGTCGTGGCGTCCCACACCTTCACCGTCTGATCATCGCTTGCCGACGCCAGCCGTTTCCCGTCTGCGCTGAACGCCACGCCCCAGACTGCGGCGGCATGCCCTTTCAGCGTGAGCATCTCCTGACCACTCGTGGCGTCCCACACCTTCACCGTCGCATCCCGGCTTGCCGAGGCCAGCCGTTTTCCGTCCGGGCTAAACGCCACGCTCGTGACGTCGTCGGTGTGCCCTTTCAGCGTGAGCATCTCCTGACCACTCGTGGCGTCCCACACCTTCACCGTCTGATCATCGCTTGCCGACGCCAGCCGTTTCCCGTCTGCGCTGAACGCCACGCCCCAGACTGCGGCGGCATGCCCTTTCAGCGTGAG